>Ga0187855_10001220_pt1 | contig 20782 bp, 22 predicted proteins | sample June2016WEW_8_10_2_FD_132969 | JGI IMG/M metagenome (GOLD analysis project Ga0187855, IMG submission 132969) | Peatland microbial communities from SPRUCE experiment site at the Marcell Experimental Forest, Minnesota, USA - June2016WEW_8_10 | ecosystem: Environmental > Terrestrial > Soil >...
AGCTTGGAGGAAGAATCTCAAGACATTCAATTCTTGCAAGTCAACTTTTTAATATCAACCTCGCCAACTTTGATAAAAACAAAACACATGCAATGGAGTATTACCTTGCAAAGAAAACAAGATATGCAGGAAGTTATGGGATGTGGGGCAATACAATGTCAGAGCAGCTTGCTAAGGAAGCTCATTTTTTTCCTAAGCAAGTTTGTGATGAGCTTCTGAAAAAATTCCATGCAGCCGAGCCTCTTATTATAAATGTTTTTCAGAGATATATTGAAAACAATCTAAACAAAACAAAGTGCCTAAAAACTCCCATAGGAAGAGTGAGATATTTTTATGGTCTTAGAAGCTTTTCAGATAACAGTAAAATATATAGAGAAGGCTATAGCTACATTCCTCTATCTACTACTGGTGATAATAATGGGCTTGCTATTCTTTATCTCTATCCTTTTACTAACTCTATTTATGGTAGTGGAGAATTGGGTGGACAAATTATCCAAGAAGTCCACGATTCAACTACCTTAGAGGTAGATGATTCTCTTAGCAATGTTAAGAAGTCAATGGAGTTTTTAAGACAAGCTTATCACAGAAAGATAGTTTTTGAGAATGGTTTTGAAATGGAAATTCCTATAGAGTTTGAAATTGGCTATTCTCTTGGTTCTATGAAAGCTTTTAATACTGAACAAGAACTTGATATTATTTATCCTTTTCTAAACAAGAACTAAAGTGCAAAAATGCCCAGACAGCTAAAGAGTTCATGGATAGATACTTATGTCAATTCAATTATTCCAAGCTCAGATGCTCCAGAAAATTTTCATTTTTGGTCGGCAGCTACTATTGTATCTGCTGCTTTGCGTAGGAATATATACTATGTAAGAGGCGCTCGTAAGCTTTTTGCCAATTTATACACTATTCTTGTTGCTCGTCCTGGTATTGGAAAAGGTGAGAGTATTATTCCAGCAAGTGTGATTTTGGAGAAAAGCAATACCGCAAATATGCTTGCTGATAGGCTTACAATGCCTCATATTATTAGTAGAATGCACAAAGGATTTCAAAGAATAGGACAGAATAGCATAGGCTTTGACCACACAGCTTGTATGTTTGCTGAAGAGCTTAGTACTTTTATGCGAGCTTCAGAAGAAGAGCTTGATACTCTCAATCAATTATGGAACTCCCCAGATAAATATGGAGCAGGAACAGTAGCAAGGTCAGATGAGACTATTGAGAATCCAAGTTTTGTATTACTAGGAGGAACTACTCCTAAGTGGCTTTGTAGAAGCATTCCAGAACATGCAGCCGGCGGTGGTTTTACAAGAAGAGTTAATTTTGTGTATGCTAAGAACAATTCTAAAATAACTCCATTTCCTAAGCCTTGGACTCCACCACAAGTTTTAATTGAAGATTTAAAACACATGGGTACTTTGCAAGGGGAAATGGTTTTGACACAGGCAGCGATTCCGGTGTTTGAAAAGCTTTACAAAGAATGCAAAGTAGAAGATGATTTTGATGATGAAACTTCGGCTACTTATAAAACAAGCCAGTGGACGAATGTTGTAAAACTTGCTATGGTTCTTAGTATTTGTCAATCAGATTCTATGATGATTGATAAGAATACTTTGGTTAGGGCTATTAAGTTAGTAGAACAAGTAAGACATGACCTGGGTTTGGTTTTTAGCTATATAGGAGAATCAGACACAGCAGCAGCAGGGGCTAAGGTAGTTGAGTTTATTAACAAAGTAACATATGCTACAACTTCTCAGATAATGAGGCATATGTCAAAGGATACAACATATGACATATTAACAAATACAATCCTTCCAACATTGGTTCATGCTGGGATTTTGCAGATGCTTAACTTAGGCAATACAACAAAGTACTTTGATCCAATCCACCTTCAAGAGCTTCAAAAACAACAAGCAGCTAAGGCAAAAGGAGGAACACCTTGAATCTACATGTTTGGTATCCGACAATTCTTAAAAAAGACCATGTTTTATGCCTAACAGATTTTTTTACTAAAATGGTCAAAAGAATTGTAGCCGGGCAACTTAGGTATGAAAAACAAGGACCTACTTCATACTTAAAATGGTTAGAGCAAGAAACAAAAGCCTATAAAAAAACAGGTAATTCAGAGCATCTAATCAATGCTGCTAACTATGCCTATCTAGAATCAGTATTTCCAAGTCATCCAAAATTTCATTTTGACCCAACAGCAAAATCAATAAGGAGAAAAGAAAGCTAATGGCTAAAACAACCTCAGAAACTTTTGTGGATAAGAGAAGGATTGGGAAAGCAGAAGCTAAGACTATCTGTTCTTGTGGTGAAAACTATGTAATGGAAGACTCAGAATTTTGTAACCTTTGTGCAAATAAATTAGTAAAACAAGCACAAGAAGAAAACTACCTAATCCCCCTCCAAGCAGTCGGCGCTCGCATGTTCGTAAGAAACGATGATTCAATGATTCGATCAGGTATGATTTATATCCCTGACAATGCCCAAAGGAGATCGACAATTGGAGTAATTATTAATCTTGGTCCTGATATTCAGAATCAAGATTTAAAGCTGGGTATTAGAATTATGTTCGATCAATATGCTGGAAGGGTAGTAGAAATAAGAGGATACAAGAACATAACTCTTGTAAGAGAAGATGAAGTACTTGCAATTGTAACTAAGAGCCTGAAGGAAATTGAAGAAAGTAGTGCAAGCAATGGATAGTCAAGAGAGCACACAGTCTAGTGATCCCATTCACGATTTGGCACACGAAATTGCCAACATTAAAGCATACAGTCCTGCACTGCTTTTTTATGAAACCGTGGAGGTCATTTATGGGATTCTTAAGTCGTCACCTTTGTTAAAAGATGATGCTCAGTTCTTTAGTAGTTAAGAAAAAATGGAGCAGTAAACAAAAAAATAAGGCCAGCCCAGTATCTAGCCAAGCTGGCCTTTTCATTTTATTCTTACCATATTAAAAGCCTATTACTTCATTTTCTTCTTGAACTTCTTTGGCTTCTTTTTCTTCGACTTTTCATAATCAAAGTCGCCGGGTTTCACTTTTGGCATTTTTGCCTCCTTGTTAAAATTAACTGCAACTAAACCTTAGTAGCTTTTACACTCTTCTTACCACCAGATTCCTGGCTTGCAATGCACTTGCCTTTTACAAAACCAGGAACACTTCCTTCAGACATGTGGCTAAAACCACACTCTTCCATTACATTGCAACTAGCCTCATTAATCTCACGAGTTTCTTCAACACTGTGAGCATCTTTGATAGCACTTTCTTTTGTGTATCCACCAGCCATTGTTTTTCTCCTTTGTTTTATTATTGATTCTGCCCACTAAAAATCTCACTGAAAGCACTCTCTACTTTTCCAATTCCCTTGTTTAAAGTATTTGTAATAGCTCCTTTCTCCAAGAAATTCTTTTTCTTTGGCTGGCCGAATATTTCATGTGTTGCAATAGGACCAACAAAAGGTGTGTGGCTTACTAAATATCTTTCTCCTGCTTTTTTAAACTTATCCAAATTTCCTTTAAAAGCAGCATTTCCCACATCCCATACTTGTCCTGCTTCTTGACCAAAAGGCCCTAGCAGAGATTCCAAAGCCATTGTCTTATCTCCATAAGACAAAGCCATCATAGCATCATACATAATAGGAAGGCCAATGCTATAAGCAATGTTATCTATTGTCCTTTCAAGCACAAACTTCTTCCACTTTTCAGGAGAATCCATATACTCCCCTGGTCTTTGTTTCAAATTTCCATATTTAAGCCAATTAGAAGCATCTGCAACAGCCTCTCCTACCATTGGATAGATAGTTGCAAAATACATAAGTGGTCTTAAATTCCCTTGTTTTGCAGGCTTTGCAATGAAATCATTTATAAACTTTCCTGATTGAAATTGCATTTTTTTATAAAGAAATAAAGCTCTGCCAAGAGCACCAGTTTCAAAACCTTTAGCATTACCAATAGCAACTCTCCCACCTCTTGCCATAGTAGGCAAAGTAGAAGCATCTCCCCTATACTGTGTAATATCAGAAGTTCTCTTTGCTGCCATTAACTTATCTCTTTCATCAAGACCAGATTTTAAAGCCTTATCTGGATCAATATGCAATTCATGAAAGTATTCTCTAATCCATTTATTTGTAGGATCTTTTTTCAACTTAGCCAAAGCATCTTCTACAAAATTTCTTCCAGCAATTGCTGAGAATATTCTTCTTTGTTTGTCTAGATAATTTGCTCCATTATACTTCATGATATAAGCCCCAGGATCTTGCATAAACTTCGGCATCTCTTCCATCCTAAGAGCTTTCATTGTATGATAGTATCCTGCACTAGATTTTAAAGCAAATTCTCTAGCTTCTGGTTCTCCGGTTACAAAGTCATAAACAGTTTTAGCAAAAGGCTTTAGTTCACTAAAAAAAGCCTGACCAGTATTAGCCTTTGCTGCATGAATTAAAGGATTGAACCATTGTCCTATATGTCTCATAGGACTTAAAGAAAGATGGCTAGTTATCATATAACTATTTGTACGTTTTTCAACATTGGATTTAGAACTCATAGGCTCTTCATTCCAAGGTTTAAATCTTTCTACAAGCTCTCCAGTTTCTGGGTTTATGGTAGGAATTAAATATGTTTTAATCCTTCTACCAAGATAAGCTTCTGTTATGTTCTTCGCATAAACCCAATCCATTCCAGAGCCAGTTTCTTTTTTAATCCCATCCAAGGCTCTTGCCACATTTTCATCATTCGGACCAAACATCTTATGTTCAGTTAAAACATGAGAAGAGTCAGAATAAAACTTAGCAAGACTTTCTACAGCATGTTTGCCTTCATAGCTAGGAAAGTTTGTTTTGTTTGCTTGTAAATCTTTTAATATATCTCTAGCACTGCCATTGCCTTGCATAGAAGCTTGAGTTAGTTCAGTAACAGTACTGCGAATATTTGGAGCCTCTTGTTGCAATAAACCATGCAACTTCGATCCGGGCTGGACTCCTGTAGTAATTCCTTTCTGTACATAATCATTCAAACTGCTAAGTTCATCTTTAGAAACTTTACCCAATCCATTTAAAAGCCTGGACGCGTGTTGTTTGGAGAAATTAGTCTCTGCCTCTGGCAAGGCTTTTTCAAGCATGTCTTTAAGCTTGGGTCCCCATTCTTTGGACATGTTTGTAATAGTTTTAAACTCGCTTCTTCCAAATTCTCTAGCAGCAAATTCAAAGCCTTCTTTAGCAATATCAGGAATTGCTTTGCTTGCTGCTTCTACAATTGGAGTTACAATGCCTGCCATTATTTTTCTCCTCTGCCCCTTGCCATTTCATTCAAAAACTTCTCAAGATTATCAGTTTCTTGTGGCCCTGTTTCTAAAAGCTTTGGCTTTGCTTCACTCATTCTTAATTTCAATCTTTCAAAAGCATTCCTTCCAGGCTTGCCTTTTAACTTCTCAGCAAGTTGCTTGCTAGGATTCAAAGCATCACTAGCTTTTTGCAACTTATCTACAGCCCTAATAGCATTGCCTTGAGGCTCTTGGAGAGCACCAGAGATATTGGCATCAGTAATTTTACCTTTAGTTTTTTTCCAAACTTTAGGAACTTCTAAAGTAGTACCAGCTTCAGCATCCTTTGCTTGTTGTTTAATTAAATCCTTAACTTTGGCTCCATGTTCTCTAACCTGTGACTCTGTCATTTTTGTATTATCTATTACAAATTTAACAAAGTCAGCGTCTCTTTTAGATTTAGTAGCTTGCGCAGATATGTATGAAGCTTTATCTATATCAGAAGCAAAATTAAGCTCAAATCCTTTTCTCCCATAAGAATATCTTGGTTTAGCACCAGAAAGCTCTTGAGGTAATTTGCCTTTTACTTGTTTTACTGTTGCCCCTAAAGCCTTTCCTTCAACCTTCGGTTCTTCTTTTGCTTTATTTATAATTTGATCAATTTGTACTTTTTCATGTGCAAAAGGATCATCTTTTACAACCTTTTCAGTTGCTTCTTTTACTTGTTGCTTAGCAGTTTGCAAAGTCTCTTCTAATTTTGACAAAGCATCTTTACCAGCTGTCTCTGCCATTGGCCCTGCTTTTTTACCAAATTTGCTTGCTAACTTTCCAAGTATCCCTCCAAGTCCCATTCCTGTTGCAGTCATTCCTGCAAATTCTTTTGGAGTATCAGAAAAAGGAATTGCTCCTGCTGAGTTATGAATTAAAGATTTAACCAAACCTGGAAACTTAGTAGCTCCTGTTAAACCTTCGGCTACTTTTTCTATCGGCCTTCCTGGAATACTTTGTCCAGCCATTTCAGCTAACTTCGCCTTAATAGGATTTTCCTCTTCATAATTACCACTAGCAATCTTTGCCTTTTCTGCTTGCTTGTCAAGTAATCTTCTTATAATATTATTGGGTCCAACTCCTAATCCTATTCCACCTACTTTAGCTACATTACTAGCCCCTTCCATTAAACCTTTAGCAGCAGAAGGAATAAAAGAATCTGCTTCACCGGCTGATTTATTTCCTTCCATACCAAATTTTGCTTGGTGCTGAGGAGGTTGTGAACCAAAGTCTGAAATTGGTTGCAGTTTATCTGCAAGTTTTCTACTTAAGCTATCAGATTCATTTGTTGTAATTTGACTAGACCCTCTCTGCACACTTCCAGAGTATCTTTCTTTAAAAGCTTTCTTTGCTTGTTCTACTTGGCTTGGGTCAGTTTTTAACCTAGGCTGCACAAATTTCTCAAATATCCTATCCATAAACAAATCAGCCTTTGGAGAAGCAAGGATCTTTGCTTTCTTCTTTGGATCAAGAACATCGAGAAGTGTATAGTCTTGAGGCATTTTACTGATTCATTGTATCTAGTAAATCTTTATCTACAATACCAGACTGTGCTTTATCTGCAAGATCCCTAGCTTGCTGTGCTTTCTTTTTCAAATCTAAAACAGCAGGATCATCAGTAGCTTTTGGTGAAGCACTTGCACTACCTTTCATCAGCTCAGTAGCTTGCTTTTCATAAGCAATAGCAGCATCAGAATTAATCTTAGAAGCAAGCTGCAATTGTTTTTGCCCGTTACCATTAATCACAGCCTCTCTATACTTCTGCATATCTGCTCTTTGTTCTTCTGCAACTTTAATACGAGCATATTCAGGACCAGCTCTCATTTTCTCAATATCTGCTTGATTTTTCATTTGAGATTCAGCAAGCTTTTGCTGTTGCAAAAGCTGTCTATTCTGCAATTCAAGCTGTGCATTAAACTGTACCTGATCTTGTTGCATTTTCTTCTCATCAAGAGTGAGTCTCTTATTAGCAACTTCAATCTGCTTAGTCTCAGCAGGAGTAGCTTGTAAACTAGCTGCAATTCTAGCAGCAGCTTTTGTTTCATCAGTATCTAAAGGACCAACAGATTGCTGTTTTAAATACTCTGGATTATTCTGCATCTCCTGTATCTGCCTCTGTTGAATCATCTGTTTAATAACATCATCAGGAGCTTGTTGCATTGTAAGAGTCTTTGGTTGTGGCAATTGCTGATTATTTCCTTGCTGTCCACCCTGTCCGCCCATCAGTTTTGCTTTAAGCATCTGCAATAAATTCTGCTTCTGTTGTGGATTCTGAGCTTGTGCAGGATTAGGAGCACCAGATGGAGAGCCTTGCATGTTCATACTTGGCTGCCCTGCATTGCTACCAGGCTGACCCTGGGAAGGCTGTCCACCCTGTGGACTCCCACTTCCCTGACTTTCCCCTGTCATTTGCTTAGCCCTGTCCGCAGTAGCAGCCTGCACAGCAGCTAATTCAGGACTCATTTGAGGTTGCTTCTTATTCTTATTCTGCTTCTGAGCCTCTGCATCTTTTTGTTGTTGTGTTTGGTATTTATATAAATCCATTCCTGCTTTGTGGAACTCTTTCCAATTGTCATCCACGATTTTATTAGCTGTGTCATAATCTTTATTTTCAACAGCTAGAAAGTAAAGTTTTAGCTTGTATTCCAAATCTGCTTTCTTCTTCTCAAAATCTTGTTGCTTCTTTTGATTAGCTTGGTTTATAACATTATTAAAAAGCTGCTGAGCAACAGCACCAGTTCTTGCTTGCTTATTTGCAAAACTAGAAGGCAGATTATTTTCAGGAGTTTGAATTGCCTGACTGCCTCCAGGATTTCTAGGCATTGCTTGTGTAGCTCCAGGAATACCAGAACCTGCAACACTTGGTTTTGCTTGCCCACCAGCAAGAGCCATCGGTGTACCTTGCTTGCCTGCAATATTAGTAGGTGATGCTACAACTCCAGGAATCCCTGGAATTTGTGCTCCTGTTGCTGGTCCTCTTTGTCCTTGTTGTTGCTGCTTAGCCTGTGCAAGCTTTGCTAAAAGAGCAAGCATTTGCTGTGTTTGATCTTGTTGATTAGGAGCAGTTCCAGGAGGAAGATTAGCACCAAGACCTATAATTGGATTAGCTGGTGTTGACATTTAAATCTCCTATTGTGTAGGCCAAAGGAAGTTGATTAAGTTTTGAATTTCAAGATCATTAATAGACTCTCCACCTAGTATTACAGAACCATCACCATTAGCACCACCACCACCTGCTCCTAAGCTTTGCAAAAGCATCAAAGTAGCAAGTTCAGTAGCAGTACCCCCAACTCCAGAATTAACATTTGGAATATTAGCATTTACACTTCCTACTGGCTCACTACTATTTTGATTCGGTAATACAGTAGAATTAGTTTGCATTGCATTCATTAAATCAGCAAGACTTGTTCCAGTAGCCGGCCCTGTATTTGAAGCAACAATTGGATTCTGAGAAGAATAAACATCCTGTTGTGAATTACCTGAATTTCCTTGGCTTCCTTGGTTTGAAACAATTCCTGTACCAGCTGCTCCGCCTAAGCCTAAAAGAATTGAAAGAATGCTACCAAATCCTCCGCTACCACCTAAAGGATTTTGTGCAGAATTTGAACCAAACAAACTAGAAACTAAACCACCAAGCCCTGCAAATGGGCTTGTACTACTACCTTGGGTATTTAAACTAAGCAATCCAGGCAATAAAGCTCCTAACAAACTAAGACCAGTTTGATTATTAACAGTAGGCGGATAGGTTTGGCTAGCACTTTGTTCATTACTTAGCAATGGATTAGTCTGTGGCAAAGTAGCATAAAATTCATTTACAAGTCTATCAATGCTATTTTGGTCCAATGTTTGTAATTGATTCCCAAGTGTATTTGCTTGATTTGTTAAAGTTGTTCCACTTGCAAGAGAATTAGCAACATTCTGAGTATTAGTACCAAGAATGCTTGTATTAGCAGAAAGCATATTCTCAACAGCTGTCTGCATAGCAGTAGTCTGTGCTTGTGTCAAAGCAGCATTCTGACCAAGAGCAGTTTGCTGATAGTAATTTGCAAGAGCATCTGCATTAATACTGCTATCAATATTCCCACTAGCAGCATTCTGTCCTTGTAACAAAGCAGCATTCTGTGCAATATTCTGTTGCTCAGAAGCAACCATAGCTTGCCAAGCAGGAGTTTGGTCAATTAAATCTCCTGTAGAAGCAAGCTGCTGCAGCCCAGATGGAACTTGAATATTATTATTCCCTTGAGCACTTTGCATTAACTGGCTCAAATAAGGAGTACCAGTAGTATTCCCTGTTTGCAAAGCCTGGTTTAAATTACTAAGCAGAGTCTCCAAAGGAGCACTCAAACTCCCAGGATACTGAGGAAGTCCTGTGCCTATTTGACTTTCCAAATAATCATTTAAAGCATTTGTAAGATTCGGATCTTGTGTTGAAACAATACCAAAAGCATTATTCAAAGCACTTGTAATTGTAGGAGTACTTGCTCCTTGTCCTGGTGCAGTTGGAGTTCCAGAACTTCCACTTCCTCCTAAATTATATCCAAACAATGAAAGTAATTCTTCAAGTGAATTTAAATTAATCCCAGTCCCTGTACCAGCCGCATTTCCTCCAACTGAAGTTTGATTACCTAAGACTGTAGGTAAGCTGCCTTCAGAATTTGTAGGAGCACCTAAAGTAGCTCCTCCCGAAGCATCACCACCTGGCAAAACACTAGACCCTGCAACTACTGGAGGCAGTAAAGTAGCAGGCGGAGGTGTAGTATTTGGCGGAGTATATCCAGCATTGACATTTGCAACACTATCCAAACTCCCAAAAGGATTAATAGCAGTCTCAGCACCAGAGTATTGCTGAATTAACTGATTAAACTGCTGTAATTGCTGCGGATTCAAAGCAGCAAGCATTCCATTCCAAGACTCTGGAGTATATCCTACCGTGCTACCAGAAGACCATTGATTTGAAGCAATTCCAGGAGCGCTAAAAACACCATTAGTCTCAGTAACCTGTGGAGCATTTTGCATCAAAGACATTAACTGCGCCCAGTCAGAAGTCCCAGCTTGGGCTGCTTGTCCAACAGTACCATAAGCTCCATTTTGAGTAGTAGAGGTATTGCTAAACAAAGTAGCAGGATTTGTAGAAGCCCCAAGATTTGGAAAAGCACCACTTGCCATTATATCCTCCTAAGTGGACAACCAATTAAATGTCCGTTTTTAGACTTAACTTCCCAAGGAAGACGAAAGCAATAAGGACATCTTCCTTTTCCAATTTTAGCCAAAAGCTCTTGTGCTTTTTGTAGCAAAGAACTCATAACTATGATCTCCAAGCACTAATCCTTCTAATCCTTGGTCTGAGCATATTAGTCTCAGTGCTTCTCCAAGCTTCTCTTTCTCTTTTCTTCTTTCTTCCTTTAAGCAATCCAATAAGCCCTGGTTGGCTAGGATCACCATAAAGCTGGGATCTTATAGCAGCTGCACTATCATATTGCCCGAGATCATTAAAACCTCTAAGTGCAGCTCCGTATACAATAGCCTCCAGCCAATCATTAGGAAGCAGAATTACTGTAGTATTTAAATTTCCAGCAGCATTAAAATAATCTGTAATCGGATGTTGCTGAATGCCTCTTGCTTGTGTTTGATAAGCTTGGTCTGGTGTAGGAAAGAAAATAATATTACCCCCAAACCTACACCACTCAATAGGAGTTGAAGGGATTGAAGTTTGAAGCTTATCAATTTCCTGATAGTGACTCGGATCAAGCTTCCTAGACTCTGTATTACTAGGATAATCAATCCACAATGTAATATCTAACATCGTATCCAGAATCAAACCTGAGCTAAAAAAGTCGGTTTCTGGATATGTATTTGTATTTGCTGTTAGGTTGAAAGTCGGACCCAAAACCTCAAGCTCTGCAAAGTCACTTCTAAAATCAGCATCAGAAGCAATTTCAAGCAGAGAATCTCTAATCCACTGATCTGCTAATCCAGTATCAGAAGTTCTATTCTCTACTTTTCTAAGCACAGAAGCTTCTAAGTTTTGAATTGTTACTGACATAACTATCCGCCTTTGCTTTTTACCAAATTACTCAGTATAAATAAAAGCATTCCCAGTATCTAACCTAGGAATTTGTACTCCTCCCCTAACCCAACCAATATGCCCGCTTCTTAAAGTTTTAAGATCCGCTTCTCCATGAGCTTCCCAGATTGTTTGACCTAGAGCATTTTGAACAATTAGAGTATCCAAAGCATTTAAATAATTAGCAAACTCAATCTGAGCAACTTTAATATCAACAGATCCTGTAGGAGCAATAGTAGCAGTAAAACCATTCCCTCCAATATTATCAGTAGCCTTCTTCCCCCCCAAAGGCTGATCTGGTAGAATTGATGTAGGAGCATCAGCAGAATTTATAATCCACTGTCTTGAACCAATAGTCATAAGCTCTCCTTAGAAAACAAAAATAACAAAAGCCACGCCACTTGTGGCAGTTACTTTAATCTGTGTTGATGTGTAAGCTGCACTTCTCCAAACATCCCCTGTTGCTCTTTTATCCACAACAAACCAACCAGTAGGTATTCTCATTAACTGATGCACTAAAGTTTGCTGTGAACCAGTTCCTGTAAAAGATATAAACTGACCATTTATATTACCTTGACTCGGCGCACCGCTTGTATTTGCACCGCCTAAGCTAATATTACTATTAAAAGCTTGTGCAAGTAATCTCCAGTTTTCTCTAATCTTATTAATAACAAATTTAATATTAGGATCTTTAACATCAGCAGTTTTAATACCTACAAGATCAACAGGAATATTCATGATTAAGTACCAAAGTTTGGATTTTTATATTCACTATTAAGTTCATAGATAAAAGCAATTTCATAAATCTTAATAATATTACTATTCCCATCTACATTAAAAGTAATAGTATACTGAAATTGCAGCCCAGAAAATCCAGCAGTAGAACCTGATGTTGAACTGCCATTAATATTAGGCCCTTCTATTGGAATTACAGTTTCACATATTTGGCTAGTATTAAAGGTCCCATTAGGCTCAGATAAAATAAGATTTACAGTTTCAGCAGTTTCTCCTCTTTCATTTGTCAAAGAAAAACCAAGATTAACATTACCAAGCTCTCCCGAAGTAACCCAGTCATTATAACCATAAGTAATTCTGATTCTATCAATTCTCTTATTGTGTTTTCTATCTTGAAATACTAAGTTTCCTGAAACATAAGCAGGAGATTCACATTCTGTTGAAGGTAAAGAAGTTCCAGCTCCTGTTCCTAGTTGCCCAATTAAACCATTAATATCACCAACTAACAAACCATCAGGATAAGAAAATGCAGTAGGTACTATCTCACCCATAATAACAGGATAAAAAACAGTAGGAGTACCGCTTGCGGAAAAATCAGGAAAACTATACTTTGTCCAATTTTGCTCATAAAAATTAAAACACCAAGCGTTAAACTTAAGGTTAGAATCTCCACAAAATAACCAATATGCTTTGTAAGCTTGGCCAAGAGCTAAGTTACTTGTAATAAAGCCAAATATAATAGACCCTGCTAAACTACTTAAACCAGAAGTTAAATCAGCATAAATAGCATCTCTAGCCCCTATTCTACTCCTTCCATCACTACTTGGAAAATCACCAATAGGAGTAAAAATGCTACCATTAAAATCCCAAATATTCTCATCTCCTACATAAACCATTTCCTCTTCACCATAAACAGCAAGTGATTTAGGAAATCTAGTACCCTTTCCTTTGTCTCCAAAAGCATCATAGCTAAAAGGAGCTAAGCCATTTCCTGTAGGAGACATTTGTGTATAACCACCATGGCGAAGAATATAGATATTGCCATATATCTTCCCCATACCCATTATTGGCCCAAGACTATCTGCAAGATTTGTCGCTGTAGTCCCTGGAATTGAAGTACCAGTCCCCCAAGAAGTAGGATCACCTGGTAATGAAGTCATTACCATTTGTGGAAAAGGACCACCAGAGATTCCTGCTCCAGTAGCACTTGATACATTTGCTGCTATGCAATAGCTATTAAGCTCCTGTAAGTAAAAAGCACTTGGCGCTGTAGCACTTGCAGGCTGATAATCATGTCCAGTATTTCCATCCCAAGTCCAAATAACATCAGCACCTTGACAAAAACAAAGTAGTCCATTTACTACAGTCCAAGAAAGTAAATTACCAGAGTTAGTAATACTTCCTGTAGAAGGAGTTAATGCAGTCCAGGCTATGGGATTTAATGAAGAAGCATAATACAATTTACCACCTTGAATAACATTTTCATGCTGACCACCAATAGCATCAAACCAAGCAGCTATCATTTGTAAATAAGAGTTAGAACCCAAAGTAGCTCCAGTAGCAGCTACTTGTGTCAAAGCAGGTCTTGTTGTTAAACCTGCTTTATTAAACAGTATATTTCTAACATCATAAAATCCACTTTGTTCAGCCAAATCAGGAGCTACTTGAGATAATATTCCACCAAAAGGTCCTCTTATAACAAGTTCAGGACTCTCATCTTCAAGCCTTGTAAGCTGTGCTTGTCTGTTTGGCATAAAAAGTTAATTCAAATACTCAGCTTCTGCTTTCTTCCAAGCCTCAATAAATTGTTTCTTATCATTTTCTGTAGCTTCACGAAGACCAGGTAAAATCATATGATCTAAAAAATCTTCGGCTTTAGGCATAGGTTTATTATTCAATATAGCATCTTCTCTAACCTGAGCATAAAAATCTCTCAAATTCATCTCAGTAATAGGCTCTGCCGGGTTTTGATTTAAAACCTCTTCCAATCTTTCTTTTGTAAATTCCATTAAAGTTCCAAGCTCCTTTTAATCTGTCCAAATCTTTTTTTAAAAACTTGCCCAAGATCAGTTCTATATTGCAAATCAGGCACTCTAATCTTCTCAGCTTGCTTTACACAATCATCCATTGTAGCTTCAATTGTTGCCCCACTTGCCATTGCAATGCCTATCATGCCATAACTTGCACTTGTTACAATTTCTTCTTGGTCATTTAATTTCAAATTATAAGGATAAAAACTCGGCGAAACTAATTTCTTAGCACTCAGCCCAGTAGGAATATCTCCTGTATTTATAGAATCTTCAAAAGGCCAAGGGCTAATACTAAGTTTTAAACCTCCACCATATCTTCCATCTTGAAAATAAGCTCCTTCTTCTCTAACTTGCCCCTTTGCTCCATCAGCCAAGAAAGCACCAAGCTCTCCTGAGAGAATTGTCGACAATAAAGTAGGTGTCGCATCATATCCAAATCTAGGGGTAAATTCGAGAGCATAAATACTGCCACTTTTACTGTTTGTACTTCCTTGTCCTTCTTTGGCGATGATGGCATTGACATCTAGGCATCCTGTGTATTCGTTTTCTTTGCAAAACTTGAACATCTTTTCAATAGTCTGCTGTGTCAAAACTGTGCTATCTGTAGTCCAAACAACATTTCCAGAACACCCACCACTTGGACCAAGATCATCATTCATTAAATGCTTAGTCTCAAGAGTATGATTTCCTGGAAATATTGGCTGTCCTTTGCTAAACCAAACTTCTGTTGAAATATCAATTCCCGGAATAAATTCCTGTAAAACAAACTCCACATTCCCAGTCACCAGCTTTTTATAATGCTCAAACATCTTAATAAGACTTTCTGAATCTTTAGAAACAAAACTAGGAATATTACCCGAATCAGATCCAGAAGGCTTAAATACAAATCTACTATTAGGCTCCTGTTCATTGATAAATGCCTCTGCTTCTTCAAAGCTATTAAAATTCTTGCTAGGTGGTACTTTGATCTTATATTGTTTCATTATCTCTGATGCAAACTTCCTATCCATTTCTAGTTTATCTGCTAAGAGCGATCCGCCCAGAACAGGGATTCCATGACTTCTAAACACATCTGCTATTAAACCAAACCCTGTACAATCACATATTACAATTTCTGGCTCAAACCTACCAACCTTGCTGAGGCTATCTATTAAAATCCCCTGTCCAATAGCCTCAGCTTCTGTCCTTCTAGCAAAAAATAAAACATCATTCCCTTCTTCCTGAACTCTGTGTGCAAGTCCAAAACTATCTCCAGCATCTGAAAGAAAGAGAAATCTCATATCTTTTTCTCACCTATCATTCTCCCAATATATCCTACAGCAAGTACCACAAGTGTCTTAAGAGTTTCAGTAGCCTCACCAGGCTTTGCAAATCTCGTCAAAGCCCAAAGAGAAACTAAGAAAATAGTAAGCAGAATTAAAAGATCAAACTTATCCTCTAAAAATTGCTGCATAGTCTAATTCCTATTTCCTAACCATCCCCATAATTCCTTCAATTGCAGCAAAGAGAAAGAGGATAAAAGCAATAATTCCCATTGCTCTGTTTTGGAAACTTGTTAAATCTTCTATCTTGTCAATAACTGCTTTCTGTCCTACTTTTAAATCCTCTAGTGAAGATTCTGTATTTTCTTTCATATTGTAAAAATTAGCCTCCAGTACACTAATCCTAGTCTCGAAATTACTCTCAGCCATAACTTCCTCCGATATTTTTAGTTATAGTTGAAGTGAAGATGGAAACCAATTCCCTGAATTTCAATTGTTCCTGTATTTGCAAGAACAATATCAAGCTCAGCAACAAAGTTTGAAAGATCATCTACATTCATTACTGGAGTTGTTACTGGGCAAACTTGAACATAAGGCCCAGTGCTAGGTACTGTAAGTGGAAATATTGGGTTTGTTAAAGGATAATTATTTACAACATTCGCTACATTATTTGCATAAACAATCTCATCCAAAGTCACAGCAACAGAAGTAACAGATACAACACCTGGTTGGTAAATTACAACAAGGTTATCAATCTGAAGTCCTTTGTTTGGGGGAAAGTTATTTGGAGTAAATTGTGTCTGCCCCTTATAAGGTGGAAAACCTGAAACTCCTACAGGAGCATTTGCCCCACCAAATTCCTCTTGAAAAAAAGGCCCAACTTCTATAAGCCTTCTAAGCTGAGAAAGACAAGCAACTACCCTAATAGTCGCAGCCCCACTAGCAGTGCCATTAAAACTAAAATCTCCCTCAGTATTTCTAGTCAAGGCTGGATTAGAACTCCAAGAGCCACTATAAAGCAAAGAAGCATCACAAGCTCCTTTAAAAATCCACCCTCCAGCCTTTGCTGTATCCCCTCCCCAATTTGCTGCTGATCTTCCCATTGTGTCCTCCTGTTTAAAAATCATCCCACATATTATTGTTAGTATCTGCTCTCTTAATAGCAGTCATGTTTTGAAGCTCAGTTCCTACATCTTCCAGAACTTCTGTTCTAATCACTGGCATGATATAAGAATCTGGGTTATCATAACAGTGCTCAAAACAAAGCAGCAATCCATTCTGCATTCCCATTTGAGGTAATCTATAAGGCCAGCCACATCTATCACAGAAAGACCAGGCACTTATATGCTTTCCTGCTCTTGCTGTAATATGTATTGACATAAAATTACCTCAATTAACAATGAGAACTAATAACCAATACATACATAAGACCAAGTATCAGAATTAGAAGTACCTGAAACAAAAGTAACTGCTGTTGCAGAAATAGCCTCTGCTCCTGTTGTATAAGCATGGCCATTGGAATTAGTTGTGCTACAACTATACGAAGTAGCAGAACTAAAAGCCGGCATTCCTGTAATAGCAAAAGTAGTAGCAGAGCTTACTGTATAAGTACCATAAACTACTTTAAGAGGTTGCCCAAGTGTAGTAGGAGAAGCACAAGAAGAAGAGCTTCCACAACTAACAAGACCAACAGAATTACCTACTCCTGCACTTGCTCCTGGGATATTACCAACATAAGTAAACGTCACACTTCCAGTTCCACTGAAAGTAAGAATATTTACTTCCACAAAATTAGAAGCAATGCTCCCAAGATTATAAACCCCAGAAGAAGTACAAGTCTGAGTAGCACCTCCTGTAAGTGCTGTATAAGAACCTCCATAAGTAGAAGCACCTTGCAAAGCAACAGTACAAGTACTTACAGTTCCAGTAGCCGTCCAAATCAAAGTATGAGAAGTAATACCAGTCCCAGTTTGATTCATAATCGGCATTGTCACTGGACCACCTGTTGCAAGAAAAGTCTGGCTTTGCATAACAGGAACAGTTACTTGAGCCCGAGCAAAAGACAAAGAACAAAGCAAAACCCCAAAAAACAAAACAAACTTCTTCATATGTCTTCTCCTTTTAAATTAATTTAAACAATGCTCACAACCAATTCCTGGACCTTCTTTACTTTGTAAAAGACAAACAAAGTAAACAGCCTCATTTGGAATTGTCATAATAGTTTTGACTTTAAGAGCAAGCAAACTAAGGAGCATTCGTTGCCCAAGTTCCCACCCAAGAAGTTGCACCAAATACAAACCTCATAATAGCCAGTTCCTTTACACTCTGAGTATCAAAATCATCAGCAGCAGCAGTCTTGAGTTTCATTCTCTCAACATACTTCAATTGGTGACTAGATTTCTCAGGCAACAAGAACCAAGCACTCTGACTTGTTAAATACTGCCAAGTCATAAAATTAAGCCCATCACCTAGCAAGGCATTAATTTCATTATCAGTTGTATAAGGTTTATTACCAGAACCAAGAATCTCACGAGCAATCCAAGTCAATTCTGGTGGAATAAGCAAAGTCTTCGGTCGAATTTCCCAAGGAAGTCCTGAAGAAGTAATACCACGATTATATTGGTTCAAAGCAAGCTGCAAAGCACTTACAGACAAATCCACATCAGTAGCAGGGCGATTAGGATATGTTCCTGCAAGTGAAATAACATTACTAACCCCAGGCCCAAGATTGGTAGCAGCAACACCACCAAGCAAAGGATGCTGGTTATTAAACAAAGAAACTCCATCAGTAGTAGTTACTGAAGTAGTAAAGCCAAGATTGAAGATATTAGCTGCCTGCATTTCTACAGTAAACATAGCAGCCCTAGCAAGTGCTTTAGGCATCTTTTTGATAATATCATAACACTCATCATCAAAAAGCTCAAAGCTTGCTCTCATAGCCAAGGCATAGGTAAGGGGCAAATAACGCTTAGACCCACCTTCTACGATAGTAGTATAACCTACCGAAGTCCCCTCATCCTTCAAAGCCAAAGCACCAATATCCCCATACTCTGCCTCATCTTCAAAGAACCTATCTGACTTCTCTTCATTAAAAATATGCTGCCACTTACTAGCCCGCATAGCCAGGTTTAAGAAATGTACAAAGACATGCTTAAGCCCTGGGGCCATGCTAAGAGCATACTGTTCTCTTACCATTGTTCCTGTAGGCATTCTTTTTTCTCCTTTTCAAATTTAAAAACACAAAATAAAAGCCTAACAAACAACTAAGCAATTCCCTGCTGTGAAGCCGGCAGAACGGTGAAATAAACCCCACGAGCATCTGAGGCAGTTGTGTTAACATTAGCGTCAATATTAACAATCTTAACCACAGCAGAAGCTCCTGTTTTTGTCTTATCCACATACCAATGACCATCAGTGTCAATAGACATGCCATAAGCCAAACCAATATCAGTTTGTGCAGCAGTCTGACTTGGTCCTACTTCACCAAAGAAAACAGTATCATTATTTGCAACTTCTACTGAAATCTTTCCATCTTGAACAGGAGCACCTACTGGGATCTTTACTGCACTAGCCTCATTAGGAACCCCACCAGGAATTGTAAGAGTTTGTGCAGTGCCTTTGGTTGTTAAATTATTCCCAGCGGGCAATACAAATCCTTCAATTCCAGCAGCAACAGTAGCTCCATCCCAAGCAATCAAATAACCAGCATTTGCTCCAGCAGTAGCAACTTCTACTGGAGTACCAGCTTTAAAAGTATTGCCTGCTCCTTCAAGAAGCCTTGCAATAACTGGCTGATGCTGGCTTGTAGAAAACCAACTGTGAATTTCGACACTAGCCATGTTTATATTCTCCTTTTTAAATTAACTACTAAACAACAACTACAAACCAGCTCTCTTAGACTCATCAAGATCAGGGAGATATGAAGTAAGTCCTTTATTGACATTCATAGCAATACTCATATGACTCTCTCCCCTCTTTGTCTCTCCTTCAATTGGAGTATCAATCTTAGGATCAGAATGAATTTCCTTTCCAGTAATAGCATCTTTCCCAACAAGAGTATTTGTCAAAGAATCCTTAGCAACTGCATTCTGTCTTTGCAAACGAGCTTGTGGAGAAACAGCAGCAAAGGCTCTTTGGTCTTTTGCTTTAAGAGCAGCAGCATAAAGCTCCTTTGGAATCACCATTAAAACAAGCTCTCCCCAATAAAAATGCCCATCTTTTGAAGAAAGCCCTGCGACTTCTACATCATCTACTGTAGCAAGCCTTGCTCCAATTCCCTTACCTTCCCAAAATCTAACACCTACTCCAATACCCTCACTCTTGTTATGCACCCATCTTGCCATAAAAGCAGGGTTCTTACAAGTAACCTTCTCCACAGATAATTGCTCCATTGGAATGGCAACAATTGGATCTGACAAAGACCCTTCATAATCCTGTGAAAAGGGCCTTGGCTTTCTTGGTTGCTGACCGTGTTCTGAAAGAATCTGTGCAATCTGTTCCTCACTAAGCTTCGGCCTAGTATTCTGTGTAGTCATCACCGGAGATTCATTTGTTGCCATTTTGCTATCACTTCCTTCTTGTGTTTTATTTACTTCAATTTTCTGTGTTTGGTTATTGATTCCTTTTAGCATAAAGCTTCCTAAGCAGTAGCAGCAGCAATGTATTCTTCTTCACTCATTCCAAACTTAGCAGCAGCTTCTTTCTGATCTTGAGTAAGCTGAATCTTTGCATTGCCTCTGCCATCATTGGCATTTCCACCAGCAGAACTCCCCACTTCCAAGCTACCCTTTTCCTTATTAATATGAGCAGCAAGCTTCTTTAAATTCCTCCCCATAACAAGCTCTACAGCTGTAGGATACATAGAAGCATTCAATCTCTGTTCTACAGTCAGAGTTTTAAACATAGCTTCACACTCATCATGCAAAACATCATAAGCAATCCTGAGATCAGGATTATTCCTAATTTGTTCCATCCCATCTCTTAGAGCAGAATTTCCTTGAGTCATTAAGGTTGCTGTGATAATAGGACGAAGCTTCTCATTTACCCTATCCTGCAACCAAGCTTCATGGTCTTCAAGAATACTTGGGCGCTTTGGTTTGCCTTCATCTTCATTGTTATTACTAGACCCTGCCGACCTTGCAGTTTTCAATTCATTAAAGCCAACTTCTAAATTACTCAATGTAGAAGTTACCTTTTCTAAGTTAGTCTGCAATGTAGTATTCTGACTTTCAAGAACACTAAACTTCGGTTCAAGCTCGGCAAGTTTTACTCTTGCAGCTTCTCCATCTTGAATCATCTTTAAAATCTCTTCCCTCGTCTTCCCTTGAAAGATTTCAGGAATATTCCCCACTTCATTCCATCCAGGCATTGCTTTTCTCCT
>Ga0187855_10001221_pt1 | contig 20781 bp, 16 predicted proteins | sample June2016WEW_8_10_2_FD_132969 | JGI IMG/M metagenome (GOLD analysis project Ga0187855, IMG submission 132969) | Peatland microbial communities from SPRUCE experiment site at the Marcell Experimental Forest, Minnesota, USA - June2016WEW_8_10 | ecosystem: Environmental > Terrestrial > Soil >...
GGACGTGCCCAAAGATCTGCCGGACGCCAAGCCGGACACGCCGGAGAAACCGGCGGATCTGGATGACGTAGCTATTGCGGATCTTGGTTCCAATGAGCCGAGCATTTTGGAAGAGGCAGGACAGATCTCCGGGCAGGCTGGCCGCGAGCAGGCGACAGGGGCGGCTGTAAAGCAAGTTTCCGAAGTGACTGCCCCTGCGCCAAATGCGCAGCGCGCCTCCCAGGCACCGCGTGAGATTGGGTTGGCAGGCGGGAGCGCCTGCCCCACCACGCCCAACTTTATCGGCTTGTCCAAGCGGGCCACTCTGGCGCTGGCTCAGGCGCAAGGCGTGCCGGTGCTGACCGTCGGTATTGGCGTTGTCCGCACCCAACACCCGCCACCTGGCGCCGCTCTGCGTGCCGGAGAAAGGATTCGAGTCGAATTGCTCAGATGACCTTGGGCGAGATATTGGCGGGGGTTCGGCTGAAAGCGCCTCTTTCGCCGCAGCTTTCCCAAATCCGCCTGGAAGGCCTGGACTACGACTCCCGGCGTGTGAAACCCGGCTTCCTGTTCTTCGCTTTCGCGGGTAGCCGCACAGACGGCCGGCAATTCGCGCGGAATGCCGTGGAGCGCGGCTCCGTGGCGGTGGCCAGCGAGTCCTCCGCTCCGGATGGCTTCGCTGCACCATGGATTGAAGTGGCGCACGGCCGGCAAGCCCTGGCGCTGGCAGCGCGCAATTTCTATCGCCAGCCGGACGAGCGCATCGCCCTTACCGGCATCACCGGCACAAACGGCAAAACGACCACATCCTTCTTGATCGAATCCATTCTGCGCGCCGCCGGTAAGACTACGGCGTTGGTCGGGACCATCGAATACCATCTGGCGGGGCGCGTCCTGCCGGCCGTGAATACCACCCCGGAATCGCTCGATTTGAATCGTCTGCTGGCGGATCTGGAAAAGGAAGGCGGCACGCATGCGGTCATGGAAGTGTCTTCGCACGCGCTGGCGCTGGGCCGGGTTTACGGCCTGCGGTTCCACACCGCCATCTTCACCAACCTCACGCGCGACCATCTGGATTTCCACCACACGATGGAGGATTACTTCGCGGCCAAGCAACTGCTCTTTTCGGGCGTCGGAGCGCCCCCGCCCTGCTGGGCCGTGCTGAACCGCGATGACGAATGGTGCCGCCGCGTGACGCTCGCGCCCGGCACTGAAGTGCTGTGGTTCGGTTTGGGGCAGGGCGCCACCGTGCGCGCCCGGCATATCTCCTCCAACCTGCAAGGACTGCGCTTCGAAGTGCACGGCCCCAAGGTCCGCTTCACGGTGGAATCGCCGCTGCTGGGCAAGATCAACGTGTACAACATCCTGGCGGCGTGCTGCGCCGGTCTGAGTTACGGCTTGGCGCCCGAGACCATCGCGGAGGGCGTCGCGCAATGCCGCGCCGTGCCCGGGCGCTTCGAGCGGATCGACGAAGGGCAGCCATTCGGGGTGGTGGTGGATTACGCGCACACCGACGACGCGCTGCGGAACTCTATCGCGGTGGCGCGCGGGCTGGAGCCGAGGCGCATCATTACTTTATTCGGATGCGGGGGCGATCGCGACCGCTCCAAGCGTCCGCTGATGGGGCAGGTGGCCGCCGAAAACAGCGACCTGGTCGTGCTGACCAGCGATAACCCGCGCTCGGAAGATCCGCTGGCCATTATGAACGACGCGCTAGTGGGCATACGGCGCACCGACGTCACGCACATCGTCGAGCCGGACCGCGCCACCGCCATCGCCCGCGCGATCAAGGAAGCGCGTCCGGGGGATATTGTAATTCTTGCCGGAAAGGGACATGAACCTTATCAGGTCCTGAAAGACAAAACGATTGATTTCGACGATCGCGAAGTGGCCCGCGGAGTGCTTCGAGGTTTCGGTTACCGTCGGGAGCCGAAATGATCCTGGGACTCAGCACGATCGCGCGCGTGTTGGGCGCGGAGGGGTTGGCAGGCGAAAGCGCCTGCCCCACGGATTCTGCGCCGGCAGGAGTGCCGGTGCGGCACGCTGAGAGCGTGCGCCACGTGACCGGGTGGAGCGTGGATACGCGGACCCTTGCGCCGGGTGATCTGTTTTTCGCTTTGCGCGGCCCAAATTACGACGGGCACGATTTCGTGACTGCGGCCCTCGACAAAGGCGCCGCCGGAGTTGTGGTGGAAGCTGCGTGGCGCAGGCACTCCTGCCTGCCCGCCGGCACTCCTGCCGGCGTCCCCCGGGTTATCGCCGTTGCGGATACGCTAACTGCCCTCCAAAATCTGGCTGCCTGGGCCCGCCGGCATTGGGGTGGCCGCATCGTCGGCGTCACCGGCAGCGCCGGCAAAACCACCACCAAGGATGCCATCGCGCACCTGCTCTCCGCGGAACTTCCGGTTGGCAAGACTGTAGGCAACTGGAACAACCACGTCGGCGTGCCGCTTTCCCTGCTGCGCCTGCCGGATGAATCGCGCGTGAGCGTGCTTGAAATGGGGATGAATCATGCGGGCGAGATTCGGGCGCTGGCGGCGATCGCCCGGCCTGATATCGGCGTAGTGACCAACGTCGGATACGCGCATGTGGAAGCCTTCGATTCGATCGATGGCGTGGCGCTCGCCAAGCGGGAGTTGATTGAAGCGCTCGACCCGGAGCGCGGCGTCGCCGTACTCAACGCCGACGATCCGCGCGTGCTGCGTTTCCGCGAGATCCACTCCGGCCCCGTAATCACATTTGGCCTCGCGGCCGGTGCGGATGTGCGCGCCGACGACATCGCCTTCGGACCGGACGGCACTCACTTTCGCGTAGAAGGCGTCGATTTTCACACTTCGTTGGCCGGCAGACACGGGGTGCTCAACCTGCTGGCAGGCATGGCTGTGGCGCGCGCCCTTGAAATCCCTCTGGAGCGACTGCGCGATGCCGCCGCCAGCTTCACCATCGGCAAGATGCGCGGCGAGCGCCTGGAGCATAACGGCATAACCATCTGGAACGACTGTTACAACTCCAATCCCGAAGCCGTGCGCGCCATGCTGGAAGTGCTGCGGGCCACGCCTGCGCGGCGCCATATCGCGGTTCTGGGCGAGATGCTCGAACTGGGCCATGCCGCTGAATTCCTGCACCGGCAGGCCGGGCGCTGCCTGGCGGAAAGCGGCATCGATGCGCTCATCGCCGTGCACGGCGCGGCGCGCTTCATGGCGGAAGAGGCCGTACGCGCGGGAATGCCGCCCGACGCCGTTCACTTTTTCGAAAACCCGGCGGAAGCTGGCGAATTCGTGCGGCAGATGGCAGCTCCGGGCGATGCCATTTTGTTCAAAGGCTCGCGCGGCGTCGCGATCGAACGGGCGATGGAGAAAGTCCTGGCGTAACCATGCTGTACTTCCTGCTCTACGAAAAGCTCTCGCCGTTCGTCTCGCCTTTCCGCGTCTTCCGCTACGTAACGTCCCGGACCGCCTTCTCCAGCCTGACCGCGCTGTTCCTCTGCATCGTCCTGGGCCCCTGGCTCATTCACAAGCTCCGGCAGTTCCAGATCGGCCAATATATCCGCGAAGAAGGGCCTAAATCGCACCAGAAGAAAGCGGGCACACCCACTATGGGCGGCGTGCTCATTATCATCTCGATCGTCATCCCCACGCTTTTGTGGGCGGACCTGAGCAACGCGTACGTTTGGGTCGCCATGTTTACGCTAGTGGCCTATGGCGCGGTCGGTTTCATGGACGATTTCGCCAAGGTTGCCAAACACCGCAACCTGGGCCTGACCGCGCGGCGCAAGATGCTCTACCAAGTTGGGCTGGCTTTTTTCGTGGCCGCTTTACTCATGTTCATGCGCACTTTCGGGAGCTATTCCACCGTCATGAACGTCCCTTTTGTGAAGCAGTTCCGGCCCACACTGCTGATCTCTTCCCTGCTGGGCAGCCCCTGGACCTATGCGATCGGCGTGCTGCCGTTCTTTATCTTTGTCGCCGTGGTGATCGTGGGAGCCTCGAACGCGGTGAACCTGACCGATGGTCTGGACGGCCTGGCCATCGGCCTGATGGTGATCGCTTCGGGCGCGCTGACCGTGCTGACCTACGCCGGCGGCCATGCCACGCTGGCCGAGTATCTGCAGATCGCTAGAAACGCGCGCACCTCGGAGCTGACCATTTTTTGCGGCTCGATGACCGGAGCCAGCCTGGGCTTTCTCTGGTACAACGCGCACCCGGCGGAGATCTTCATGGGGGACGTCGGTTCGCTGGGGCTGGGAGGCGCGTTGGCCATCGTGGCCATTTTGATCAAGCAGGAGATCCTGCTGCTGTTCATCGGCGGCATCTTCGTGCTGGAGACGGTGTCCGTGATCCTGCAAGTGGGCAGCTTCAAGCTACGCGGCAAACGCATTTTCAAGATGGCCCCGCTGCACCACCACTTTGAAGCGCTGGGCTGGACGGAGGCGAAGATCATCGCAAGGTTTTGGATTTCGGGATTAGTGCTGGCGTTGTTTGCGCTGACGACTTTGAAGCTGCGCTAGGTGGGTGATGGGCGACTCAATGCAGAGTTTTCGGGAGCTTCGGATTTGGCAGGGCGGTATGGAACCGGTTGAGTCTCTCTATAGCGTGACGCAATCATTTCCGCCAGCCCTCGGAAAACCTCGGCACCAATCGGGAAAAGAGATGCCGGAACACGATCTGCACTCGCGGCGCAGCGCGGAAGCAGCCGAAGTGCGCGCGAACGCCCTGCGCCGTACGCGGGACGATCCCGAAGGGCTGCTCGCGGAATACACGCGGCGTTTCGGCAACATACTGAACGCCGATAATGCAGCCGAATTGTTCCCGGAATACGCCGCGTCGCGTGCGTCCCGCGCGCAATTTCGCCCGGCCGTGCATCCGGCGGCCCAGTGGGTGCGCGACGAGCTTTTCGCCCGCGCGCTCAAAGACCCAAAGATAGGCGAAGTAATCTTCACCGCCGGCGGTAATGGCGCAGGCAAGAGTACCGGTGGGCTTACCGGCGATGTAGTGATGGACACCACCCTGAGCAATCCGGAATATTCCGAGAAGTTGATAGAGGCCGCGGTGAACGCCGGCAAAAGCGTCCACGTCGTTTACACCTATCGGCCCATAGAGCAAGCTTTCGAAGGAGTACTCGACCGCGCCCGCTTGGAAGGGCGCACGGTTTCCATCGGCACGCTCATCGGAACTCATCAGGGTGCTGCGGACACCGTGCGCTCTCTGGCCGAGAAGTATGCCGGCCATCCCGATGTTCGCTTCTGGTTCATCGACAATAGCGGTGCGAATCCGGTACCGGGGAGCATTGCCCTAACTTGGAAACAGGACTATCTTGAAAGTAGGGAGCAACTTTATGCCATCCTCGAATCCCAGCGCGCTCAAATCCCCGAATATATCTACCAAGCCGCCCAGGGAACTGACTATGGACGAGCGCGGCGATCAACTGGTCCAGCAGGCCGTGCGCAACCTGAGGCGAGCGGCGCAGCAGAAACAGAAACAAGCAGCCCGCCACCAGAGGTAGCTCCGACTGGCGAACCGCCTTCGCCGAAACACGGCGAGGCGCTGCACTCGCGCCCCAAGGCATCCAGCGCACAGCATCCAACCCTCAGCACGCCCTTGCGCGCACTTGTCGTCGGACTGGAGAAGTCGGGGCTGGCTTCGATCCAGGTGCTTTTGCAGCACGGCGCGAACGTCCGTGCAACAGATGTGAAACCCCTCGCACAAATGCCGGAGGCCGCCGCGACACTGGAACGCCTGGGAGTTGCTTTTGCTCAGCAGTCGGACGCGGTCTTTGAAGGTTGCGAGCTGATCGTTGTCTCTCCTGGAGTGCCGGCCGATCTTGCTCCCTTGGGGGCGGCCCGCCAACGCGGCGTGCGAGTGATCGGTGAGGTCGAACTGGCCGCGCCATTCCTTAAGGGCCGCACCATCGGCATCACCGGCACCAACGGCAAGACCACCACAACCTCACTGGTCGGCCATATCCTGCGGGAGTCCGGCATTGCCGTGCAGGTTGGCGGGAATATCGGCACGCCCGTCACGGCCATGATCGATAGCTCGCGGGCGGACCAATGGAATGTACTGGAGCTGTCCAGCTTCCAGCTTGAAACCATCGCCGAGTTTCACGCCGATATCGCGGTAGCCTTGAACGTCACGCAGAACCATTTGGACCGGCATCACACGTTCGCGAACTATGCCGCCGCCAAGGGACGCCTGTTCGAGACGCAGCGCTCCGGTGCGTTCGCGATTCTCAACGCGGACGACGCCACTTGCGTAGGCTATGCCGCGCTCACCGCCGGACGTCCGCTCTGGTTCAGCAGCACCCGCGCCGTTACTCCGGGAGTCTGGCTGGAGGACAACCAGATCCGCTTCGACGGCGAAGTGTTGATGGACGCCCGTGAGATTCCCATACGCGGCCGCCACAATATCGAAAACACCATGGCGGCTGCCGCGGCCACGCGCCTGGCCGGAGCATCGCTCGCCTCCATCGCCGCCGCCGTCCGCACCTTCAAAGCCGTGGAGCATCGCCTGGAGTTTGTACGCAACCTGAACGGCGTCGATTTCTATAATGATTCGAAAGCCACCAGCGTGGATGCCTCGCTCAAAGCGCTGGACGCCTTTTCCGGAGGCCTTTGGGTGATCCTCGGTGGCAAGGACAAGGGCCTCGATTACACTGTCCTGCGCCAGCCGTTGGCCGCCAAGGCGCACGCCGCCCTGCTGATCGGCGCGGCCGCCCCCAAGATCGTGGAGCAGCTTCGCGGCGCGGTTCCGCTGGAGCATTCTCAAACGCTGGAGAACGCCGTGCGCTTTGCATATGCGCACGCGCAACCCGGCGATACGGTCCTGCTGGCCCCGGCCTGCGCCAGCTTCGACCAGTTCACGAGCTACGAGCATCGCGGGCAGGTCTTCAAAAGCCTCGTACAACAATTGGAGCCCGGACACGAACATGGCGCAACGACTTAAAACCGACTGGACCCTCTTCGCAACCACCATCGGCATGGTCACCTTTGGCGTGGTCATTTTATATAGTGCATCCTCCGTGATGGCCGAGCTGAAGTTCGGATCCGCGTGGCACTTCGTGCTGCGCCAGGGTATGTGGATTGTGCCCTCCGTGGCGGTGATGATGTTGCTCAAGAGGACCAACTACCGGAAGCTGCAGGATCCTGCGGTGGCGTTCGCCGCTATCGGGCTGGTGCTGATGCTTCTGTTCGTGGTCTTCTTCGTGGATTCGGCGCACCATCGCTGGCTGCGCATGGGCCCCATCGGTTTGCAGCCTTCGGAACTGGCCAAGCCCGCGCTGGTCATCTTCCTGGCATTCTTTGTCACTTGGCGTGCGCCGGCCATTAATACTCGCTTTACCTTGTTCCCAGCCGCGCTGGCCGTGGGTCTGGTGATCCTGGCCGTAGTGGTGGCTGACCTCGGCACCGCTGTGGTGCTAGGCGTGACCGCCACGGTGGTCTTCTTCGTCGCGGGGCTACGCTGGCGCTATTGCGCGATCGCCTGCGCGTGCGCGGCGGCGGGCCTGGTGTTTTTCATCGCTTCGCAGCCCTACCGGGTGGCGCGTATCGTGGGATACGTCGACCGGGACTTCTCCATCATCGGGCGATTCGATCCGGATGGCAACATACAGCAGTACCTGCACAAGTCGCTCACTTCGCGCGACACCGGCTACCAGTCGGAGCAGTCCAAAATCGCGGTGGGCACGGGCGGCGTGCTGGGCGCTGGGCTCATGCAGGGCAAGCAGAAGCTGCTCTACCTGCCGGAAGCCCACACGGATTTCATCTATGCGGTGGTAAGCGAGGAGATGGGCCTGGTCGGCTCGGTGGGTGTACTGCTGGCGTTCCTGCTGATCTCCTGGCGCGGCCTGCGCGCGGCGGTGCGTATGCCCGACGATTTCGGCCGCTACCTGGCCCTGGGCGTAACCACGATTGTGGTGGTGCAAGGCCTCATGAACATCAGCGTGGTGCTGGGGATGATGCCGACGAAGGGAATCCCGCTGCCGCTGGTCAGCTCGGGGGGCAGCTCGCTGCTGTCGACGCTGGCGTCGCTGGGGATTTTGATGAATGTGTCGGAACATGCCGGCTAGGCGCGCTTTGCGCGCCGGGGCTGGGGGCTAGGGACTGGGGGCTGGGGTTTAGCTTTGTGAGCGGGACAGTCAGGAGCTTTAAGGAACTTCGGGTCTGGCAAGGAGCCATGGGTTTGGTGGAGAGCGTATATCGTTTGTCACTGGCACTGCCTGCCGAAGAGAATTACGGCTTGAAGTCGCAGATGCGCCGGGCAGCGGTATCGATAGCGTCGAACATCGCGGAGGGTCACACGAGGGCGTCGACGCGAGAATACCTGAACCACCTGTCGATCGCCCAAGCATCTTTGGCGGAAGTCGAAACGCAACTCGAGATCGCAGTCCGGCTGCGTTATCTCCCGCCGGAACAGGTACACTCAACGGTTTCGGACATTCAGACACTGGGAAAACAGCTCCATGCCTTGCGCAACTCTCTGGAGGCGCGCAAGTGAGCGAGGATCAAAGCCCCAGCCCCCAGCCCCCAGCCCCCAGCCCCGAAGGCGCCAAAGGCGCTTTCCTATTCGCCGGTGGCGGCACCGGCGGCCACGTGATCCCAGCGCTCGCCGTCGCCCGCGAACTCCGCCAGCGCGGCCACTCCGCTTTTTTCGTTGGCACGGCCCACGGACTCGAGGCCAAGCTGGTGCCCCGCGAGAATTTCCCGCTCGAGCTCATCGAGATCGGCGGCTTGAAGCGGGTCGGTTTGCGCCAGACGGCGGCGACGCTGTTCCAATTGCCTATCAGCACGATACATGCCGGGCGGCTGCTCGAAAGTCACCGCGTGGCGGCCGTATTCAGTATGGGTGGCTATGTCGCCGGGCCGCCGGTGATCGCCGCGCTCATTCGCCAGGTTCCCGTCGTCGTCATGGAACCGAACGCCGTCCCGGGGTTCACCAACCGGCGCATCGCGATGTTCGCTTCGCGCGCGCTCATCAGCTTCCCCGAAACGGTGCGCTATTTCCGTTATGGCCGCACCGAAGTCACCGGATTGCCTGTGCGCGAGGAGTTTTTCGCTCTCCCGCCCAAGCCGCGCGGCGAGAAGTTCACGGTCTTGATCACAGGGGGCAGCCAGGGCTCGCGCACGCTGAACCAGGCGGCGCGCCAAAGCTGGCCGCTGTTACGCCAGGCCGGCCTGCCCGTGCGCATGATCCACCAGAGCGGCCCGGCGGCTTGCGAAGAATTGCGGGCGGCCTTCGCCGAATCCGGCATGGATGGCGAACTGGTGCCGTTCATCCCCGATATGCCAGCCGCGTTCGCCCAGGCCAGCCTGGTCGTGTGCCGCTCCGGAGCGGGGGCCGTCGCCGAGCTGGCCGCCGCGGGCAAGCCCTCCATCCTCTCGCCGTTCCCATTCGCGGCCGATCAGCACCAGTTGCGCAACGCCGAAGCGTTCGCGCGCGCCGGCGCGGCCCGGTTGGTGCGAGACAACGAGATGAACGGCCAGAGACTGTTTGAAACTATCGCCGAACTGGCCGGCGAACCTGCCGCGCTCGAGCGCATGGGGGTGGCTGCGCGCGGATTGGCGCATCCAGGAGCGGCGCGACGCGCGGCGGAGGTCCTGGAAGAGGTGGCGCGTGCTTAAACTATTACGATTTTCATTGACACTCGCACAAGAAGCCGAAACAATACATTAAGATAATGTTTTTTAGACGGCAGCACCTGCATTTCACGGGGATTGGCGGAATCGGCATGAGCGGCATCGCCGAAGTGCTGCTGAATTTGGGATACACCATCAGCGGCTCCGACTTGAAGCTAACTCCCATCACCGAGCGGCTGGTGGCGCTGGGCGCCACGGTTTATGAAGGCCATGCCGCGTCGAACGTCGCCGGAGCGCGCGCCCTGGTGGTCAGCTCGGCGGTGGACGAGCAGAACCCCGAAGTGCAGGAGGCGCGCCGCCTCCAGATTCCCGTCATCCCGCGCGGCGAGCTGCTGGCGGAGCTGATGCGCCTGAAGTACGGCATCGCCATCGCCGGCAGCCACGGCAAGACCACCACTACGTCCATGACCGCCACGATTCTCAACCATGCGGGTCTGGATCCGACCGTGATGGTGGGCGGCCGGGTAGCTGCCATGGGCGGGTCCAACGCGCGGGTGGGCCACAGCGATTTTCTGGTGGTCGAGTCGGACGAAAGCGACGGCTCCTTCTTGAAGCTGGCGCCTATCCTGGCAATCGTCACCAACATCGATCGCGAACATCTGGATCATTACGCGTCGCTCGACGAGATCCGCGACGCCTTCATCGAATTCGTCAACAAGGTGCCGTTCTACGGCGCCGCCATCGTGTGCCTGGATGACGATAACGTGAAGACGATCCTTCCCTCGATCCGCCGGCGCACGATTACCTATGGCGCCAGCGCGCAGGCCGATCTGGAGGCCGTGGAAATCTGTTGCGGCCCGTTCGCCAGCGACTTCAGCCTGCGTTACCGGCAAGCGAATCTGGGCCGTTACCATCTGCGCGTCCCCGGCCGGCACAACGTGCTGAACGCCACAGCAGCCGCGGCCGTAGGACTGGAACTCGAAGTACCCGCCGATCAAATCCGCGAAGGGCTGGATACCTTCAGCGGCGTGGAACGCCGTTTCCAGATCCGCGGCCAGGAACGCGGCATCACCGTAATCGACGACTACGGCCATCACCCCACGGAGATCCGCGCTACCCTCGCTGCCGCGCGCCTGTGCGGTTTCCGGCGCATACACGTGCTTTTTCAGCCGCACCGGTATACCCGCACTCACTACTTGCTCGACGAATTCGGCAGCGCCTTCCACCAAGCCGACACAGTTTTGATCCTGGATATATATGCCGCCTCCGAGCACCCCATCGAGGGCGTGAACGCCGAGGCAGTGGCGGAGCGCATACGGCAGTTCGGCCATCGCGGCGCCGCATACGCCGGCGCCATCGACCGGGGAGTCGACGACCTGCTGAACGTGGTGCAAGAGGGCGACCTGGTGCTCACGCTGGGCGCCGGCAATGTCTGGCAGGCAGGGGATCTGCTGCTGGCACGGTTGCGCCAGGAAGGAGGGGCCGAGTGATGGCGTGGCGCCGCCCGCGTACACAGGGCACTTCCCCGTGGGCTGAAGCCCACGGCAGCACGCTCTCCAGAAACCCACGCGTGAAGTTAGGCGAGCAAAGCTCGCCTGCGCCGGCAAGAGTGCCGGCGCGGCAGGCAGGAGTGCCTGCGCCACGAAGCGGCGCAAGGTTTCCGACATTGGCGACGGACCGCCCCGGTCCGCTCGCGCTGAAGCGTGCGCCACGGTTGGCAGGCGAAAGCGCCTGTCCCACAACTGCGCCGGGAGCGCCAAACTGATGCCCGCACGCGAAAAAGCACGCACGCAAATCCGCTGGCGGCTGTGGCTGACCGCCCTGGCCTGGTGCGCGGTCTTCGTCTCCAGCGCAGTGGCTGCCCGCAAGGCGCACAACTATGTGCTCAGCGATCCGCAATTCCTACTCTCCAGCGAACAACGCGGCGCGCTCACCCTGCAGGGCGTCCAGTACGCCTCGCGCGGCAAGCTGTTGCGCGTTTTCGCCGCCGACTACGGCCGCAGCATCTTCGCCCTGCCACTCGCCGAACGCCGCCGGAGGCTGCTGGCGGTAGATTGGGTGGAAGACGCCTCGGTCTCGCGCGTCTGGCCCAACCGCATTGTCGTTCGCATTACCGAGCGCCAGCCGGTGGCCTTCGCCAGCCTGCCGTTTCATCGCGGCGCGGGCGCGACCACACGGTTCCTGCTGGTGGATGCTCAAGGCGTACTGCTGGATCCCCCCGTGCGCGCCCAGTTCGCCTTCCCCATATTGAATGGGCTGAGCGAAGATCAGACCGAGCCCGAGCGCCGTGTTCGCGTGCGCGCCATGCAGCGCCTGCTGGACGAGCTCGGACCCGCCGCGCAGAATATTTCCGAAGTCAATGCCGCCACGCCCGACGACCTCACGGTAGAAGCCCAGGTGGAGGGCCGCGTCCTCGAACTCCAGCTCGGCGACGGCAACTACGGGAAGCGCTTCCAGAATTTCCTGCTCCACTACCCGGAGATTCACAAGCATGCGGCCAACGTCACGACGTTCGATTTGCGCCTGGACGACCGCATTACCGCGAAGGAGCAGCAGAATCCGAAATGAGCAATACGACTAAGACTTTCGATGCAGTGGGTCTGGACGCCGGCAGCTCCTGGACCCGTTGTGTCATCTTCCGCCTGGAAGATGATCGCCTGCGCTTCCTGGGGCACGGATCGTCCCCATCCCAGGGCTGGGTGAGGGGCCGTATCACAGACCAGGGTGCGGCCTCGGAAGCCATGCTGGTGGCGCTGCGAGAGGCCGAGAAGAACGCGCAGCTTTCCGTGGAAGGGGCCGTGGTGGGGGTCGGCGCCAATGTTCGCGGAGCCAACTGCCGGGGCTTGCTCGACTTGGGCCGCCTGCGTGCGGTCGAACAGCGCGACGTCAATCGCGCCGTGGACAGGGCTACGCGCGTGCGGTTGCCGGACGATGTCATGATTCTGCAGTTGTTCCCGCAGGACTTCGTGGTGGACGGCCATCCTGGCCACCGCGATCCGCGCAAAATGATCGCGGGCCAGATCGAAGCCAACGTTCACCTGGTGACGACCTCCGTGCAGGAGCACGATTGCCTGGTCGCCGCTGTCAACCGGGCGCATTTGTCCGTGGAAGAGACCGTCTTCGAGCCGCTGGCCGCCAGTTACGCTGCGGTGCTGCCAGAGGATCGCCGCGAGGGAGCTGCCGTCCTCAACATCGGCGCGCAATCCACCGATCTGGTGGTCTACTACGGCGATGCCCTGCAGCTCGCCGCGAGCCTGCCCATCTCCGGCGATCACTTCACGCGCGACGTGGCGCGCGGTCTGTGCATCAGCTTCGAGGACGCCGCCGCCATCAAGCACGAATTCGGCAGCGCCAGAGCCGGCTCGACTGCGGAAAACTCTTTCGTCGAAGTGCCTTCCCGCGAGGACCGCGACGTGCCACGCCGGACGCTGAACCAGATTCTGGAATCCCGCGCCTTGGACCTGTTCCAACTGGTGCGACGCGAACTGGCCCGGGTGGGCATGGAAGGCGCGCTGGCCGGCGGCATTTTCCTTTCCGGAGGCGGCGCCCGCCTGGAGGGCATGTGGGAGATGGCCGAGCAGGAACTGGGATGCCGCACATGCAACGCCCTGCCGGTTGGAATCCAGGACTGGCCCGAGGAGATCTACGATCCGGCCTGGACGACGGTCGCCGGACTGGCGATGTACTCAGCCAAGCTGAAATCGCAACACGAGATCGAGCGGCAGTCCACGGGACTGCTGGGGAGAGTTCTGAAATGAGCCGCAGATGCACGCAGATGGACGCAGAAAAGAACAAGACGAGGCAATCGCTGGGCTATCGGGTTTTGCCTTTATCCGCGTGCATCGGCGTGCATCTGCGGCTGAAAAAGTCTTGAAGGAGGGCAGCATGGGGCTTATCGATGCGGAAAACGACGATTTGAAATACGAGATTCAGGAAGAAAACGGCGGCGGCGCGCGCATTAAGGTGATCGGTGTCGGCGGCGGCGGCTGCAACGCCGTGGCGCGCCTGTTTCGCGAAGGCATGACAGGCGTGGAGTTCTGCGCTATGAACACGGACGCCCAGGCGCTGGCCGCGTGTGAGGTGCCGATCAAGCTGCAGCTCGGCGCCAAGATGACCAATGGTTTGGGCGCCGGCAACAATCCCGAGATCGGCCGGCAGGCTGCTCTGGAGAACACCGACAAAATTGTCGAGTTGCTGCAGGGCGCCGACATGGTGTTCGTCAGCGCGGGGCTGGGCGGCGGCACCGGGACCGGCGCAGCGCCCGTGATCGCCACACTGGCCAAGGAACTCGAAGCCCTCACCATCGCGGTGGTCACCAAGCCGTTCACTTTCGAAGGCGCCCGCCGCATGCGCCTGGCCGATCAGGGCCTGGCCAAGCTAGCTGGCTCGGTCGACACCGTCATCGCCATTCCCAACGACCGCCTGCTCTCGCTGGTGCCGCGCGGCACCAGCTTCTTCGACGCCTTCAAGCTGGCCGACGATCTGCTGCGCCAAGCCGTGCAAGGCATCAGCGACATCATCAATACGCCCGGCATCATCAACCGCGATTTCGCCGACATCAAGGCCACCATGCTGGGCATGGGCTACGCCATGATGGGCACGGCCACAGGACGCGGCGAGCATGCGGCCGTGGATGCGGCCCGCCAGGCGATCGATTCTCCGCTGCTCGAAGATTCGCGCATCAGCGGCGCGCGCGGCATCCTGATCAATATCACAGGCTCCAGCCGCCTGGGCTTGCACGAGGTCAACGAGGCGTGCTCAATCATTCGCGAAGCGGCCAATTGCGAGGACGTGCAGATCAACTTCGGCGTGACCATGAACGAATCGCTGGCCGATGCCGTGAAGATCACAGTAATCGCTACCGGATTCCAGCCACATTGCGCGCCGGTGGTGGAGGAACCCAGGATGCCCGTGCCGGAGTTCGCGCCGCAGCCCGTATTCATGCCCGAGCCGGTGGCGGTTGCCGCCGCTGCGGTACCGGAGCCTATGCCCGATTTCGAGGTCGAGCCGGAGGCGGCGGGCTTCGATGCGGAAGATTTGGATACGCCGGCATATTTGCGGCAAGGCCGATTGTTGAATTAGCGCGGGGTGGGAGTTTGGTAGGTTCTGCCTTTTGTCTTGCGCGCCGATGATTAAGCGACTCAGACAATCGTCCGTCTCGTGGTTTGCGAGGCTTTGGGTTGCGCATTTGCGGCACGACGCACGCGTGTCGAAAACGGTTACAAGATGACGCCATTCGTTACCAGAGTGCTCGCCACCGCGGGTTACGTCACCGAGGCGGGCGAACCTTTGGACGGGCTTGTGCTGTCGGCTACTCCCACGCGCAACGCCGGTGACGGATCACGCGTCGTTCCGCTGCTCTCTAACAGGCCTGGCGGCCTCGCCGCTGAAGCTGTGTTTCGGATCGGCACTTCTCCCGTTGTCGTCTTTAAGTCGTTGCCTGCAGGGACGGAAGACGAGACCAAGTGCCACAAGCTTGCATGGAACTTCGGAGTCGCACCACTGTTGTGGATCACTACACCGGAGTACGTGCGGCTGTACAACGCCTATCAGCCGCCAGAGGAGTACGAGCAGCGATCCCCGCTGCTCAGAGAGTTCCAGCTCGGACAAGGCCTTGAGCAGGCGCTGGCTGAAATCAACGCTACCTGTAGCCGTCGTCACATCGCCATGGGATCGTTCTGGCAATCGGCCCTAGCCTCGCCGATCGACCGCCGGAAGCGCGTCGACAACGTCCTGTTGGGCGAACTCATGAACCTACTGGGAACGCTCGTTCGTCAGGACCTGCGAGCATCACTCGCGCAGAAGCTCGTAGGCCGCTGCATCTTCTTCCAATACTTGGTTCACCGCGGGTATGTTCGCGAGCAAGAGCTGGCGCAACACTTCGGTGCGCCGTCCCTCGACCGGATACTTACGGACATGGATGCGACTTACAGCCTGTTTCGTTGGATCCGACGGACCTTCAATGGCGACCTGTTCCCAATCGAGGACGAAGCGACCGAACGTGCGCAGCTTCGTCACGACGCACGACTATTGGGTCCACTATCCGACTTCTTCGGGCACTTCAACGTGTCCGATCGCCAGGGCCGACTTTTCCCGTTTCGGTTTGACGCCATCCCGGTCGAGCTGATCAGCTCGATTTATGAGAAATTTGTCCACATGTCGGAGCCCGACGGCGAGCCGCCTCGCGGCGTCCACTACACCCCGATCAACGTTGTGGACCTCGTGCTCGACCCAGTATTCGAGAACCTCTCGGCGATGGCCCGCGTACTCGATGCGGCCTGCGGATCCGGGGTGTTCCTCGTGGAGAGCCTAAGACGGCTGGTGTGGCTCCGCTCCCCGACTCAACCGCCCACACGTGAGCTGATCCGGGACGTCCTAATGCGGCAGATTAGAGGTGTCGACATCAGCCCAGCCGCTCTCTCCGTTGCCGCGTTCAGTCTCTACTTGGCCCTGCTCGAGCTTGACCCGGATCCACCGCGCGGCCTCGATGCCCTCGACTGCCTGCGATTCGAGCCGATTCAGGGGCGAGTGCTGTTTTCGACCAGCACATTTAATCCAAGCTTGGCTGCGCGCATCGCCGACGATCAAGGGCGACATGGGTTCGACGCAATCGTCGGTAACCCGCCATGGACCTATAGTGCCAAGGAGAAGGAAGAAGATCGCGCCCTAGCGCACCAAGAGCGAACCTCTGGGCTGAACAGGCCGGACGATGACAGCGATGTCGGGGACCGAGAAGAGGAAGGTTCCCTTGGCGAGGCTGGCCTTCTGGTCTGCGACGACCCAGAGCGGCGCTTGGGCACGACCTATGCGCGCCTGAACGCCCTGCCAATCCCACCTCGCTCGATGGATTGGCCCTTCCTGTGGCGATGCCGCGAATTCAGCCACCACGCGACGCGCATTGCGCTGGTTATGAAGGCTACACCCTTCTTCAGCCAGGCCCCGAATACCAGCTCGGCCCGCGACGCTCTCCTTCGTGCGTTTCCGAACGTGAATCTAGTGAATCTATCCCAGCTCCGAACTTCCCAGCTATTTCAGGAGTCCGAGGATCAGGAGGGCAGTGAGTTGCGAAACAAGAGCGTGGCTGGCCCGGCGCTGCTCTTCTTCTCCAACTGTTTGAGCGTAGCCGCTGTTGCTATAGGTGCGGTTAGCTTTCCATGGACGCCAGGGTTTCAGCGCACAGGGGTTTTTGAACTGCCGGCCGAGCCACCAAAGTTCGTTTTGCTGGAGGCGGCACTGCGCGAACCCGCTTTGCTAAAGATCGCCATGTTCGGAACCGAACGGGACGTATGGTTTTTGGAGCGTCTCGCTCGGAGCCCGCACGCAGTCAGGCTGAAGGATTGGTGCCAGGAACTGGACCTACCTGTCGGCCAAGGGTACCGGGCCGGAACGCGAATGCCATCTGCACACCTCAAGGGCCTGCCGCGAGTAACCGCCAGGGACTTCCGGTCGCCGGCACTGCCGATCGAGCTCCCGCTAATCGATGATGAAACAGTCGATCGTGCTCGCGAAGCCGCGATTTACCGCGGCCCTCTCGTCCTCCTTCCGGAGGGCAAGCTGACTGCGGCACCAGTACTGGGGCGTTACACAGGGATCTTCGACTCACGCGATCTCGGGTACAACGAATCGTTCGTCGGCGTATCGTTCAGCGGGCGCGATGTCGCGCTCGCGCGCGCTTTCGCGGCTGTCATGAACTCGGCATTAGTTACCTACCAGATCGCGTTTCAGGGCGGCACCGTGGGTATTAAGCAGACAAAGGTCGAGGCCATCGACCTGGAGAACGTACGCATACCGCAGCTGGACCGTCTTCCAACCGAGACCACGGCCATGCTTGCGTCGGCGGCCGACACCCTCAGGTCCGTGACTGAGCCGATGGCGGTCAGGGAAGCGCTTGCGACCATCGATGCAATCGTGGCCGCTGCGCTGCACCTGACCGACGCTGAACTAGAGTTGCTCGCCGACACCGAACGACGCGCTGGCGCCATATTCTTCGAAACGCCAGCATACCGGCTCCCGATGGAAAACCCGCCTGCCGTGCCGGAACTAACAGCGTACGCGCGGAACCTCTGCTCTACCTTCAACACGTTTGCGACGGAGGACGACGACCTAGTGCTCGTGCCAGACCGTTACGCTACGCTTGCCGACGATGTCGTTGTCCTAAAGCTCTCTCTAAGAAGGCGTGCGCGAGCACACGCGCGCGAACTCAGGCCAGGAACCGTCAGCGAACTTGGTGATGCCTTCCTGTCCGAACTGGGCGGCACTGAATTGCCTTATCTGAAACCGCCTAAGAGCCTGCGCATCTACGCCGGCCGCGCAGTTTATTTGCTCAAGTCCGCGCACTACCGATGTTTCTCGCCCTCAGCCGGGCAAGCTGATGGTGATCGCATAATCGCGGACCTAATGCACTCAGAGTTCCCTCGGTTTAGGAGACCGGTGCACTCGTGAGCGTGGGCGGCGACCACCTTAGCGGCGAGGCGAAGGCCCGCCCAAACGTCTTCTACAAGGTCCAGCCACAGGTCCTCCGTAGTGTCCTCCTGACGCTTCAGCAGGCGGTCGCGGCGACCGCTGCGGTACTCGGTGATGCGCGCGTCCTCGAGCCAAGGTTCACCCGTCAGTTGGCAGAAGAATTTGAATCCGCGCGTGATGCGACGCCAGGATCACCGCGCTACGACATCACGCATCAACCCGAGCTCCCGATTACGAACGCTCAGGGGATCGTTATCCGCTATCGGCGGCTCGACATCAGGATACTATTTGCACGGCAACTCGGTTGCCGAGGAGAGTACCTGTGTCTCGAATGCAAGTACCTGGACGCCACCGACCGCGCGACCGATGCAGATTACGTGGATGAGGGCGTCGAGCGTATGGTGAGCGGCGAGTATGCTGCCGGTCACCCATGGGCCGTCATGGTCGGCCTGGAGCGTGTCGGACCGCTCGCGGTGTCTGTTTCTCATGTGGACGAACGACTCCGGGCCAGGTACGGCACCGAGGGTGCATTCACGACTACGCCGCGCGTGCGGCTCACTTTTGTACACGAGAGTCAGCACCTACAGGCGTGCGGACCGCACCGAATCAGGATCGTACACAGCTTCTTCCTCATCACCGGCCCGCCCTCGTGACTGGACCCACTCCCTTACGGTCGAGGCTCCGATCGGAGCCCCGCGCGTCAACAAGCGCTCTTAACTTCCTGGGGGCGCAAAGGTCTTGATGACCTTGGGGCTGCGAGCATCGCGCAAGACGACCGACGAATCCGAGAAAGCCGCCAGGATGTGACCCTCGTCCGCCCAGAGTACCGGGCCGGCGCCTTCAAAGGGCGTATGGATCTCTCGCGCCCGCTGCCCGGACGCGGTGAACACGGCGATGTTCGGAGGCGCCCATACGGCCAACTCTTTTCCCGCGGGGCTCCAGTCGAAGCCGGTACATTTGCAGGGAATGGACTTGTCGGGTTTTAGAGATTCGGGATCGAGCAACGCGAGCTTCTCTCCCTCGACGACGGCCGCCAGCGAGAAGCCCTCATTGGTCCAACCGACTTTCACCGGAGCGGAGTGCGCGGCGGTATCCAACACCGCGGTAGCAGTCACCTGACCGGCCACCGTTTCCCAGGAAGACACCGTGGTGTCATCGGTGGCCACCGTGTAGAACTTCTCGGACGGATGCCACACCACATCGGATATGATGGCACGCGTTTCCAGCCTGCGCTGCCATTTAATATGGCCCGCCGAGGTGATCAACAGGATGTCGCGGCCGATCGCCACCAGCATGGAATTCTGCAGGCGCGACCAGCTAAAAGCGGTGATGCCGCGATAGAGCAGCCGGCTCGGCACGACCACGGTGGAGGTGCCCGCATCCAGGTCGTAGACCATGAGGCCAGCTTCGCCCTCCGCGGTAAACGCGACGCGCCGGCCGTCGGGACTGAAATGGACCAGCGGCTTGTTTCGGGTGGTTCCCGCGCCCGCCGCACCGAAGACTTTCTTGACGCTCCCGGTTGCAAAATCCCAAACCACCACCTGGCCGCCCTGATAGGCAGCGGCCACCAAACCCTTGCCTTTGGCGTAGTCGATCGCTATAACGTTGCGCGGCACGTCAGCCGCTCCGGCGTGCAAACTGAGCGAGAAGGCAGCGACGGTGGCAAGCAATACCCGTTTCATAGCTTTAACTCCGCAAAAGGGATCACAGAAAATGATCGCATACCAGCGGCGCCGCTGTCGAATGCGGTCGGGGCCCGTGTCGCTTCGCGTGCAGTTAACCATTGAGAACGTGCCCGCAGGCATGGCAGGCGGGTATCCTGGAGGTGCAGCATGCGTGGAATCGTCGATATTAGTCCCAGGAATTTACTGGGTGTCATCGTACTGGCGGCAGGGTGCATGACGTTAGGCTGTTCGTCAGACCCGCCGCCTCCCCCCGAACTGAGCGCAGGCGAAGCCGCTTACCGTATTTCGGAGAGGTGGGCCCGGGAGGAGATGAATCACTTCAAGGTGACGCTCCATTCCGACACGCTGGTCGAATGCGGCGTCAAGAACGACCTTTGGAAGCTGGTCGAAGTGACGGACCGCAACGGCAACGCGTGGTCGACGGTGTATAAGCTGACGGAAAAGGGAACTAAGATCGTGACCGCGGCCAGTATCAAGGAATCCGGACGAGGCCATGAGATCCTTCTTAGAGGCCCCTACAAAGTGGAGATCACCGGCATCACGGACGGCAGCCAGCCGAACACAAGGAACGTTGCATTTCGTTGGGACATCGATTGGGACAAAGCGCCCGCCGATCTGAAAGCATGTCTGCCCAGATTTGAGTTGTCGGGAAATGAGACGGCTGTCTTTGTGCTGAACGGAACTGAGTGGGTATTTGACTCGTACTTAAACCCCGAAGATATGACCCCGCCGGACAACTCAGCGCCGGCACCCGCACCCGCTGCGGCGCCCAGCACACCGGTGTTCAGCACGCTTAAGTAGCGGCCCGTCGTCTCCCCGCTTGACCGCGAACTGAAGTTCGCCTGCCCCACCACACACACCGAACTGCCGCCTTCGTGCCAGCGAATGTAGGGGCTTCAGCCGCGAACTGAAGTTCGCGGCGGCACGCTGAAGCGCGCGCCACGTCACCCCGCCAGGACCTCGACGCAATCCGCGCCGCAGATTTTCTCGAGCGCCGCCTTGAATTCGCGGTCGGGCCGTACTTTGGCGGGCACGTCCAGGATCACAGAGAAATCGCGCGGCATCTCGAGCCGCAGACGCACC
>Ga0187855_10001225_pt1 | contig 20773 bp, 18 predicted proteins | sample June2016WEW_8_10_2_FD_132969 | JGI IMG/M metagenome (GOLD analysis project Ga0187855, IMG submission 132969) | Peatland microbial communities from SPRUCE experiment site at the Marcell Experimental Forest, Minnesota, USA - June2016WEW_8_10 | ecosystem: Environmental > Terrestrial > Soil >...
CACGACCTGCGAAGGAGGGGCTTACGAGAACGGGACGGCGTTCGGGTTAACGCCCACAGCGGGCGGAGGCTGGATGGAGCAGGTGCTGTTTAGCTTCGGCCACGGCTACGGTGCTTGTCCCGTGGCTGGCCTGATCTTCGACGCCGCTGGCAATCTCTATGGCGCGGCCACCGGAAGGTGCGATAAATCCCTACCCCACAAGTAATCCGATCGGATGGTTCCGCCTCGCATTGTTTACGATAATCGTTCCTGCATCATTCCTGCCTGCGTCGGGCATTCGGTCTATACTTTCATTCGCTGTCGGAGAGGAGCACCAATGAAGAAATATTTGGTTGCCGTATTCTGCTGCGTCGCCATGGCTGCGATGCTCGCCTATGCGCAAAACCCGGACGAAGGCTATCAGACGGCCACGGTTGTATCCATCGAAAAAGTCGCGGTTAGCGCGCAGCACCCGGAAAATGGAGACCAGTACAAGATCTTCATGCGCATGGCCGGTACGGTCTACGGTTGCCGGGCCAACGCTCCTGCTGCGGTTTTCATCGACTGGAGCCCGGGCAAAGAATATCCTGCCAAACTAAACGACAAGGTATTGCTGGTGAAAGGTCCAGGTGGCCTGGTGGAATTGAACATCTTCAAGAAAACGCCAAGGTAGATTTTGCTGACTGGCAACGACCCGACAACTGCTTCACTCATCCATCTCGTAGGCCATTCGCATCCAGCGCTTAGCTTCGTCGTCGAAATCCTCGACGCTGGTGATTTCGATCCTGTGGGTGATTCGGTCTTTCTTGGCGAATCCCCCCGTGTCGATCAACCGCTTCGGCGTTTTGGTGTCACGCAACGCCAGCCCAAGGTCGATGCGCGTGCGCGTTGTCGGCTTGATCTGCGCGATGACGTGCTTGCGATAAATAGGGACGATTGTCTGGCAAGGCGAGATTCCAATATCGTCGCCGAGTGTCTTGGCGTAGCTCAGAACCTCGTCATAGATTGGCCGCAAGTGTTCCTTCGGTCCGGCGTACATCTTGTCGACAAAATCTTCGGCGTGCCTCAGATACTCACCGGCATCCTCGAATGCGTCGCTCTTGCCTACCGATTTGCCAGCGATCCAGGAAGCATAGTTCGTGCCGAGACCATGCTCCTTCTTCAGCCAGGCGGAGCGCTCTTTCTCTGCGGACGGACCGTTCTTCTTGACGTGTCGCACCCACTCGTCGAGCGAGCGCCCGGTCTTCTCCTTCATCTCCGAGATTACGGAGTTCGCCATTTGAACGCTGGGATGCAGATCGTACTTCCATCGTTTGTGCGGGCCTGACATCGGCATGGTGTACTCCTTCCTGATTGCCACAGAGGTATGGGGATCAATCCCGACAACTGACCACCGACAACTGCTTCTTCACGCCAACTTGTAAAAGCTCAGCGCCGCGTCTCCTTGATCCAGGCGCCGATACCGCACCAGCGCTCCGAAGCGCTCGTCGAGATCAAACTTCTTTTCATGCTCGGCAATAACCACGCTGGAGGGCTGCAGCAATCGCGATTGCGACAGATAGCCCAGCGTCTGCTCATACGTGCCCCGCATCCGGTACGGCGGATCCAGAAAACAATAATCGCAAACCACGCCCGTCGTCTCCAGCAGCGGCAGCGCCTTCGCGACCTCGCACCCGTGCAGTTCGTAACCGCTCTCGATTCCGAGCGCGGCAAGATTTTCGCGCAGCAGCCGGGCGTGCTTTTTCGCAGACTCCACAAAGTACACCTCGCGCGCGCCGCGGCTAAGCGCTTCCATTCCAACCGCGCCCGTTCCGGCATACAGATCGAGCCAGACGCTTTCTGTCAGGCTGCGCGCGGCCCCGAGGATATCGAACAAAGTTTCGCGCAGACGATCGCTGGTGGGACGCAAATCGAGGCCCGGCAACGATCGCAAGGGGCGGCTGCGGTATTGTCCGGCTATAACGCGCACCAGACAGTTTGCCACATGACACATAATCCGGACCTCTTCATTGAGGTCTTTCAAGAAGGTTACAGGCGAGGTTTGTCAGACGCGATTCAGATTTGTATCAGGGGCAGGATTCAGATTTGTGTCAGGGCACGACTTCAAGTCGTGCCGTCACGGCGATCAAAGATACGGCTTTTTAGCCGCTGAGCCCAGGACTGAAGCCACTCTTGTTCCGCATCTGTTTCGCCGGGCTGAAGCCCGTCGCTTCCACCGTACGGTTTTGCTGATAGCTGATAGCCGACTGCTGATAGCTATAGAATGAACCTGGAGGCTGTTCTTAGCGATGAGAAGCTGGTCGATACCGGCGGGACGTTTGTTCGGAGTGGATATCCGCATCCACCTCACTTTCCTGTTTCTGCTGGTGTTTGTATGGTTCACACAATCGGTCGCGCTGGGCACTGCGGGCGCCATGCGCGGATTGGCGCTGGTCGCCATCATCTTCTTATGCGTCGTGCTGCATGAACTGGGGCACGCGCTCGTCGCCCAGCGCAGCGGCGTAGCTGTGCGCTCCATCATCCTGCTGCCCATCGGCGGGGTCACGCTAATGGAAGATATGGGCCAACGCACTCCCGATTCCGCGCGCGACATCCGCATCTCTATCGCCGGCCCGCTGGTGAACCTGGCCATTGCCGCGGTGTCGGGAGTAGTGATCCTTCTCTTTCTGCCGCAGGTCAATCTCTGGAGCCGGCCGCTAGTCAACGCCGCTAACCTGCCGCGCGCGCTGTTTTGGGGCAATGTATTTCTTGGCGGCTTCAACTTGCTGCCCGCCTATCCCATGGACGGCGGCCGCGTGCTGCGCGCGCTCTTCGCTGAACGCATGGAGTATGTCCGCGCCACCCGCCTGGCCGTGACTATCGGCCAGGGATTTGCCATGCTGTTCATCTTTCTCGGCGTGTGGAATCCCTGGCTGATGCTGATCGGCTTCTTCCTCTTCGTCGGTGCGCAGCTCGAAGACCGCTCGGTCGTCTTTCAGTCGGTGCTGGAAAGCGTGCGCATGGAAGACGTGATGCTGACCGGCTTCTCAACCCTGTCGCCGGCCGACACGCTGGAAGACGCGTTGCACAAAGCCGTGCACACGCTGCAAGATGACTTCCCTGTCGTTCGCGGCAGCGACATGGTGGGCATCATCAGCAAGCAACGTATTGTGGACGCGCTGCGCCGCGGCGGCAACGGCTATGTGCAGTCGGCCATGGTGCGCGCCTTCGACATTGCGCAGAGCACCGATTCGCTGGCTTCTGCCTTTCGCAAGCTCGGCCGGCAGGGCCTCAACATGATTCCCGTGGTCGATCAGCAGCGTCTGGTGGGGATCGTCACCATGCAAAACCTGATGCATAGTATGACGCTACTAGCCGAAACCAGACGGCTGAAACGACAGCAGGAGAGCGGGTAGAAGCTTCGAGTTTCGAGCCGCGAGCTACACAGTTTCAAGTTTGGTGCCCCGTTCTGTCATCCCGAGCGGAACGAAGCGGAGTCGAGGGACCCGCTTTTCTCCACTCGATTTGGCTAGGGCGGAGCCGTTTGCTGGAAACTGGAAACTCGAAACTTCGCCACCTACTCAGGCCGCCGAGCTCGCCACATTTCGGATGGCCAGCGACACCATCAGCCGGGTTATGCCCGAGATGAAGATGCTGATGCCGAACAGGGTCCCGACTACCCACTCAGAGTTAATCGGCCAGTGCTTCCAAATAAGCGCGCCGAGCAGGATGGTGATAATGCCATCGAAGAGCACCCACCCCCAACCATTGTGCGGCCGCATCCTGAACGCCAGCACCAGAGCGAAGATGCCATACACCAGCAGAAAACAGGCCAGCAGCAAGGTCAGCGCAAACAATGAGCCTACGGGATGCATTATCAGGTAAACACCCGCGATGATGTAGATGATTCCCAGAATGATCTCCAGGAACATGTGCGCGCCACCGTGAGTGCGAAAGCCGTAGATGATTTGCGCAAAACCGTTGAAGATGGCGGACCATCCCACAATCAGCGCGATGAACAGCCCGGAAACGCCGGGTTCCACCATGGCGATGAGACCTGCGATGATCATCAGAACGCCCAGGGCGACGGACCAGCCAGAGGCTTTCCTCATACCATTAAGAACTGCTTCAGCCATAATTCCTCCATTTGTGTTTGGGCGCAGGCGGACACAAATTGCCGGCGCTGAAGCTGAATAACTGCACTGCAACAATCCCAGCCCGAGAGCTCTCGATTTACTCCGTTTGGACAAGTCGATTCACTACGGAGGCCCCGAGAACACGGAGTCTTATTCTTCTGTTTCCTCCGTGCTCGCCGTGCGTCCGTGGTGAATCTCTATGTCTTCACCTGATAACCGTGTTCGATCATTGTGCGCGAGCGGCAAGTGATATTCAACCGTTTAATCGCTCGGGAACCGGTTCGATTATGTCGAAAAGCCGCATATCGACGGCGACCTTGTCACCGTGGCGAGATTTCTTGGCGAAGTTCGCTGCCGCATCAGCCATGAAGGCGTTGGCAAATCGGGCTCCCCATACTACGTCGTCTGAGGTGTACGACGTGCGCGTCTGAACGATGGTGGAAAAGGTTTCGTCGAACGCCTTCAGCAGGACCAGAATCTCCGCACTGGCCTTGCGCAGCGAGTCCAGGCTCTCGCCGTGCAGCGGGCTCTGTTGGTCGATGGGATGCACCACGGTCCAGGTCAAAGGAAGGAAAACCACGCCGTCGCGTTCCAGCGTGAGGGGATAGTAGCGCCGGGTATGCACCCCATCCACCTGCTCAAAGCGGCTCAAGATCACTTTGGCGCTGATTTCGATCAATTCGTTGGAGCGGGCGTTGGCCACGCGAAATTCCAGTGCACTGACGCCCTGGTATGGGGCAACGACTGCATGGCTGCTGAACACAATATTCGCCGTGGGACGGGAAAAGCGAGCGAACACCAGCCCGGTTGCAATGGCAAAGCCCATCAAGCCAGCAAGCGCCTCGACCGTAACCACCAGGTTGGCGCCGATGCCGATGGGGACGACGTTCCCGTATCCGATAGTGGAGATGGTCTCCACACTGAAAAAGAACGCGCGCAGAAACGGAGGCAGGTCCATTCCGGGCGCAGTGGTGATCAGAGACTTGGGACCGCACGCCAAATAAGCAAGCGCGAAAATCGCATTCGCCAGAAGGTAGGCGCCAATTCCAAGAAGGGCGAATTGTCCCCAGGGCATGGTCAGCAAAGCGTGATAGAGATTCAGCGAGGCCCGGACGCCCAGGCCGCGGCGTTCCACATTGAAGCTGCCATCGCGATTCAGCAGGCGCTGATGGCTCTCGCGCGAAACGACTGCCCCGAAACCAAGATCGCGCAGGTCCTGCTGGGTGAGTGGTTGTGGTGGCGAAACCATGGGTGTTCGATGCCGCCGCTCAGGCGGCGTTGCAGAAGTATAACGGGTAACGCTGGGAAATTCCGCCGCCGAAAGGAAATGCTATTCACCGCAGATCGTCGAGCATGAGGGTTTCCAGCATCTTCAGTCTCTCAAAGACACGGTCATTGGTAACGAAACCTGAGACTTCAGCGCTCTTGGCTGTCGCGGCCTGCAAGGCATCCGCAGTTTTCAAATGATATCGGGCCCGAAGCAGGCAGGGCCGTAACGGAGCCGATCCAGGCCGAACAGGACTTTCTGCGTCTATTGCAACAAGCCGACCTTGAGGATCGGGGTGGTTTCAGCGGGATTCAGCGCCATCATCAAAGCACCGCTGCCGGTAAGCTGCATTTGGTCGGTAACGACGTTGCCCCAGATCAGCGTTCCACTGGTGGTTCCCCCGGGAATTTGGAAGATGGTCGCATAGCTTGTCGAGTGGAAGTACAGCGTGCCGGTATAGGCCAGTGTTCCCGATCCTTGCAGCTGTGGCGAGCCTGTGTCGGCATGGTCCATGAACATCAGCAGGCCGCGTATCGTACCCAGCGAATCCGTGGTGTCCCCCGTGCTGTCGTAGTAGCTGCCTTGCGCCGTGCACTGCGCCAGCATGATATTGGTATCCAGCGCGACGGGTAAGTTCAAATAAGAAGGCGGCGTGCTGCCATTGCATGTCAAATCGGTGGCCGGCGCCTTGTCGACCCTCGGAGAATCGGGAGCTCCCGATGCCCCGCTGATCACGGGCACGGCGCTCCCGTGAAAGTAGAACATGACCCCGTCGGTCTGATGCCAGGTCCAGGGACCTCCGCCACCGTTGCCATTGGCCCCGGCAGTCTGGGTCATAGGGCTGCAGTTGCCGGTTGTAGGCGTCGTGTTCACCACGCCTTGGGAGTTGGCGCAGGCCTTGGCCATGCGGATGCTGTCGCTGCCGCCGATCGCAAGATTGCCATCCATGTAATAAACACCCGGCAAGAAGGTAATCACGTCGTTGCCATTTTCGCTGATTCCGTTGGGATAGTATCCGGGAGCGTATTCATGGCAACCGCGACAATACCAGCTCTTGCTTCCATACTGACCCAGATTACAAGTCCACCAGGTGCTGTCGTTGTAGTTTCCATAGTCTGTGGGCGCCGTGTCGGGACATCCATCCATCTCGGGCGCGGCCAGATTGTAGTAATAAGTGCCATTGCCGTGGGCTACTTTGGTCAGTGGCGTGACACTTCTCATCCCGGCCGCCGCAGGCACGGCCGCATAGGGATCGGGTACTGGACTGGCAGGCCAGTCCCAGTGGCCAGTTGTTCCTCCATCAAAGCCCGCTGTTAATCCAGTATTGCCGTTGGTTCCATAGCAGCCGGTCGAGGGACCAGGAGCAGTATGCGGACCGCCGGAGGTTCCGACGTCGGCGCCGGTAAAGTTCGGCCCACCCTTGCTGGTATCGATGACACCGCTGGAGCTGCACGCGACGGCTGTGGCGCTGCTGGAGTTCACCACGATGCTGCGCGGCGGGCCGCCCACAATGGTCAGAGATGCGCCGCCGGAGTAAGCCAGCGACCCCGACATGCTGGGATGCAGCACCATGATGGGAGCACCTTGCATGATCGATGTCAGTCCGCAAGTGGAACTAGCCGCAACCAGTTGCGTCTGACTGGCCGTCAGCAGGGTGCTGAAGTACGTCTTCACCGGCAACGAGACCGAGACTTGCAGAAAAGGATACGGGGCCACGGAAGAAGGCGGAGCAGTCACGCCTGCAACCGAACTGGGGAAGGTCCAGGAGACGGTCGCCGCGCCGCTACTATACCCGTTGAACCCGTTTTTGTTGGCGTACCAGCACATGGTTGGACCATTCGCACTATAGGAACTGCAGTTGCCGGCGGTACCGAGAACGAAACCCATGTTAGGCATCGTCGCCCCACTGGCAATCTGATAGATATCCATAGCGCCGGCCTGGCAGGCGGCATCGGCAGCAGTTTGCATCTGCTGACGTTGAAACCAGATATTGGTGTAGTCCACCGCGAACGCCAACACCGCCAGCAGGAACAGGCTCAACATCAGGACGACAAGAATGCTCGCCTGGCCAGCTTCATGGCAACGGTGTTTCGGCCTGAGCACATTTTGGATCTCACCTGATGTCATGGCACACACCTCGTCAAAAAACAATCCGCCCTTCGGCGGTGGCCTGCATGGTTGGAGTAGTAAACCCCGGCAAACTCAGATACGGCACGTAGGGATAGTTGATAGTCACGACTACTCGACTGGATGGCGAGGATGTCCCATCGGGCCAACTGGGGGTCACCGTCATGCCGCTGATGTCATGAAAACAAACTTTGGCGTAGCCCTTAACTACGTTGGTGACATTGGCTCCAGTGCTGTCACTACAGCCGCTGCTGGGTCCGCTGCATACGCTGTTGTCTGTTCCATGCGCAATCGCATAACGAACTCCTTCACGGGCGGCATTATTCAGCACGCTGTAGGTGTAGATGGTCATGCAAAACTCGAAGATCAGGAACGTGAGCAGAAACAGCGTCCACACCGACAGCGCAAACTCAATCAGCATGGAACCGCTTTCCTCGCGAGCGAGCCGGACGGCGCGACATGTTTTGAAAGGGCGCAGCTTTAGCCATGCCCTGAGCTTGCCGAACGGGTGCGCCGTTGTCGGCCCTTTATTTTCGTCATCCCGAGCGGCCTTCAGGCTGCGAGGGATCTGATGTTTCGACTTTTTCGGCAGGCTGACAGCTGTTGTCATCAGTCGACCGCCCGCATCTCGGCTGCCCAATGTATGGTCAGCGGCGGCATGGTAAAGGTGAAGAAATTAACTGGAATCGGAAGGTTGACGGTGTAGACCACGTCGACACGCTGGGTCAGCATTCCGCTTGTCGATTCCGGATCCTGATCAGGGGTGAATGTCAACGAACCGGAAGGATAGGTACTGCAATTCGTGATATAGCCGTTGGAAGTCTGAGTTATGCCAATTTCTTTCGAGCAGACTTCCACCGTTGTCTTAGTAAGCATATTGGCCAGGCCCGACATGTCGCCACCCGCCAATCCGGCCACTCCTGCGGTGTCGGAGAGCGATCCTGAAGTTCCCGGCGAAGGCAGTTGTTGCTGAGCGGGCGATACGAAACCTTGTCCGGAATACTGGACTGCATTGCGCGAGGACGACACCAGGTTTGCCGCGACGATAAAGAAGTAGCCGATGTCGATAGCGAAGCAGAGCATCAGCACCAGGATCGGCACCACCATTGCAGTCTCGACCAAACTCGACCCTTGACTGTCCGTCGCCGAAACCCGCGATGCTGCTACCGAGTGGCCCATCGTCAAAGAAAGTGCTCCTGTAAAAATGCTACGGCGGAGTGAACGCACAGACCAAGGCTTATGTGAGCGAACAGGCAAAAGACTTTTCCCATTCGGCACGATGTCAGAATGGGCCATCCTGTTTATGAATTCCGCGCAAAGACGTAGATATTTATGGCAGTCGATGTCCGACCCGCGCTAGCCTGAGTCTGTGCAGGCAGAGCTAGCGACGACGGCGGAACTTGGAGCTTCCGCGTTAGTCATTCCGGCCGCGATCCCCAAGCTAACAACTAACCTATGGAAGAAGATCTTTTCCTTTCCGGTGCTGCTCGCTTTGGGCTTAGGGGCCGCGATCTTCTTGCTCGACAGCGGCAGCATCGCCGATCCCGATATCTGGTGGCACTTACGGAATGCGGAGGTATTGGTACACAGCCACTCGGTGGTCCATCACGACTTTTATTCCTTCACTGCGACGGGCTCCCGCTGGATCAATGAAGCCTGGCTTAGCGAGCTGCCGTACTACCTGGGATGGCGATGGCTTGGTATACGGGGCATCTATCTTGTAATGCTGGCCGAGGTTGAGCTGATACTGCTTGGCGTCTTTGAACTGGCGTACCTCAGCTCAAAGAATGTTAAAGCTGCATTTGTCGCTTCCTGGCTTGCGGTATGGCTGGCAACGGTTTCCTTCGGTCCGCGAACCTTGCTGGCAGGCTGGATGTGCCTGGTCGCTGAGCTTTTCATTCTGGCGCACTTCAGGCAGGGTAAAGACCGTGCCTGGCTGCTGCCGCCGCTCTTCGTTCTTTGGGCCAACCTGCATGGCTCCTGGCTGATCGGCATGGTATTGCTTGCCATCTTCTGCGGGGCTGGATTATTCCAGGGAAGATGGGGACGACTGGAGGCCACGCGATGGACTCCAGTTCAAATGCGCAAGCTGGCGCTGGCAGGTAGTTTGAGCGTCGCTGGACTCTTTCTTAATCCCTACACCTACCATCTGGTGTTCTACCCATTTAACTTCGCCTTTCAGCAGAAGCTGAATGTGAACCATGTTGACGAATGGATGAGCCTCGACTTCCACAGCGTCCGCGGCAAGATCATCTTCCTCATGCTGGCTGCGACGATTGTGCTGGCGCTGGTACGGAAGCGGCGCTGGGGACTTGACGAGCTTGCCTTCCTGCTCCTCGGCTTCTATGCGGCGATGACCTACAGCCGATTCCTGTTCCTCGCAGCCATCGTGTTGACCCCGATGCTGGCCAGGGCACTGGACTTCTTGCCGCCCTACCATCCCGAAATCGACAAGACCTGGCTCAATGCGATTCTCATGATAGTTCTCATAGGCGGCTGCATCTGGCGGTTTCCGTCACGCGATCAGCTGATGCGCGACACGATTCAGAACTATCCTGTGAAGGCCCTGAATTATCTGCAGCAGTTCCAGCCTCAGGGTCGCGTCTTTAATGATTGCCTGTGGGGCGGCTACCTTATCTGGAATATGCGCAATATTCCCGTCTTTATCGACTCACGGATCGATATTTACGAATACAACGGCGTCTTCGCCGACTACCTGGATGCGATGGGCGTCAAGAATACGCTGGAAATTTTAGACAAATATCACATCCGCTACGTCCTGTATCGACAGGAAAGCGGCGTCGCCTACTTGCTGCTGCACAACTCCGGATGGAAGACCCGATACCGGGATGGGACCACGGTGTTGTTGGAGCGGATCGGCCAAGTTCGGTAGTGAGGTCATGGTGTTGAGCGGCACAGCCTCATGCCCCACTGATTCTGGCGCCCAGAGCTTTCAGCGGGAACCGCATGCCTTCGTACAGAATCTTGCGGCTGAACTTTGATTTGCCGGCCTCGCGTTCATAGAAGACGATGGGGAACTCGCAGAAGCTGGTGCCATTGCGATGCAAATTGAACTTCATTTCCATCAGAAACGCGTAGCCCTCGGAGCGTATGGCCTCGAGGTTGATTTTGCGCAGGACAGCCGTCTGGTAGCCGACAAAGCCGGCAGTCATGTCGCGCACCGGCACGCCGGTGAACAACCGTGCATAAAAATTCGCGCCAAAGCTGAGAAAGCGCCGCCGGATGTCCCAATTTTCGGCACCGCCGCCAACGACATATCGCGAGCCAATCACCACCGGGTTGGTCTTGAGCAGCTCAATCATGCGCGGCAAAAGCTCCGGCGGATGTGACAGGTCGGCGTCCGACTGGATCACGTAATCAGCCAGATTTTCCTGCAGAACTTTCTCGATGCCGTCGCGGCAGGCAGAGCCGTATCCGCCTTTGCTGGGCCTCGCCAGCAGATGAACATCGGGGTCGGTCGCCTGAAGGCGTCGAATCTCGTCGGCGGTGCGGTCGGGCGAGTTGTCGTCGACAAAGAGGATTGGCTCATTGCCCGCAGCCTTGCGGATTCGACAGACGAGCACTTCGATGTTGTCGTGTTCGTTGTAGGTTGGGATGATGAGCATGGGGCCGATTTCTAGTGTACCTTGCCAGTATGTCGAAGCGATCGGCGATTGCGTTATTGCGGCGCCATCGCGAGCCGCACTGCATCCGCCGATTCGATCACAATGGACTCCGGCTGTTGGGAAACCCAATCGAGCGGCGTAGCGAGCACGCGCAAGTCCGTGATTGCGGGACGCGACGACAAGCGCCACTGGCTTTCGTCCGCATCGAAGTAGCGCGCCAGATCTGGTCCTGACCAGGGATAGAACCACACTTCGGTCGAAACATTCGGTTGCACGATGAACCATTGCAAGTCGCGCGTGCCATTGGCGCGCGTGATCTCCAGTTGCAAGCGCTCCGGCTTGCGCAGCTTCCACCAGAACGGATAGTGAACGGTAATCCGCAGCCGGATAAAGTCGAAACCGCTGGGCCAGTTCGGAGCTCCGATAGCGGTAACAGAACTGCGCTCGGCGATGTCGTAACTTCGTGCCGGCAAGCCGAGAGGTTGCGCTTGCATGGCAATGCGGCTCGCGCGCGAATCGTCGCGTTGCAAGCCGACAACGCCGGGCGTCAACTGCTCTGCTGCGCGATAGCGGCGCACCATCCAAAACCACACTTCGGGAACGCGCGTGAAGTTCGGAATGCCATCCACGGGAACGCTGAGATAGTTGCGGGACCAGCGCACAATCTCGGCTTCCGACATGTGACTGTAGTCATCGTCGGGCAGGTACAGCGCTGCCGGAATGGATTTGCCTTCGAGGCCGGAGATCTCGAGCCGCGACAGATAGGGCCCGCTCGCGGTGTAAGCCTGCATCAATCCGCCGGCCACATTGCGCCGCGCGGCCAGACCGAACATGGTTTGATAAGGGAAGACGAAGATGGAATCGTTTGGGCCGCTGTGCTCGCTGAGGAAGTTGGCCGCAGCGGTCAGCATCGGCGGCGTCGGCGCCTCGACGTAACAGGCGCGGTCGAATTCGCCATAACCTGGAGGACAATCCGTCAGCGGATCTCGCAACTGTTCATAAAGACGGACGACGCTGGAGGGACGAAACACTGGATGCGAAAACAGCATGGATCCGGCAATCGCGACGAGCACGCCAATTGTCGCCGGGACTTTGCCCCGGAACGAGAACAAAATCACGCTGGCGAAGAAGATCATCGCGAACTCTCCGATAATCACATGGCCAACATCGGAGCGGACCAGCGCACTCTGCATCTGGGCCAATCCGAAGACAAATGCGCCTGCCAGAAAGGCCGTGCGTTCCGGAATGGCGGCCGCTGCCTTGCCTCGCGTCGCGAAGCGCAAGACGAAAATCGCCAGCCCGATCAGCAGCCCGCCGACAAAATGCGCCGTCCCTTCGTCGGTCATCGCGGCTGGCGTTGCCCAGCGATAGACCGCGACCTGAGCCAGCGAATCGTGCCAGAACTTGAAGTCAAGCGGGCTGGCCATGAAGCAGTTGACCACGACTGCGATGACCACGGCCGCGACAACAAAGCCCAGCAGCCCGGTGAGCAGCTTGCCGGCAAAGTGCTCGTGCCGAGTTTCCAGGGCAATCGCGCCAAAGCAGATGAACCACGCTGCGGTCGCATAAATGCCCGTGTCGCCTGCGACCAGAAACGCAATTCCGCACAGCAAAGCCCCGCCGATTCCGATGAACAGGCTGCGGACGCGGGCATCTTTAACGGCGTGCCAGCCACGCAAAAAGATGGCAAACAGCAGCACCGGAAATGTCGTTCGCAACGATGTTTCCCAGAAGGAAGAGAGCAGCAGCAGAAGCACGAAGCGCCTCCACGGCGGTTGCTCGGGGAGAAGCAGTCGCAATGCGACATAGGCGAAAACTATGGCGCACCACAGCGGAACCGTGTTCCACGTTGCATACAGTGCGCCAAATGATAGCGGCATGGAACGCGCCGGGATCGACGACAGCCACTGGAAGATGGGGCCGTGCGTGAATGCTACGTCGCGGCCGATGCAGATGCCGCGCAGCGCTTTGAATGTGCTATCCAGGTGCCAGTGGTCGTCGATCAGGCCGTAGTTCGGAACGAAAGTAACTGCGCGCTGCGTTAGCCACACCGTTGGGAACGATGCGAGTACAAGCAGGACGACCGCCAGCAAGTCCCAATACTTCCTCAGCCATAGGAATTGGCGCTGCGCTGCGGCAGAGACTCGCGATCGTTGTTGGCTTGGCGCAGCATGGAGCTTCTCCATAGACGAAAGACATTCTACCTTGCGATGACGCAATCGCGAGATCGCGCTGCGTCACAGGCATTTTGGCGATTGCGGAAATTCCTGTCATACTCGCAGCCAGAGCTCATTGTCGACAAGCCTGCGTGCTGAACTCGCGGCCGGAGGAAGGCAACCGGTGATGCGCTCGCCGCGATTCTCAGGAGGAATCGCACCACCAACCGAGACATGCCGATTTCAACCAGTAAAACTTTGCGCGACGCCGCACTTAACGACGCCAAACGCACGGACAGCGTGGCCGGCGCGCAGCACGTAACCCGCGTCTGGACCTTCGTTGTCGCGGCCCTGCTGGCGGTCTTCTACTTCGCCACCAGCATCTACATCGCGTCTCATCGCGTCTTCTGGTTCGACGAGCTGTTCACGTTACACATCGCGAGTTTGCCCAGCCTGACGGCAATCTGGAGCGCGCTCGGCAATGGCGTCGACGCGCTGCCTCCCACGTATTACATGTTGGTGCGGGCCTTCGATTCGCTCTTTGGACCGGGCGATGTCGCGGCACGCCTGCCTTCGGCGCTGGCGATGGTCATCGGTCTGTTGCTGATCTTCGATTGCGCGCGTCGCCTGACCGACGGACTGCATGGCTTGATTGCGCTTTCGGTCGCGACCTGTTCCTTCCTGCCTTATTACGGTTTTGAGGCGCGCTCGTATGCCATCTACTTCATGCTGGCAGCGCTGTCGTTTTGGGCGTGGACTTATAACGCAACGGGCGAACGCTGGCCGGCCGTTCTTTTCGGCGCGGCATTCTTCGCCGGCGTCTGCTTCCATTACTACTTCGCAATGGGTTTGGTTCCTTATCTGTTGTGGGAACTGCTTCGCTGGAAGCCCCGACGTCAGCCATCCGCAAAACTCATCGCCGGAATTGTCGGCTCCATCATTCCGGTTGTCCTGCTATCGCCACTGATCCTGTCGTTCTCGCGCAAGTTCTCCGGCGGCTATTGGAATCGGCCGTCGTTCAACGAGCTGCGTGCCATCTTCTCGCAATTGTTCCCTGACGGGTTGTTTCTGCTGGCACTGATTGCGGTTTGGATCGTGGTGACGGGCTCAGACATAGAGAAGGAAACTACTCTTCAGCCCATGCAATCCGCCGAAGCCGTTGGCTGGCTGTTCCTCACAATTCCGCTGGCTGCGTTCGTAGTGGCCGAGTGGAAGACCAACGCCTTCTACAGCCGCTATTTTATTGGCGTGCTTCCCGGCGTCGCCGTCGCATTCGCATTTCTTCTGTGGCGGCATTTTCGCAAGACCGCGCAAGTCTCGATGGGCGTTTTCGTGCTACTGGCTGCGTGGGGCGTTGGTCAACAGCTGACGGTTGTGCGCCGCCCTGACAAGGTGGAGGCCACAGGCATTCGTTCCTTCCTGCAAGTGGAGAGCGCGCTGCAACTCGAAGGCAAGCGCTACTTCGTATTTTCGGGACCTCTGCTGTTTCTCGAGGCGCAACAGTATTCGGATCATCCGGAACAATGTGCGCTGCTGTTGCCTGCCGACTTCAACCAGCAAGCCAAGGCCGGACCCGATCCTTATTTGCATCAGCGTCTGGAGCTGAACCTCGCGCAGTACTATCCCATGCAATTCTGGACGCTGGACGAACTGCGGCGTCATCAGGACCAAGCGGCCCTGATCGAACCCGATGAAAACACTCTGAGGGAAATTTACGGCGCCGGGATTTTTGCGCATACCAGATTTTCAGAACAGGTGAAGGTCTACTATCTGCACTAACGCTGGTTCCAAAGTGCGCATCTCCGCCTCTGGCGTTGCCAATCCCTACCCACCTCGGACACTTTCGCCTACAATATTTGGAGTCCCAATCGCATGTTTTTCTGGGCGTCTCACATACAATTGCTGATCGAACAGAAGGGACGAGTGTCGCCAACGAAGGAGTCATCATGAAGAAAATCGGAATCATCTTCGGCATGGAGACGACCTTTCCGCCTGCGCTGGTCGACAAAATCAACTCCATGGGCGAGCCCGGCATTCAGGCCGATCTGGCGACCGTAGGCGAAGTGCGCATGGCCGAGCCTTCGCCCTACCACGTTATTGTGGACCGCATTTCGCATGACATCCCTTTTTATCGCGCCTATCTCAAGAACGCGGCGCTGTCGGGAACCATCGTCATCAACAATCCCTTCTGGTGGAGCGCTGACGACAAATTCTTCAACTTCGCACTGGGTCACAAGCTTGGCGTGGCCATTCCTCCAACCGTGCTCATTCCGCACAAGGAACATCCCCCCGGAACCACCGAGCGCTCGATGCGTAATCTGCAATATCCCCTGCCTTGGGACAGCATCTTCAGCTATGTCGGCTTTCCGGCGTTTCTGAAACCCTTCGACGGCGGCGGCTGGAAGGACGTCTATAAGGTCGATTCTCCTGAGGAATTCTTCGACGCCTACGATCAGTCGCGCGATCTCTGCATGACGCTGCAGCGCGGCGTCAAGTTCAAGGAGTATTTCCGCTGTTACGTCGTGGGACAAGAAAAAGTACACATCATGCAATACGATCCGTCGGCGCCCTCCCACGAGCGCTACGTGAAGAATCCGCCGCCAGTCGATCCCAAGCTGATTCAGCGCGTGGAGCGCGATTGCCTTACTCTTTGCCGCGCCCTCGGCTACGACCTGAACACCGTCGAGTTCGCCTGCGAGGATGGCATTCCCTACGCCATCGACTTCATGAATCCCGCTCCCGATGCAGACGTAAATTCCGTCGGCCAGGAAAACTTCGACTGGATCGTGAACCAGGTGGCCGACCTGGCTGTGCGAAAAGCAAAGCAGCATACTGGTAAGATTTCTGAATATCGGTGGAGTGCCTTTCTCCACGGCGCCGTGCCAAATAGTCAAACCTCTGTGAAGAACGCGGTTGCACCGAAGACCGAAAAGGCCCCTGAGCCTGCTCCGGGCTCCTCGAAACCCGGGACAATGCTTGATGCGGCATCTAAGCAATTACGTAAGCGGGGGAGCAAAGGGTAAAGCAAATGCCTCGTCCAAGCCTTAGCATCGGGATCGAAGAGGAATATCAGACGATTGATCCGCAGACGCGCGATCTTCGCTCGCACATCGCATCCGAAATCCTCCCCAAAGCGAAGCTCGCGCTGCATGAGGCGGTCAAGCCGGAGATGCATCAGTCCGTCATCGAGGTGGGCACCCGTGTTTGCAAGGACGTCAAGGAAGCGCGAGAAAATATTCAGGCACTCCGGCGCGAGATGATCACCCTGGCCAGCCAGAACGGTATGTTGCTGGCGGCAGGCAGCACTCATCCGTTTTCCGACTGGAAGCTACAGGAGATTTATCCCGACGAACGTTACCGGCGCGTGGTCGAAGACATGCAACTGATTGCCCGCGCTAATCTGGTTTTCGGGTTACACGTGCACATCGGCATCGAGGACCGCAATACTGCCATCCACATCATGAATTCCATGCGGTACTTCCTGCCGCACATCCTGGCCCTGAGCAGCAACTCGCCCTTCTGGATGGGCATGAATACCGGATTCAAGTCATATCGGGTGAAAGTTTTCGAGCGCTTCCCGCGCACCGGAATTCCTGACACCTTCGCCAACTGGTCGGAGTATGAGAATTTCGTCGACTTGCTGGTCAGAACCAACTGCATCGACAATGGCAAGAAGATCTGGTGGGACATCCGGCCGCATCCGTTCTTTAACACGCTGGAAGTGCGAGTGTGCGATATTCCCATGCGACTGGACGAAACCATGGCCCTCGCCGCGTTGATTCAGGCGACCGTCGCAATGTTGTACAAGCTGCACGCATCCAACAAGAGTTACCGCATCTACGGGCGCGCGCTGATTTCGGAAAATAAGTTCCGTGCTTCGCGTTACGGGCTCGACGGCAAGCTGATCGACTTTGGCAAGGAAGAAGAAGTGCCGCTGCGTCAGCTGATACTCGAGTATCTCGACCTGATCGACGATGTGGTGGATGAGCTTGGTTCGCGTGACGAGATCAATTACATTCACGAGATGCTCAAAATGGGCACCGGCGCCGACCGCCAGTTGAAAGTGTTCGAGCAAACCGGCGACCTGAAACAAGTTGTGGATTATATGGTCAACGAAACCCGCGTCGGCGTCTTCGAGCAGACGGCGGCGCGACGCTAGAGTTTGATGGGGCACACCTTCAGGTGCGCCGGTTGGGCTTCTAATTTTATTCTGGGGCTTCAGCCCCTCAAAGGATTGACTTGATTCAACCCGTTCTCACCGATCTCACCAAGACCTCTTTCGATCCCGAACTCACGCCGGGCGCTCGCAACGCGGTCAACACTTGCCTGCGCATTCAGCCTAGCGAGAAGGTCACGCTGATCACCGACAATGCCTGCCGCGACATCGCCGCCAGCATCGCGCAGGAGCTGTTGAAGCTGGGTTCGCCTTTCAAGGCGTTCGTGCTGGAGGACCTGGCGCCGCGTCCGCTGACCGACCTGCCCTCCGAGATCGCCGACGACATGGAGACCAGCGATGTCAGCATCTTTGCCGTACACGTGCAGCGCAACGAACTGAAATCGCGCATGCAGATGACCGACATCGTGAACCGCCGCAAGATGCGGCACGCCCACATGGTCAACATTAATCGCCAGATCATGCTGGAGGGCATGCGCGCAGACTTCAATAAAGTTGACGCGCTCAGCCGCAAGGTCATCGACATCGTCACCAGCGCGAAAGAGATTCGCGCCACCAATCCCGCGGGCAGCGATTTCACCGCCAAGCTCAATTCCGGCTATCGCTGGATCAAAACCAGCGGCATCATCAGTCGCGACAAGTGGGGCAATCTTCCCGGCGGCGAAGTCTTCACGACCCCCGGCGAAGTGAACGGCGTCTGCGTCGTCGATGGCGTGGTCGGCGATTATCTCTGCGAAAAGTATCAGGACTTGGCGCGTCAGTCGCTGACCATTCGCATGAAGAACAATCGCATCACCGAAGTCTTCAGCGACAACAAAGAGCTGGAGCAGGAATTCTGGGCCTACACCCATACGGACGAGAACAGCGATCTGGTGGGCGAGTTCGCCATCGGCACCAACATCGAGCTGAAGCACGTTATCGGGCAGATTCTGCAGGACGAAAAATTTCCTGGCATCCACATCGCATTCGGGAATCCTTACGGCGAGCACACCGGCGCGAAATGGTATTCCTCGACCCACATCGACGTGGTGGGAACCAAGTTCGATATCCGGGTTGACGGCCGGCAGATCATGGAGAAAGGGCACTTCCTCATCGAGGCCTGACCATGGTTCCCGCCCTTCGCGAGGAATTCAACCGCAACTTCACCGTTGGCAAGTACCGCCAGTTTCTGCAGAGACTCGACGCCGCTGCCGGCACGCACATCGACTTTCGCGTGTCCGAAACGCCTTGCTTCGTTCCTCCGAGTTTGCTCGACCGCATGGCCGAAGATGGCCGGCAATTAGTCGCACAACTGGTGAACAACCCAGAATACCGCCGCGCTTCGGATGTCACCATCCCTCCCGAATACAACGTTCCCAACGAGTCTCCGCTGCCGATGTTCGTGCAGGTGGACTTCGGTCTGGTGCGCAACGTAAACGGCGCACTGGAGCCCAAGCTGGTCGAGCTACAGGCCTTCCCTTCCCTCTACGGATATCAGGCTGCAGCCGCGCGCCAGTATGTCGAATCGTATGGCTTGTTGCCGGAGCTTGGGATTTATCTCAGCGGTCACGATGAAGATTCCTATTGGCGGCTGATGCGCCAACTCATCGTCGGCGATCACGACCCCGAGAACGTGATCCTAATGGAGATCGATCCCGACCATCAGAAGACGCTGCCGGATTTCCTGATCACGCAGCGCAAACTAGGGATCGCAATTGTCGACATTCTCTCGCTCGTGAAGCGCGGGCGGCGGCTCTACTATCGCGAGAAAGAAGATGGCCGCGAGATCGAGGTGCGGCGCATCTACAATCGCTGCATTGTGGACGAGCTGGAGCGTAAAGGAATCACGCTACCCTTCGATCTGTGCGAGGAGATCGATGTCGAATGGGCTGGCCATCCTAACTGGTATTTCCGCATCAGCAAGTTCTCCATTCCGTATCTGAAGCATCCGAGCGTTCCGAAGACCTGGTTCCTCGATCAGCTTCGCGAACTGCCGCCGGACAACCAAAACTATCTGCTTAAGCCGCTGTATTCGTTTGCCGGAGTGGGAATCAAGTTCGCGCCGACGCAGTCGGACATCGACGCGATTCCGCCGGACCAGCGCCACAACTACATTCTTCAGGAGCGCGTGCATTTCGAGCCGGTAATCCAAACTCCGCACGGGGCGACCCAGATGGAAATCCGCATGATGTTCGTCTGGCCCGAGGGCGGCGAGCTGACGCCAGTGTTGCCGCTGGTCCGCATGGGCCGCGGCATCATGATGGGCGTCGACCACAACAAGAACCTGGAATGGGTCGGCGGCTCGGCGGCGTTGTCGGTGAAGGACGCCTAAGCCAACCGGCGCCAACATCTATACCGCTACCATTGCTCGGATCCAGTCAGCCTCCATCTGCGTGGTACCATCAAAAACATCTAGCGCCCAAGGAACGCGGACCCTTGCGAATACTCTTCGTCGGAGACATCTTCGGCCGGCCCGGCCGAAGCATAGTTCATGAGCGACTGCCCAAGCTCCAGAAGGAGCATGCCGTCGATCTCACCGTCGCCAACGGTGAGAACGCCGCCGGCGGCTTCGGCATCACGCCCCAGATTGCCGAGGAACTGTTCGAGCTCGGCATCGATGTCATCACCACCGGAAATCACATCTGGGACAAGCGCGAGATCATCGACTACATGAACTCGGGCATCGGCAATGAAACCTCGCTGGCGCGGCGCGTGCTTCGGCCGGCGAACTATCCCGCCGGTTCGCCTGGATTTGGCTGGTACCAGGGACGCACGCGCGGCGGCGTGCCCTATGCCGTCATCAACCTGCAAGGCCGCGTGTTTATGGCCAATAATGACGATCCGTTTCGGCTGGCGGACCAGCTGCTGAAACAAATCACGGCGAAGGTCATCGTCGTGGATATGCACGCGGAGGCTACGTCAGAAAAACTCTCGTTGGGCTGGCATCTGGAAGGACGAGTGACCGTGGTGCTCGGCACGCATACGCATGTTCCCACCGCTGACGAGCAGGTGCTGCCAGGAGGAACCGCAGTACAAACCGATGTCGGGATGACTGGGCCGTACGATGGCGTCATTGGCGTGCAGAAAGAGCTGATCTTGCACCGCTTTCTTACCAATATGCCGGGGCGCTTCGAACCGGCGACCAACGACGTACGCCTGTGTGCCACATTGATCGATTGCAACGCCGAGACCGGCCGCGCCACCGGCGTGCAGAGGATCATGCTGCGCGAAAACAGCACTTAGCATTTAGCACTTGGCATTTGGCATTTGGCTTGAAACCCAAGTCCGTCGCTGCTCTGCAGATTGCTGCAGAATACCAATGCACAGTATCGCTAAATGCTAAGTGCTAA
>Ga0187855_10001227_pt1 | contig 20761 bp, 16 predicted proteins | sample June2016WEW_8_10_2_FD_132969 | JGI IMG/M metagenome (GOLD analysis project Ga0187855, IMG submission 132969) | Peatland microbial communities from SPRUCE experiment site at the Marcell Experimental Forest, Minnesota, USA - June2016WEW_8_10 | ecosystem: Environmental > Terrestrial > Soil >...
CACGATTGTCGAGAGTGCTAGTGTCGTCATGGCAGACCTACTGCATCGCCATCGCGGCCTCGCGCGGTTGCGCGTGCTGCGCCGCCAGGATGAGTTCCGCTGCCTCATAGAGGTTGCAGGCGACGATCGGCGATTCTTCGTGCGCGCAGCGAACCTCGAGAAAGGCCGTCCGGCGAATCAGGATCATGGGGCAACCGACGTCGTCCGCCGCCCGCAGGTCCCCGGGGCAATCTCCTACGAAAAATGTCGCTTCCGGCGCAAAGCGATGTTCCGCACGCGCCCGGCGCAGCAATCCCGGCCGGGGCTTGCGGCAATTGCACTCGTCCTCTGCGCGGTGCCGGCAGTAGTACACGCTTGCGATGTTCCCTCCAGAAAGAGCCACTTCCAGCAGGAACCTGTGGGTGATGGCATCCAGGTCCTTGGAACTAAGCAGCCCTTCGGCGACGCAGGCTTGGTTGGAAACGACCAGCGCTGTATATCCTTTGAGGGCCAGCAGGCGCAGAGCCTCCAGCGCCCGCGGCAGAAATTCGAATTGATCCCACGATGTCACGTAGCCGCTATGCTTCCTGCGATTGATGACGCCGTCCCGGTCAAGCAATACGTAGCGTTTCTCAGTTGCGCTCATGATCGATACTTTCGATTCTGTCTTGGCTCACTGCCGGAGTAGCCCCGCTTCCACGAATGCCAGAATCGTGTGCCCCAGCAAGACGTGCGCTTCTTGAATTCGCATCATTTCCCGCGAGGGCACGCACAAGCAAAGGTCCGCCGCATTTTTCAGTTTTCCGCCGGCGCTTCCAGTCCAGGCAATGGTCTTCACGCGCAGCGCGCTGGCCATCAGCGCCGCCCGCAAGATGTTGCGGGAACCTCCGCTGGCCGAGATGGCCACCAGAACGTCGCCGGGCCGCGCGAAAGCCTCGATCTGTCTCGCAAACACTTGATCGAAGCCGTAATCGTTGCCGATCGAGGTCACTGCCGAGGTATTCGCCGCCAGCGCCATGGCAGGCAGCGCTCGCCGCTTGATTTGGTTCTGCCCCAGGAACTTCGCGGCAACGTGTTGCGCGCACGCAGCGCTTCCGCCATTACCCGCCAGAAATATCCGGCCGTCCTCGCGCAAGGCATTCAGGATCATTTCTCCGGCATCTTCGATGCCTCGCAGGAGTTCGCGGTCGGCCAGCATCGCTTGTTGGACCACCACGCTCGCCTCGATACTCTCTTGAATCACGCTTCCAGCGGTAGCCGTTGTCGGCATCCCTTCATCTCCCGGCGTCAAGCACGCGTATCCAAAATCTGGCTGCTGCCTGCCACGAAATTCACGACGCTGGCGACCTTATTCTCTTGACCTTCCCAAACCCAACTTGTTCCCGATCCGAAACGAGGTTCCAACTCTGTCCTCGTCCTTAGAACATCCTCATCCGCGCAACAAGCGGCGCGCTCAGGCAAAAAGACTTCTTCCGCCGCTCTGGTCACAATCGAGTCGCCGCCTGCCCGCTTCGTGAAACGTGCACGCCCTTGGCCAATAAGCGAACTCCAATCTGTTTTGGAAACCAGCGCAGAACGCGGCTCAGCCGCGGCTCCAGGCTTGCCGATGATTCCTGTGAGGCTAGGCGCCCTTGAACCGATTACGCGTGCGCCCGGCCATGGAGTAGGACTCGCCGTGATCCAGCTGACGCGTCTCAACAATCATCCCTTGACGGTGAATTGCGATCTCATCAAGTTCGTCGAGAAAGCCCCGGATACCGTCCTAACGCTGATAACCGGCGAAAAAATTGTTGTGTTGGAGACTACCGAACAGGTTCTCGAAAAGATCGTTGCGTTTCGCAGAACAATTCTCTCCGGCGCCGTCCTTCGCTGCCCCAAAGCCGGCTGCGAGGGCGCAGATGACATGTCGCCCTCTGCGAAAATCGAAACGGATTGAGGCTCGGGATGGATAAGAGCAGCTTCGCTGGGATTATCATCGCGCTGGGCGGAATTTCCGTGGGCTTGATGCTGGAAGGCGGAAAGTTCGGGCAAATTCTTCAGCCCACCGCGGCCCTCATCGTTTTTGGCGGCACCCTCGGCGCCGTGATGCTGCAATTTCCGCTCCGCGTCGTGATCGCCGCGTTTCTCCGGCTCGGCCACGTTTTCTTCGACAACTCCAAGGATCCCCGGGCGCTCATCGCGGAAATTGCGGAGTACGCGCATAAGGCCCGCAGGGAAGGCATCGTATCTCTCGATACCATCCTGGACCACGTCGCAGATCCGTTCCTCAAGAAAAGCCTGATGCTGGCGATCGATGGCACCGAGCCGCAAGAGATTCGCAAGATGATGGAGCTGGAACTCGACAATCAGGCGGAACACGACGACCACATTCCGAAGGTCTTCGAGTCCGCCGGAGGCTTCTCGCCTACCGTAGGAATTATCGGCGCCGTCCTCGGCCTCATCCAGGTGATGCAGCACCTCGATGATATCGGTGAGGTAGGCCGGGGCATCGCCGTCGCGTTCGTGGCCACAATCTATGGGGTCGGCGCGGCCAATCTTTTTTTTCTGCCCGTTGCGGGAAAAATCAAGCTGCGCGTGCGCCAGGAACAGATTCGCCGCGAGATGATGCTGGAGGGAGTCATCTCCATTCTCGAAGGCATGAATCCCCGCATGATCGAAACCAAGCTCCTGGCCTTCTTTTCCGAGACGCATCAGGACACCACCGCGGTGAAGACCGCATGACATGAGCCGCCGCAAACGACCCGAAGATCACGTGAGCCACGACCGCTGGCTCGTTTCCTACGCGGATTTCATCACCCTCCTCTTCGCGTTTTTCGTAGTTCTCTACGCATCCTCGCAGGTAGACAAGCGCAAGGTAGGGAGGCTCGCGCTCTCCATCCAGGTGGCCTTCCAGGAAATGGGCGTCTTCGATACGTCCAACACGCTGATCCCGCTGAACGATTCCGAAGCCATTCCGTTCTCGCAAATTCAGGTAGTCGAAAACACCGAGCGCACGTCGGATCTGACCCGCTTCGTGCAACCCATGAAAGGCAAGCTTTCTCCTTCAACCAGCGCGCCCATGAAGGACATCGAGATGGAACTCCAGAAAGCGCTCGCCCCGGAAATTCGCCAGCGTGTCGTCGAGCTGAAAAAACGCAAGGAAGGATTGATTGTTAGCCTGCGGGAGATCGGATTCTACGTCAGCGGCTCAGCCGCTCTGCGCCCATCCTCGAAAGATGCCATCGACCGCCTCGCCGCCGTTCTCAAAGCCCGCACCGAATCGCTGCGCATCGAGGGCCACACCGATAATGTGCCGATCCATAACGGCCGTTTTGAATCGAACTGGGAACTCTCGACCGCACGCGCTTCCGATCTGATTAAGGTTTTCGTGGAGCACTACGGTTTTGAACCGCGGCGTCTCTCCGCCGCCGGCTACGCCGAATTTCACCCTGTCGCTCCCAACAACACTCCGGAAGGCCGAGCCAGAAACCGCCGCGTGGACGTCGTCATTCTCAATCCTTCTCCACTCGATGTTTTTTCTTCGCCTTCGGAAGACCCACCTCCCGCAGGCAAACTTCCGGCTGCGCCTCCACGATAATGCCGCGCATCGGGACCCGGAAATCGACGATGGCGTTTCCGCTAACAACCGAAACTGTTGCCTTGACACTCTTGGGACTCGCAGCCAAACTGCTTTTACCCCCTTCCAAATTTATTTCTCCGAGTGTGCGCTCATGCGTATTCTTGTCGTCGAAGATGACGCTCCGCTGGCGGAATTTCTTCATCAGCGGCTCGTGCAGGAACAGTTCGCCGTGCAAGTTGTATCCGACGGAATCGAGGCCCAGCGCCTCGCCGCCGAGCAATCCTACGATCTGGTTCTCCTGGATCTAAGCCGTCCGGAAGAGACTAGTGGCCTGGATGTTCTGCGGAACATTCACGCGAAGAAGCCTGATTTACCCGTTCTGATTGTCACCGCCGCGACCATGGTCGAGGAGCGCGTGCGCGGCCTGGACGCTGGTGCCGACGACTATATCGCGAAGCCCTTTGCCTTCGCGGAGCTCGCCGCCCGCATTCGCGCCGTGCTGCGCCGCGGTGGTCGTCCGGGTAACGCGGTCCTGGCGATCGACGATCTGACCGTGGATCGCGTTTCCCACTCAGTGCAGCGCGGCGGCCACACCATCGATCTCAGTCCCAAGGAATTCGCCCTGCTCGAATTCCTCATGCGCCACGCCGGACAGCCCGTCACGCGCTCAGCCATCGTCGAGCAGGTCTGGAAACTGAATTTCGACACCATGACCAACGTGGTCGACGTCTACATTAACTATCTGCGGCGTAAAGTGGATACCGGCTACGACCGGCCTCTGATTCGAACTGTTCGCGGCGTCGGCTATCAGATCGGCGGAAGCGCCGGCGCAGCTCGCTCCGCAGTGGCCGCATCCGCCGTCCCCGTTTAAACTGTTTTACATTGTCATCCCGAGCCTGCCTGCCGCAGGCAATCGGAGCGAAGGACCTTCAACCGCCCCGTCATCTTCGCCGCAAACAGCGTGCTCGCTACTTCGCCGCTCGAAAGGGCCACGGACCGACCTAACAAAAAACTTGCCGCAACGAGAGGTTAGCCCAAGCGACAAATTCTCCGCGACCTCTGTGCTCCGACCTCCGTGCCCCCTGTGTTAAATCTTTTGACGTTGCTTTCTTGCTCCAGCCCACTATGACCTCAGGAGCTCGCAGCCCCACCCGCCACCGCATCCTGCACCAGTCCTCGTATTCCAGCAATATTTTTCACCAGCTCCGCCGGAATATCGTGGCGCCCTGCCAGGTATTCCGGCGTGTTGTAGCTCAGCCAAACCTTGCCACCAGCGTCCTGCGAGAACAAAACCTTCAACGGCAAGTCCAGCGCCGAACTTGGCGCCGCCACCATCACCGGCGTGCCACCTTTCGGATTCCCAAAAACCATCAACAACATCCGCGGCATCTCCAGCCCTGATTTTTTCGCATCCGACGTGAAATCGATCTTCGCAAACACGGTCATCCCGCGGGTCGCGAGCAGCTTTTCAAAATGCTCGATTGCTTCGTCAAATCCAAGCAGGCTCTCGGCCTGCTCGATGCCACGTCCGCTTTCCACGCTCATGCTCGGAGTGCCCATATCAGTTCACCTTGGCAGCCAGTGCTCCGTCCACGGAAAATGCTCCAGCTCCGCGAATCATGATGGCGATCAGCAGTGCCAGCGCCAGCAAATGAAACTCATACCCTTCACCCTTCTGATTCCCATACCAATTCATGAACGGTCCGTTTGCCAGATGCACCATCCACACCGCCACAACCATATTCACCGCAATACCAAACGCCGCAATCCTCGCCAGCAATCCTACGATCAACCCCAGCCCTCCCAGGAATTCAGCGCAAATGGCCAGAGCCGCGAAGGGCGCCGGTATGTGCAGCATCCCGGTGAAAAAATGCATCGTCCCCGAAAATCCAAAGCCTCCAAACCAGCCCAGCATCTTTTGACTGCCATGCAAAAAAAACACAATCCCCAAAATCAATCTCATCAGCGTCAGGACACCATCGTTGGGAGTTGCCAGCAATTTCTTCATGAGAGTCTCCAGTTTAGATGGAATTGTTCCCGGACGTATCCGGCAGCCCCGTCTTATATCTTTCCATCGACTAGATGCAAGCGAATCGTGGAACGACCCAGCCTCTCTGCCCAAACGCTCCTTGTAGGGGCGGGCGGGACTCGCCCCGCCCGCCCCGTATATCACGACCCGCGGGAGTTCGCTGTACGTACTCGTCTTTGTAGGGGCACAGCACCGCTGTGCCCGATTTCAGCAACCCGTCAGCAAGTAAACTCCGCCAGCCGCAACACGCTTCACCTGCGAAAGCCCCACGTACCCGCTCCGATTTCTCTAAGGGGGTCGGAGCTTTAGCTCCGACATAAACCAGTCCGCACACAATGGGCTTTAGCCCCTGAGGAAAGCTCTTGGCATTGTTTCAAGCACACGCCAAACGCAAAAATAAAAAGGGCGTTCCAGCCTTAAGCCGGAACGCCCAGAAGTACGCCGTTAATAATGATCTACTGCTTCGGTTTCTGTGACCCAGTCGCAGAGGCCGCCGGAACCAGCGCGGAAACTCCAACGCTGTTATCCGCCGCTTGCGGCACTCCTGGCTGATATTCCAGAAGCCCCTCGGTCGCCGACGCCGCCACCACCGTGCCGTCACGCCGCACGCGTACCACCGGCACATATCCTTCGGCAAACGCGGTGTTCACGTGCTGCCAGGACTTGCCCGCGTCCGACGACGCGATCAGCCCATGCCGCTGCAACGAAACCACCAGCGCACTGCCGGAGCCGGCCACGTCTTGGAACTGCAGGTCTCGAATGTCCGCTCGGTTCCAGTTGCGTCCGGCGTCCTTCGAGGCATACAAGCCCATGTTCGAGGTGATGAACAGGTTGGTACCGTCGATGCGGTGCAGCCGCAAATTACCGGCCGAAGCGAACGGGAGTTCTCTCGCGTCCCAATGCGCGCCGCCGTCTGCGGAGTAAAGCAGGTCGTGCTGAGCGATCGCCCAGATTTGCGAGCCGTCCGTGGAAGCTTCCAGCGATTGCGCCGGTTGCTTCACCAGCTCATCCCTCGCTGGCGATTTCCACGTCTTGCCGCTGTCCTTCGAAACCACCACTCCGCCCGTCGTCGCCGCAAACCAGGTATCGCCGGCAAAAACGATGTCGTTGACTTGGAACGCCAGAATCGTGGGCGCTTTGGCTTTCGGCGCCGGCTTCTTGACCAGCACGGTAGTCTTTTGTCCGTTGACGATCTTCGTCACCTTGGTTGGCGCTGGTGCCTCCGGAGCATCCGGAGCGAACAATCCAGCCTTCACCCATTTGCCGCTGGTGTCTTCATACTTCATCAGGCCGCCGTTGTTGAGCGAAGCCCACCATCCCGTCGGCGCTGCATAAACGTGCTTCAGGTCGGTGCGCTTCAGGCCCGGTCCAAGCGGTGCCCAGGTTGTGCCGCCATCCTTGGTGGCCAAAAACGCGTTGGTGTCAAACGTCAGCACCACCAAAGCGCGTTCCGGATGTTGCGGATCCATGGCCACATCCAGAATGTGCTGGTGATGGAAGCCAACGTTCGCCGACGTATACGTCACGCCGCCGTTGTCGCTGATCTGCACGCCTTCACGTTCGGTGCCCAGAATCACGCGCTGCGGATTCTTTTGATCGATAATGATCGCGTTGATCACCCAATCGCCGGGCGTCAATCGCTTCCATTCGGTGCCTTCATTCGTCGTCTTCCAAAGGCCGCTGGTCGTTCCGGCATACAACGTATCCGCATGCTGAGGATCCTGCTTGATCAGCTGCGTGCGGCGGAACACGAAAGGAATGCCGTTGTAGCGGGTCCACTGCGTCCCGCCGTTCGTGCTGTGGTAAATGCCGGAGCACGCCGTGGCGTGTACGTTGTCCGGATTCGCCGGGTCAACCACGACGCTCATCACGTCGGAGTCGTCGATCATGCCCTTGCTGACCGGGAACCAGGTCTTGCCGCCGTCAATCGTCTTCCACGGCAGGTGGAATGTTCCTGCATAAATAATGTTCTCGTCGCGGGGATCGAACGCCACGGAGTCGAAGTTCCGCAGGTCGTCGTGATGCGCCGGGGTAATGCGGTCCCAGGTGGCGCCGTCATCCACCGAGCGATACACGCCCGTGAGCGTGCCGGCTACAAAGATGTTCTGCTTTGTCGGCGACTGAGCAATCGCGCGTACCGTTTCATGCGCCAGCCCGATCACCTGCCAGCTTCGTCCCGCATCGTTGCTGCGGTATACGCCGCCGCCACCGGAATACAGCGCCCAGGTGCTCGCGTAAAGCCGGTTCGAATCTCGCGGGTCCACCAAAATGTGAGTGACCACGTCGTCCTGGCCGTTGCCAATGCGGCTCAAAAGCTGCCAGTGCCCGCCCTCATCCACCGAACTGAAGACGTGCCCATCCGACGTGCCCAGATATAGCTTATTCGTGTCGTGGGGATCCGCTTCCAGGGAGATTACCGTTCCTCCCGGAGGACCCACTTGCCGCCACGTCTGCGCGGGCGTCGCGGAAGCAGCCGCCAAGGCGATTGCCCCTAATCCCAACCACTTCAGGTTCATAACCATGCATTCTCCCAGAGCGCAGATGCGCCGACAAGGTGCTACTTTAAAGAAATTGCTGTAGAGAATCGCCTGCTCGCTGGTACAGATTTGGGGAGGGCCAGTTACTTCCCTTCAAAAGCCATCCCTAGGTTCAGGCCCGCGATCCTGCCGCCAAACGCCTCTCCCGGACGCGAAGGAGCCCAACTACCGCGTCAACATTGAGGAACTGGCATTCTGAGGGCGTTCCGCGAGGATGCCCGATCAGGGATTCCGGCCGGGCCGGAAAGAACCTCAACCGAAGAGGTCCCGCTCCTGCGCCCGCATCGCGACAACTTTTCCTTGACAGCTCCATATCTTTGTGGTAACATACCTCTAACATTACCGACCCAGAAGGAGGCCATTCAGGGGACGGCCTCGTCTCCAAAACAGCTCGGAACGAGTGCTCGATGCCGCGCCAAGAACGTGGCTTGCTGCGTTTCTCGTAAGTCGTTTAGAATGAACACTTGCAAAAGTGTATCAAAACAAATGACTTTAACCCTCCTGGAATGAACACTTACAAAAAACAGGGAGGGGGGTGGGCTGCTTAACTAGTTAACGTCCCTGCTGCGCTTTCCGCCTCAAGCAACTTCTTTTCCACTTCCGTGTTTTATCGTTTGGGAGTTATAAGATGTCCAGCGGCGTCCCAATCCGGGAAAGCCGCGCTCCCGACCACCCGCATCCAATCATGTGGGTAGAGAACAGGGACCCCTTTATGAAGACCTCATTGGCTGCTACCGGCAAATCGAACTCGCTATCGAAGTTGCTGTTGTGCCTGGCCGGTCTTCTCTGCTTCGCGTTCATCGCCCAGAACCTCCGCGCCGACGACACCGATAATCCCCCGACCGACCCAAGTTCCCCGGCCGACCCGGCGGGTGACCCCCCATCGCGCGTAGCACGTATCAGTTTTCTCGACGGCACCGTCTCCTTTCAACCTGGGGGCCAGGGCGACTGGGGAAGCGCCGCCATGAACCGCCCCGTCACCGTGGGCGACAAGCTTTGGGCCGACAAAGCTTCGCGCGCCGAACTGCAGGCGGGTCAAGCCTCCATCCACATGGGCAGCATGACCGCTCTCTCTTTCCTGAATCTCGATGAAAACATCATGCAGTTGCGCGTCGCCGAAGGCGCCGTAAATTTCCGCGTTCGCGAACTCCGCGAAGGTGACACCTACGAGGTGGACACCCCTAACCTGGCATTCATGGTCAAACAGGCCGGTGCGTTTCGTATCGATGTCAGCGAAAACGGCGATGCCACGGTCATCACGGCGATTCGCGGCGAAGGCGAAGTCACTGCGGGCGGCAAAACTTTCCCGGTACATGCGGGCGATCGCGCCGAATTCGATGGCGTTGACAATCCCCAATTTCAGGTCACTGCCGCGCAACCTCCCGATGGTTTGGACCGTTGGGCTGCTGAACGCGATCTCCGGGAAGACAACTCCACTTCACAGAAATACGTTTCTCCAGACGTCCCGGGCACTGCCGATCTCGACGACAACGGTACGTGGAGCGAACAGCCCGACTACGGTCCGGTCTGGTATCCCAACCAGGAAGCGCCCGGCTGGGCGCCGTACAGTGATGGCTATTGGAATTATGTCGGCCCCTGGGGCTGGACCTGGATCGGGTATGAGCCTTGGGGCTTTGCGCCATATCACTACGGCCGTTGGGGATTTATTGGCGGCCGATGGGGATGGAGCCCTGGCCCAATCTACGCCCGGCCGTTCTACGGTCCCGCGTTTGTGGGCTTCCTGGGCGGGCCGGGATTTGGAGTGGGTTTTGGTTTTGGCGCAGGTTTCGGCGTGGGATGGTTCCCGCTTGGCTTTCATGAGCCGTATTACCCGGGCTTCCGCGCCAGCCGTGGTTACGTCACCAACATCAACATCCACAACACCGTCATCCGCAACGTCGGCACGATGACTGAAGCTGGCGCCCATAATTTCAACTACGCCTACGCGCATAACGCAGCGGCGGTTACGGCAACTTCGCGCAGCGCTTTCGTCGGCGGCCAAGCCGTCAATCGTGGCGCGGCGCATATCACCGACGCCGCATTGCGCGGAGCCACCGTCAGCAATCGCACGTCGTTCGCTCCGACGCGACAAAGTTCCTTCGGCGCGGCGAATCTCAACGCTCGCGCGACACCGCCCGCGTCTGTGCAGAATCGCTCCGTAATGGCTCGAACCGCTCCCTCGGGTGCGGCATCGAACACCGCGGTCCGCGCAGCCGGCCCCAACGGGCTCTCCGCGGCTCGCACCGGCGGCAATTTCGGGAATGGCACACCGCTGACGACCGCTCGCTCGAATCAGCTATCCCAGGGTCGGCCGCCCTCGGCCAATACCGGCGGGCGCAGTTGGTCTGCGCAAGGGAACACCACCGATCACGGCACTGCGCCGCAGGGCTTCGGCAGCTCCAGCCGGCCGGCCGGCAGCGCAGGCAACACTGGCTCGACGCAATCCGCGCGTGTCACGAACTCGAATCGTCCGCCTTGGGCGGGTTCCGCTTCCAACAGCGCTGCGGGCGGCGAACGCTCTTACGAGCCGGCCTCTCGCTCCAATTCGACGCCGAGCCGCAGCTACTCGCCGCCGAAATCGAGCTACCCAGCGTCTCGCTCTTACTCCGCGCCAGCGCGCAGCGCTCCCGCCCCATCGCACAGTTCCAGCGGCGGCGGTGGCTCTCATGGTGGCGGTGGTGGCTCCCACGGCGGCGGACACCACTAAACGAAACGGGAAATCGGATTTGGCGGCCCGCGCTCATGCGAAGTGCGGGCCTTTTGTTGGTGAGCGGATGGCGGCGGGCGCAAAGCCCCACAACTCTTTTCATTCCGGCGGGTTAAAAAGAGCGATGTAGTATGGCCGGAGTTCCTGTTTCGACATGGGGGAATAGCCAGACACGCGGGCTCTGCGGCTACCAGTGATACTGTTAGAAGCAACCTGCATTTCTGGCACGCACGAATTCAGGCCTAAAGATCCGCGGCGCATCCAAGCCCGTCGCGTGGCAATCCCAGGAGAGAATCAAACATGAGGAAACTCGCGCCCAAGCTTGTCGCCCTGCTGAGCCTTGCGCTGGCAGTGGCCTTTCTTACCCCGCTGCGCGCCCTGGCGGACGACGAAGAAGATCCGCCAACCCGCGTGGCGCGCTTGAGTCACACCGATGGAGCCGTGTCGTTCAATCCCGCCGGCACCGACGATTGGGTCAACGCCGTCATCAATCGCCCGATGACCACCGGCGATAAGCTCTGGTCCGACAACGACTCCCGCGCGGAACTCCACATCGGGTCGGCGTCCCTGCGTATCGGCAGCACCACCGGCTTCTCGTTCCTGAACCTCACCGATAATGTCGCGCAGATTCAGATCACCGAGGGCACCATCCGCGTTCGCGTCAAGCGCCTCGAGGAGAATGAGACGTTCGAGATCGACACGCCCAATCTCGCGTTCTCGGTTCTGCGTCCGGGCACCTACAGAGTTAGCGTGAATGAAGCCGGCGACACCACCGTCGTGTCGGTCATCGGTGGAGAGGGCGAGGTCACCGGCGGCGGGCAAGCCTATTCCGTCCACCCGGAACAGACCGCGACCTTCACCGGCACCGATCAATTGAACGCCGATGTCCAGGAAATCGCGGGCGAGGACGATTTTGACCAATGGTGCGACCAACGCGATAGCCGCGAAGACCATTCTTCCTCCGCTCGCTACGTTCCTCCGGATATGATCGGGTACGAAGATCTCGACGATTACGGCGGCTGGCGGCCCGTGCCTGCCTACGGCACGGTCTGGTTCCCGCACACGACGATGGTCGGCTGGGCGCCGTACCGCTACGGACACTGGGTCTACATCGCGCCCTGGGGCTACACCTGGGTGGAAGATGAGCCGTGGGGCTTCGCTCCATTCCACTATGGCCGCTGGGTCGTAGTCGGCGGCGTTTGGGGATGGGTGCCCGCACCTGCGCCGGCAGTCGGAGTGGTTTATGTGCGTCCCGTGTACGCGCCCGCGCTTGTAGCGTGGGTCGGCGGTCCGCACTTTGGCATCGGCGTCGGAGTCAACGTCGGCTGGTTCCCGCTCGGGCCGCGTGAAGTTTATATGCCGTCGTATCCGGTGAGCCGCGCCTACGTCACCAACATCAACGTCACCAACACGCGCGTCGAGACCACCGTGGTCAACAACTACTACACCACCGTGGTGGTCAACAAGCAGGTCAACGTGACCAACGTCACCTACGTGAACCAGCGCGTGAACGGCGCGGTTACGGCGACGTCGGGCGCTACCTTCACATCCGGCCAATCCGTTTCCCGCAACGTCGTGCAGGTCAACCAGCGCGACATCGTCAGCGCCCAGGTTGCCGCTCCGGCGATTGCGCCGACGCGACAAGCCTTTGTGGGCGCAGGCGCGGTGTCGAACGTTCGGCCCCCGGCAGCACTTGCCAATCGCGCTATAGTCGCGAAAACAGCGCCGCCTCCGCCGCCGGTCTCGTTCGACCGGCAGCAGGCCGCCATTCGCGCAAACGGCGGCAGACCCATCGCGGCTGCACAATACCGCCAGTTGCAGCCGGCGAACACGCAGGCCGCGGCTCGACCGAACGTGAGAATCGCGCCGGTCGTCCATACGGTTACGCCCATTCCGCCGCATAGCAACGTCGCGGCGCGCCCCGGCCAGCCGAACAACGCCGTGAACGGGAACCGGCCCAACGTGCCCAACAACGCCGGAAACGCTCCTGCGCGCACCTATTCCGACCGCCCGCAGAGCGTTCGTCCGAACGTGAACGCGCCCGCCAACGCGAACCTGGAGCAGCAGCATCAGCAACAGCTCGAGAATCTACGCCAGCAACAGGATCTGGAGCGCCAGAAAGTCGAGCAGCAACAGGTCAAGGAACAGCAGAAGATCCAGACGCAGAATGACCAGCAGAAACAGCTGCAGGTTCAACAGAAGCAACAACAGCAACTGGAAGACCTGGAAAAGAAACACGACGCCCAGCAAAAGCAGCTGCAACAAAAGCAGGCAGCGGAAAAACAAAACAACAAGCCGCCGGCGAACTCCGACAAAGACAAGAAGCCGCCGAAGGGCAACCGCTAGCAGCAGTCTCAAGCATGCAAACGCACGGCACGACGCAAGACGTCGTGCCGTGTTTTTTTTCGCGCCTACAGTTCGAGTCGGCCATGGAATGCGCTCGATTCAAACCTGCGCGGGATTCCTATTCGACCTCCCACGACAGATGTCCGGATACGCGACTTCCATACATTCAAGCTAAGCAGGCAATTGAATCGTGAAAAGTTTTGTCCGCTTCGCCTAGTCTGAAATGTCTGCAGTACTGGAAGCAGTCGGCGTCTCAGGAACCAATACTTTCTGAGCTGGCTTGCGGAATTGAAGAAATGACTCCGTGTGCGGCTATCACACCTTTGCCTCCAATAGCCTCCACAAAGTGATCGCTGCCTTGAGCCATACGTTAGTCGTCAATTTAGCCGGCCGGTTTTGCTCGACGGATCGGAACCGATTTGAGGATCTTAGTTCTCGGCGCCGGCTCCGTGCTTGGCCTTACACAGGCGGCATTCTGTTGGGTCCTTGGCATTGTCCACGTGGTGACGCACTGCAGGCATAGTTCGCAAATAGGAAAAAATGGCGAGTAAGTCCGGATCGGCCAGGCCCCGGTAGGATTCCCAGGGCATAATCTGGTTCAACGCGCGGCCTCTTGCGTACCCGGCACGCAGCGCGCTGGCAAACATGGCTTCGGTGTCGTAGGGAAACCCGGTCGCGGCATCCGGGGTGATATTTGCCGAAGCCACGCGACCCCACGGCCCTTCGAAGATGAAGCCGCCCGCGAAGTTCATACCGGGTAGGGACTGGCCGCGCTTTTGCGGCGTGTGGCAATCCACGCAACCCGCTATCTCAACGAGATACCTTCCGCGATTTACGGGTGTGGATGTATCCGGCTCCGGAACGGCAGAGGTAATCGGTGCGGGCGCGTTGCGAATCAGATAGCTCACCGGAAAAATAATCTTCGTCGGCGGCAGCGGATTGCGCACCGGAGCGAGCGATCTCAGGAAGACCACGATGGAAGCAAGGTCTTCGTCGGAGAAACGCCGGTAGCGTTCGTAAGGCATCAGCGGGAACAGAGCGTTTCCATAGCGATCGACGCCTTCTCGAATGGCGCGGCCAATTTCGTCGTCGCTCCATCGGCCTAGCCCGGTTTCCGCATCAGGTGTGAGATTCGGAGCGGTGAGTGCTCCGGGCAGGCCCGCCAGAGGAAATACTGCACCCGCGCCGGCCATTCCAGTAGGAGTGGGAGCGTCATGTTTGGTCCAGTCATGGGGCGAGTGACAGAACAGGCAGCCAGATACGTTGCCGACCAAATATTCACCCCGCTCCAGCCGTAGCGGTGTCCGCTCGTATGCCCGGTCGGTGGCTGCGCGTTTGCGCGGACCGATGAACGGATGGATACCGACCGTAGCGGGAATTGCGACCGCGGCGACGATGACGAGCGTCAAGAGTATGTAACCCAGGATTTTTCCGATCTTCATTCAGCGCCTCCAAGCAGGGCGGCAGCCCCAACCAGATTGCCGCTGATCCGACAGAATCCCCGGCAAGCATTCGTGCAACGGCCGTCTGCGGCAATCATTTTCAAACCATTTGTCGCAGGCAAAGGGAACGGGCTGCGGAGCAAGCAAGCTGGCCGCATGTGAGGGGCGGCGAATTGTACGTGCGCCTGAAATATTCCCGGTGGCTATCCTTCCCGCCATTCGTAATTCGTCTTGTGACCCGCCTGGACAATAGGCTTCTCAAAATATAGCCAGGACGATCGACACAAAATCAGCGTAACTGCCAGAGCGGAAACCGAGACGCACAGTCGCGACCAGGACGGTGCTTCCGACGGGCCGCCCCACACAACTCCAATCATCACGTATCGGACGAATTGATGAAATAAGTAGACACCGTATGCGATCGAGCCTAGCCACATTAGCCATCGCCACCGCAGCCCCCGGCTTAGCCAGCTGTCTTTGTAAATCACAGCGTAGAGAAGAACACACAGATAGAATAATGCCAGCCAGGTTAGACCAACCGACACCATCGTGAAGGTCGAGAGGTCGCCGAACTTGGTCAGCAAGCCGAACCCAGACGCCAGCACGAGCAGGGCGCAGAGCAGCGCCTTGCGACTGTTCAGAAGTCTCGACCGCCACCGAGGGTTGCGCAATGCAACCGCCCCAAGAACTCCCAGCAACAGCGCATCCGCGCGGCACGGCATAGCCACATACCAGGCCACGGCGTGATCCCGCCAAAACTCATGAATGGCCACTCGCAATAAGGGAGCCGCGAAGACTGCTCCAAACAAAAACCACACAAGGTTCCGAGGACTTAGAACACGAACCAGGAAGGGAAAGGTCAAATAGAACTGCTCCTCAATCGCCAAAGACCACGTGACCGACAGAATGAACGCTCCGAACGTGTTTGCCTTGGCCATCCAAAAATTCTGAATGAAGAAAATATACGGCGCCCACGGCAAGCGCTGCTGAAACAACCACGCAAATCGGCTCGCGACCGCCAAACGGCTTGCCATGAACAACAGGAAAGCCCCCCAAAGAAAAACTGCGTAGATGGGAACGATTCGAAAGAACCGGCGCGTGTAGAAAACCCGGAAATAATTCAGCGAATCTCGCGCGTCAAGCAGGATGCCGCCAATCAGAAATCCTGAAAGCACAAAGAACAAATCGACGCCGCTCCAGGTTAGCCGGACTGCGGCTTGCACATGCGACAGCCATGTTCCCGAAGCTGCCTGAAAAGTTTCCAGAAAATAGTGATGCGCAACCACCATGGCGATCGCTACGCCACGCAACCCGTCCAATTCGGGAATTCTTCCGCGCAGATTCACCGGAAGGCCTTTCGACTCGCGCGCGCCGTAGTTGGTCGCTGCATCAGCCATGAGAAATTGCCTCAACTCCCCGCGGGAGCATGATACGTCTCTGCGATAGTGCTGTCTTGCGAGACCCCCAGGCAGGGACGATCCTCGCAGGCAGGTCTCAACCCTTGCGATCGGCAAAAACATCGACGAGAAAAAAGGAGACGTCAGCGGCTTGGGTTTTCATCGTTTATTTGCCGTTCTGAGCTTCTGCTAATTCGGTCCGCTCGGGCTTTAAGACGGATAAATATTTCGTCATGCCCGGGCGAAGAATACTAATGTGGGTGCGCACCTCGGCGTGTCCGAGCGAGCGCAGCAGGAGCAAGCTCTGCGCGCCGCACCGATTTTGGTAAATGCTGTCGCACGATGCGCCGGCTCGATTCGGCCACCGAATGCAATCTGGTCTCGCTTGGCATAAACTCACGTTTTCGCCCTCATGCGCAAACGCGTCAAGCAATCGCCTTCCACCAAGAAACTGCCACGCGCCGCCGCGTGCCTGGAGATCCTTGCGATTCCTGGCCTGCCCGAGTTTACGGAAGGTGATGACCTGGCGGCGGAAATCGTTGCGGCCGCGCGTGGTGCTCGGATCAAATTCGAGGACGGCGACGTTTTGGTGATTGCGCAGAAGATTGTTTCGAAAGTCGAGGGCCGTCTGACGCGTCTCTCCGCCGTGGTTCCTTCGCCTGAGGCTGGGCAACTGGCCGCCAAACTGAAGAAGGACCCGCGCCTGATTGAAGTCATCCTGCGCGAATCGAGGTGCATCGTGCGCAGCGATCCGGTGCTGATCGTCGAGACGCATCACGGGTTCGTGTGCGCGAACGCCGGGGTGGACCAATCCAACATTCCCGACAGCGACGTGGTGTCGCTTCTTCCGCGGGATCCCGACGGCACGGCTCGCCGCCTTGCCGTGGCGCTTCGCAAGCTCACGGGGAAGCGCATCGCGGTCATCATCAGCGACACGTTTGGCCGCCCTTGGCGGCTCGGCCTGGTCAATGTTGCGATCGGGGCCGCGGGTGTTCCGGCGCTGGTCGATTTGCGGGGAACGCGCGATCTACACGGGAAGGCTCTGCACGCGACGATTATTGCCGTCGCCGACGAACTTGCCGCCGCCGCGGGTCTTCTCATGGGCAAAGCCGCCGCGATACCTGCAGTCATCGTTCGCGGCTACCGGTATCGCCGCGCGCAAGATCCCGCCGCCATCATCATCCGCCCCCCTAACGAAGACCTCTTCCGCTGACGACGGAAACAAATCCGTCACTCACTGCGTTATACCTTGAAATGACCGATCAACTGCCCGCCGCTACCCCAGATCCACCGCGCGCGCCCTTCGCGCGATTCTGTATTCTCGCGATTTTGCTGGTCAGCCTGCCCCTGCCTTTCTTGCTGGCGATGGAGTACCACGCCGGTGGACTTCGCGATTCTCTGCCGGTACTGTTCGGCTGGCTGGCTCTCGCGGTCTTTTACTGGTGGCCCGTCGGAGCCTTTTTCTTCCGCTGGAGACGCGGCTGGGTCAGCCGCCTCGTCCTCGGCTATCTTCTGTCGCTGCCGCTCTATTTCCTGTGCCTGTTCCTGATCTACCCCGCCTTTGACGCGCACTTCCACCCACGGGACGCCGCCACCTGGGGAATCTACTTTGGTGACACCCCGATCTTCTTCGTGTTCGTGTTAATCCTGTTCTTGCTCACGCGCCGCGCAAGGCTCGCCTCGCGAATTACCACCTGGTTGGTCGGCATCGCGTTCGTCTTCGGCGTGGCGGCGCCGATCTTCTACTCTCAGACGCTCGACCGGTACACGTGGCCCCAAGCGAACTCACTCCGGCTAAACATTGTGAATGCCCGCCTCGTCGATGCCGCCGGCAATCGCATCGTCGATGACAAGCACGTTCACATTGAAAATGGACAAATCGTTGCCATCGTCGATGCGGCTTCCGATTCCAGCGACTGGCCCAAGCTCGACGCCGCCGGAAAGTACCTGCTTCCCGGGCTCATTGATGTGCACACGCACCTGCAAGCTCCAATCCGAAGCACGCTCGCCCCGTTCGATTTTAAATTCCTCGTCGAATGCATTTTCAGCCAGTACGCGCCGAATCGCCGCGCCTACGTGGAAAGCGGCGTTACCTCGGTCCGCGATCTCGGAGGTCCCGCCGCGCCCGCCTATCAAATGCGCGCCGCTCTCCAGGCGCACCGGCTTCTGGGTCCGCGCCTGTTCGTCGTTGGCCGCCTGGTGACCTCGCCTCACGGCCATCCCGTGGGTACCATCTGGAATTCCCAGGTGTCGCGCCAGGGCGCAATTCTCGCATCCGATTCCGCAAGCCTCATCTCGGGACTTGAGTGCAACTACGCGGCGGGGCCGCCCGATGCCGTCAAGTTCATCTACGGGACCATCGGGTTGGCCAAAGAGCGGCTTTCGCCGGCTCTACTCGAACAGGGCATTGCCTGGGCCTCGTCCCATAAACTCATCAGCGTTGTCCACGCCGAAACGACCGAGGAAGTGACCGAAGCGGCTCGCGCCGGTGCCACTGGCGTGGAACACGTTGCCTCCATCGAAGCGCTTCCCGACGATCTGATCGCTGTGTTTCGCAAGAATGAAACATTCGCCGATCCCACTTTCGGAGAACTCCAAACCGCACTGACCCTTCGGCACATGGACGAGGATAAGCGCAAAGCGGTGCTCTTGCAGCGCGGTCAATTCGTTCGCCGTATCCACGACGCCGGCGTTCGCCTCGTCATCGGCACCGACGCTCCCTTGGTTCCCTATGGCAGCGGCCTGCTCGACGAGTTCGATCAATTTGTGGCCGCGGGATTTTCGCCCGCGGAGATTCTCACCTTTGCCTCTCACAACAACGCCGCCTATCTCGGCAAGGCCGATACCCTCGGACAAATCGCCCCCGGATTTTTCGCCGACCTCCTCCTCGTGCAAGACAATCCTCTACAAGACGTCCACACGCTCCGCAAACCCTTATGGGTGATGCTGAACGGCCAAATCGTATTTCCGCGTCCCCCAAAATAAGAGTTTTTGACGGGTCTCATTGATCTTCTTTTTTGGTGGTTATTTGGCGTTGTAGCGGCCGATCTCCAGATCGGTGTCCAGCCCGGCTCAAAAAAAGGAAGCACATCACTGGCTCCCTAGCGGGTTTCCTTCCTAACACGCTCGTCCCCGGTGGTAAACGCCGAGGGAAGCTGGCATCCTGACCTGCAGGGGCCGATCTTCAGATCGGCCTCCGGATCCCAATCGATCATGGGAACACCTGCCTCAATCCGAAGCGGTACGCCGGCCATCGGTGCGGCACTCGACCGCGCGCTTGGGGGTGAGCGGCTGACTCGCGATGCCGCGCTCGATCTCGCGCTGAACGCTCCTTTGGCGGAACTGCTGGCTGCCGCGACGGCTCTGCGCGCCCACGGGAAGGGAACTACCATCACCTTCTCGAAAAAAGTGTTTATTCCGCTTACCACGCTTTGCCGCGATTATTGCGGTTACTGCACGTTTCGCAAGGATCCGGGCGAGCCTGGCGCGCACTTCATGACGCCGGACGAAGTGCTTGCTCTCGCGGAGCAAGGGCGCCGCGCGGGGTGCAAGGAAGCGCTGTTCAGTCTGGGCGACCAGCCCGAACGGATCTTCCCGGAGGCGCGCGAATTCTTGCGCGAGCAAGGCTTCACGCGGACGCTGGATTATCTCGCGTCGATGTGCGAACTCGTGCTCGACCGCACCGGCCTGCTCCCACACGCCAACCCCGGCGTCATGGATCGAGCGGCGCTGGAGCGTCTGAAAAATTCGAACGCCAGCGTCGGGTTGATGCTGGAGACGGTAAGCACCAGGCTGATGCGCGGCGATCTGCCCCACGCTAAGGCGCCCGACAAAGTTCCGGCGCTGCGGCTGCGCACCATGGAAGAAGCCGGCAAGCTCTCCATCGCGTTCACTACGGGAATCCTTATCGGCATTGGCGAGACCGTGGAGGAACGCATTGACTCGTTGTTAGCGATTCGTGCGATGCACGAAAAATACGGCCATATTCAGGAAGTGATCGTGCAGAATTTCCGCGCTAAGGCGGAAATTCCCATGGCGAATCATCCGGAGCCTTCGCTCGACGACATGCTGCGGACCATCGCGGTTGCTCGTCTCATCCTCGGGCAGCACATGAACATTCAGGCGCCGCCGAATCTTAGTTATGGCGATTTTCCGCGGCTCCTGGAGGCCGGGATCAACGATTGGGGCGGTATTTCGCCGGTTACCAAGGACTTCATCAATCCTGAGGCTGCTTGGCCGCAGATCAGCAGACTTGAGGCAGAAACGAACGCGCGGGGCTTTACTCTCCGCGAACGCCTCGCGCTGTATCCGGAATTCACTTCGCGGGAACGATTTCAGTCGGCGCCTGTTCGCGCGCGGCTGGCGGCGTTGGCCTCCGGTGACGGTCTCGTCTTGGCTGACGCTGAGATCCTTCGGCGATCCTCGTCGGATCGCCTCAGGATGACAGGGCTTGCCGTGGGTGAAGAATCGTAAAGCAAACCGTAAGGCGGACCGTAAAGCAGATCGTAAAACGAAGGACAATGACTTCGAGCCGTAGTGATCGCGCCGCAGAAAAGCAACCGAATGGTCACGCAGCGTTGAGGATCACTGCTCTAGCCGGAGGTGTTGGTGCGTCGAAGTTGCTGCTCGGCCTGTACGACGTTATGGATCCATCGCGGCTGACTGCCATCGTCAACACCGGTGACGACATCGTTCTTCATGGGCTGAAAATCTCGCCGGACCTCGACATCGTGACGTACACGCTGGCTGGGGTCATCGATCCCGC
>Ga0187855_10001230_pt1 | contig 20701 bp, 18 predicted proteins | sample June2016WEW_8_10_2_FD_132969 | JGI IMG/M metagenome (GOLD analysis project Ga0187855, IMG submission 132969) | Peatland microbial communities from SPRUCE experiment site at the Marcell Experimental Forest, Minnesota, USA - June2016WEW_8_10 | ecosystem: Environmental > Terrestrial > Soil >...
CACGTCCGAAGTCTACGGCAAGAATGACAAGGTGCCATTCTGCGAAGATAACGACATCGTCCTCGGGCCGACCTCGAAGTCACGATGGTCTTATGCGACCTCTAAGGCGCTCGATGAATTTCTCGCGCTAGCTTACTGGAAAGAAAAGAAGTTGCCCATCGTGATTGCGCGCTTTTTCAACACGGTTGGCCCCCGGCAGACGGGCCGTTATGGAATGGTGTTGCCGACTTTCGTGTCGCAAGCTTTAGCGATGGAGCCTTTGACAGTGTTTGGCAATGGTAAGCAGCGCCGCTGCTTCGGTTACGTCGGCGATGTCGTGGAAGCGATGTTAAGGCTGGTGGCTACTGATGGCGCCGTCGGTGAAGTCGTAAATATAGGCAATGACCAGGAAGTCACGATCAAGGCCTTGGCTTCGCTGATCAAGGAGCGAACCGCCAGCTCCTCACAGCTGCAATTTATTCCCTATGAACAAGCCTATGAACCGGGCTTTGAGGACATGGAACGGCGCGTTCCGTCCCTCGAGAAGTTGGTTCGCCTGACAGGCTTCCGCCCAACTACGCCTCTGGTCGAAATCGTCGACAAGGTGACCACTCACTTTCTGGACAGCAAACGAACAAAACCAGTCGGAACGCTTCTCGACGCAGCCTAAATCCTAATCGAGTGACTATGAGTACCTCCACCCAGCGTCAGGCAAGTGTTGCCCCCGGACTCAGCTTTGCTGCGCATCGGGAGAGATCGTTTGGCTCACGACCATCAATTCTCCGCCATCGCCACACCGGAATTCTCGTATTGCTTTTCTTGCTGTCTCTCCCTTTGGTCAACCCATGGGTAAGGGGAGACGGCGTTGGGTACTACGCCTATATCCGTTCGATGTTGGTCGAGCACAAGCTTGACTTCCAGAATGATTGGCGCGATGCCAATCTGAGTTTCACCGTCGGCAAGGTCCATCAAGATGGCGAGGTTGATGCAACACAGTTCACCAGCACCGGGCATCTGAACAATCACTTCTCGGTTGGTCCTTCCATTCTGTGGGCGCCCTTCCTGGTTCCGCTGCATTTAGGAATGTTGGCGCTGCAGAAGCTTGGCTTCAATGTGCGGCCGGATGGATTTTCCCGACCTTACATCGTGACGATGGCGTTGGCCACCGCGCTATACGGTTTTCTAGGGGTATGGCTGTCATTTCGTCTGGCCTGTCGTTACGTTGAAGAGCGATGGGCACTACTTGCGACCCTGGGCATCTGGTTCGCCAGTTCCCTTCCCGTATACATGTATTTCAATCCGTCGTGGTCGCATGCGCAGTCGGTGTTCATGGTCGCCGTTTTTCTCTGGTACTGGCATGAGACGCGGCCGGAACGCACGTTGCAGCAATGGGTCATCTTAGGCTTGATCTCCGGCCTGATGCTGGACGTTTACTACGCGAATATCGCCATCCTCGTGGTGGCTCTCGCCGAATCCATCAGACAGTATTGGCAAAATTGGCGTCAGCCGCAACATGACTGGCGGTCGACTCGCCGGCTCTTTGTGGCGAACCTCGCGTATTGCGTCGCCATTGTCATCGCGTTTTTGCCTACGCTGATTACGCGACAGATTATCTACGGACGCCCGCTCGACTTTGGCTATGGTGGCACGGAAGTCTGGAAATGGTACGCGCCGCACTTGAGCAGCGTTCTGTTCTCTTCCGATCACGGGCTTTTGGCATGGACTCCAATCCTGATTCCTGCGGCGGCCGGTCTCGTCCTGTTTCTCAAGCGTGAGCAAAAGTTCGCGACTTACCTGATCGCGGCGGTCTTAGCTCTCTATTATCTGATCGCGATCGACCCGTGCTGGGATGGCCTTTCATCCTTCGGCAACCGGAAATTTATTTCGCTCTTGCCCTTGTTTGTCATCGGACTTGCGGTGGCATTGAGCGAGTTTGCCGGCTGGCTGAAGGAGAACAAACGGCCGATGGCGATCGCAGCGTCGGTGGTCGCTGTTTTCGTTATCTGGAATCTCGCCTTCATCTTTCAATGGGGTACACACCTCGTTCCTGCGCGGGGACCGATCTCGTGGAAGCAGATGGCTTACAACCAGATCGCGGTCGCGCCGAAGCGCGCTGTGACGGACGTTAAAGCCTATCTCGAAAATCGCCGGGGCATGATGAAGCAGATCGAAGTGGAGGATCTCGAACAGCAGAAAGAGCAGACGAAGGCGGGTACCACCGGGACTGGTGTCGGGAAATGAGCGCTACCCCCACAGTATTATCGCAGCCCGCGCAGCCTACGCTGCGCATCGAGGCGCCCCGCGGCTGGATCCATGTTGACTTGAAAGAACTCTGGGATGCTCGCGAGCTGCTTTATTTTTTCGTTTGGCGCGACGTAAAGATCCGCTACAAGCAGACGGCCATCGGTGCCGCCTGGGCGGTGCTGCAGCCGCTCATGACCATGCTGGTCTTCAGCCTATTCTTCGGAAAGCTGGCGAAGATTCCCTCGCATGGATTGCCTTACCCGATCTTTTATTACAGCGCGCTGCTTCCCTGGATGTACTTTTCGGGGGCGCTGCAGAATGCCACCAACGTCGTCGTGGAGCAGCAGCGGGTGATCACCAAGGTTTATTTCCCGCGGCTAGTGCTGCCTTTGTCCGCCGTGGTCGCTGGGTTACTCGACTTCGCCATTGCATTTGGCGCCTTCCTGGTGATGATGCTTTACTACCGCATCGTCCCAGGACCGGCCATTCTGCTTTTCCCATTATTTCTTTTGCTGGCTGTCCTCACCGCGCTGGGAGCTGGCCTATGGCTTTCCGCATTGAACGCCATTTACCGCGACGTACGCTACGTGGTTCCCTTCCTGGTGCAATTCTGGATGTTCGCCTCGCCCGTCGCCTACCCCAGCAGCCTGGTCCCTGAGCAATGGCGCTGGGTCTACGGACTGAATCCGATGGCGGGCGTGATTGAAGGCTTTCGTTGGTCACTCACCGGACAGGGACAGCCGCCGAACATTCTGCTCGCGGTTTCGAGCACCATGGTGCTGTTGCTGGTTGCGGGTGGTACCGCCTACTTCACCAGGATGGAAGGAACCATCGCGGACGTAGTGTAAGGCCCCGAGTAGCGCGGACTTATATCAATCGGATTTGCATAACTTATGAGCGACGTTGTCATTCACGTTGATAGCCTGGGCAAGCGTTACCGCATTGGTGAGCGCGAGCGCTACCTGGCGCTGCGCGATGTGCTCACTCGTGCGATCAAGGCGCCGGCGCGCTTTTTCACGGCCGCGAAGTCGGCTTCCCCCTGCAATGGAAATGGCTACGGCAATCGTTCCCACATCTGGGCGTTGAAGGATGTTTCATTCGACATCCGCCAGGGCGAAGTCGTGGGCATCATCGGGCGCAACGGAGCGGGCAAGAGCACTCTGCTCAAGATTCTTGCCCGGGTAACCAAGCCCACTCGCGGTCACGCCGATATCCGTGGACGCATGGGAACTCTGCTGGAAGTGGGGACCGGATTTCATCCCGAGCTTAGCGGCCGGGAAAATGTTTTTCTGAGCGGCGCAATCCTGGGCATGAGCAAGGACGAAATTCGCCGCAAGTTCGACGAGATCGTCGACTTCGCCGAAGTCGAAAAGTTTATCGATACCCCGCTTAAACACTACAGCACGGGAATGCAGATGCGGCTGGCATTCGCCGTGGCCGCGCACCTGGAACCAGAAATCCTGTTGGTGGATGAAGTTCTGTCCGTCGGTGATATCGAATTTCAGAAAAAATGCCTCGGAAAGATGGGAGATGTAGCGAAATCAGGACGCACGATTTTGTTTGTCAGCCACCAGATGAATCAGGTCCGGCGATTGTGCGACCGCGCGGTCTGGGTGGATGGGGGTCAAATTCGGCAACAGGGTTCGGTTGCTCCCGTGTTGGGTGCTTACGAGGAAGCTATGAGTCGAGGGGAGGTTGCCGTGGATCAGAGCAGGGGGGCACGCTCATCGCATCAAAAAGCTTCTTTCCGTCGATGGCAGATTATCGAGCCCCAGGGCGATTCTCAAAACCTGCTGTTTACCCTCGGTCCTGTGGTCATTCAGTTCTCAGTCGAAGCGAATAGGCCGATTTCAAATGCACGCCACGGAATCGCGCTTTTTAATGTTGATCGGCAGCTCATGTGGGCGTGGGAAGCCACGGGTTTGGATCTGGGACCGGGAATGCACGAATTTCGCTTTAAATTCCCCGTGCTCCCTCTGCGGCCCGGCCCTTATTACTGGCAAGTGAGCTTGTGGGACGACATTGAGCAAATTGATTTGTGGGATTGCATTCCGGAGATGGTGATTGCGACCGAGGGTTATCAGCACCCTAGCGACGAATGGAACGGCATTCTGAACGTCCCGTGCGAGTTCGCAGCTCTTGAAGGAAACCGCAACGAGGAAGTCACGATCTCAAACTTCTGATGAATCAAAATACTTCAATACGGAGGACACCCGTGGGGGCACCCCTACGCGAGCGAGCCAAGTTCTTCATCCGGCGGCAAGTCTATTACCGCGCGATCCGATTAAAGAAACGGTCTGAGGATGCCTATTCCACGCACTTGCCGATTCTTTGCGCCTTGGGAGCTACTCTCCTGCCCAAGCGAGTCGTCGAGTATGGCTCAGGTTTGATCAGCACACCGGCCTTTCTGAATCGATCCGCATTCCCGAGACTCGAATCTCTGCTCTCCTTTGAGAACGACTTGTCATGGTATGCATCTGTAGTTGAAAGCATTGGCTACGATGCCAGGCTGGAGCTGCGATTGGCGGAGGGGGCCATGAAAAACGCCGTCGCACCCAGCGATCTCGCCGGATGCAGCCTCGTATTTGTGGACGATTCTGCCGAGATAGAACGGGCCGAAACCATCGCCGCCATCGCTGCCTGCCGGCCTCTCGGAGTTCCCATCGTCATTCACGACATAGAACAATGGCGCCTTTTTCAGGCGGCGAAGCGGTTCGAGCACATGTTTCGCTTTGACGCTTTATCCCCGCAGACTGGCGTGGTGTGGAACGGAGATTGGGACTTGGCCGAGCTTCTTCCGCGAATGAATCGCCGGATACAACGCCATTCAGAAAAGGTATCGGCACGTAACGCCGAGGAGTGGGCATCGATTTTCCGCGGATTCGATGTGGCGTGAACCTTGCAGTCGCTTCAGCAACTTGCACATTTCACATCAAGATTTCAAAGTCAGATGAAAAAACAAAGCGTACTAGTAACGGGCAGCAGCGGCCTCATCGGTTCCGAAGCTGTCGAGCACTTTGATAAGCAGGGGCATTCTGTTATCGGGGTCGATAACAACATGCGGCGCGAGTTTTTTGGCGTCGCGGGAGACACCTCCTGGAACCTGGAGCGTCTGAAGAGCTCCACCAAGAACTTCCGCCACTATGATCTCGACATCCGGGATCGCGCGGGGGTTGAGGCGATCTTCCAAGAGAACTCGTTTGACCTGATTATCCATTGCGCTGCGCAACCCTCGCACGATAAAGCGAAAGACATTCCACTGATTGATTTTGAGGTGAACGCGCTGGGTACGTTGAACCTGCTCGAGGCCACCCGACAGCATTGCCCCGAAGCAGTTTTTATCCTGATGAGCACCAATAAAGTCTACGGCGACGCGCCCAACGAGAAGCGACTGGCGGAACTGGCCACGCGCTATGAGTTCGCCGATGAGGCCGACTTTCAAGGCATTGATGAGACCTGCCGCATCGACCGTACCTTGCACTCACTCTTCGGCGCTTCCAAAGTGGCAGCCGACGTGATGACGCAGGAATATGGCCGCTACTTCGGCATGAAGACAGGAGTCTTCCGCGGCGGATGCCTGACCGGTCCCAGCCACTCCGCGGTAGAGTTGCATGGATTTTTGTCGTACCTGGTGAAGGTCGCACTGAGCGGGCAGACTTACCAGGTGCACGGCTACAAGGGAAAACAAGTGCGCGACAATATTCACAGTTATGACGTGATCCGCGCGATGGAGGAATTCGCCGCCAACCCGCGTCCCGGTGAGGTCTACAACATGGGCGGAGGGCGCGGCAATAGCATCTCGATCATCGAAGCGATCGACCGCATCGAGCACCTAACCGGTCGCAAGATCGCTTACATCTACCACGAGCAGAATCGCAAGGGCGATCACATCTGTTACATCAGCGATCTCGCCAAATTCAAGTCTCACTATCCAGGCTGGACGGTCACTCGCAGCCTCGACGCAATGCTTGAAGAAATGATCGAAGCGCAATCTCCCCGAATCACCCAGTACGCATAAGAAAGCTATGCTGACTATCTTCTCTACGCCCAAGCCGTTTGTCGGCCACATCAACATCATCCAGCGCAATGCCATCAGAAGCTGGACGGTGCTTCATCCCGAGGTCGAGGTAATCCTGTTCGGAGACGAAGAAGGAGCAGCCGAAGTTTGCCGGGAATTCGGCCTGCGCCACGAACCGGAAGTGAAGCGGCACGAAAAGGGTCCCAAGTATCTGAATTATTTTTTTGACCGCGCTCAGGAGATCGCGAAGCACGACGTTTTGTGCTACGTGAACTGCGACATCATTTTGATGTCTGATTTTGCGAAATCCATCGCACGGGTACAAGCGGCTCACCAAAACTTTCTGATGGTGGGACGACGCTGGGATACCGATGTTACAGAACCCTGGGCATTCGAGCGCGCCGACTGGGAAGACAAACTCCGACTATTTGCCCGACAATGTAATCTCCAGCGATCGCCGATATGGATCGACTATTTTGCTTTCTCCCGTGGCCTGTATTACAAGGAGATTCCACCGTTTGTGATTGGGCGGCCGGGCTGGGACCCGTGGCTTATATGGTTTGCGAATTCATCCAAAGTGCCAGTAGTGAATGCTACGCCGTCGGTGATGGCGATTCACCAGAATCATGATTATTCCTACCACGCGCAGGGAGCGCAGGGTGTAGGCGCGGACGAACTGGCGAAGAGAAACTACCAGCTGTTGGGAAGCTGGCTGCATTATCACCGCAGCGACAGCGCTCCGGAAACTCTGGGCAGCAACGGCCTTCAGCGCAATTGGTTTCACTGGTCTGTTCCGGCCAGACAGGGAATGCTGCGAGTGAAGGCAAAGACATGGTTCACCTTAATGGATATAACCCGACCCATTCGACACCCGCTCGGTCTGCGGCAGCGTGCAAGAAATAGCGGGCCGGTTCCTAGCAGCAGTAACGTGATAGAGGGCACCTTGCGTCCCTAACCATCGTCATCCCGGCCTTTAACACAGGATTCCCGATGAAACAACTTGAACTTGATACCGCGGTTGCACAGCAGGACTGGAATGATCGGGCTCGCAAGAACGCCCTTCACTATATTTGTTCCGAGAGAACAGATTGGGACCTTGAGTCGTTTTTCAAGTCGGGCGAAGCTGACTACGATTCTCTGGCTGCTCCTTTCCTGTCAAAGCTGAGATTTGCAACGGAGACGATGTCGATGATCGAGGTGGGTTGCGGGGTTGGCCGGGTTACCCGCAGTTTCGCTCGAGCATTCGCATCCGTCACGGCTCCGGATGTTTCCGGAGAAATGCTGCAGCGAGGACGGGACTTACACAAAGACTTCGACAATATCGTATGGACCAAGGGTGACGGCAGGACGTTCAGCGGAGTGGAATCAAGCTCGATGCACTTTGCCTTTAGCTATCTGGTTCTGCAGCATATACCGAGCAAGGAATTGGTGCTGGGTTATGTCCGCGAGATGATGCGAGTCCTGAAGCCGGGCGGGGCGTTTTGCTTTCAATTCAATAGCTGCACTTATCCAACAATGAACTGGAAAGGTCGGCTCCTCTGGCGCCTGGTCGATGAGTCTGTGAAAGCCGATCGCAGCTCTTGGATCAGAAACGGCAGCAGAAAGATCGCGTCTGTGATTGGTGTCGACGGTCTGGCTGCTGGCCGAACCTGGCGAGGCGCGATTCTGGATCCCCGCGAAATTCTGGAGACCGTTTGGGAATCGGGGGGGTTGGTCCACCGGATTCGAGACTGGGGTGCGCCGAGAACGCGGTGTTTAGGGATAAAGGACGAACTCCAAAGGCCAGTGGAGAAATTGTGGCGTCCGTAACCATCGTCATCCCGACTTATAACCGGCCCGGCCCGCTGATCGATTGCATTCGATCGATTGCCCAAGGACGCACGATGCCATCTGAAATCCTAGTAGTAGGGCGCGAAGGGGATACCAAAACTGCTGAGGCACTTACGCAGGCGCAAGAGATCTGCTCCGGTAAGACGACGTTGCGAGCCGACTGGGTAACGCGGCCGGGACATCTTCCTCCAGTGCAAAGGGGACTGGAACTCGCGGCGAGTGAAATTGTGGCTTTCTTGGATGATGACGTCACCGTAACGCCGGAGTGGCTTGGCCAGCTTCTTACTTCTTTCGATGACGCCAAAGTCGGTGTTGTTGGAGGCCGAGTCATCACGCCCGCCGCGGCCCCGCCAAGGATGAAAGGCAAGCCCGGATGCACGTCCTGGTACGGAAGGCATTGGGGAAACGTTGCCAGCCTCGAGGGCGACTCTGCCATCGATGTGCATGGAGTGATGGAATGCAACTGGGCGTGGCGGCGCAGCGTGCTAACCGCGATGAAGTTCGATCCGGTTCTGAATTTCGACGACGCGTCGATGTATGGGCTTGATCTCTGTTTACAAGCGAAGGGCGCGGGCTACAGAGTAATTTATGAGCCGCGCGCCGTGGTATTTCATCATACGGCGCCGCGAGCAGTCGACCTTGACCGCGCCGACCGGCCAAAACGTGCCTTCGCATACGCGCGAAATTACACCTACATCATGCTCAAACATTTGGAATGGTGGCGGAAGCCGATTTTTCTGGCGTGGTGGTTTCTGATCGGCGAGCGCGGGGGCTGGGGTTTGGCAACGGCTCTGGCCGATACGGTTACCGGCCATCCGCCGCAAGCGAGTCACATCCGAGGCGCGATCAACGGCAAGTTTGAAGGCATCTTTCTTCCTCCCTCTCCGGCGAACGGCAATGGCTGACAAATTTCGAGTCTTGTTTGTCGGTTCGCATCCGGTCCAGTACCAATCGCCCATTTTTCGCGAAATGGCGAAACATCCCCGGCTGGACATTCAAGTTGCTTACTGCAGCCTGCAAGGCGCGCAGCCTGCTCTGGATCCGGGCTTCGGCGTTAAGGTGGCGTGGGATGTACCGCTACTGGAGGGCTACCCGTGGCTTCAAGTGCCGAACCGGTCGCGCCGTCCTGGGCTAGGTCGTTTCTGGGGACTCGTGAATCCGTCCTTGTGGGGCATGATCCGAAGTGGAAGCTACGATGCCGTAGTGATTTTCACAGGCTACATGTGCGTGAGCTTCTGGATTGCGCTGATCGCCGCAAAGCTGACCCGGCGAACAGTCCTGTTCGGCACCGACGCACACGGCTTGGTCCCTCAAGATGGAAAGAATTGGAAGATTGCCATAAAGAAAGTTGTATGGCCTCGCCTGTTTCGGCTGGCAAATGTGGTGATCGTGCCCTCAAGCCGCGGCATTGCAATGATGCGATCCCTTGGTATTCCGGATGAACGCCTGGTTCTAACACCGTACGTCGTCGACAACACATGGTGGAGCAGGCAGTCGGAACAAGTCGATCGCCGCACCGTGCGCCGTTCTTGGGGAGTACCCGAGAACGCTCCGGTAGTGCTTTTCTGCGCCAAACTGCAGCCTTGGAAACGTCCCTTAGATTTACTGCAATCCTTTGCAAGTGCCCAAGTCACCGATTCGCACCTGGTGTTTGCGGGCGATGGCCCTTTGCGGCAAGACCTCGAAGCTCAGGCCAAAGCTTTAGGCCTGGCAAATCGAGTTCATTTTCTTGGATTCAAAAATCAATCTCAACTACCGGCGGTTTACAGCGCATCGGATTTGCTAGTGCTGCCATCCGAATATGACGCGTTCGGCGTGGTGGTGAATGAGGCGATGCTGTGCGGATGTGCCGTTGCGGTCAGCGACCGCGTGGGTTCCGGTCGTGACCTAATCTCGAGTGGTGAAAACGGCTTTATTTTTCCTTGCGGGGATCGAGACGCGCTGGCAGCGATTCTGCGGGATGCTCTCAACGACCAGAAACAATTGCGTCGCATGGGAGCCAATGCCCGCCGACGCATGGAGACATGGTCTCCAAGAGAAAACATTCAGGGCGTGCTAGGAGCGCTGGACCAAAGCGAACTGCTCGCCGCCCGGTAACACAATCTCCAATGAAGTCTTACTCCCGCAATATGATTCAAGTGGCTGAAGCCCCTACGGCAATAGTTAGACCAAAAATGCCTGAACTCGATTGTCTCCGTGGGATCGCCGTTCTGATGGTGCTTTTTTATCACGGATTTTTCTGGTCAACCGGCCTTCAGGGATTATCGGGCATTGAGAAGATATTTGTCAGCGCCACTTCATGCGGCTGGCTGGGCGTCAATCTCTTCTTTGTGCTGTCCGGATTCCTTATCACTGGAATACTGATTGATTCGCGACTCGAACCCCACTATTTTCGCAAATTCTACGTGCGCCGTGCGCTGCGGATTCTACCGGCTTTCTATGCGCTCCTGGTGCTGCTGGCCTTCAATGGCTACCGTGGCCATTACTATCTTTTAGCGAGCTTCTTTTATCTTTCGAACCTGACGCCGTTGTGGGGCGTCGCGATGAGTTACCCAATGCTGTGGTCGTTGGCCGTTGAAGAACATTTCTACCTACTGTGGCCGGCGCTGTTGAGGAAATTGTCGGTCGAGGCGATTCCAAAGCTTGTGCTGGGTATCGTCATCGTCGAGCCGATCCTTCGCGGGACCTCGTTCTTGCTCGGTTGGACGGTCGGACTTTCTTATTATACCTGGCTGGTTGCCGATGGTTTGGCGGTGGGAGCAGCCCTCGCATTCTATTTCCGCCAGCCCCGATTTTCTCGCCAACGCGTGGCACAGCTATCCATTGGATTGGTCACGCTGGCTTGCTTGATGGCGTCACTTGGGTCGCGCTATGGCATTCTTACCAGGCAGCGATTGCTCGGGAGCGGGCTCCAGTTGACGACGTTCAACCTATTCTTTGGGGGACTCCTGGGGATGACACTCCTGCTTGGAACTAGTAAGTATCGTTTTCTGGTAAATCGTCCTGGACTAGTACTCTTCGGAAATATAAGTTACGGGCTCTATTTGATTCATTGGATGGTTTTTGCTTGGTACGACAACTTTGTTAGCTCCCGGTGGCCGGGTTCTTCTCCTATCACTGGTCGATTTGGCCTTATGACTTTGCGGTTTGGAATTGTGAGCGCGGTCGCGGTGTTAATGGCTTGCTTATCCCGGCGCTATTTTGAGGAGCCCTTTCTGCGGTTGAAGGATCGGTTTGCCGAACCTGCGCCAGAAAAAGCGACAGGAACGCTCGTACAGCAGTACACGAATTGCGTGAGCGAATTGCGATGAAGGTCCTCTTATACGCACACGCGTTTGCGCCGAAGATCGGCGGAGCCGAAAGCGCAGTAATGTCGCTCGCGATGGGCGTGGCGAAATCTCGAATTGGAAGCTCGGCTCCCTGCGTAACGGTTGTGACCCCAACCCCGCGCGGGGAGTTCGACGACTCATCGCTTCCCTTTCCTATCGTGCGCCAGCCGAGCGCTTCACGGCTGATAAAGCTGATCCGCTCGGCGAATGTGGTCCATTTAGCGGGCCCTTGTTTCACTCCTTTGCTCATGGGACTGTTGCTGCGCAAGCCAGTAATCGTTGAACATCACGGTTTTCAGACGATCTGCCCGAACGGACAACTGCTGCATGAGCCGACCGGCACGCAATGCCCAGGCCACTTCATGGCCGGCCGTCATGCGGAGTGCCTGCGCTGCAACGCCAAGGATAGCGTGGTTCGAAGTCTGGCACTTTGGTTTTCTACTTTTCCTCGGCGCTGGCTGTGCACGCACGCCACAGCAAATATCATGCCGACGAAGTGGCTCGGGGGACTGCTGCAACTGCCCCGGTCCACGACTGTTTACCACGGCCTAGCGAACATTCAGTGCTGCGATCACACTTTGAGCTCAACTTTGAACCCGGCTTTGACCTCGGCATCCTCCACGTTCGCGTTTGTAGGAAGGCTTGTCAGCACCAAGGGAGTACAGATTCTCCTGCAGGCTGCACAACAGGTTCGTGCGGAAGGTCTGCGATTTCGCATCAAGGTAATTGGCGACGGTCCAGATCGCCAGTCACTGCAAGCTCAGGTGATCGCGCTGGGATTAAGTGAAAGCGTGAAGTTTCTAGGCTATGTTTCGGCTGGCGATCTGGAAAAGCATTTGGCCGACGTTTCCACCATCGTAATGCCGTCGCTTGCGGGAGAAGTCTTCGGTCTGGTGGCCGCAGAAAACATGGCGCGCGGCAAGCTACTGATCACCTCCGACAGCGGAGCACTGAGTGAAGTGGTTGCCGATGCTGGCCTCACCTTTCCAACCGGAGACGCCACGGGCCTTGCCCGATGCATGGAGCAGGTTTTGCAGGACGAAAAGTTGACTGCCAGGCTGCGCGCCGCAGGCCAAGCACGAGCGGCGAATGAGTTCGACGAACGGCGGATGCTAGAGCGGCACTTGAATATCTATTCCGAGGTGGCTGCGTGCGCAAACTAGTCTCTAAATTGGAAACGATGATACCCGATGCGGTCCGGCAGTTTTTGCTTGGCTCATCTGCGGAGCCGTCTCGGCTTGCCAATGGGGTGCACGCGCTTCTAAACCACCTTCCGGGCGAGAGGATCACTTCACTTCCATGCGGCGGTATTCTCGAAGGCTATCGCATGAAGGTTGACTGGTCGCGACATCGCAGCCTTGTCACCGGGTCGTGGGAGCCGACGGTCGTAGACGCCCTTGTGAAAGTAGTCCAGCCCGGCAGTTGCGCTGTAGACGCTGGCGCTCACATCGGTTTTTACACACTACTGCTTGCCAAGCTTGTAGGCCTTCAAGGAAAAGTATTCGCATTTGAGCCTCTTCCCTGGAATTTCGGAGCCCTCAGCGAGAACGTCCATATCAACAACTGCACTCAGGTTGAATTAATCAATAAAGCCTTGCTGGACCATGCTTGTGAACTGCAAGCCAACGTGCCAGGGGGCGAGCCCTTACCCGGCAGCGTTTCCTTTTCTACTCCAAATGGGTCGAAGCATGTCAGGGCGACGGCCGTGGCGCTGGACGACTTCTTAGGCGATGCGGAGCAACCTGTCCAGTTCATAAAGATTGACGTTGAGGGTGCCGAGTCACTCGTCCTAAAAGGAGCCTCCAAGGCGATCGAAAAAAATCACCCGGCAATGATGATCGAGGTTCATCACTTCGATGGTTCGGAGCCCGATGACAGTCCGGTGATCGGCCAACTTCAAGGATGGGGCTACCAGATTCAATGGCTGAACCGTTGGAAGGAAACGTCGCACCTGTTGGTAGTTTGAAGTTCCTAAAAAACCATGTCATTCATCGCACTAAAAAAATCTAACTTTGAAGGCCTGGGCTTTCTCAACATTCTAGTGGCGCTTTGCGCAGTCGGAATCCTATGGGGAGCCGGGACCTCGATCGCGGGCGGCAATTACAAGCAGATGATCATGGCCGCAGTCGGCTTTGTGGTCATTTGCGTTGCGGGCTTAATCATCAGCGACTGGAGCAGCGGCGTTTACCTGTTCATCGTATGGCTGCTGTTCGAGGATCTGGTGCGCAAATACATGGGCAATAACATGACCATCTACTTCGCCAAAGACGCATTGGTCGGGGTTACGTACCTGGTATTTGTGAAGGCGGCGCGCCCGCGAGTCAGCTTTCTGCCGCCAGCTTTGAGATGGTCACTAGGACTGTTCGTCCTCCTAGGGTTAGTAGAAGTTTTCAATCCGAATTCGCCGAGTCTCGTCTACGGGGGACTTGGCCTGAAAGTTTACTTTTATTACCTTCCGTTGATATTTGTGGGCTATGCACTTTTGCGAACCGAGGTGGATTTGCGGCGTTTGCTTTTTGTAAGCATGGGCGCTGCCGGAATCATAGCGATAGTTGGAATTGCGCAATCCGTGATCGGACTGGACTTCCTTAATCCGAAAGGGGGGGAGGACATCAACGAGCTCGGACATATGACCCGATTCACTCCGTCTGGTGTAGCCGTGCCTCGGCCTCCATCCGTTTTTGTAAGCGACGGCCGTTACGCGGAGTACATTCTTCTCGCCTTCATTCTTGGCCTTGGCACCGTTGGATATCTATTGTTGCGAGGAAAAGACGGCAGGAAACTGGTATTCCTTTGCATGGGCTTGGTGGCCCTGGCATCCGTAATGAGTGGGGGGCGCGGATGCTTCGTATACGTCGTAGCTACCGCTCTGCTTATTCCGGCCGGACTGCTTTGGGGCGCGCCGTCCAATTCGGCGGACACCTATCGCCTTTTCAAAGCCATCAGACGGACCTTTATTGCCGTGGCGTTAACTTTGGCTTTGGGCGTCACACTTTTTCCGAAGGAAATCGGGGCGCCGTTGTCCTTTTACCGCGAAACCGTTTTGCTCGACAGCAAGGATTCCGAAACCCTCAACCGCACATGGGATTACCCGTTGAACAATTTTCTGGTGGCTTTTTCCGATCGCGAGTGGGTAATGGGACATGGCATCGGAACGGCTTCGCTGGGCGTGCAGTACGTAAGCCATTTATTGGGCCAGCCCTTACCACAATTCGGAGTGGAGAGCGGGTTTGGAGCCTTAGTCGTCGAGATGGGAATGCCTGGGCTAATCCTATGGCTGCTTTGGTCGGTCATCTTCCTCTTTTGCGCTGTAAAGGTGATGCTCCAACTCAAGGGTAAACCCACTTTCCCAATTTCTCTGGCGATCGTCTGGTTCTCCTTCCTCCTTTTAGTCCCGTTTACGTGGGGAAGCCTCGTTGTCTATCAGAATTTTGTCATTAACGCATACTTCTGGTTGCTGGCCGGAGTGCTGTTCCGCCTACCAACTCTAGAGCCGGCACCAGCGGCAGAACCGCGACTAAAGAATGCCCGGAATCGATAAGCCCCGCATCGCCGTGGTCTCGCCGTTCCTCGACAAGCGGCATGGCACGGAGCGCTGCGTGGCCGAGCAAGTGGAGCGCCTGGCACGAGACTATGAGGTTCACCTCTACAGCAATCGCGTGGAGGATGTGGACCTGAGCCAGATGGTTTGGCACCGCGTTCCCGCGCTGCCGGGGCCGCATCTGTTCGCCTACAGCTGGTGGTTCGCGGCGAACCATTTTCAACGATGGTGGGATGCGCGCTTTCGCGGGCTGAAGTACGAATTGCTGTACATGCCGGGCATTAATTGCCTGGATGGGAATGTGATCTCGGTTCACATCGTGTTCGCCGAATTTTACGAGCGAGTGCGCGCTGAACTTAGCCTACCTTCGAATCCAGTCAAGATCTGGCCAACGCTCATACACCGCCGAATGTATTATGCGCTGGTGAAGTTGCTGGAGCGTAGAACCTATACCCGCAAAGACTTACCGTTGGTGGTGGTCTCTCATAAAGTTGCGGCTGACCTGCAGCGTTTTTACGGGCGCAGTGACAATCTTTCGGTGGCCTATCACGGCTGGGATCGAGAGCGTCTCGGCCCAGCAAGTCGATCCCAACTGCGCGACCAGGCACGCTGCGAGCTTGGACTGCAAGAAAATCATTTGGCGCTTCTGCTGGTGGGCAATGACTGGAAAAAGAAAGGACTTCCCTGTTTGCTGGAAGCGGTAGGGCGACTGTCGAATCCGGAGTTGCGGGTTCTGGTTGTGGGCAATGACACCAAGGCTCCTTATCTGAATTTAATTCAGCGTGCAGGCCTAGAAGAGCGAGTGCAATTCCTGCCGCTGCGCCGCGACGTTGAGTTTTACTACGCTACCGCGGATGCGTATGTGGGTCCGTCCCTCGAAGATGCATTTGCCATGCCGCCGCTGGAGGCGATGGCCTGCGGAGTTCCGGTAATCGTGAGCCGGCAAGCGGGAGTGAGTGAAGTGATCACCCATGGAACGGACGGACTCGTCCTGGAAGATGCGGAAGACGCGGCCGCTTTGTCCTTGTTTATTCACGAACTGTATGCCGACGCAGATCTGAGGAAGCGCTTAGGAGAAAACGCTGCGAATACGGCTCTTAAGTACACGTGGGAAGGTAATGCCGAACAGCTTCGTGTCATTTTTGACGGAATACTCACCGCGCGGTCTGGGACGCCGCGCTGCCCTGCGACTGTACGCTGCTGACCTGATTCTTGGAACACGCTCCAATGCCTGAAACTAAAATGTCTGCGGAACAAATGGCTGCTTATTATCGGCAGGTGCATCATGAAGTCATCGATCGTGATGCGCAGGACCCTTTGAGCGCCGTAATTGGCCCTGACGCGGACCCCTTGGTAAATTGCTTCATCGACTACGCCCATCGCCTCGGAATGGATGCCGCGTTCAGAACACTCGAAAGCAAGTGGGGCTCTTTAAATGGGCGGGAGGTGCTTGATCTGGGTTGCGGGCGTGGCAGATGGTCGAAGGAGTACGCAAAGCGCGGCGCCAAAGTTACCGGTGCGGACCTTTCTCCCGAAGCGATTCGACTTCTGGCCGCTGAGATGCCGCAACACCACTTTATTGCGGGAGACATTACCGAGCTTAAGCTTTCCGATCAACAGTTTGACATAGTCAACTCCGTGACTGTGGCTCAGCATATGCCGGAGTGGAAACAAAAAGTTGCGTTCGACTTAATATCGCGTTGGGTTAGGCCGGGTGGCTATGTAGTACTGCTGGAAAATGTATTGGCGTTTGATGCGCCGCATGTGTTTCCGCATCGCGAAAATGAATGGATCGAGATGGTTGAAACCACCGGGTTGAAATGTGTGTATCGCCGGGGCAGCAATTATGAACTTCTATTCAAAGCGAGAGGGTGCCTGTCTCAAATACTGCGCGGAAAACGCCCATCCGGGCGAAACAACATCCCCACGGTACCCGGACCTGCTGAACGATCCTCCATGCATAGGATTAAGGCAGTAGCCTCGAACGCCTTGGCTATAGCCTCTTTTCCCGTAGAGTGGGTTTGTCAAAGGGTGCCGATCGCTACGCCCACCCACTCCCTCCTGATATTCGGCAAGTAGCCCCGAGTATGGGAACCGCATCCCACATTTCGCAAGAGATACCGGTGCAACCGGCGGGCCTCCCTGTGGCAGCGCAGGGGGCGGGAAGCCAGGCATGCGCAATACGAAGGACGCTGATATTAAGTCCCACCCTGCAGAACTTCGGCGGCATCCAGCGCTATACCCGAACGCTAACGCACGCACTGGAAGAATTATTCGGATCGCCAAATGTGCGGGTGCTCGCTGCGGACGATCCGAAACCGAGCGCTGCAACCGGCCGCTTGAAGCTTGCACCATCCGCGAGGCTGGGATTCGCCTGGCGGACATTCTCAGAGATTCTACGCTGGCAGCCGCAACTGATCATCTGCACGCATTTAAGTTTGGGTCCGTTCGCCTGGGCAGCGAAACTGTTCACGAGAAGTCCTTATTGGATTGTGTTGCACGGGATCGAAGCCTGGCGCGAACTGCCTTACTGGAAGACAGTCGCCCTTCAAACTGCTGACCGCATCATCGTGACCAGCAACTTCAGCCGCGAACAAGTCATGAAACAACACCAGATCGGGTCGGACCCGATGTCGAACTTGCCCTGCACGCTGGACGATAAGTTATTAGGTGTTACACCCGCGAACAATGTCGGAACGACTGGAAGATATCCGAATCTATCTGATAACCAACGAGTAATTCTGACTGTAGCGCGCATGGATGCGTCCGAGCAATATAAAGGACACGATGTTGTTCTTCGCGCACTGCTATCCGTCATCGAAGAAGAGCCGAAAGTGGTTTACGTCATTGTGGGCGATGGCGACGATCGGCCGAGGCTCGAGTCCCTCGTTCGTGAGCTAGGCGTCGCCGACCACGTTGTTTTCATGGGAAAAATCAACGACTCCGAACTTGTTGCTCTCTATCAGCGAAGCGAAGTTTTCGTTCTGCCGGCGCGGACTGTGTTGGACTCTCGCAACCCGAAAGGCGAAGGCTTTGGAATTGTTTTTCTTGAAGCGATGGCGTTTGGAAAACCGGTAATAGGCCCCAACGATGGCGCCCCCGCGGAGATAATTCGGGACGGGCAAACTGGCTTTCTTGTAGATCCTGAGGATTCCACTGCAGTGGCTGAAGCGCTATCAACATTATTGGCAAATCCTGCGGTGGCCCTGGCGATGGGCAAAGCAGGCAGAAACTATGTCACAGCAAATTATTCTTATGTCGCTTTCCGCGATAAGCTCCGAGAAGTGCTCGCAATCTGAACAAGCTCTGCGGCCGGGAGTAGCAGAGATCGCCGCGCTTGGTTCACGTTTGCGAATTCTGAGCGTCACGCAATCTTACTTTCCCTTCCAGGAGCGCGGCGGTCCCGCGTTCAAGGTGCGCTCGATCTCTCGCATGCTAGCGGAGCTGGGCCATCAGGTCACTGTATTGACTGCCGATCTGGGATTTACCGATCCCACGATCGCTTCGGCTGAAGCAGCGGCATGCCGGCAAGGTTGGCAAAGTAATCTGGATGGAGTGGAGGTAATTTACCTAAATACCCGCGGCCGCTACCGAAATCTGACGGTTAATCCCGGTGCCTTGAGTTTTTGCCGTAATCAGTTGCGGGAGTTTGATCTTGTTCACATCTATGGGCTTTATGACATGCTGGGTCCTGCCGTTGCGAAGTACTGCAGGCAGTTCCACATACCGTACTTCGTCGAACCGTTAGGCATGACCAGATTGATCGATCGCGGCTTTTGTCTTAAGAAACTCTGGCGAAGCCTGGTGACTGGCTATTTAGAGCACGCCGACAAAATAGTTGTCACTTCGGAACTGGAGAAGTCAGAGCTTCTGGCAGAGGGCTTCCAGGAAAATCACTTAATTCTGCGATATAACGGAATCGACCAGAACGAATTTTGCTGCCTGCCGGTTGGGGGCGCCTTTCGAGCGAAGTTCGGAATTCGCGATGATGAGCCATTGGTTGTCTTCCTCAGCCGCCTGATTCCACGCAAGGGGGCCGATCTTCTTGTTGAAGCCTTGGCTAGGACCGGATGCGAAAAGATCCGTCTAGTGATCGCGGGTCCAGAAGGCGAAGCGGGATACCTCGCGTTTCTGCGGGCAAAGGCACGAACGCTCGCAGTCGACCATCGCGTGTTGTTTCCTGGACCCCTGTACGGAACGGAAAAGAAGTCAGCATTAGTGGATGCAGATATCTTTGCATTGCCCTCACGCTATGAAAATTTTGGCAATACGGTGGCCGAGGCCATTGCGTGTGGAACGCCGGTGATTGTATCGGACCAATGCGGGATAGCTCCTCTCGTCGATCAACGAGCCGGTTTGGTCACTTCTTACAACACCACAGCTTTGGCTTGTACCTTACAAGAAGTCTTTGCAAACACCGCTTTATACCACCGACTAGAAGCAGGCTGCGCAGAAGTAGCGCAAGCGATTTCGTGGGATCGAATCATTGAGCAGATACAAGCGTCTTATCAAGAAGCCACGAGACGTTTGGTCACTGCAACCCACTCAGACACAGTGTAAAACTCACATTTGTTTGATTCACAATAGTTAGTCTTTCTCCCCGCGACCTCGCGAACTAGGAAACTAACAACCAACGGGCCGAACACGCATGAGCGAACACCAATCTGTATCCTCCTATAATGGGATAGCGTCGGGCTTAGAACGATATCAATATCTAACTGCTATCAGCCATTACTTAAGCGGAGCACTGATAGTCGTCGGAGTTGCACTGTTTTTTTACGGCGCCGCATGGAACTATGCTACGCATAGGTACTTGGAGGGTTTTTCCGACGCGATCATTCCCTTAGACGGGACGGCTGAACAGAAGTCTGAAGCATTGCTCGGCTGGCTTCGTCATACACCGGACCGCCTTCACGGTCTGGCAGATCACGCAAGCCCACGTGATCCTGTGGGAGTGGTTCAAGATGCCCGCTTGTTGCAGGTCTGCGGCTCGGCAAGCAACGCTTTTATCAACCTGGCGGATGCCGCAGGTTTGAAAACTCGGCGCCTTTTACTGCTCGGTCCATCAGGCGGGGCAAAGCATGTCGTCGTCGAAGTGCTGTGGGGAAATCGTTGGGTCGTAGTCGATCCGAGCTACAGGGCCGTCTTTAGAGATGCTTCCGGTCGGCCTTTAGGTAAGGAAGAATTGCGTAATTCGCTAGTGTTTCAGGATGCAACTAGCAGAATTCCGGACTACAATCCGGAGTACTCCTTTGAGCACACAGTTCATCTTCACTTACAACGCATTCCCGGAGTGGGCCCTTTTCTACGCCCGGCGCTGACTCTTCTGTTTCCCCGTTGGGAGGATAGTATCGACTGGGGCTACCTGCCTGAGCACCCGTCACTTTGGCCTATCGTGATCTCGTTTGTGGTACTTATATTTGGATTTCTACTTAGAGCATATGTCTGTCACCACACATTCGAATCTACAGAAGCTAAGACGTTTGGCTTTAGAAAGCTTCTAAGAGCGACAGGCAAAGTCCTGTTGCACCGATCAGCCTGAGATCGCTGTAGCACTTATGCGCCCATGGCTGGGCTGCATAAACACTGTAAAGGCTACTTAGTCATGCGGCTCATAAGTGCCAGCCAGCTCCTCAACCATTTATTAGCGACTAGCGGCAGCCACAGGTAGCGTGGAAGAAATGCATTGCGCGCGTGCGGGATGGCTCACTGCCGTGTTTCTATCAGTAATTATAAGCCTTACTGCGGCGGGCAACTCGG
>Ga0187855_10001233_pt1 | contig 20670 bp, 22 predicted proteins | sample June2016WEW_8_10_2_FD_132969 | JGI IMG/M metagenome (GOLD analysis project Ga0187855, IMG submission 132969) | Peatland microbial communities from SPRUCE experiment site at the Marcell Experimental Forest, Minnesota, USA - June2016WEW_8_10 | ecosystem: Environmental > Terrestrial > Soil >...
GGCTTGCCGGCGCGACATCTCCACTTCGAACCCGCCCTTCAGCCTCACCAGAAATCCGCCGTTGGCCCAAGGGTCGATGGATTCGATGAATCGCAGGTTGAGCAGGTGCTTGCGGCTGGCGCGGAAGAACATCGCCGGATCGAGCCGCTCTTCCAGATAGTTGAGGGAGCGCAGCACCAGGGGACGGTTGCCGCCGAAGTAGAGGCGCGCGTAATTGCCTTCGCTTTCGAGCAGCACGACATCGCTGAGGGTAACAAACCAACAGCGCTCGCCATCCTTCACGAAGATGCACGAAGATGCGCTGGCCGCCGTCGTGGCGGGCTTGGCCTTGCGTAACGCCGCGCGCGCCAGGGCGGCATCCAGGCGCTCGGGCGAGACCGGCTTCAACAGATAATCGAGCGCATTCACTTCGAAGGCCTTGAGCGCGTACTCGTCGTAGGCCGTGGTGAAGATGACCAGCGGGACGCGCTCGAGCTGTTCGAGGAGTTCGAAGCCGCTGCGCCCCGGCATCTGGATATCCAGGAACAGCAGGTCCGGCTGGAGCTGCTCGATCTGTGCCAGGGCTTCCTCGGCGTCGCGCGCTTCACCCACGATCTCGACCCCCGGGTGAGGCTCAAGCAGCCGCCTTAGCTCGGCGCGGCCCAGGCGCTCGTCGTCTACAATCAGAGCTCTCATACGGGAATGGAAATCTCGGCCACCACTGAATCGCCGTCGTAATTGCGCAGCACCAGCGACGCGGCATTGCCGTACAGCAGGCGCAGACGCTCGCGGGCATTGTCCAGGCCGAGGCGCGTGGAACCGCCGTCGTCGCGCAGTTGGCCGCTGTTGCGCACCTGGATCTTGACGGCGCGGCTTTCCACCTGCGAGTCCACGCGGATTTCGCCGCCGCCCGGCAGGCGCGCGACGCCATGCTTGATGCCATTCTCCACCAGCGTCTGCAGCAGCATGGGCGGAATCCGCGTTTCGAGCGACTGCGGGTCCACTGCGATGTATACGCGCAGGCGCTCCTCCAGCCGGATGGCTTCCAGCTTCAGGTATGCGGTGACCGCCTCCAACTCCGTTTCCAGCGGCACCGTTTCGGTGCGGCCGGATTGTAGCGAGTAGCGTAGGATGTTCGACAGCTCGGTCACCATGTCCTGGGCGCGCGCGGGATCTTCCACGATCATGGCCCGCAGGCCGTTCAGACAGTTGAAGATGAAGTGCGGGTTCACTTGGGAAATCAGGGCGCGGAGCTGCGAGTCTTTGGCCACCACCGCGAGCCGCAGCTTCTCGACCTCCGAAGTTTGGAAGCTCTCGAAATAATGCACGCCGAAGTAGATCACCTCCCACAGGAAAACGGTAATGCTCCAGATGGACACGACCGGTAGAATCCATGCATACCCGGCTTTGCGCAGCGCGGCCATGCCGAAGGCCAACGGCCAGCCCGCGGTCACCAGCGCCGTGATGGCGGCGCCGGTGACCAGGGCCGCGGCGGCCACCCGAGGCAGGGCGCGCAGCGGAGAGAGCTTCAGCCATTGGCGCCGCCGGATGACGGCGCGCAGAGCGTGCGTCGTCAGGATGCCGGCCAGCGCGCCCCACATATAGAGCGCCACAGGCTTCCATGTGATCGCCTCGCCTAACCGGCTGAAGACGATGTTGCCCGCCGCCTGGGCGTACCACCCCAGCAGTTGGCAGAGTATGTAGACCTGAGAGCGCTTCATAACAAAATATGAGCGGGGCTGAAGCCCCGCGCGGACTGAAGTCCGCCCTCCTAATGCTCCAGGAAATGGTCCAGCGCCTGGAAGAAGCCGTCGGGATCGTCCAGCATAACAAAATGGCGGGCCTTGTCCGACAAAATGAACTCGTAATTCTTCAGCTTGGCGTACTGCGCGCGGAAGTTCTTCTCGACGTCCTCGCGTTTGGCGTATTGCTTATACGCGATCCAGGTGCCAAGCACCAGCGTGGGTGCGGTAATCTTGTCCAGATCGCCGCGCAGATCGGTGGTCATCATTTCGTAGATGGCGTCGCCCATGGCCACGCGGTCCGACTTGCGGCTCCATCCCATAATCATCTCGAAGTCCGTGGGGCTGGTAACCATGGCCTTGACAGCCATCTCGCCCATCTTCTCGGTTTGCTCGGTCGGCGGCCCGCTATACATTTTGCGCATCTGTTCGGCCTGCGCCTTGACGCTCGCGGCGGTCGCGCCGGGATTCATCACACCGGCCAGGAACGGCAGCGAGTCCACGATCACCAGCGGCCCCACCAAATCGGGCTCCTGCTCGGCCAGCCACAGCGCCAGCACGCCGCCCAGGCTATGGCCGACGATCACCGGCTTGTTCATCTTGTTCTCACGGATGTAAGTGGCCAGGTCCTTGCGAACGGTTTCCAGAAACGGCGCTTCGATGCGCGGTTCTCCGGCGAAACCGGCGAGCGTCAGCACGTGGCATTCATATTGGTCCTTGTAGTGCGCCACCGTGCTGTCCCACGTTTTCCCGGAAGATGCAAAGCCGGGGATCAGAATCATCGGTTTACCCTTGCCTGTGATCTCCACATGGAAAGACGGCGGTTTGGGCGTGGTGGCGGCCACCGCGTGCCCGGCTATCGGCACGGCAATCAGCGCGCCCAGCGCCGCCTGGATCATGAAAGAACGTTTCGTCATTTGTATACCCTCCTATTAGCCCGACCGCTCCCTTACGGTCGCGGCTCGGTAAAGACCACTCTACGCTGCGCCATCCGCGGCGCGGCGGGGATTGGTTTGAGCGGTCAGGCGGGTGGATGAACGGTCTTCAAGCGATACCGTTGGCCGCGCCACTCGATCCGGTTGCCGAACGCCGACGCGACCAACACGATCAGCCAGATCCAGGTCCCCAGGGGCACCCACAGTGTGTGCACCCAGGCGTGCCGGTCGAACCAGGCTTTGTAATCGGGAAGCTCGGCCTTGGCCAATGTGGCGCGATTGGCGCCCTTCAGCATCCCCGGGGAAAGTTGTGCGAGCAGCACCCACTCGGCACCGCGGCTGCCGTGGATGGACGCCACGAGGGCCGCCGCCATGCCACCGCAATAGAAGATGTGCGCCGCCAGCGCTGTCCACCAGAGCCGCGGCCGATAGACGCGCGTGATGGTGAGCTGGCGGCGCGCCCAGGCGAGGAATTCACGGGCGCTGGTGCGGCCCGCGGAGACGGCCATGGCTCCGGGCGCGAAGACGATGCGCAGGCCGGCGCGGTGGACGGCGTCGCTTAGCGCGTAGTCGTCGCTGACCGTGTCCCGCCAGAAGTCTGGAACGCGAATGGCATGAAATGTCTGGCAGCGGATGGCCATCGATCCACCCCAGGCGAAGGCGTTCGGGCCGGGCCCGAAGGTCCCTCCGATCACCGCATCCCACACGCTGCGCAGGAGCGACCAGAAATCGGGCGGCTCGGGCGCGTACCAGCGATATCCGGTCGTAGCGCCCACCCGCCCATCGGCCAGCGGCGACGCAAGCGCCCGCAGCCAGGTCCGCGAAACGCGTCCGTCGGAATCCGCGAACGCGAATAACGCCGAGTCCTTCCGTGCGAAACGGACGCCGGTCCGCAGATTCAGCACTTTCGCGCCGGTGCCGGACTCCTCAGCATGGGCCAGCACGATGCGCACGCGCGCCGGAAGCACGCCGGCAGGTATATCGGCGGCGCAGTGCGCGACTACCATCAATTCATAATCGGGGTAATCCTGCGCGGCCAGCGCGGCCAGGTTCTCGCGCAGGCCGGGGTCGCCGCCTTTCACCGGAACGATGACGGTGGCCGGGGGCAGGTCCGTGTCCGCGAGCGGCGCTTCCGCAAGCTTTCCGGCTACGTATGCGGCGCGCTTTCCCTCACCGCGGAGAGAGAGGAATGCGAGGGCCAGCGCCGGCCCGGCGAAGAACCAAAACCACAACACGCGCTACTTGCGGCCCTTGGCCTTGGCGGCGGCCTTGGCCTTCGTCTTCGGCGCGGCCTTCGCCATTCTTGGCTTGGCCTTCTGTCTTACCTCTGGAATGGGTGGGACCTCCTCGGGTGCGACCTCCTCGGGCAGGCTTTCTTCGGCCGGTTCTTCGCCGGAAAAGACTTCTTCCAGATGATCTTCCAGGAAAGGCTCGGGCACGGGGGCGCCGATCGCGCTACCCGGTGCGACTTTGGCCAGCACTTCGTTGAACAACGCCTGTTTGCGCGCGTCCACCTTGGGCGGAGGCGGCTGTTCGTGCCGGTAGTCGTGATCGTTGTGGCACGTCCGGCAGCGAACTTTGGCGGGCTCGCCGTTCAGCAAGGACACCACCGCGTGGTTCATGATGCGCTTGCACTTGACGCAATAGTCGTCGATGATGTCGCCTAATCGCGGCTCCCTCATGTGCCTCCTCTCAGATGTGCACCGGCTGCTCCGGTTGCTCGGGCGGGATCTGCGCCGCGGCTCTCGGCTCCTGGACGGCCCAGCTTGCCGCTTCGAATCCCACGTACTTGCAAATGCGCAACGCGCCGCCTTCGGTTTCGAGCAGATCGCCCACATCCAGCGGGCGCTCGGAGGCGCGTAAACGGCTCCAGGCATCGTACTCGCTATCGGCCTGGACTTCGCCGCCAGGCTCGTAATCCTTGGCCCTCACGCTGGCCGCGCCGGCCACGTGCGGCGCCCAGCGGAACTGCTGGCGCGGCGCATCTTTCATCCGGTAGACCCGATACATCGCCATAGAATAGCCTATTTTAAACGAAACGGCCCGAACTGGCTGAAAATAATGCAAATTGGGGGCTGTGGATGAGCGCTTCGGCGTCGCGCTGGCCGCGGCCGATCCAGCGCCGCATGTTTGCTTCGTCCCATGTGAGCGCATCGCGGAGTTTGCCGAGTACCCGCTCGGGCCCCAGACGGAGCACTTCCGCGCCGGTTAACTGCGGCTCGCGCGGGGCCAACAGGCGCACCATACGGACGGCCACCCGCAAGGCGTTCAAAGGCAGACTGGGCAGCACGTTGACGGCAATCGCGTGGTCCACGCCGAACCGCTGGGCGGCCCACATCGGCATGACGTTGAGCAGGCCGCCATCGCAATAAAGATGCCCATCGATGCGCACCGGAGGGTATCCGAAAGGCACGGCGCACGAGGCCATGACGTGCCGCCAGGTGAGATCGGGCGTCTGGACGATTGCGATGCGCAACTGCGGCAATCGCGTGACGGCTACCGCGAACGGCACGCGCGGCGTGTAAGCGGAAGTGAGTTCCTGGACCATTTGCTGGAGCGGGCCGGGGTCGAAGAGGGCGTGCCAGGGCCGCCATGGCACGCGCGAAGTCATCAGGGTGGCGCAACGCGGGTCGAGCCAGGTGCGGATCAGCTCGTCGCCGGGGATGTCCGAGGCAATGGCCCAGCCGTTGATGGAACCTACCGAGCAGCCGATCACCACATCGGGACGGAAGACGGGTTGGAGAGCTTTCCACACGCCCGCCTGGTAGGCGCCGAACATGCCTCCGGCAGAAAGGATCAGCGCGGTTTTCACATCATCTATCTTACCGGCCCGATAATTCTTGTGGGGCAGGTTGCCAACGTTGCCAATATGCAGGCGGATGGTCAATCGGCCTTTTGCGGCTTGCCGCAACGTGGGGCAGGCCCGTGGGGGTGCCCACTGGGCCCGGATCTAGCCAGGCGGCCTCTCCGGCTGCCAGCCCCCGCCCGTTGAACTAAACGCCTGGCGCGGCGTTGTTCCGGTGATGGTAGAATGGTAGAATCTTGGATGCTTTACAGAGAATACAAAATGAAGTCTCTCAACGTCAAAGATCCCGAAGCCCATCGGCTCGCAACGGCCATAGCCCAGGAGACGGGCGAAACCATGACCCGCGTGGTAACCGAAGCTCTCCGGGAACGCTTTGAGCGCCTGCCGCATCGCCGTGGCAAGGCCAGCGCCGAGGAACTCCGCGCCATTGCCAGGCGCGCCGCTGCCCGTGTCAAACGCCCGTACCTCGACCATGCGGACTTCCTGTACGATGAAAACGGCCTCCCGAAATGATCCTCGACACTTCCGCCCTGGCCGCCATCTTCTTTGGAGAGCCTGAACTGGAACTGTATGTCCAGGCGATTCATGATGCAGCGCGTTGCCGCATCAGCGCCGCCAATTTCGTCGAACTCTCGATGGTGGTCGAGGGGCAGATCGGTCCTGAGGCTGGCCGCCAGTGCGATATATTCCTCCGCCGGGCTGAAATCGTCATTGAGCCGGTCACGCTGGAACAAGCGCACCTGGCGCGGCAGGCCTTCCTCGATTTCGGCAAGGGCCGCCATCCGGCTAAGTTGAATTTCGGAGATTGCTTCGCCTATGCGCTCGCCAAAGCGACTGGCGAACCGCTGCTATATAAAGGAGACGATTTCAGCAAGACGGATGTCACGCCCGCAATAACCGCCTAACATGGTATCTGCATGCCAGACACCCCGGCCATCGCCGTCCACGACCTCCGCAAACTTTACGGCGATAAAGCCGCGGTGGATTCGCTCAACCTGGTCGTCCCGCGCGGCTGCTTCTTCGGATTCCTGGGTCCCAACGGCGCGGGCAAATCCACCACCATCCGCATGCTGACGGGCCTCGTCCCGCCCTCCTCCGGCTCCATCGAGCTGCTGGGCATGCGCCTGCCCGATCGCGAACTCGAGATCCAACAGCGCATCGGACTGGTGCCCGACGAATCCCTGCTCTTCGACCGCCTCACGGGCGCGGAGTTCCTGGAGTTTGTGGGCCGCATGTATGGCCTCGCCCGCCCCACGGCCGTCGAGCGCGCGCAGTCTCTGCTCGATCTCTTCGAGTTGCGCGAAAAACGCAAGCTCATCGCCGAGTATTCCAAGGGCATGCGCAAGCGCCTGGCCATGGCGGCCTCGCTCATCCATCACCCGGATCTGTTTCTGATGGACGAGCCCTTCGAGGGCGTGGACGCCGTCGGCGCCCGCCTGATGAAGGACATCCTGCTCGACCAGGTGCGCCGCGGAGCCACCATCTTCCTCACGTCGCACGTGCTGGAAGTCGTCGAGCGCCTGTGCGACCGCGTGGCCATCATCGATAAAGGCAAGATCGTCCGCGAAGGCTCCATGGACGAACTTCGCGGCGGAACGGAATCGCTCGAGGATGTTTTCGTACGCCTGGTGGGCGCCGGGCGCGAGTTCCACGAGTTGGAGTGGCTCAAATGATCCGGGCCATCCTGCGCGCGCAATGGCTCAGCATGCGCATCTTCCGCCTGGCGTCTGGCCGGCGCGGGGCCCTGTTTTCCGTGATCGTAGCAGTCCTGTGGTACGGCTTCTGGACCTTCCTCGCCGCGGTTGCCGAGGAACTCACGGCGGCTCGGGGGCTGCGGATGCAAATCGAAACATGGCTGCCCGCCGGCCTGTTGGGAGTCTTCGCCTACTGGCAGTTGGCGCCCCTGGCTTCGGCGACCATGGGCGCGTCGCTCGATCTGCGCAAGCTGCTGGTCTATCCCGTGCCGCGCCGCTCGCTGTTTCTGGTTGAAATCCTGCTGCGCATCACTACCTGCGCGGAATTGCTGCTCCTGCTCACGGGCGCCGCCATCGGTCTGCTGCGGAATCCCGCATTCGGCGGGTGGAGGGGGCTCGCGCGCGTGCCTCTCGCCGTGGTTCTTTTCGCGGCGTTCAACCTGATGCTGGCGGCCGGACTGCGCAACCTGATCGAGCGGCTGCTCAGCCGCAAGGGCATCCGCGAGGCGATCGCGCTCCTGCTGATGCTGGTCGGCGTCCTCCCGCGATTGCTGATGGTCACCGGCTTCGCCGGCCGGCGGATCGAGCACGCACTCCCGACGGCCGCGAATCCGTTCTGGCCGTGGGGGGCCGCGGCGCATTGCATGCTCGGCCTGTCCACCGGCGTGCGGCCCGTGGCTGCCGCGGCCGTGCTCGCCGGGTGGACGGCGGCAGCGTATCTGTTTGGCCGCTGGCAGTTCATGCGCGGATTGCGATTCGACTTCCAGGCCGCCCAAGCCACCGTCGCATCCGCCAAGAGCCGTCCCTTCGCCGAGCGGCTATACCGTCTGCCCTCGCTGGTGTTGCCCGATCCGCTGTCCGCCATGGTCGAAAAGGAACTCCGCTCGCTGGTCCGCACGCCGCGCTTCCGGCTGGTCTTCGTGATGGGCTTCTCGTTCGGCCTGGTCGTCTGGCTGCCGATGATCCTGCGCGGCCGCGTGACGCACTCCGCGGTCTCCGGCAATTTCCTGGCGGTGGTCAGCCTGTACGCTCTATTCCTGCTCGCCCAGGTCACTTATGGCAACTCGTTCGGCTTCGACGGTTCCGCCGCGCAGCTCTATTTTCTGGCGCCGGTGGCCATCTCACGCGCACTGGCCGCCAAGAACATCGCGGCGGCTATCTTCATCTTCCTGGAGATCGCGGCGGTGGCGGCCGCGTGTACCCTGTTGCGCCTGGGGATCTCGTCCGGCCAAATCGCCGAGGCATTCCTGGTCACCGCCATCGCCGCGCTATACCTGCTGGGCATCGGCAATTTAAGTTCGGTGAATTACCCGCGCCACATGAACGCGCAGAGGGTCTCGGCAGGCGGCGGCAGTGGACGCGCCCAAGGCGTGCTGTTTCTCCTCTATCCGGTCGCGCTGCTGCCGGTCTTCCTCGCCTACCTGGCGCGCTACGCCTTTGACAATCAGGCTGTCTTCTACGCAGTCCTGGCGTGCGCCGCGGCGCTGGGCGTGGCGATTTACTGGATGGCGATGGAGTCGGCGGTGTCGGCCGCGCGCAACCGCCGCGAAAGCATTCTGGCAGAGCTGTCGCGCGGCGAAGGACCGATGGTGGCCGAGTGAGCCCGTAGTGGGGCGGGCAATTTTGCCCCGGGGTCCCCTCTGGGGGCGGCTTTCAGCCGGCTTCTGGCCGCCCTCCAATTTCGATAACTTGCGGTGGGTTTGCGACCCGGCCTCAAGGCATCGGCGTTATCTTCAGATTGGCGAAGTAGGCATCGGTGCCCGGCCCCACCCAAAGCGCGATAGCGCCGGTGGCGTCTCCCAGTTTGAGATCCTTGACGATAAGGCACGGCTGCGCCGCTTCGTGAACGTAAAGCTCGGCGCGGGTGCCCTTAACGACGATCTTGTATCTGGTCCAGGCGCCGGCTTCGAGATCGACGTACGACTCGTAGACGCCCGGCGACTCTTTGCGCAGGCGGTCCCACGGCCACTCGGGTTCGGAGGCTTACTGCGTTGAATGGTTGCGCCGCGCCATGTCGTCGGCTCGGCCGTTGGTGGGCCGCAGGTAGATGCACTCGTACTTCGATCCGCCGCCCTGAACGCGAAAGGCGATGCCGATAAAGCCACGGGCGCCAGTGAGCGCGCCCTCCGAGGGTTTCCCAGCGAGTTGCACCTCGATGGCGCCATCCTTGAATGAGGAGCCTTTTATCAGCGCGAGACCACCGCCACCCTCGCGGTCGGTCAAGCGAGTCGCTTCCTTACCTTGATAGGTCACCACCGTCGCGTCCAGTTTCCGGGCGTCAAGATTTGCGAGCGGGATGGCTTGGGCCCATGCCGCTATCGAGGGCAGCAGGATATAGAGTATCGATCTCATGTTCTTGCGCTCCTCCCTTCACTCGCAGCGTAGCGCAATAACCGGATCCACCGCCGTCGCCCGCCGCGCGGGCACATAGCACGCCGCCAGCGCAATCGTTCCCAGCACCAGCGCCACGGCCGCCAGCGTAGCCGGATCCGCCGGGCGGACGCCATACAGCAACCCCGCCATCAATTGCGTGAGCCCCCACGCCGCCATCAGGCCCCCGGCGATTCCGATCGCGGCCAGTCGCATGCCTTGGCGCAGAACGATTCCGACGATCTCCCCGCGCGAGGCTCCCAAAGCCGCGCGGATGCCGAGTTCATGCGTACGCCGGGTCACGGCGTAGGACATGACGCCGTAGATTCCGACCGCGGCCAGCAGCAGGGCGGTGGCCGCGAAGATGATCAGCACCAGCATGGTGAAGCGGCGCTCGGCGACCGATCCCGAAATGGTCTGCTCCATCGTGCGGACCGCGTAGATGGGCTGATCCTGGGTAGGACCGGCGACCTGCGCGCGCACGGCGGAGACCATGCTCATCGGTTCGGGTCGGGTGCGCAGCATGAGCGTCAGTCCGGCCACCCCTTGGAACATGAACTTGTCGGGCACTTGCCAGACGGGGAAGTAAATCTGGTCTCGTATTTTGTTGGTATCGTCGGAATCCAGGCCCCATTGCTTGACGTGCCCTACTACGCCAACGATCCGGACGGCACCCATCGCCATCAGGCTGATCTGCTGGCCGATGGGATCCTGGCCTGGAAAGACGTGCTTCGCCAGCACCTCGTCGATCGCCACCACCGGAGGCGAAGCCATGTTGTCCCGGTCCGTGAAAAATCGTCCGCGCCGCACCGGGATTTGCATCACGCTGGGGTAATCGGGAGTGACGACAGAGAACACCGCCGACGTCATCCGGTCTTGAGGAGGCTGCGGTCCGGCACCCGGCCAGAAGGCATTCTCGCTATCGCTATCGCCCAGAGGAACCAGCGACGTGATGGCCGCCGACTGGACCCCTGGAATCGCCGACACACGCCCGAGCAATTGCTGGTACGCGAGGCGGATAGCCGGCGGGCTGGCCATCACTGTGGGCGACAGGGCCACCTGCGTCGTCAGGACATTGCGCGTATTGAACCCGGGATCCACGCGCAAGAGCCGCCAGACGCTCTGCATCATCAGTCCCGCGCCCGCGAGCAAGATCACCGCCAGGCCGATTTCCACGGCCACGAAAACGCCCTCCACGCGATGACGTCCGCCTCCCGCGCCGCGCGCGCCTTCCTTCAGGGATTCCTGCGGGTTCGCATTCGCGCCGAGGAAGGCCGGGGCCAGGCCGAACAGGATGCCGGTGATCACGGAGACCGCCAGCGTGAACACCAGAACGTACGGGTCGATGCCCACCTCTCCGGAACGCGGCAGGCTGCCGGGCGCGGCGGCCAGGGCCGCGCTGGTCCCCCATCGGGCCAGCAGCAAACCGATCGCGGCGCCGCCCAGAGACAGCAGCACGCTTTCCGTCAGAAGCTGGCGCACGATGCGCCCGCGTTCGGCGCCCAGCGCGACGCGAATAGCGAACTCCCGCTTGCGGGCCGTGGAGCGCGCCAGCAGCAGATTGGCCACGTTAGCGCAAGCGACGATCAGCACCAACCCGACCGCGCCGGCCAGCAGCAGCAGCGTGGGTTGGATGCTCCCCACAATGTCGTCCTTCATGGAAACGACCCTCCCCCCAGCCCCCGCATTGGTCTTCGGGTACAGGCGGGCCAGACCGTTGCAGATGGATGTAATCTCCGCCTGCGCCGCTTCGATCGTCACGCCCGGTTTGAGGCGCCCAATGACCGCGATTCCCGGGCGCGACTCCCGCGTGCGCAGCTCGGCCGATCGATACTGCTCGATCGGAACATAAACCTGAGCGCCCCCGCGGAAACGAAGGTCACGGGGCAACACGCCGACCACCACGCAGCTCATGGCGTTGAGGGTTAGCGCCTTGCCGAGGACGTTGGGGTCGGCTCCCAGCCGCACTTTCCAGAACTCGTAGGTGGGCATGGCCGTGCATCCTGCGCCTTGGCTGTCTTCCTCAGGCAGGAAGCTGCGGCCCATGAACGGCGTGACGCCAAGCGTGGGCAAGAGGCTGGCCGAGACGTACTCGCCCGCGAGGCGCTCGGGCTCGCCCCGTCCGGTGAAATTGAAGTCGTCGCCGCGGACGGCGCCCATGCCGGTGAAGGACCGGCTTGCGCCGCGCCAATCAAGGTAGTTCGGGTACGCGACAGAAGCTTCGGGGAACTCCTTGGTCGTTTCGTAAATCATCGTCAGCCGGCCGGGGTCGGGATAAGCCAGCGGCCGCAGGAGCACGCCGTTGATTACGCTGAAAATGGCCGTATTCGCGCCGATGCCCAGCGCCAGCGCCAGCATCGCGACCGCAGTGAATCCGGGGTTCTTCCGCAGCGTGCGGAACCCGTAGCGCAGGTCCTGCCCGAGGCTGGCGAAGAACGTGCCGCGCCCTTTACTTCCCGCGCCCAAGACCACCGGCTCCGGCGCGTTCAGCCGCTCGACAGCGCGCAGTTCTCGGGCCAGCAACTCGTGGCCGCCGATCTCTTCGAGCGCCATGCGGCGCGCTTCCGCCTCCGTGGCCCCGCCGCTTTGAAGCTCCCGGTACCGATCCTCGGCGTGCTGGGCCAATTCCTCGACAATTTCCGCCTCGCGCGCGGGAGCCAGTTTCAACCCCGCCAGTTGCGTGCGAATCGATTCGTTCCAATCAGGCATTTTCGACTCCGGTGATGCGGCCGATGGCTTCGACGAACGTCTGCCAGCCCTGCCGCTGGGAAGCCAGAACTTTCCGTCCCGGCGCCGTCAACTTGTAATAGCGCCGCCGGCGCTGGCCGCTCTTCTCCACCCATCGGCCTTGAATCCAGCCGCGTTTCTCCAGGCGGTACAGCAGCGGGTAGAGCGACGCCGCGTGAAAGCGCAGCGCGCCTTCGGACCGCTGTTCGATCAGCTTGCCGATTTCGTAACCGTGGCGGGGCACCGTCTCCACCAGCGAGAGCAGCAGCAGTTCGGCGCTGCCCTTTTTCCATTCGCGGTCAATAGATCGTTCCTCCATATGTGGCGTTACCACATATTAGCACGGATTCGTGGGGCGGGACTCCAGTCCTGCGGCCGACGTCCACGTCGGCCTGCCCCGCCCCTTTCGTACTAGTACCCACCCTGCCAATGAAACGTTTTGCCAACGCCCGTCACTATACAACTTAGAGCGTGAACGGCGTGCCCTAACTGCTGCCTGTCACCCACCCCCTAGCCGCCCGAACGATGTTCCTGCCGGATCTTCTCAGAAACCCGTTCACGCTCTGAAACAACCCGCAAGTGACATACAATGACCAGTAGAAAACATGCTTACGCAGCTTCAGGGCAAAGCGGGACTTCTCCGTCAACTTGGGTTTGTCAGCGCTACGGCCCTGGTGGTCTCCAACATGGTGGGGATGGGCATCTTCACCACCACGGGCATCATGGCGGCGGACTTGGGCAGCGCCAAGCTCATCCTGGCGGTGTGGCTGGCGGGCGCTCTGTTCGCCCTGGCCGGCGCCCTCAGCTATTCTGAACTGGGCATCAACTTCCCCAGCTCCGGCGGCGAATATGTGTACCTCACCCGCGCCTTCGGTCCCGCCTGGGGGTTCATGACCGGATGGGTCTCCTTCTTCGCCGGCTTCTCCGCGCCCATCGCGGCGGCCGCTTTGGCCTTCTCCAACTATTTGGGATATTTCTTTCCGTCGCTCAAACAGGGGCACGCGCGCTTCGTCCTCGGCTCGGGGCCGTTCTCGATTCATCTGGGCGGAGAACAGGCGCTCGCTTGCCTGCTGATTGCGGGCTTCAGCGTGCTGAATTGCCTGGGAGTGCGGCGCACGGCCAGGGTCCAGAACGCGCTCACCGCCGCCAAGCTGGCGGTGATCGTTGGTTTTATCGCCCTGGGATTCCTCAGCGGATCGGGAAGCTGGCGGCACTTCTCCGAGCCGGCCGTGCGCACCGCGCACACCACGTTGACGGAGCAGTTTGTAATTAGCCTGCTGTGGGTGATGGTGGCCTACAGCGGCTGGAACGCCGCGACCTACGTGGCGGAAGAATTAAAACGCCCCGAACGGACCCTGCCCGCCGCGCTGGCGGCCGGCACGGCGCTGGTAACCGCGCTCTTCATCGGCCTGAACCTGATCTTCATTTACTCCACGCCGCTCGAATCTATGAAGGGGGTGATGGCGATCGGCTCGCTGGCGGCCTCCAACTTGTTCGGCCCGCAGGTCGCGGGAACCTTCTCCGCGCTGATGGCCCTCTCGCTCATGGCCACGGTGAACGCCGAGGTGACCATCGGGCCGCGGGTTTACTACGCCATGGCCAAGAACAAGGCCTTCTTCAAGGCGGCCGCCACGGTGCATCCGGAGTGGCACACGCCCGTGAACGCGATCGTGAGCCAGGGTCTGTGCGCCATGCTGATGACCCTGACGCCCTTTACCCAGCTCGTGTACTACATCGGCTTCAGCCTGACTTTTTTCTCAGTGCTGTCGGTGGCGTCGTTGTTCATCTTCCGGCGCCGGCCAGGCTGGCAGAAGCTCCGTCCGGTGAGCTTCTGTTTCCCGGCGATTCCGCTGGCCTACATCCTGGTGGGCGCCTGCATGATCGCCTACGGCATCGTGTGGCAGCCGGTGGCGTCGGTCACCGCGCTGGCGACGATTGGCGCGGGGGCGGCGGTGTATCATGTGTGGCTGCGCCCGCGGGCGGGGTGAAGAGAGTTGGTCGCGCTGCATTTTGCAGCCATATGCATTCTGTGTCACAATGGGTGCGAGAGCATGCCACTCATTCAAGTCAGAGACGTTCCGGACCACATCTACCGACTGCTAGCTGACCAGGCGGAACAGGAGCGCCGCAGCCTCGCCCAACAGGTTGTCGCGGTGCTGGCGCGCGGGCTCCGGGTTGAGATCGATCCGAGGGCGCGCCGTCGGGCATTGCTCGCGTCCATTCGGTCCAATCCTCCAGCTCGCGGGCTCAAGCCAAGCGATCCTGCTAAGCTCATTCGCGAGGACCGGCGCCGGTGAGAGCGGTCCTGGATGCCAGCGCGGCTATCGAGATCGTCGTTGAACGCACTCAGGCCGCCCGGTTAGGCGGCATCCTGGAGGAAGCCGATCTGGTGTTGGCGCCCGACTTGTTCGTCCCCGAGGTCGTCAACGTAATGTGGAAGTATCACCAATTTGAGCAGTGGGGTCTGGCAGTGTGCGACCGCGCGCTCGAATCCGCTCTCAGCATGGTGGACATCCTGGTTCCGTCCAAAGAGCTGTACGGCGAGGCATTCCTGCTGGCGCGGACCACACGCCGGCCCGCTTATGACATGTTCTACGTAGCGCTGGCGCGCCGCGAGGACGCCACTCTCCTCACCACCGACGCGCGGCTGCGAAAAGAGGCGGAGCGCCAGGGTATCCGTGTGGCTTGAACTGGGTCCCCGGGCCGCCGCGAGCCCGACCTCAGCAAGGTTCACGCCCCGTCATCATAGGCCATGACGACCCGTTTCCCGACAGCTTCGAGCGCGGCCTGAATCTTCTCCGGCCTCGTGTCGTGGTTGGGGTCCAGCATGCGCCGCACGACGGTCTCTCGCACTTTGAGACGGCGGGCCAGCTCCGACTGGCTGATGCCAAGGTCACGAATCGCCCAGTAGAGAGCGAGTTTGGCCACGATCCACAGCGGGACGGGTACCAGCTTCTGCCCGCGTTTCAGACGGGACGGTTTGGGTACGTTTCGCTTGCCGGCCATTGCGAACGCGATGCTGCTACCAAAACAGTCGATAGCCTCCTCCATCGCTTCGCTCACATCCGCCCCGTCTGTATGGGCAGTCGGAAAGTCGGGAAAGCCGACGAGCGAGCGTCCATCTTCATCGCGGCTGAAAACCGCGGGGTAAGCGAAAGTGAACATCGAGTCTCCTTCCTTACAAGTCGCGCGGTTCAATCCTCAGGTCGCGGCACATCGACCGAAGCAGCCCGGCGCCCAACTCCTTCAACGGGTCCTTCAGGATAGTCGAATCCGATGCGCTATCCGCTGCAACTTCCAAAGGAACTCGCTTCCCTTCGCGATTTGAGTATCGCACAGATCTGTGCGAAGGCGGGTCCTGGAGGACCCGCGCAGGACTAGAGTCCCGCCCCACTCAGCGATGCGCCGCAGTACACACAGTGCGTCCAGCCCGGCTCCACGCCGCGCCGGCACTGCGGGCAGGCCTGCGACAGAGATCCGCCGCACTTAGGACAAAACGCGAAGCCCGTCCGCACTTGCACGCCGCAATGCGTGCAATTCAGCAGCAACGGGTCGCGCAACACGAAGTACAGGATGATCCCGATGGCGTTTGGGATCAGGGCCGCCAGCCATGTCCACATCACGTACCGCATGCCGCGCCGCTTCGCATCGGCGTAGACGTAGCCGACCAGCGAAGCAAGGAAGAACAGCGGCAGGCCCGGCAGGATGGAGATCGCCAGCTTACCCGCCAGCGGCCAGTTTCTAAGCTGCGGATCGTGCCCGATGGGCACCAAGAACATCAACAGGAAAAACGCCAGCCAGACGCACACGCCGACGGCGAATGCCGGACGGGGCACCAATTCCACTTCATCTTGAAAGCGACTCATAAAGCCCTCCTCAATTCGCGGCGGCGTCTTCCCAGGGCGATGGCCGCCACCGCCGCGGTCAGCCACACCAAAACAGTCGAGCCCGCCGACCAGGTTCCGAAACGGACCAGATTGGCGCCCATCACGACCAGTTCGCCACCGGTCACGATGCGTGCCACAAACCAGAACGTCAGTCCCACGGTCCAGGCAAACAGCGCCAGCGCACCCAACATCAACTCGTCCCACCGCCGGTCGGCTGCCGCGGCGTGCTCCTGTACCAGGCGCGTCCGCGTCCGCTCCATCAACTGCGCGGGGATCGGCGGCTGGGGGAGTTGCCGCAGGCCCTGCGAATAGCCGCCCCAGATTTCCAGTTCGCGCCGGCACCCCGCGCATTCGCGGGCATGCTCCTGCAGGCGGCGCTGCTCCTGGACATCCAGCGCTCCGGCGGCCGCCAGCGCCAACATTCGGGCGACGTCATGATGGGATTCGTGCTCGCTCATGCTCTCCGTCCTCCTGGAAGCCGCGCCCCCATGGCTGCACGCAGCCCTTCCAGCGCGCGCCGCAGCCGGCTTTTCACCGTCGAAAGCGGGACGCCGGCCACCTCCGCGATCTCTTCCAGCTTCATATCTTCTTCAAAGCGCAATGTCAGCACCTCGCGATGGATGGCGGGCAATTCGTGCATGCAAGCCGCCAGCATCGCGCCGCGCTCGAAATCCAGCAGCCGCTCCAAAGCATCCGGCTCGCCGGTACTCAGGCGCTCGATCGGCGCTTCGCCGGAATCGCCCGCGTCACCTGCATCACCTGCATCACCTGCATGATTGAGGCTTTCGCCGCGCTTGCCGCGCCACGAATCGACAGCCAGGTTGTGGGCCACCGAAAACAGCCACGACTCAAAATTGCGCCGCGCATCGTACCGGCCAATCTTTTCCATCACCCGCAGCCACGTTTGCTGGAACAGGTCGTCGGCCGCCGCCGGCTCCCGCACCAACCGCAGCAAATAGCGGTACAGCCTGTGCTGGTAGCGCGAAATCATCGCCGTCAATGCATCGGGATCCCCCCGCCGCATATGGGCGATGGCATCTTGCGCGCCGCTAAATGCCTCCGGATTCATGGCCGCCGCGAGGATCATACCACTATCCGGTATACGGATGGTTCCCGCAAAAAGACCCATCCGGCATATACTGGTGAGGGACTGCGCTCAATGGCACTGGAAATCAATCAAAAAGAGGTCGCGCCCGCGACCGTGGTAATCTCGCTCGAAGGCAGCGTGATGCGCGGGCCGGAGGGCGAGCGGATCGAGGTGGTGCTGAACGGCGCGCTGGAGCAAGGTCTGCGCCGCATCGTCTTCGACCTGACCGGAGTGAAGCGCATCGACAGCACCGGCATCGGCCGTTTCATCTACTGCCTCAACAAGGTGCAGGAGAGCGGCGGCAAACTGTGGATGGCGGGCGCACAGGGCTACGTGCGCGATTGTTTCCGCGTCACCCGCCTGGATACCGTCTTCCAGTTCTGCCTGACGGTGGACGACGCCCTAGCCGCGAATCAACGGGGGTGAGGATAGGTCTGGCGTCGTTGCGCCGTCGGGGCGGAGATCGGCGCGGAAAAGGCTGAATGAAAATCACAGCTTCCTGCAGAACGACACGATGCCAAAGAACAGCGCGATGCCCGCCCCAATCAGAAACCGGCCGAACGTAAAATCAAACGTATTCGCGGTGTTCGATAATATTGCCACCGTGGAAGCCGCACGCGCCCATCCCGAGAACTACAAAGCTAACAATGCTCCAGATAAGCCAGCGCCCTGTTTTTCCCACGCCCTTCTTTAGAGCCCATCGTCAGCATCGTCCATGCGCCACCTCTCAGGCAGCATGCCCCGATGCAGGATGCGCGAAATCAGAATCCCTTCGCCATCCTCCCGGTAGAACACGACGTGTCGCCCGCGCTCCATCCGGCGCAGACCCTGGCGAATAGGATCGCATGCCCGGCCTAACAGGGGATTGTCGGCGAGCATCTGGCAAAACGCCTCAAGGTCGTCGATGTAACGGATGGCCTGTTCTTCGCCCCAAGTGCGAAGGGTATATTGAGCGATGCTGAGCAGGTCGGCCTCTGCCCGGCGGGAGTGACGAAACGCGGCCACCGGCTAGCGTCCCGTTGTGGGGAGGTTCAACGTTTTCCGCACACGGTCAAAGACGTCGCCCTCTGCAATCCCGCTAGCATCGCCCTCATCAATGGCGCTACCGAGCGCCGCAAGTTTCGCCTCATACTGCCGCTCCTCGCGTTCCAGTGTACGAAGCGCGGCGCGCACCACTTCGCTGGCGTTTTCGTAGCGTCCAGTCTCGACCTTCTCCAGCACGAAGCGGTCCAGTTCTTCGGTCAAATTCACATTTCGCGTTGGCATGGCAACCTCCTCCCTGAGGTCCTGACCCTTGAGCCATCATACCGTAAATCCAGCTTTGGTTAGCAAAGATTGCTAACCAAAGGCTGACCGCCGCGCAGGAACCATCGGTCACGCGTTTCGCGCCGCCTCCCGTGACCTGAAAACAAACGCTAACCGCCAATCCGTCCGGCAACTTCGCGACGCCGCCATGATATGCTCAGTCAGGTTCGGACACACTGCGGCGGGTTCCGGTCGCTCCCAGTCGCAGCCGGATGTTACGAAATGTTACACGAAATCGAAATAAAAGCTCTCGCTGTATCCCGCCCAAACGGCAGGCGAATCTCGACAGCTCCAACATGTCAATTACAAAGCGAACCCAATTCGACCCTTTGTTTTCAACAAAACACCAAAATGAAAGCCAAATTCCACAGGGCCGATTGGGTGGATAATGGTGGTTTCATGAGACCCATCGCCCCCCTCGCCGCCATCTCCCTGTTTTTCCTGATGCGCGGCCCGGCCGCCGCCGACGGCCCTTACCAGTATCCTTTCCAGAATCCCGACCTGCCCATCGAGCAGCGGGTGGACAACATCGTCTCCCTGATGACCCTGGACGAAAAGGTCGCCTGCCTGGGCACACGTCCGAACGTGCCGCGGCTGGGCATCCAGGGCACCGGTCACGTGGAGGGCTTGCACGGCCTGGCGCTGGGCGGTCCCGGCGGATGGGGCCGGCCCACGCCGATTCCCACCACGCAATTCGCGCAAGCCATCGGCATGGGCGAAACCTGGGATCCCGACCTGATCCGCAAGGCGGGCGGCGTGGAAGGCAACGAAACGCGCTACATCTATCAGAGCAAGAAGCGCGGCGGCCTGGTGGTGCGCGCGCCCAATGCCGACCTGGGCCGCGACCCGCGCTGGGGCAGGACCGAGGAATGTTTCGGCGAAGACCCGTTCTTCAACGGCACCATGGTGACCGCCATGGTGCGCGGCCTGCAGGGCGACGATCCCAAGTATTGGCTGACCGCCTCCCTGATGAAGCACTTCCTGGCCAACAGCAACGAGAACGGCCGCGGCGGTTCGTCTTCCGACTTCGATGAGCGGCTGCTGCGCGAATATTACTCGGTCCCGTTCCGCATGGGCGTGATCGATGGCGGCTCGCGCGCCTACATGGCCGCCTACAATGCGTGGAACCACATCCCCATGACCGTGAACCCCATCCTCCGGGAGATCACCATGAAAGAATGGGGCGTCGACGGAATCATCTGCACCGATGCCGGCTCGTTGGGCAACATGATCAGGCTGCACAAGTATTACCCCAAATTGAGCGAGGGCGCGGCGGGCGCGGTGAAGGCGGGGATCAACCAGTTCCTCGACCGTTTCCAGGGTCCGGTCAACGATGCGCTCAAAGAAAAACTGTTGACCGAAGCGGAGATCGACGATGTGATCAAAGGCGAATTCCGGGTCATGATCCGGCTGGGGTTGCTGGATCCGCCCGAGCGCGTGGCGTATTCGAAACTGGTAGGCGAAGAGGATGCCTGGAAGACGCCCGGACACCAGGACGTGGCCAAACAGGTGGCTTTGGAGTCGGTCGTGCTGCTGAAAAACGCCGGCGCGTTCCTGCCGCTCGACAAGTCCAAGCTGAAGTCGATCGCGGTGATCGGCCCGCGCGCCAATGAGGTGCTGCTGGATTGGTACAGCGGCACCCCTCCCTACACCATCACTCCGCTCGAAGGCATCAAGCGAAAGCTCGGCGACGGCATCACCGTGAACTATGCCGCGAACAACGACAACGACGCGGCAGTGAAGGCGGCGAAGGCGTCCGATGCGGCCGTGGTCTTTGTCGGCAACCACACCACGTGCGATGCCGGTTGGGAGAAGTGCCCGACGCTCAGCGACGGCAAGGAGGCGGTGGACAGGCGGGCCATCAATCTGGAAATGGAAGAACTGGTGAAGCAGGTTTACGCCGCCAATCCCAAGACCGTGATGGTGCTCGTCGCGAGTTTTCCGTTCGCTATTAACTGGAGCCACGAGAACCTGCCGGCCATTCTGCACATGACCCACAACGCACAGGAGATGGGAACGGCTATCGCGGATGTGTTGTTCGGCGATTACAACCCTGGCGGACGCCTGGTGCAGACTTGGCCGAAGTCACTCGACCAGGTGCCCGCCATGATGGACTACGATATCCGGCACGGCCGCAC
>Ga0187855_10001236_pt1 | contig 20630 bp, 13 predicted proteins | sample June2016WEW_8_10_2_FD_132969 | JGI IMG/M metagenome (GOLD analysis project Ga0187855, IMG submission 132969) | Peatland microbial communities from SPRUCE experiment site at the Marcell Experimental Forest, Minnesota, USA - June2016WEW_8_10 | ecosystem: Environmental > Terrestrial > Soil >...
CCGAGGGGAAGTGATAGCTTGCCGCCTGCGCCGTATCCCTTGTATCCATCAGGGATTCGCCAGTGCCGGAGGAGGGACTCGAACCCCCGACACGCGGATTATGATTCGTGTGCCTCCACCCCAAATTGGCTCCAGTACGGCGGTTTTGCCCCATGAACACGAGGGCTTTTCTGTCTTAGCTGCGCCTCGTAGGGAAATCATGGGGAAATCAGGGCGCGCTCGTCGGTTTCGGTCGACCCCAAATTCGTTGGCCGGTTCGAGCAAGTGGGGGTCTATAACCGATGATGAGCACGTTCAAGCCCCGAGGGCATCTCCAGGTCAAGCTGGACGCTAATGGCCGTACGCGAGCGTATTGGGCGTTCTGGCGCGACCAGAACGATCAGAAGCGCGGGCGACGCCTCGGTCCCGCGCACGTCCGCGACTCCGGGCGGCGCACGCCGCGCGGCGCGATCATCTGGCGCGCGGGCTACGGCGAGAAGCCGAGCCCGGACTACCTCACGCCCCAGGAGGCCGAGGAGCGCCTTGAGGACATCCTTGTGCAGCTGCGCGCCGGCGTCGAAGACGAGCAGCCCGGGCAGGGCTCCGGGACGCTCCTGCAGGGATGCGAGGGATGCTCGCCGAACGAATGGGCGAGAAGGGCCTCAAGCGCTCCACAGTCGCCGGGTACGAAGACATGTTCGAGCGCCTCTACCGCGACCTGGGATCCGAAACGCCGGTGAGCGACTTCACCGATGGTCGGCTGCGCAGCTACTTTGCGGACTTCCAGTCCTACCGCGTCCTGGGCGAGAAGGCCGCGCGCAGGACGAAGGCCGAAGGCAAGGATGTTCGCCGCGTGGAGATCACCCGCTGGACCGCGCAACCGCCAGGCAGCGCGGCCGTCGAGGTCAAAACCAAGGCTGAAGCCGAGCGGCTGGCCGATGAGCTGCCCGGCACCTGGAAGCACCGTCATCGAGGCTGCTACCGCATCGTCCCGCTGAACGCGCAGCGGCCGAAGCGCGTCTCGCACGCCATCGCCAGACAGCGGGAGGCCGAAGGCTGGATCATCGCGCGCCGCACGACGAAGCCGTGGATGCTCGTCGCGCCGGCAGCGGCACAGACGCGCAACGCCTACCGCGACATCTTCGCGGCGGTCCTCGACTACTGCGTCCGCCGAGGCTGGCTGCCGGTCAATCCGCTCGCTGAGGTCAAGCGCACGAGCAAGAGGCACGAGCGCCAGCGCATCCTGCGCCGCGACGACTTCTACGACCGCGACGAGATCGACCGGCTGCTCCAGCAAGCGCCGAGCATCTTCGAGGAAGCCTTCTGGCTGCTCGGAGCGGATGCCGGCTTTCGCCTGCCCGGCGAGGCCCTCGGTCTCAGGAAGGGCGCCGTCGACTTCCAGGCCAACGTGATCCGTGTTTACGACAACTGGGTGCGCAACGCCCCCGACACGACCAAGACCTCCGATTCCGAAGCGATCCCGATAACCCCCCGCCTTGCGCTCGCGTTGGCGAAGGTCTTGGACCGAGACGACGCCATCGAGAACGAGAGCTTCGTGTTCGCGGGCGAGGACGGCGACGGTCCCGTGAGCGAACGCTCGATGCGCGAGGCGTTCAAGCTTGCCCAGCGGCAGGCCGGCTTGAAGCCGATCAAGATGTACAACCTGCGCCACTCCTTCGGCACGACGCTAGCCCAGCGCGGAGTCGACGTCAGGACTATCCAGGCGCTGATGCGCCACGAGCGCATCACCACCACCGAACAGTACATGGCCTACAGACCCCAACCCGACCTAGCAGTCCAGATCACGCGAGCGCTGGACCCCCGCAGCCTGCCCGAGAACGTCACACCAATCCGCTCACGCCCAGCTGCATCCGTCCTCGATCGGCTGGAGGAGGAGATACCGGCCAAGTGGCTTCGTGAGGTCGAGCGCATCTTCGTCGAGAGCAACACGCCGCTGCCTACTCCCGGTGGCCGGGTGCATCAGGACGACGCAATCGAGCTGCAACCATCTGCGCATCGCCGCTTTCCTCGCTAGCAGTAGCATGCGACAAGAAAGAAGGGTCAGCTGCGCTTGCTTCGCTAGGCGTTGTAGAACACCGACTGGCTCTATTCGACTTCTTACTTGCCGTGGTGGTCGGAGATGTTTTCGTATTCGCCTCCTTCGGAACTTGCTGACGAGGGCGGCAGGTAGACAGTCCAAGGAAATCGCCGAATGTTTCCTCTCCAACTCCGTAACTCTGCTTATAACTCTTCCACCCCAAGAACAACTTCAACAGGTACCCAACGCCAAACACGCCGACTCCCACCATCAAGACCGCACCACCTAGCCACCACGCAACAGCAATTACAACGACGACCAAAAGCCCGAATACCAAACGGTTGCCCACGCGCATGAGCCCATCATAACGTCAAATCTTTGACTTGCTGGCCTTCCTCTCGTATATCTCACACGGGCCAATCCCAGTCTGGCTCATCCCCGGCAAACCAATCGTCCACGCTCTCCCCGACATGGTCGGCCCACCGAGGAAATGGAGCCCGAAATTCGGTAGTAGAAGGCGCTGTTTCAAGCCAGTGTACAACTGTGTGCAGAATGTGCCCCAGGTGGATGCCTAGGAAGGCATCCCGCGCACACGGCCCCGACTCCTTGCGCTCGGACGATGCGTGCCGACAGGGCCGTATGACGCCTCCCTGCTGGCTTTCTGTTCCACGAGCTGCTTCCGGTAGTGGCTGAACTAAGAGCGCCGGTTCGACGTGTGCTTCTTGCGTCCCTTGCTGACCGTTTTCCCCGTGGTGGCGATAGGCGGCGTATTCGTATTCGCCTTCTTCTTCCCATTCTTCCCATTCTTCCCATTCTTCCGCATCTAGGCCCCATTCTTCCCCACCTGCGTACTGGGGTCCAGCCGCGCCAGCAGCTTCCGAGGCTTCGCGGGCGGCTTTTTCGGCTGCTGCTCTGGCGGCGGCTTCTGCGGCTGCTCGTCTGGCCGTTGCGGCTGCTTCGGCTTCCCGGCCTAGCACCGCCGCGAGGGCTGTTGACGCCGTGGCCGCGTAAGCGCCGGTGGGGTCGGTGCTATTGACGGGGTCGCCAAAGGTGTAGCTGTAGGCATCGGCAGAGCCGCCGGGGATGGGGTCGGGTTGTAGGAAGCGTCCGATCTGGGGTACGTAGGAGCGGATACCCATCGCGATGACGCCGGAGGGGAGTTCGGTGGGGAGCTCGCTGGCGCCGAGCCAGGCGTATTTGGCTGGAGCGGTGACGGTGGGGACACCGAACTCGCTGGTGTCTGCCTTGGCAGCTAGCGCCGTGGCGGTTTCGGACAAGTAGGCTTTGGCGATGATGTCGCCGTGGAGGTTGGTGAGCTGGAGTTCCGGGGTTTCGCCGTTGTTCTGGATGGCAACAAGACGGCCGCTGATACCGGTGATGTTGCGCCTCCATTCGTGCAAGAGCGCGTTTTCGGTCCATGCGGGGGCGTTACCAGGGCCCGCGTAGTGGGAAATGATGGTTGAGTTGTTTGGTTTGCCGCTGGAGACGGTTTCGAGGGTGCGACCGGCGGGATCAAGGTTGTAGCCGACGGTCTGTTCGTGTTGTGTCTGGCTGGCGACTTGGTTGTCGGTGTAGTAGGTGTTGGTGAGTGCGTGTTCTGCGCTTGCTTCGGCGTCGGCGGCGGGCAGAGTGGTGATGTCGCCGAAGGTGTTGTACGCGATGCCAGGATCGGTGAGTCGGTCGGCGGTGTCGTAGGTGTGTTCTTGGATTTTGCCGCCTTCTGTTGTGCATTTTTCGGTGCCCGATTCGCGCGTTGTAAGGCTCGTGCGGTTGGTGTCTTCGTCGTAGGCGTAGATTCGTGTGGCGCATTTGCCTTCGACCGGAGTGTTTTGGACTTCAGTCAGGCGCCCGGCGTTGTCGTAAGTGTAGGCTTGGTGCGAAAGGGTGCTCATTTGTTCAAGCCACTGACCGTGGATCGATGGTATCACCACGTCTTTGAACCACTTGCATTTTTCTTTTTCTTCTTCTGTGCAGTAGGTGGTCTTTTTGTATACGAGGCTGGTGGGCTTGCCTACCTGGTTGTAGGTGTAGGTCGCAGTCATGCCGTTGGGGTAGCTTTCGGTAAGCATGTTCCCTTCAGCGTCGTACGTCGAGGTGAAGGTCATTTTGGTACTCATGCCGTTTGTGTAGGTGAGTTCGTCGAGCAGCCCAGCTTCGTTGTATTCAAAGGCTTCAGTACCCTCTTTGTCATTGACCGTCTTTAGGCGAGCACCCTTTTCTTTTTCGTATTCATAGGTAGTCGTGTTTTCGTCCGCGTCGGTGTAGCTTTCTAGCTGGCCGAGCTTGTTGTAGATGCTTGTGATCGTTTTGGGTTTGCCTTCGGTGCATAGTTTACCTTCGTTTGCGCACTGCTTTTCAAGAGCGCCCGTTTCTTTGTTGTATTCGTCGGTGACTGTGGGAAATGGTTCTCCTACGGTTGAGCTTATTGCGGCCACTTTTAGTCGCCCTATTTCGTCGTAGGTGTCCGTCTTGGTGCGTTTGGTGGACCCAACCGTTTCAACGGTGGTTTCGGGCTCGCTCCAGATGTTGTATGTGTTGTATTTTGTCGTGGGTAGTTCTGGGAGTCCGTTGGTTCCGGGTTGTGCGGCTGGCGTGGTCTCGCATGGGAGGTTGGCCATTTCCGGGTGTTTTCCACATTCTTCGTATTCTGAGTACGGTTCCTTCGTGTAGTAGATCGTCTTGGTGTCGTGGGCGCCTTCGTTACCCGTTACTGTTGGCGCCCATTCCTCGACCCGGTTGTTGCCTTCATCGGCGACATAGACATCGCCAGACGAGTTAACCGCTATGCCTTCCGGGCCTGATAGCTGCCCTTTGCCTGAACCTTTTGAGCCAAATTGGTCCAGATAAGAACCTGATGCCGACAACTCTTGAATCCGGCTATTGCTTCGGTCGGTGATATACAGATTGCCAGAAGTCGCATTCGCCCCGATTCCGGTGGGCCCCTCGAATTGCCCATTACCTGTGCCTTTGACGCCAAACTTGCTAGCGTATTCACCTTTTTCGTTGAACTCCTCGACACGGCTATTCCCGTGGTCCACCACATAAAGGTTAATGCCAGAGAAAGCCACCCCCTGAAGAGTCGAAAACTCTCCGTTGCCTGAGCCTTCGAGGCCGGCTACGCAAGTGGTGGTGCAGATTTGGAATTTGTTTTCGCTATTACTGATCACACCAAACCCAATAGCCTCGGTGAATTTACCCGAGGAGCTGAACTCGTCCACGCGGTTATTGCGCGTATCGCCTACCCATACGTTGCCGCTCGGGCTGACAGCCACCGAAACGGGACCTTCAAAATCTTCCGCGCCTTTGCCTTTCGACCCAAACTTGCTACCGTATTCACCTTTTTCGTTGAACTCCTCAACGCGGTTATTTCGGTAGTCAGCAACGTACAGCTCCCCGCCGTGGAAAGCAATACCCATCGGCCCCGAGAACTCCCCTTCGCCTGAACCTTCGAGGCCGGCTACGCAAGTGATGGTGCAGATTTGGAATTTATTTTCGCTATGACTGATCACCCCAAAACCGATGGCCTCGATGAATTTGCCTACCGAGCTAAACTCGTCAACTCGGTTGTTTGCGAAATCGGTGACCCACACATCTCCGTGAGCGTCGATCGCCTCGCCGCTAGGTTCTTTAAACTCGCCGGCTCCAGCACCTATTGAACCGAATTCTGTCGAGTACGCAGGTGGCACTTTCGCATCCTTGCCCGATGCCGCCGGTGTAGCCGTCTCTATGACATCACCAGTGCTTGAATTGTATTCGGTGGTGTGCACGAGATCGAGTCCGCTTGGGTCGGTTATCACCGATGTCGGTTTGCGCAGTTCCCACCCAAGGCCGCTTTGCCCACTATAGGACGTTTCGGTGGTACGCTTATCGAATTCTTCTTTGCTCGCATTTGCCGCAGAGTCGATCGTCTTTGTCACGAGATGATAGGGGCCGCCTTTTGTCGGGGCGCCTTCGTTGTAGTAGTAGCTAGTGCGCCCGCGCGCCAGCGTTTCTTCGTTCGTTTTGCCTTCTTTACCGACTGCAAGCTTGACCGTGTGCTGGGGACCAAGAGTGCTCAGCAGTTCGACACCGGGTTCTGTGCCTTTTTCTTCATAGGTGTTTTCTGTCGACGACTTGCATTCTTCTTTTGGTTTGCATCCTTCAGCTATGGCCTTCAGGCGGTTGTTTGGTGTAAGGGTACGTGTGACGTCGTTGTAGAGGTTGTATTCGGTCACTGAGATCCCGCCAGTGGGTAGCGCCGTGTTCACGGCGCGGTCCTTGCCGTCCAGGTAGTAGACGGTCTCGCCTGTGTTTTTGTATTCCTTGGCGGGCCAGCCCATCACCTTCTCGGGCGGGAAAATTGCCATTGCTTGTTCGCTTGGGTCATCGGTCTGGCCCCACGTCGCTAGTTCTGTGGAACTCATTTCATAGGGCGCACCGCTGCCTGACACTGGCACCTGATACTCAAGCGTCGTGACGGCGGCCGCGCCTACCGACGGTGGTTCCGGCAGCGGCGTGTTGGGCGTGCCTGGTTCCACAGTCGATGTTATGGCGGTGGACGCCGTGGTCTCGCCGGTCGCATTCAGTGCGCGCACTTGTGCGACAAGCTTGTGGTTTTCATCGCTGGCGGTGGGGTAGTACGCCTGGTTGACCGCCCCCCCGATCGGTGAGCATTCTTCGCCTTTGGTGTTGCAATCCTCCCACTGGTAGATAAATGCTAGCGGGCTTCCGTTCCATGTCCCCGGCGTTTTTTCTTTTTCGCCGACGAGGTTGACGCTGATCTTCGTTCCGACGACCGGTTTGGTGCTCGACAGCGTAGGGACTTCTTTGACGCCGGGTGCTTCGCCGCTTCCGAGCGCCGTTCCTGCCGACGGTATGGCTACCGCCAGCAGGCGACCCAGGTTGGTTTCACCTGGGATGGTTCCCCGCTCTAGCAACTCCGGCTCATGGCCTGCGGTACTGACCGCCGTGACGTGTCCTTCGGTGGCGTCGTACCCGTAGGTCGTCTTCAGTTCCGGTTTGATCTGGGGGTTCCATACCGCACGCAACCGGCCTTGCAGGTCATAGGCGTATTCGGCGACGACCGGTTCCTCTTTTGTTTTGCTCGCGTTCCACGCGATATACCTAACTTTCGACAGGTGTTTGGTGAATTCGCCCCATTCGGTTGCCTTTTCGCCTTTTGCTGTCGTTGCCCCTTCGTCGTATTCAAACTTTAGGGCTCGGCAGCCTTCTTTTAGTTCGCTGATCGTTTTTCCACACGACACATTTGCTGGGACGGGCGCGAGCTCCTCAGTCGGCTCAATCACACCGCCTTCCAACTTGAATTTGGAGAGCGTCATGTTGGTGCCGTTCGGTCCTTCGGTGCTCGACGGCAACCACACATTGCCACTACTGCCCGTAGGAAGTTCAAATGTGGTCACTGACCCGTTGTTGCTCAACGTGAATACTGGTTTGCCTTCCACTATTTTTTCGAGCAGGGTCAAGCCGGCATCACCAGTTGGCGAAGTGAATTCAACGCTTCCTTTGCTCTTGTTCTCAAATACGACCTGTTCGCCACTTCCGCTTGTCAAGGTCATCCCGCCGGACACACGCGTAAGGCTTTGTTGAGCGCCCAAGCTCAGATTCCACTGCAACCCCAGGGGACCTTCTTTGCCCTCCGTAAGGTGACGCGAGCGGTAACTGCGGCTCACCGTCAGCGCACCACCCGGAACACCAATCGACACATCATTAGCCGCCATGCTGAGCTCACCAGTTACAGGATTCACTGAGCCAGGGCCAACAGCCACGCCTTCCGCGTGGTGAACCGTCACATGGTATGTGGCAGTTTCCACATTGCCGGCATTGTCTTCTGCGATCACCGTGAGGGTATGTTCGCCAGCGGTGTAATTCGCGGCGCTCAATGTCCATACGGCGTAGCCAGTACACGATCCAGAACAACTACCCTGCCCGCCACTCACGGGCACCCCATCAACATCGAGAACTATCGACGCGATTCCAGCCGGCCCGCTTTTGGCGCTAGTTTCCAAGGTCATATGCTGACCATCGACCAGTTCGTGATTACTCGGGAACCCTTCAAGGGTCGTGATACTGGGGGGTTTATTATCTATTTTGATTTTAGCGGTAGCAGTTTTGCTGAGCCCTGCGGCATCTTCGACCTTACCTTCAATAGTGTCTTCGCCTTCTGGTAATTCGCCACCTTCGGCGGAGCCTAGCGAATAACTGAGGGGTTCGCCGTTGCCGCTAACACCCGATAGACCTTTACATGGCGGTTCATAGCACTCGTTACACTGGACGCCCTCACATTCATTGCGAGCTTCCTTTTTGAAAGCGAACCCCCACCCACTTTTACTGGGAGAACTAATACCCTCCTCCTCAATACCGATACCTTTATCACGGGCGTCAAGACCTATCTCGGAAGTCGCTTTGGTGTTGACCCATTTTCCTGCCAACAGCGCATTAGGCTGACCGGCGATCATCGCATCCGTCGTGTCAAAACTTGCAGTCGGGGCAGCCGACGTTTCCTGCACTATCGCGACTGCCGCTTTATAGAATGAGCTTTGAAATAGACCTTTCCCGGCTTCCACCGATTCCTGCTCAAACAAAGCGAAATTGCTAGGTGACGAGTAATTCTCCTCAGTACAAATATTGTTCTGGCAAGCTTTTATATTTTCAAACCGTACCTCTTTACCGTGAGTAATTGGCTCGGTTGTTTCGGCATATCCCCCTTCGCCGGTACCTCGTTCTTTTTCTCCATTACTTTTTCGAAGGGCGATCCTATTGGCTATATATGAAGTAGAAGGAATATTGTTTTCTTCAAAGGTTGCGGTGAAGGAAATAATCTCGGACGACCCCTGGGTAGGGTACTCAAAATACCCAACCCTGCCCGACGGATATTCTTTAGTCGTGCCTTCACAAGCGTTGGTGTCCTTTAGCTCAAGTAGTCTTTTGCCGGATTTGGGCGACGGACAGAACGCTTCGCTATCAGTGGTATGAAAGACCCAATTTCCAGGTTCGAGGTTAATTTCACTGTCCGTCACGGTGGGATCGATATAAAGCGGGTACTCGAATTCTGCCGCGTGGTGAGCTACCGTCAACGTCAACGTATCGCCTGAGACGCTCATCGACACCGCAACAGGTGTGCCCGCTGCGTCCTGCGCATGAGGGGCTAGCACACTCGCGATCACCGACCCTTCGTCAACGACATTCACGGACCCTGACCCATCCGTTGCCTGCACAAGACTCGCGCCTTCCGGCAGCCCTACACGGTAGATGAGGCGTTCCGGGCTCCGAGCCGAACGCAAGATCGCGTCCTCGCTAAACCCACTGGTTTCAGGCTTGACGAACTCATCGACATCACTTCCAGCGCTGACCCCGCCATAGAACACAACCGAACCAGCCACCTGCCCTTCCGAGCCGCCTATTGGTGCACCCGAGGCATCCACAGGCGTCAGCGACACATCAGTACCCGCGAGACTGACTCCTTCCTGCAACTGCTTCGGAATCCTGAGCCCAACAACGGGGTTCGTAACCCTGAAGCTCCCGCCGACTTCGCTGACCCTCAAGTCGACAGGCGACCATTGACCCGAAGTCCCACTCGCTGTCGCGATCGGCAGCATCGAGTCGAGCACCGCTTGCTTGCCTTCGCCCAAGTCAAGTCGCGCGCTGTTCGCACCCGTGAAGCTCGAAATATGCTCCCCTGCAGGCAACTGAGGCGGACCACCGGCAGCCTGGTCAACCATCGCCGGAAACACTTCCCCCGCAAGCTTCGCCGCTTCGGCGTCATCGAGATCCTCGTATCGAGTCTGTGATTCTGCACGAGTCACCGCCGCTTCCGGACTCGTCCGCCGCGCTTCTTCGGCATCGCCTATCGCTTCACCCCCGACCAACGGCAGCGCTTCAGGCACCACCAGCGGACTTTCAAGCGGCGAGGAGCCGGCACCGCCCAACGCGGACAACCCCTCAGCGGACGCCGTTCCCGCACATAACACAAGACCAACAAGAGCAAACACTAGGCATTTCATCCATACCGACCACTTCACGACGTTCATTCCCCCTCCTTCGATTGATTGCTTAGTGTTCACTGCGTGACCGACGGGCGACTGAGAAACATCACGCTTTGTAGGTATTGGGCGAAGCCTAATACGTTTCAGCGGTACGACACAACGAGTGTTTCTCATTACACGAGTCCTTCTACTCATCAGGCAACAATGGCAAGGTCGATTGGAGCTTCTTGACGTGCGCTGATTTCCCCTTTGACGCTTCAGTCCAGGGCCTCGGCGATGCGCTGGGCGGTGGCTGTGATCCTCGGACCGAGGCCCAGCAGTTCCTTACGGGCGTACGCCTGCGCGGGAACCACCAGCTCGACTACCGCGCCCGGCCGTCCCTCCGCGTCCGCCACCACGGCGGCGATGGCGCGCCTGCCTGCTGAGCACTCTTCGTCCTCGACCGCCACACCGCCCTCCGCGACGATCCGCGCGAACTCTGCGTGTAGGGCGGTCTTGGTTACGATCGTTTTGGGGGTATGCCGCGTAAGGGTCAACTCTGTGATCAACTGTTGCTGCTCCGCCGCGGGCAGGCGCGCCAGGAGCGCCTTACCCGCAGCGGTGCAGTGGACTGGCAGGCGAGTGCCGAGCCCGATGCCATCGTCGACCGCGTACTGCCCTTGGAAGGACCCTCTCCGACGATCGATGTAGGCAACCTCTGTACCCCACAACACTCCCAAGCTTGCCGTTCGCCCAGTGCGAGCCCGCAGCTCTCGCAAAGGGTCGCCTGCCACTGCACGGATCGCCATCGAATCCAGCGCCGAGAGCCCGACATCCGCGACGCGCGGCGCCAGCCGGTATTTGCGCGAAGGCCCCTGCTCGAGATAGCCGAGCGTCACGAGCGTAGAGGCGTAGCGATGGGTGGTGGAGCGCCCCAGGTCTAGTTCCTCAGCCATGTCGGCGATCCCACGCTCAGGGTGCTCAGGCGTGAAGCACTTCAGCATGGCGAGACCGGCCACCAGCGAGGAGGAGAACCTTCCGGGGTGCTCGGGATCAAGTGACTTGGACATTGGTCGATTGCCTATGACGCGAGCCGATACTTGCGTGACTTGGGGTCTTGTTCGACGAGCCCCAAGATCTGGAGCGTGCCGAGGTAACGATGGATCGCACTTGATCCCATCTGCAGTCGGTCGGCAATGTCGATGATCCCCAGGTGCTCGCCGCCGACCAGGTGCGCGAGTACCAGTATTGCCTTGAGCGTCGAGAGCGAAAACTGGCCACCTCTGACGTCGTCTCGGTAACGCGCCTCCCAGTAAGGGAACGGCGGTATCTCCTCGCGCGCAACCAGGCCGGCGAGCACCTCGGGCATTTTGAGCGCCTCACTCGCGCGAGCTTCGCGCAGCACATCGACGACCTGTTGTTGGGTCAGCCGTACGGAGACCTCGCGAGAATCGTTGCCGGCGTGGGAAGACTTGCGAGCCGGGCGCCCTGCCCGCCCGGCTCGCGATGGCACGCTTGGCGACGGGCCAGCGCGAACGTCGGCCCTTGGACTACGCCGCACGCGGGTCTCTGCCTCTCCACGTCGAGTCGTCCGGCCGGTGCCTTCGCGTGCCATATTGCGGATTGTTTCGTCTTTGGCACGGCGCGTCCAGTGATACAAAAAGGGCACTTTATATAAAAAGCTGGGGACCCTGCTAGCGGTTTTGAACATCTCCACGTGTGTGCAGATGGCTCTTGCGTTTTTGGAGGGGGCGCTTGCGTAGGGTCACGCGCGACCCTGCGTGCGGTGTCACGATCACGCTTCGCCATCGAGCGTGCTCGATCTTGCGGCTCGCCGGCAGGATGTCCAGTTTGGAAAGGGTTGCGTACAACACCGTCTGCATCTCGAGGATGGCGAGGTGGCGGCCGGGGCATCGCTTGCGCCCACCGCCCCAGGGCAGCCAGAGATGGGGTCGCGGCGGGTCCGCCAGGAAACGTGCCGGTCGGAACTCGTGCGGATCTGGATAGGAGGCCGGATCGTGGTGGGCGAGGTAGATGCAGGCCAGCAGGTGTGCCGGGGGGCGGTAGGTTCGGTTGCCGATCTCGATCGGCTGCTGAACAACCCGCGGGATCGCAAATGGAAACACGGGCCGATGACGCAAGACCTCGTACACCGTTGCCTCAACGCAGGCGTCGGAGGCTTGGTCGATCTCATTCGTGAGCTCTCGGCGGACCTCGGGGTGGTGGGCGAGCAGCTGAAACGCCCAGGCCAACTCCGACGCGGTCGTCTCGTGGCCGGAGATGATCGTTGTCATGATGTTGTCACACACCTGTCTACCCGACATCAGGGTGCCGTCTGGATTGCGGGTGGCCAGTAGCAGCGTAAGCAGGTTATTAAGATTGTTTCCGCTGTGACCTCGTCTCTCCACAGCGGCATACAGCAGCTTCTCCGCTTCGTCGCGCAGCGTCAGGAAGGTTTTCCATGTGCTTCGCCATCCCGGAACACGGCGCAGTGTCGGCTCTTGTAGCGCGAGGGTCGGAGTCGCCTTCTGCATCGCGAAGAGTCGTTCATACAATGTGCGCATGGCGTCGTCCCAGTCCCCGAAGAGAGTCGTCAGGATGACCTTGAGAGTCAAGGCACATAGGTAAGGATGGAGCGGAAAGGGAGTGTTCAGCGGCCATCGTGCGATCTCACGATCCACGATGCTGCGCAGCTGTTCAGCATGAGCGTTTACAGTCTTGCGGTGGAAGGCGGGCAAGATTGCCTTACGAGTGTCCATATGCTGGCTGCCCTCTTGGAGCATGAACGAACACTCGCCGACCAGTGGTGTGATGACGGCGGCGCCGTCGCCGGGGTGAAGCACATCGGCCGGGGCCGCAATGATGGATTTGATGTCCGACGGGTCGGAGAAGAACACAAACGGCGGTGTGCCGACTGGTCGCACGACGAAGCGATTCCCGTAGCGAGCATGGCAGAGGTCAAGGAATCGCAGCGGTTCTCGCCAGAAGATGAAGGTCTGCACGGTTGCTGGCAGCGGTAGGCTCGGGGCTGGTGCAGCACTTCGCCGTCCACGAGGATGGCGCTGTGTCATGGCTCGCTGCAGCGGCTCCGCCGAGCTGCGGCTTCTCGTATCAGTCCGCGCGCTGGCCATATGCGGTGCGCCACGCTCGCAGGACTGGCAGGAGCAGTCTTGTGAGGGGGCCTCCAGCGTCGAGGAGGATACGGGCGGTTGTGCGAGTCGTTGGTGTACGCGCACTGTCCTTTGAGAGGTAGAGCGCGACCATGCTTGCCGTGATGACGGTGTGCTTGGCCCCGTTTGGGAGGTCACGCGCTACCTGGGTGGCCCTCCGGATCAGGTGGCAGGTACGGCGTGTGGCGATCTCCAGGTTTTGATAGTGAGCGAGGTAGCTGTGGTCAGCGTGTGCGGCGTCCTCGGCAAAGTCGACGTAGCTGTCAAGCATCGTGCCGGAGGGGGCAATCCAATACAGGTAGGCGTCGTGTATACCGGCGATATCGCGGTCCTCGCAACGGGGTTCTGCACCGAGCGCGAGCAGCGCGAGGACGGTGAGCCAGGCGCTCGCGCCCGCGGCCAACTCAAACCAGTGCAGTCCCGTCTCTGCTGGAAGCTCGGCTTCAACCCACCGCTTGAGCGTCGCGTCTCGTAGGGTTGAGTCGGGCTCGTGGTTGATCCCCAAGACCTGGGTCAAGCCCGCGGCGCGAGCCAGGAACGGGCGAACGCGTATGAATGACGGCAGCTGCGCGCAGTGAGCGCGACAGCACGTCACCAGGGCGTGGAGGTATGCGCTGTCGTCGCTGGCGGGGTGGTAGAGGTAGTAGTCTGAGATCGACCCGCCGGGGTCGAGGGCCTCGATCAGGGCACGATGAAGCTGGGAGCCGTTGCGCAGTCCGGCGTGTGCGCCGTCCTCGCTGGCCGTATCGAGGAAATCGGCCATAACCTCGTAGGCGATGAGCAGTCGAAGCAGCCTGCGGTTGCGTCGGCGTGGAAGTATCCAGAACAGCGCTGCCCCGTCGATGTTCCCGCGCTTGTGTGCGAGCGCGTGGAGCGCTGCGAGGCGCAGTGTCGCCTCTGGTATCGCGCGGGCGTGTGCTCGCCAGCTTCCTGTCTCACGTGAGACTGCCCGGAGTCCCCAGAGCAGCTCACGCGTTGTCGCAGCGCCGAGTGCCCATGCCTGCCGCAAAGAGGATGGCATTCGATCGACGATACGTCGGCATGCAAAACTCTCCGATATACCGGAAGGCTACAATCACGTCGAGCTGACCATCGTTGGGCGTACCCCGACTGCGATGTAGCCGGGCAGCGCGAGAATCACGACCGCGACCGCGCTCACAAGCGCGAAGCTCCAGAGCGCGATCAGAGGGCCGATCGAGATCACGATCGGGAACCCTGTGACGGTCGCCAGCGCGTGGCTTTGCACGAGCTGGCCGTAGAGGCCGAACACCGCGCCGATCGAGCAGCCGGTGCCGAGCAGCAGTGCGCTCTCGTATAGGAGGGAGCGCCACAGGATGGCCTTCTTGTAGCCCTGGCGCTTGATGTACGCCAGCTGCGGGCGGCGCTGCCAGATCATCGAGCCCATTGCGCCTGCCATCGCGAGGACGGCCGCTATCAACATCAGGGTTCGGATCTGGGCGAGCTGCTCAAGCCCGTGATGACTCGCCGCCTGCCACTCCTGCGCACGTTGCTGGGCGGTCTGCACCACGAGACCACTGCCGCTAGTGCCGAGCGCCGCTACCACCTCACGGCGCACTTTGGCGGCGGGGACGCCCGGCGAGAGCACGATGTTGTACGCGCTCGCTTTGCTGCTCCCCCATGCGTGCGCGTAGTCTGTGGCGTTGATGATGACCGCGCCGGGAGGCCAGCCTCCGTTGGTGCTGAAGCCCGCGACACGGAATGTCGTCGGCCGCGGTGAGGGAAGCGTGAACGCCTGGCCGATGTGCAGGTGGTATTCGCTGGCTATCGCCTGCGAGACGACCGCCCACCCATGACTGCGGATACGAGCGGTCGCCAGGGGGAGATCCCCGCTCGTGAGCTGATTCGCGGGAATCGGCTGCGTGGAGGTGCGCGGTGGAGCGATCATCCATACCCGGCGGTCCCCGATGTTCAGGAACCCGCCGCGGTAGATGCTCACGGCTTGCACACCCGGCAGATGTTCCAACTTAGCGGTGTCCGAGGCGTGGAACGAAGTGGTACCCAGTGTGTTCGCGGCCCCAGCCGGGGAGACCCATAGATCGGTCACGAGGTTCGCTTCCTCCGCCATCCGGTCGAGACCTCGCTGCAGGTTGGCGCTCGCGCCACCGATCGCGACGCTCCCGAACACGGCGATCGCGCCGGTCGCAGCGATGGCCAGCGAACGAGCACGATTCGCCGGCGCCCGCAGCTCAGCAGCGGAAAGGAGGGTCGAGGCCGAGTACAGCCGCAGTTGCAGCCGATCGAAGAGGTCGATGATCGCATCGAACAGCGCGGGCAACAACAGCAGCAAGGCGCCCACCACGCATACGATCGCTACGAGCGCCGTCGGCACACTGACGTCGTCCTCGAGCAGAATCACGGTGGTGACAGCGAGACACACGAGACCACCGCCGACGGCCCCCGGCCGCCATGCACGACCAGAGCGCGCCTTCGGGGCCGACCGTGCTGAGCGACGGAGAAACTCTCTCAACGGTGCAAGCACGCCGACAACGGCGGCCGCCAGACCAACTCCGACGGCCAACACAACGCTCTGCCACGTCACGATCCGCAACGACCCGACCGGGAACGCATACGAGAGGTACCCAGAGCTCTCATGGAAGACAAGCACCGAAAGCAGCTCACCAAGCGCGAGCCCGAGCGCCGCGCCCAGGACGCCGAGCACAAGCGCGTCGAGCAGCAGCACCTGGAGCGCCATCAGCCGCGTAGCTCCCCAGCGCCGCAGATTCTCAACCAATGCCCGGCGTAGATGCGCGGTGACCAGCATCGCGTTGAACGCAAACAAGAAGCCAACGAGAGCGCTGATCGCCGAGAACAGCTCGGTGCCCTGATTGGTCGGCGCTGCCGCAACCCGAAATAGATGTGCCAGGTAGTCAGCCGGCTCGACATTGATGTTCTCGGCATTCGCGAGCCTCCTCAGTTCGCTCAATACCGCTTGCTGGTGCCCTGGTGACGCCTGAACAAGGACTCGGGTGAGCCTACCTCGCTGCCCGGTGAGCTGCTGCGCGTACGCGATCGGAGCGAGCGCGATCGGGCTGTTGACCAGTGAGCCAATGTCCGCTTCCTGAAGCGTCGCACCGACCAATGCCTTCACATCGTTAGCCCCAACCTGCAGCGTGACCGGCTGCAACGGACCCGCCCCGATCGAGCGCGCTAGCGGTTCCGGGAGCGCGAGCGCACGCTGATTGGCCAGCTGGGCATAGCTGAAATGTCGCAGCAATGGGCCACCGGCATGAGCAAGGCGTGGTTCGGTACCGATCAAATCGACCGCCTCGTGCCCACTCGGACCGATGACGTTGATCTGCTGTTCGATTACAGGCAGCGTTGCGTGGACGCCGGGTATACCGCGTACTTCGCTCAGCAGAGCACTATCGAAACCTTGCGAGCCACGCGTTTCAAGCTGATACTGCATATGACCGACGATGTCGCCCGTGAGACGATTCACCGAACCATTCAAGCTTGTGCTTGCGACCTGTGAGGCGAACAGCAGCGCCACCCCCACGGCAATGCCCAGCACTGCGAACAGCTCCTGTACCAGCACGATCCTCGCTTGCAGACGTGCGTAATACAACCGGGCAATATCTGAGAAAGCCATCATGGCTCGACCGTCTGGCGCCCTGCAACGAAGTAAGCGGGGTCCGGGACGTAATCGGTGAGCCGGCCGTCGCGCAGTTCATGCACGCGGTCGGCGAACGCCGCCGCCTGCGGATCGTGGGTGGCAAGCACGACCGTCGTGCCGCGCTCGCGGCAGAGCTCGCTGAGCAGCCCGAGCACCTCACGACCACGGCGAGTATCGAGATAGCCGGTTGGCTCGTCGGCAAGGACGAGCCCTGGGTCGGTGGCGAGCGCCTGCGCGATGATGACCCGCTGGCGCTCCCCCATTGAGAGCTGCTCGGTGCGGTGATTCATCCGCTCGCCGAGGCCGAGGCGCTTCAGCAGCGGTTCGACCCGCTGGCGGGCATCGCGCGCGTGCGTCACCCACAACTTCAACGAAGCATTCTGGATCGCTCTGGCGCCGGGCAGCAAGTCCGAGGGCTGTCCGATGATCCCGACCTCGCGCAGCCGGTACTCGCACGCCTCCTTGTAGGACAGCGCGGCGACGTCGACACCGTTGACGAGCACAGCGCCACGGTCGGGCTCAAGCAGCGCCGCGATCAGGTTGAGTAGCGTCGACTTGCCCGAGCCGGACGGACCGTACAGCGCCACGAACTCCCCCGGGGCGACGACGAGCGACACACCGTCCACCGCCCGCACGGGCTCCCCTTCACCGACTTGGTAGCGCTTCACGAGATCCCGCAACTCAAGCGCTACAGGCATACGTCGCGCCTGGTATCCGATCCGCCGCGAACGGCTGGCAGGTCGATCACGTTCTTTGGGCGCGGGCTCTGATCGGAGATCGCCCTCAGACCCCTGCGAGAGAGCGAGAACACCCGGTGCGCCGACAACGCCGCCTCCCCATCGGACACCGTCATCAACACCCCCATCCCCGTCTCTTCCACGAGCGACCGCAGGAGCTTCGTCACCTCGGCCGTCTCACGCATCCCAAGACCGTCGGTCACATCGTCCACGAGCAGTAGCCCAGGCTCCCCTACGATCCCCTGCGCGACGTCCACCAGTGCACGATCCCAGCGCGAGAGATCCCCCCAACGCTGCCGCGCACGACTCGCCATCCCCACCCGCTCAAGCGCCACACTCGCGCGAGCAAACGCCTGCCGGCGATGCTTGCGCCGACGGCTGACCAGCAACGGCGCCGCCACGTAATGCACCATCCGCAGATCAACCCGGGGGCCATTTTGCCCCGCCAACCCGATCTCCTCTCGCAGTAGCCTTGAGTGCTCGCGCTCGGACAATCCCGCCAGATCGTAGCCACGGATGCGCACCACACCGTCTTCCGGGGCAACAAGCCCGGCCGCGAGCTGCAACAACGTCGTCTTGCCCCGGCTGCGCGACCCCACCACCGCCACCAGCTCACCAGCCCCCACATCCAACGACACATCCACCAGCAACCCCTCCACACGACCCCGACCACGCTGAGCGCCGTAGCGCACCCCGACCAGCGACAGCAATGGCACGGCGGCGTCCATCACGGGACCTGCCCGGACTCCTTCAAGCGCCGCAAGGACTCCTCACGCAGACCTTCCATGTACTCGCGCAAGCGTTCGCGCTGCGTCAGCTTCGCGAACCAGATCGCGGCCTCGTCACGTATCAGGCCGACCAGCATCAGCGTCGACCAGTCCTTGCCGGTGACGAATGCCTCGGCGTCGATGTGCTCCTCGAACTCGGCGAGGCTCTTGTGCAGGGTGTTGTAGTTGACCCGGCACTCCTCTTCCTCGCTTTCGATTAGTTCGATCATCCGCGGCGTATCCTGCGGGCGCGAAAACGCAACCTTGGTCCGCAGCTCATCACGGATCGCTGAAATTGACGAGCTTGTACGCAGCCATCGCCAGAAGACGATGGCCCCCTCTGGCGTGGCGTGGTAAGCGTCCCCGTCCGCCGTTGGATCCTCTTCGCGATCGGGGGTCGGCTCCGTACCCGGCAGGCCGAGCACCCGCAGGTCGGGGCGCAAAGACAAGGCTGACGCACCGCCGGCACTCGCGTTGGCGGCGCGCGTCGGTGCCGGCACACCGTCGTACAGGCAGATATAGCGATTGCCCAGAAGGCTTTTGATGGCGCTGTGCGCGGTCGTGGCAGAGAACTGGGCCGCAACGAGACGTCCCCGTAGGCGCCGTTCGACACCAAGCTTGCTGTCGGGCTGCTCGATCAGGAGTCCCAAGACCGCTGCCGTGCTCGCCGACAGCTCGCCCTCGCGCGTACGTCCCATAAGGCCGAACCGTACACGAAGAAACCGCCAGGCGTCACGCTGCTAAATCATGTGGACTATTTGATATTTGAAAGACGGCGCCTAATGCAAATTGCCACCCTGGATCATCGCCCGCCGTCGGCGCGCCTCTCCCGCGAGAGGACGACAACGTTGTGGGGGCGCGGACCCTGGTCTGAGATCGCCCTCACACGGCCCCGTGAGAGCGAGAACACCCGATGCGCCGACAACGCCGCCTCCCCATCGGACACCGTCATCAACACACCCATCCCCGTGTCTTCCGCGATTGAGCGCAGGAGCTTCGTTACCTGCGCCGTCTCACGCATCCCAAGGCCGTCGGTCACGTCATCCACGAGCAGGAGCCCAGGCTCTCCCACGATCCCCTGCGCGATGTCCACCAGCGCCTGATCCCAACGCGAGAGATCCCCCCATCGCTGCCGCGCACGACTCGCCATCCCCACCCGCTCAAGCGCCACGCTCGCACGGGCGAACGCCTGCCGGCGATGCTTAAGCCTGCGGTTGACCAGCAACGGCGCCGCCACGTAATGCACCATCTGCAAATCAACCTGCGGGCCACTTTGCCCCGCCATCCCAATCTCCTCCCGCAACAACCGCGCGTGTTCGCGCTCGGACAATCCCACCAGATCGTGGCCACCGAAGCACACCACACCGTCTTCCGGGGCAACAAGCCCGGCCGCGAGCTGCAACAACGTCGTCTTGCCCTGGCTGCGCGACCCCACCACCGCCACCAGCTCACCAGCCCCCACATCCAACGACACATCCACCAGCAACCCCTCCACACGACCCGCACCACGGGCAGCGCCGCGAAAGACCCCAGCCAGGGACAACAACTCAGCCACCCTCCACCTCCGATCGGGAGCGGCCTACAGCGTACCGGCATCCCCGTGATCGCTGCCACAAACTCGTAGTCCCGAGCTGAGATGTTGTGGTGCGGTCAGTCAGACAGTCCCAGTCCATCCATCGGGCGGCGCCCCCGGTTGCCATGCCTTCGTGACGCCGCCGCCTTCTTAGCGGAGGGCGTGCGCGTAGTCGTTCAGCTGGGCCTGGAAGGCAAGCTCTTCGCGTGGGTCGGCGCCCGTGTCATCGATTTCTGTGCGCCAGACGGCGAGCGCGCAGAGTGTCTCGGTGTGCTGCTCGTCGGTCCACCACTCGTCTTTGAGGTTCGCGAGCGCGCGGGGGTAGCGCCCGTGAAGCGCGACGATCTCGCCCCACATCTCCGCGCGCCAGTGGGGGTTCCCCCCGTAGGGTTCGAGCCACGGCGCGCGCTCCCCGCTGCGGCCGGCGACGAGCACGGGGGCGGGCCTGAGCGGGCGGACCTTGCCGTCCTTTGCAGCGAGATCCAGGCCGTTGGTGACGAGCGTGGCGGCGAGCGTGGAGGGTGGGGTGTCCGCGCCAGCGGCGAGTTCGTGGAGTTGTATTGATGCGGGGTCGGGGAGGACGATCTGGAATCGTTGGCTCATCGTGTTCGCTCCTGTGCTGGTGGGTTGATGATGCGGTTGATCGTGCGGGCGATCCCTGGTATGCGGCTGGTGCGGCTGGGCGTGATCGTGTGGTGAAAGCGCGGTCCGTAGTCGCGGTCGGGCAGTTCGGGGTGCGCGAGAGATGGGGTTTGTGCGTGGCTTCGGCGC
>Ga0187855_10001237_pt1 | contig 20623 bp, 14 predicted proteins | sample June2016WEW_8_10_2_FD_132969 | JGI IMG/M metagenome (GOLD analysis project Ga0187855, IMG submission 132969) | Peatland microbial communities from SPRUCE experiment site at the Marcell Experimental Forest, Minnesota, USA - June2016WEW_8_10 | ecosystem: Environmental > Terrestrial > Soil >...
ACGCGCCGTTCGTAAACCATTTCGCACCAACCGTGCTTCCCGCGATAGCGAAACACGATCTTGTGCCCTGGCTCCATCTTGGCGCGAGAGCGGACGATCGAATCCGACAGTTCGACCCAGTCGCCGGTCACCAGGTAGTTGCCTTCCCAGCCGCGCAGCTCAAAATGGCCATCATTTCTCAGAGTGAGCGGGGCCGCGTTGCAAGGAACGGATTTGCCTTGAATCGTGGCGGTCGCGCACTGGTAGCGGCCGGAAACGCCTGGGGTTTGGGCCTGACTTGCGGGGAGCAGGGCGAACGACAGAACCGCAAGCGAGGTCAAGTGCATCCACTTGAATGGAAAAGGGTTGGGCTTCATCCAGTTCTCCGCGTTCACCGGGCCCCTGCGGGAGGCTGTACCTTCGTACAGGTAGTTCGCTGCACGCGATTCGCCAACTAGCCGCGCGACAGGCTATTGATAATAAGGGACTTAGCATGCCGTTGACGCAGACAGCAGTTCCGTCCAGACACTTTTGTATCCCACCGGAACATGCTTGGGGAAAAGTTTTGCAGACTTTTAGTCTTCTTTAATGATGGAACATCCGCCAAACCGCTCTATTTCCGAACCCTTCAATTGAAGGGCAATTCCGCCGCGGCCTCCCCGTCCTTTCGCGGGTCCGAGGCGCCATAGTTCACGCCAGTGGCGAAATCCCGCTGAACGGCCTGCCCGCCGCCTACGACGCTGGAGAACGTTCCTTTCAACTCAATCTGGTGGCCTGCTGCCGCCAACTCGTTGCGGACGCCCTGCGAAAAGCGGTTTTCCATGAACAGGTCGCAGCCGGTGAACGTGTATTTCGAGAAGCGCGGCGCTTCCAGAGCGGCCTGAATGTTCATCTTGAAGTCGGCAATGTCGGCGATGAATTGCGCGTGCGCCTGCGCCTGGTTCCAGCCACCCATGATGCCAAAGGCCATGCGCGTATCGCCCTTCTGCGCGAAACCTGGAATGATCGTGTGTAACGGGCGTTTGCGTCCGGCTAACGCGTTCGGCGATGCGGGATCGAGAGTAAATAGCCCGCCACGGTTGTGGAGAACAAATCCGGTCCCCGGCGCCACGATTCCTGATCCAAACGACGAGTAGTTACTCTGTATGAGCGAGACCATATTCCCGTCGCGGTCCACCACGGTCAGGTACGTCGTCTCGCTTCCCGGCGGCAGGACTCCGGCCTTGGCGTCGCAATTCGCGTGTACTGGGTCGATCTGTTTGGCGCGTTCGTTGGCCCAATTTTTCGACAGTAGCGTGGCGACCGGCAGTTTTTGCTTTCGGGGATCACCGATGTACTTTGCTAAATCGGTGTAGGCTAGCTTCTTGGCTTCGATCTCGGCGTGCAGTGCCCGCGTCGAACCGAAACCCCAGTCCTTCTGCCCCAGCGGGAAAGTCTCCATGATGTTCAGCATTTCCAGCGCCGCGAGTCCCTGCCCGTTGGGCGGCATTTCGTAAACCGTCCAATCGCGATAGGTTGTCGAAATCGGTTCGATCCATTCGCTGGAATATCCGGATAGGTCCTGCGCCGTCATGGTGCCGCCATGGCGCTTCATAGTGTCCAAAATCTTGGCCGCGATCTCGCCTTTGTAGAATCCGTCGCGTCCGTGATTGGCGATTTGTTGCAGCGATGCGGCCAAGTCGGGGTTGCGGAAAATTTCTCCGACCTTCGGGGCGTGGTCCTGCGGCAGGTACGTCTTCGCGGCAGCCTCGTCCGCTCGCAGAAGATCAACGTCGCCGGCCCAATAAGCCGCAACCCATTCGGTTACCGGGAAGCCGTCCTGTGCGGTGCGGATCGCGGCGCTCAGGTCTTCCGCCAGCTTCTTACGCCCGAATTTGTCGGCGAGTTTCTGCCAACCGTCGATCATTCCAGGAACGGTGACCGCGTTGATGCCGCGCTGCGGCATGTCGCGCAGGCCTTGCTTTTGCAGAAACCCGATCGTCAGTCCCTTGGGAGCCCAGCCGCTGGCGTTCAGTCCGTAGAGTTTGTTGGCCTTCGCGTCGTACACGATCACAAACATGTCTCCACCGATGCCGTTCATCATGGGTTCAACCACGCCCATCATGGCGTTTGCCGCGATCGCTGCGTCAACGGCATTGCCGCCGTGTTCGAGTATGCGAACTCCCGCCTGCGAGGCGAGCGGTGACTCCGTAGCCACGATCCCGCCGCGCGAAATCACCATCGACCGGGCCTGGCCGCGGTCCTGTGCGCGCGCCGCGTGGTATGACAGCGCGGCAACGATGCAAGCGGCAATGCTCAATCGAATCGGAATTTGCATGGTCCCTTCCCTGGCCGGCCGAATCCAAACCACAGACAATTTCGCGCTCTTGCCCGAACATACCGTGGCGTGCCGCACTGTATCGCGAGCGCCTCGGCCTCGCAAGCGTCGCGATTGACGCGGGGGGCCATGGCGTCGCACACTCATAGCGAGTTCTTTGGGAAATTCCCCGATATCACCCTAGAATCGAATGAACGTGGCCTCGCATCCAACCTGTGCCTGCATGGCAGCTTATTGTCCGTCTTGGGAGACCTGAATCGTGCCTGAACAAAGCGCTGAAAGTTCCATTTCGCGGCAACAGAGCCCGGAGTCACAGATCGAAGCACAAATCGACGCATTTCTAGCCGGACGAAACTCCGACCCCTTCGCGCTGCTCGGCCCGCAACCCGTCGATACGTCTTCGGGACGCCGCTGGGTTATCCGTTTTTTTCATCCGCACGCAATTTCCGCCAGCGTCCAGGTCTCCGGCGTTGGCGTCGTCGAGGCGAAAAAGCGCCGCGATGTAGGCTTCTTTGAAGCGACCTTGCCTGACACGTACCGCGATCGCCCCGACGCCGCCAACTACCGCATCCGCTTTCATTCGGACGTTGGCCAGGATTTTGAACGGTACGACACCTACGCGTTTCCCTACCTGCTCAGCGATTTCGATCTCTACCTGATGGGTGAGGGCCGCCACTACGACGCCTACGAAAAGCTGGGCGCGCATTTAAAAACCGTCGCAGCAGTTCGGGGCGTCAATTTTGCGGTCTGGGCGCCGAGCGCGCGCCGCGTCAGCGTTGTCGGTGATTTCAACCACTGGGACGGTCGCGTGAATCCCATGCGCGCCCGCGGATCCTCCGGTGTTTGGGAACTGTTCGTGCCTGAGCTGAACGAAGGCGCTATCTACAAATACGAAATCATCGGCCCGCGCGGAGAGCTGCTCCCGCTCAAGGCCGATCCGTTCGCTTTTCGCGCCGAGTTGCGACCCAACACAGGTTCCGTCGTCGCGAGCCTTGATAACCACACGTGGAAGGACTCGGAATGGATGTCGCGGCGCAAAGATACTCCTTGGCTGGAGTACCCGATCTCGATTTACGAAGTACATCTCGGCGCCTGGCGTCGCGTCCCCGATGAAGGCAACCGGTGGTTGACCTACCGCGAGCTAGGCGATCAGCTCATCCCCTACGTAAAAGAGCTGGGATACTCTCACATCGAACTCCTGCCGATCATGGAGCATCCCTTTGACGGCTCGTGGGGCTATCAGACCATCGGCTATTACGCCGCGACCAGCCGTTACGGAACCCCGGACGAGTTCATGGAATTCATCGATCGCTGCCATCGCGCCGGGATCGGCGTCCTTCTCGATTGGACTCCCGCCCATTTCCCACGCGACACGTTCGGCCTCGCCGAATTCGACGGCACTCATTTGTACGAGCACTCCGACCCGCGTCAGGGTTCCCATCCCGACTGGGGCACACTGGTTTTCAATTACGGCCGCAACGAGGTCGTGAACTATCTCATCTCCAATGCGCTTTTCTGGCTCGACAAGTACCATATCGACGGCCTTCGCGTGGATGCCGTCGCTTCGATGCTCTATCTGGATTACTCGCGGAAGGAAGGCCAATGGATTCCCAACGAATTCGGCGGCCGCGAAAATCTGCATGCCATCGCTTTCCTCAAGCGGCTGAACGAAGTCGCTTACGAACGTTTCCCCGGTCTGCTCACCATTGCCGAGGAATCGACATCCTGGCCGGCCGTATCGCGTCCCACATATCTCGGCGGGCTGGGCTTCAGCCTTAAATGGAACATGGGCTGGATGAATGACACGTTGAAGTATTTTTCGACCGACCCGATTTATCGCCGGTTCGAGCAGAACAAGCTCACGTTCTCACTGCTGTACGCCTTCACCGAAAACTTCGTCCTTCCCTTCTCGCACGACGAAGTCGTTCACGGCAAGAACTCGCTTCTGCACAAAATGCCGGGCGATATGTGGCAGCAATTCGCCAATCTGCGCCTGCTCTACGGCTACCAATACGGGCATCCCGGGAAGAAATTGCTTTTCATGGGCCAGGAATTCGGGCAACGCGAAGAATTCAGCGAAGCTCACAGCCTGCAGTGGCATTTGCTCCAATATGAAACGCACCGCGGGCTACAAAACCTCGTCGCCGATCTGAATAGACTCTACGCCGCTGAACCCTCCCTGCATCAAGTGGACTTCGACTGGCACGGTTTCGAGTGGATCGACTGCAACGACGCCGACAACAGCACCTTCTCTTTCATCCGCCACGGCAAGAACCCGGACGACTTGATGATCGTCGTCATCAATGCGACGCCGGTAGTGCGCAAAGGCTACCGTGTGGGTGCGCCTCGGCCTGGCTTCTATAAGGAGGTCCTGAACACTGACGCGGCGGTCTACGGCGGCTCCAACGTAGGCAATATGGGCGGCATTCACTCGGAATCGATACCGCACATGGGCCGCGAGCAATCGTTGCCTATGACCCTCCCCCCGCTCGCGGCAGTGTTCCTGAAGTGGACCCCAAGCTGACAACCCGCCGACCCTTCTAGTACAGGGCCTGAGTTGGCGTAGCCCAGCGGCTCCTAGTTCCGCTCGTTCTGCACCCTCTCCAATCGGCTCCTCGCCGATCGGCAGTTTTCGAGGTAAAAATTCAACCGCACTTCCCCTCGAATTATTCGGGAAACATTTTTCAGCCCACTCTCGTATATCAAGCCAGGGTGCTGGACTCGATCCGCTTTATCACTGAGTTCCGGCCACTGGTTTTCTTAACTTCAAGTCCGTGAAGGAGATACTCCGCCATGACCGACCGCACGCGAAAGCTTCCCGCCCTCGCACTGATCGCCGTTTCGTTGGCCCTTACTCCGATCGCCGGGCTCGCCCAAAGTAACTCCGAAAAGGCGTCCGAGCCCGCCGGTCGAGATCGTTGGCTGCATATCCGCGTGGATAATCCCGACTCCAAGGAAGAGACCGTTCGCGTCAATGTCCCTCTCGAACTCGCCGAAAAGATTCTGCCCACCATTAACCGGGATCGCCTCCAGAGCGGCAAAGTCAAGGTCGACGAGATCGATTGCCACGGCGTAGACCTGCACGCCTTGCTTGACGCTGTGCGCAGCTCCAAAGACGGCGAATTCGTCACCGTCCAGAACAAAGACTCCGACGTCCGCGTGGCCAAACAAAACAACTATTTCCTGGTTCACGTTGTCGACAAGCATCACTCGTCGAAGAAATCGACCGTGGAGGTCAAAATCCCCATGAAAGTCGTCGACGCGTTGTTTTCGGGTGGCAAGGACGAGCTAGACTTGGTGGCTGGCCTACGCGCCCTGTCCGCGCAGGGAGACACGGAACTGGTATCCGTGAAAGATGAAGAAAATACCGTGAGGATCTGGCTGGACTCGAAGAACGTTTCCGATTAATCGTACGGTCAAACAGTACAGAAGACGTAATTTCACGCAGACCCTGGAATTCAAGTCGATTGGAAGGAGACAGATATGCTGCTCGCGAACCTAGCCCTCGGCGTCGTAGGAACCGTAGTCCTGGCCGGCGTCTACACCTTTCATGACGGCATCCTGCGAGTGGACGTAGATCAGCAGGACGAGCGGCACGTCCATGTTTGGGCTCCTGCTGCTGTCGTTCCGATCGCCATGCACGTCGTCCCCAGACGACACCTAGAACGCGCGGCCGAGCAAGTCCGGCCGTGGCTCCCTACGCTTCGCGCTTTGACCAAGGAACTGGAGAAGTATCCGAACGCTGAATTCGTGGACGTCCGGGAAGGCAACGACGAACAGCACGTTCGCGTCCGAACCGAAGGCGGAAGGCTATTGATTGATGTCGATGAACCCGATGAACACGTCCACGTCGCTTGCCCCTTGGCGATGATACGCGACGTTGCCGACGAACTTGAGATCAACACTCCCGGAGTATAACCGCCACGAACGCCTGTAGACCCTCACTGCGGATTCTTGTGCTGCTGCATGAATGCCTGCGGATCGAACTTCGTAACCGGGCCCGTGATGTGATCCGTCGCTCCGGTGATGATCTTGGTTAGCACCATCGAGCTATTCTTGCCGGCCTGCTTTACCATCGCTATCGGCGTCACCTTATCGCTGGTCCAAACTTCATCCGTGCCGTCATCCTTTTTCCAATGCGCACAGCTGAAGGTCCCCGCGGGCACCGTGATCGTCTCCGTTCCCACCTGTTGCCACTTCGCCATTTCATCCTTCATGTGATTCTTGCCCATTTGATCGGGGTTAAACGGCATTTCCACGGCTGGCTGCCCAGGCTGCTGAAACACAATCCTGGTGAACTGAAAATCCTTGGTGACCAATACCTTCGAATACATCATGGCGCCCGCGCGCGGCTCCGTGTGCCCAATTTCCATCCAGTACCCTTCTCCGTTCGGGGTCATTTCTTTGCCGACGATAGTCATCTCCATTTGAGAGGCGGGTCTCTTCTGGTCGCTGGACTGCTGCTCATAAACGGCGCCGTTCCCTACCACTGGCTTGAAAATGTCCGCAATATTCGGCTTGCTGAACAGGTTCATACCCATCTGCGCGGCAACGCCACCACAAAGGCACAGACATCCAGCCCCTGCCAGCACAACGCCAAGCAATCGCTTCATCGTCTTCGTCTCCTTTGGACACTACGGTCGGAAGCCAGTGCCAGAGATTATACGGCGAAGAACCGAAAAAAATCGCAGACTTTCGCGACGCCAGATTAATTCGCGCCAGATTGAACTGCAGATTGAATTTGACGAAGGTCACGTCCGGTCGACTCGACAAGCCTTCGACGCCTTCGTTTATTCATACGCGAGGGCCACAACCGGATCGTAGCTCGCCGCGCGCAACGCAGGATAGGCTACTCCCGCCGCCGCACCGACAACCGCCAGCAAGATGGACGAAAGCACCCACCGCGGCGTGATTAGGATCATCAGCCCTGGATTGGTCTCTTTCAAAATCGCCTGTATTAGGAACGTCAATAGAATGCCGACAACGCTTCCAAGCAGTGTTAGTACGAGAGTTTCGCCGAGCAGCATCTCCACAATGTCGAATCGCGAAAACCCCAGGGCCTTCAGGATTCCGACCTCGCGCGTCCGCTCCATCACCATGGTGTGCATGTTCAACAGCACGACCAGGAAGCTGATCACGATGCCCAGCCCAACCATCGATCGCACAAACGGCTTCAGCTCCGGCAGGTTCGAGGAACTCATCAGCGTCACATATTCCGACATCGACCGCACCCGGTTATTCGGCGACAGGTTCAAAATTTCCGCTCGCGTCGCTTCGGTGTCCCCTTTGCTCCGCACGTAAAACATCGAGACGCGGTTCTCGACGCCGGCAATCTCTTGCGCGGTCTTGATCGGAATAAAAAATCGCGCTCCTTTGCCGTGCGCCACGATCCCGCTGATCGTAAAGGTGTGATTCAGCAACGTGATATGGTCTCCGGCCTTCAGGTGTTTCGATTGGGCGATGATATCGTCGGCAATGACTTCGTCCGGAGAATCAAACTTGCGCCCCGCCCGGTACAAGAAGCCCCGGCTCAGCGCGTTAAACCGTTTGTAGTCGATGCCATAGATCATCACCAGGTTCTTCGGCTCGGTGAGAATCACCGTCGGTGCGACTTCGTCCACTCCAGGCAATGCCTCGATCTGATCGGCCAATGTTTCCGGCATCACCGCGCTGGAAAACGCAAAGAAAATAGACGAGTTGGGCGGTTGGACGAGAATATCCGCGCCGACGCCTTCCACGCGCTTCCCCCACTCGGAAATTACACCCGACGTGAGGCCGACAATCATCAGCACCAAGATCACTTGAATCGCAATCGCGATGACGCTGAGCGCGCACCGCAGCGGCCGCGCCGCGATGTTGCCCCAAAACATTTGTACGAGGGAAAAAGGTCCGTCGAAGGTGTCATTCATCCATGGAATCCAGTTTACCCAGCCGCTAGCAAGACGTATGCCGAATCTCCACCCAAATATTTCTGCTCCGTAAAGTTTTCAACACAAGTGTTGATAAGTTTGTGGAAAAACTCGCTTCCTCTAAGGCTAACTACACGCTTCTCAGTATCCTGACTCGGTTTGCACTATTTCGGTGCAAGTATCTTGCTCACGACACGTCGGACCGCGAACTCCCTTTCGAAAAGTCCGCGACGCGCCAATCACTCAGTACCAGCGGGGCGGTCTGTCTAAATGTATTTTGATCGTCTGCTTTGCTTCGTTGACATCGTACCAGCGCCCGTACGTTTTCCAGCCGTCGGCAACCACTTGCACCAGGACTCGTCCCATTGGAGCATCCGGGATGTGCGCCGTTCCGTCTCGGTTCGTCTTCACATTCAGCTCCACCGTCTTGTTCTTCTTTATCTTGCGTTCTTCGATGTACTTGATATAGATACTGGCATTCTCGATTGGCGCTTCATTTTCGCCGCCCGACACTTCGATGGTGACGCGCGACGTTTGTTCCGTCGGCGCTTGTTTACCAGGCGTGGCCGGTTGGGCCTGCGCCCCCGCCGTCACTGGCGTAGCGCAAAGCGCCAGCGTCATCAAACACACCGCGGCTGATCCCAGAAATCGCATCTCCGTCAATACTCCATCCTCCACGCCGCGCGCAGCTTGGTCAAGTCTAACCGCCACATTTTTCGATGCACTTGGCGATGGAGATGCTGCTCGTCGGATCCGGCGCTATCACCAGTCAGTCGCTGGAAACTCTTTCCTATCCTGAGTTTGACTGCCCGGTTTTGCTACGATACCTTCTTTCCAGCAACCCTCCCGCAGCGTAACTGGCCGTTGCTGTCGAATTTCAGCGCGATACGGTCCGAAGCGGGAGAACCCCGAGAATCCGTCCATTTCGCTGAGCGGAGCGCTTGACGATCAGTTCCAGCGTCGCCGCTCGCGGACCGCGCGTTACGGCCGGCAAGCCCCCGGGAAGCAACTAACATTTTGCAATTTTCAGAAGCAGGAGTCCCCATGGGTTTCGCTACAAACGCTATCCACGTCGGCCAGGAGCCTGATCCCGCCACCGGTGCCGTCGTCGCTCCGATCTATCAGACCTCCACCTACGTGCAGACCGAGCTCGGCAAAACGAAAGGCTACGACTACGCCCGCACCAATCATCCCAATCGCAAAGCCCTCGAGCGCACCGTAGCGAAATTGGAAGGCGGCCAGTCCGCCTATGTTTTTTCTTCCGGCATGGCCGGCATCGACGCGGTGTTTCGTCTTCTCCGCCCCGGCGATCACGTGATCGTCTCGGAGGCAGTCTACGGCGGCGTGTTTCGCCTTTCGACGCAGCTCCTCGTGCACTTCGGCCTGGAATTCAGTTTCGTCGACACCTCAACGCCGGAATTTGTCCTCGGCGCGCTCCGCCCAAACACCAAGATGCTGTACGTGGAAACTCCCGCGAATCCGACCCTGCGGGTTACCGACATCGCAGCCATCGCTAAAATCGCCGACGATCGAAGCGTAACCTTGGTCGTTGACAACACTTTCCTCAGTCCCTACCTCCAACGCCCCATCGAACTCGGCGCTCACATCGTCGTCCATTCCATGACCAAGTACCTCAACGGCCACAGCGACTCCACTGGCGGCGCCGTAATTCTCACGCGCCCCGAAGACGCCGAGAAAATTTATTTCATCCAGCGTTCCGCGGGCACTGGCCTCGCTCCTATGGACTGCTTCTTGACCTCTCGCGGCATCAAGACGCTCGCCGTGCGCATGCTCCAGCACAATGCCAACGGCATCTCCGTGGCACGCCATCTCGACGCTCATCCCAAAATCAAAAAGGTATACTACCCAGGCTTGCCGTCGCACCCGCACCACGAGATCGCCCGTAAGCAGCAGCGCGGCCCGGGCGCCATGCTGGCCTTCGACCTTGAGACGCAAGACGCCGCCCGCCGCTTCCTCAACCAGGTAAAGCTCTGCTCCCTCGCCGAAAGCCTGGGCGGAGTCGAAACGCTCATTTCGCTTCCCGCGCTCATGACTCACGCTTCCATGCCCGCAGAAGTCCGCGAACGAGTCGGCATCACCGAAGGGCTGGTGCGCCTTTCCATCGGCATCGAAGACGTCGAAGACATCATCGCCGACCTCGATCAAGCCTTACTCCACATCTAAATCTTTCGCCACCCGTCAGGCGAGCGCTCGGTCATGAATACGGAAGGACTGTTTCTTCCAGTAGGTGAGGGAGCGCCACGCCCATTCGAGGGGGCCGAAGCGAAAATGGCGCAGCCAGATGGGACTGACGACGAGAATCACAATCCAGACGAGAACGACGGTTCCGTAAAGTTGATGACGCTGGAGCTTGCCGAAAAGTCCGAAGCCGTAGCCATTGAAAATGGTCGTGCAGATGAGAGAAGTGAGAATGTAATTGGAAAAGGCCATTCTGCCGACGCAAGCGAGAGTTCTGGTGGCAGATTGCAAAACGCCCGACTTAATCACCAGAAGAATCACAGCGATATAGCCTAAGGCAGTAAAACGCCCAATCTCATAGGTGGTTATATTGGGCACCCAGGAGTCCATGCTGAAATGGCCTTTGGCGGCGGACCAGGCGCTCCAAGTATCCACAGGCAAGCCAATGGCGAAGGACAGCAGAGCCATCCACACATAGAATTTCGTGGAATAGCTTCCGGTGAGCACGCCCAGTTTGAGCAGCGCCATGCCGATCAGCATCATGGCCAGAACGTCGAACCACCACGGCATATAGATGGGATGACTGTGTAATTCGTAGACGTGCTTGGCGCGAAATGCGACTAACTTGAAATATCCGCCCAGATGCGCATCCGTATCTTCTTTCAAATCCTCGGGAGGCGGATAGTAGATTTTGAGGGCGTCTTCCCATTCTTTCTTCTCCTCTTCCTGGGCCGAGGTCAGCTTTTTGCCTGCTTTCTCGTCGGCTTGAATCTGGCTATATTCGCGCTGCAGACTCTTCAGATGGAAATGATCGCGAACTCCGTTACCTACCATGGTCAGCACCATGATTCCAGCGGTGATCAACAGAATACGGGCAGATAGCTTGCGCAGCGGATAAAGCACCAGGCCCATCACGGCGTAATAGAAAAGGATGTCGCCGTCCCAGATCAAATACGCGTGGATGACGCCAAAGAGCAGGAGCCACAGCATGCGCCGGTAATGAATGTCCGCGGCGTCGGCGGCTGCGCCCCTGCGGGAAAGCCGGTCCACTAGAAGATAGACGCTTGCCCCGAAAGCCATTGAAAAAATGGCGCGCATCTTGCCGTCGGCGAAGATTGTGGTGAGGCACCAAGTGACCAGATTCACGCCGGTTGCGCCGCCTGCAGGCGCGGGGCTGTCATAAGCAGGGCCGGGCAGGCCGAACGAGCAGATGTTCATCGACAGGATGCCGAGCAGGCCAAATCCGCGAATGGTGTCGAGCGCGGAGATTCGTTCCTCCAAACGGACTGGCGAGACCGCGGGCTGGTCTTCGTCCGCTAGCACGCTCGGAGGCGCCGCAGCAGGGGTGATGGGGGCGATACCAATTTCGGCCGTGTTGGAAGCCGCGGAGATTTCGTGCGTCGTCATTCGTGGACCTCACAAGAGCAAACGGTGCAGCGGGGTCCCTATTTGGCCTAGATTGGCCATCATCCTACACCCGTCTCGCCCGTTCGCAATGCACTTCGCCGTGCGAGGCTCGGCCAAACATCCTGCTCAGTCTGATGAGCGCCCTGAGCAAACACCGTCTATCGCCCGGCCTCATTGACTCGCCCTCGCGCTGCACTTAGAATCCCCCCGCATGCCCGACCCGGCTTCCCTCTCAGGTCAAACCGTCTCGCACTACCGCGTCGTCGAAAAGCTCGGCGGCGGTGGCATGGGCGTCGTCTACAAAGCCGAAGACACCAAGCTCGGCCGCTTCGTAGCCCTGAAATTTCTCCCCGACGACGTCGCCAAAGATCCGCAAGCCCTCGAGCGCTTCCAGCGAGAAGCCCGCGCCGCCTCCGCCCTCAACCATCCAAATATCTGCACTATCCACGACATCCAGGAACAGGACGGCCGCGCCTTCATCATCATGGAATACATGGAAGGCGCCACTCTCAAACACGTGATCACCGGCTCTCCACTGGAAATTGAACGCCTGCTCGAGATCGGTATCGACGTTTCCGACGCCCTCGATGCCGCTCACGCCAAAGGCATCATCCATCGCGACATCAAGCCCGCCAATATTTTCGTCACCGCGCGCGGCCACGCCAAAATCCTCGACTTCGGTCTCGCCAAGCTCACCCTCGCAAGTGCTCCGTCCGGCGACACGGCAAGCAGCAGTACAGGCAACATTACCGAAGACCATCTCACTGGAGCCGGCAGCACCGTCGGCACCGTCGCCTACATGTCTCCCGAACAAGCCCTTGGCAAACCGCTCGATGCCCGCAGCGATCTCTTTTCCTTCGGCGCGGTTCTCTACGAAATGGCCACTGGTGTTCTTCCCTTCAAGGGCGACACCTCTGCCGCCATTTTCGACGGCATCCTCCACAGGGCTCCCGTTGCGCCCGTGCGCTTCAACAGCGAGATTCCCGACGAACTCGAGCGCATTATCAACAAAGCTTTGGAGAAAGACCGCAACCTCCGCTACCAACACGCCTCTGATCTTCGCGCCGACCTCAAACGCCTCAAGCGCGAGACTTCCGGCCGCTCCATTGTTCAACCAGCCGCCGACTCTGACGTCCAGGAATCCTCGATCCCGCCCAAGAAAATCTCCAGCGGCCGGCGCAAACCCGCTAGCGCGGGCGCAATCGCCGCCGCCGAATCCGTTCCATCGCGATCGTCCAAATCTTTACTGTCCGTCCTCGCCATTCTCGTGGTGCTGCTCGTCGCCGGCGGAATCTACTACTGGCAATCGCGCGTATCCGCCAAACTCACCGAAAAAGACACCATCGTGCTGGCCGATTTCGCCAACTCCACCGGCGACGCCGTCTTCGACGACACCCTGAAGCAAGCCCTCGCCGTGAATCTTGGCCAGTCTCCCTTCCTGAACATTGTTTCCGAAGACAAAGTCCACAACACGCTGGAGATGATGGGGCAACAATCGGCGCAACACATCTCCAACGACCTGGCGAGAGAGATTTGCCAGCGTGCCGGCGCAAAAGCTTCCATCGATGGTTCCATTTCCGGTCTCGGCACCCAGTACGTGGTTTCCCTGCGCGCAATAAATTGCGCCACGGGCGACGCCCTGGCTCGACGCCAGGCCCAGGCGCCAAGCAAAGAGCGCATTCTGGAAGCGCTCAGTGACGCCGCATCCAAGTTGCGAACCGATTTGGGTGAGTCGCTCAGCTCCGTGCAGAAATACGATGTGCCTCTGGCGGACGCCACCACCACCTCGCTGGAAGCCTTGAAGACCTTCAGTATCGGCACGCGAACCGCACACGAGAAGGGCACATCCGAATCGATCCCTTTCCTAAAGCGTGCCGTCGAGCTGGATCCCAATTTCGCGATGGCCTACACTTCCCTGGCCACCTCCTATTACAATCTGAACCAGATCGATCTCTCCATCGCCGCCATCAAGAAGGCCTTCGAGTTGCGCGACCGCGTTACCGAACGCGAGCGCTCCCATATCACTACCCTCTACTACGACATCGCCACCGGCGAACTCGAAAAGGCCACCGAAGGTTACAAGCAATGGTTGCAGATCTATCCTAGAGACGTGACCGTCCATGGAAACTTGGCGAATGAATTCATGGTGGCAGGCAAATACCAGGACGCCGTCGACGCCGAGAGGGTTACCTTGGCGAGCGATCCCAACGTCGTCGATTACCTGAACCTGACCGCCAGCTACACAGGACTCGATCGCTTCGACGAAGCCCAGGGCGCCATCGACGACGCGTTTGCTCGCAAGCTCGATGATCCCGTGATGCATGAGAACATCTATACTCTCGCTTTCTTGCGCGGAGACACTGCCAAGCTTGATCGTGAGTTGTCGCTGAGCGCGGGAAAACCCGGATGGGAGGATCTCCTCCTCTTCCTGCAATCCAACACCGCGGCCTTCCACGGCCACATCAACGACGCTCGTTCCCTTTCCCGGCGCGCGGCCAACGCCGCTATGCGCGCCGATCTTAAGGAACCTGCAGCTCTCTGGCTCGCCGATGCCGGCTTACGCGAGGCGGCCTTCGAAAATCGCGAGCAGGCTCGGCAATTTGCCGCCGAGTCCGGAAAGATCGCTCCAACCAGCCGCGACGCTCAGATTTTGGTTGCTCTCGCCTTGGCGCGCGGCGGAGACGCCGCGCGAGCACAAGCGATCGTCGACGATTTGAACCGCCGCTTTCCCGTCAATACCGTCGTCCAATCGGTCTGGCTCCCCACCATCCGCGCCCAAGTCGAACTCAGCCGCGGTAATGCAGCCAAAGCCGTGGACCTGTTGCAATCCCCGATCCCCTATGAATTTGGTGAAGGCATCGGCAGCCTGAATTTCGTTTGCATCCTGCCGGCATATATCCGAGGGGAAGCCTATCTCGGTGCGAAACAGGGCAGCGCCGCAACCGCCGAGTTCCAGAAAATTCTCGGTCACCGCGGGCTGGTGTCAAATTGCTGGACGGGCGCGCTCGCCCACCTCGGTCTCGCCCGCTCCTACGCTCTGTCAGGCGACACCGCGAAGGCTCGCACCTACTACCAGGACTTTCTCGCCCTCTGGAAAGATGCCGACCCCAGTCTTCCCGTCCTGCAACAAGCCAAAGCCGAATACGCCAAGCTCCAGTAGCACCGCCACCTCTCCTCGCCTCATTGACTCGCTCCGCCTCTCCACTTAAAATCCCTCGCACATGCCCCAGTCGCCCTCCCTGATCGGTCAAACCGTCTCGCACTACCGCATCGTCGAAAAACTCGGCGGCGGTGGCATGGGCGTCGTCTACAAAGCGGAAGACACGCGACTGGGCCGCTTCGTAGCCCTGAAATTTCTCCCCGAAGATCTCGCCCACGATCCGCAATCGCTCGAACGTTTCAAGCGCGAAGCCCGCGCCGCCTCCGCCCTCAACCATCCCAATATCTGCACGATTTACGACATTGGCGAAGAATCCGGCAAAGCTTTCATCGCCATGGAATTTCTCGACGGCGCGACGCTAAAACACGTCATCACCGGCAAGCCTCTGGAACTCGAGCAGCTCCTCGGACTCGGTATCGAAATTGCCGACGCCCTTGACGCCGCCCACGGTGCCGGCGTCGTTCATCGCGACATCAAGCCCGCCAACATCTTCGTCACCAAACGAGGCAACGCCAAAGTTCTGGACTTCGGCCTCGCAAAGATTGCCGACCTCGCCGCCTCCATTACGAGATCCGACGCCGCCATGACTGAGGGGGTGCGTCCAGACCATCTCACCAGCCCAGGCACCACGCTCGGCACGGTGGCCTACATGTCTCCCGAACAAGTTCGCGGCAAAGAGCTGGACGCCCGTAGCGACCTCTTCTCCTTCGGTGTCGTTCTTTACGAAATGGCCACCGGCGCCCTTCCCTTTCGCGGCGACACCTCTGGCCTAATCTTCGATTCCATCCTCAATCGCGCCGCAGTCTCTCCGGTGCGCCTGAATCCCGATCTCCCCGCCAAACTCGAAGACATTATCAATCGCGCCCTCGAAAAAGATCGCGACCTCCGCTATCAACACGCCTCCGAGATGCGCGCCGAGCTAAAGCGCCTCAAACGCGACACCGATTCCGGCCGCTCCACCATCCATTCTTCCGATCCCGAGGCGAAGCACGCGCAACCCGCGCAGGCTTCGGTTTTCACCGCATCCGCGGCGTCAACGCCAACTGCGTCGGCGTCGGCTTCCGCTTCCGCCAGCTGCGGTCCCTCTGCTGTCGTGAACTCGGCGCCAAGCGTCTCCTCGTCCGTCGTCGCGCCCCCAAAGAGTTCGAGTGCGTTGCTTCTCGCGGCGGTCGCGATCCTTATCGCCGCGGTCTTCGCTGGCGGGCTCTACTGGCGTTCGCACGCCAGCCCCAAACTCAGCGAGAAAGACACCGTGGTCCTCGCCGACTTCACTAACACCACCGGCGATTCGGTTTTCGACGGCGCTCTGCGCCAGGGACTCTCCTCTCAGCTCGAACAATCCCCGTTCCTGAATCTGCTTTCCGACGAGCGCATCGCGCAAACTCTTTCCCTCATGGCCCAGCCCAAAGACGCCCGCCTCACCCACGACATTGCCCGCGACGTCTGCCAGCGCACCGCCAGCGCTGCCACCATCGAAGGCTCCATCTCTAACCTTGGCTCACAATACGTGGTTGGCCTCAAGGCAGTGAACTGCCACAACGGCGATCAATTGGCCCAGGAACAAACCACCGCAAACGGGAAAGAGCAGGTGCTGAAAGCCCTGGGCGACACCGCCACCAAAATCCGCGAAAAACTCGGCGAATCACTCTCGTCTCTGCAAAAGTTCGACGCCCCTCCCGAAAGCGTGACCACCGCGTCCCTCGAAGCGTTGCAAGCCTACGGCCTCGGCTATCAAACCATGACCGTGAAGGGCGACTTTGCCGCGGCCGTCCCGTTATTCCAGCGCGCTACCCAGCTCGATCCCAATTTCGCTATGGCCTATGCCCGCCTGGGCACCAACTACAATAATTTGGGCGAAGAATCGCGCGCCATCGAAAGCCTTCATAAGGCCTACGATCTTCGCGAGCGCGCCAGCGAACGCGAGCGGTTTTATATCACTTCGCATTACCAGGACTTTGTGGAACGCGATTCGGAAGCTTCCCGAACCACCTATGAAACCTGGGCTCGCACCTACCCGCGCGACGAGGTCCCGCCCACCAATCTAGGCGTGCTTTACCAGATCCTCGGCCAGTACGACGAAGCTCTAATCGCGGCTCGCGACGCCTTCAAGCTCAGCCCCGACGGCATCAGCTACGCGAACCTCTGCCACACCTACGTGGCCCTGAACCGGCTCGACGAAGCCAAGGCTGTCGCTCAGGAAGCTCAATCAAAGAATCTCGACGCTCCTTATCTTTACATCGACGTTTACACCATCGCGTTCTTGCAGCATGACTCTGCAGGAATGGCCCGCGTCGTCGAGCATTTGATGAGCTCGCGCGGATACGAAGATCAGATCCTTGCGATACAGTCCGAGACCGCCGCATATTCCGGCCAGTTTGCAAAAGCCCGGGAAATCTCGGCTCGCGCGATCGAATCCGCGGTACGCGCCGATATCAAAGAGCGCGCCGGAACCGATCAGGCCATCTCTGCGGTTCGCGAGGCATTCGTCGGAAATAACACGTTCGCGCTACGCCAGGCTCGCGCCGCCCTGGCCCTCTCCAACAATCGCGCGGTCAGCGGAATTTCCGGCATAGCGCTGGGCCTGGCAGGAGAAACCTCGCAGGCCACTCATACCGCTGACGATCTCGCCAAGAACTTCGCAAAGGACACCCTGCTGCAATTCGGATTAGTGCCCATGGTTCGCGCGGCCGTATTCCTTCACGACAAGAAAGGTGCTCAGGGAATTGAAGCGCTGTCACCGGCCGCCCGATATGAATTAGGCGGAGCCACCCCGGGCTTCAATCTCATTCCCGCCTACTTGCGCGGGCTCAGCTATCTCCAGCTCAAGCAGGGCTCTCAGGCTGCCGCGGAATTCCAAAAAGTGATCGATCATTCAGGCGTCGCTGGGAACACCGTCGTCGCCCCGCTGTCCCACCTCGGGTTGGCGCGCTCGTACGCGCTCGCAGGTGACACTGCAAAATCCCGCACCGCCTATCAGGATTTCCTGGCCCTCTGGAAAGACGCCGACCCCGACCTCCCAATCCTCCAGCAAGCCAAATCCGAATACGCGAATCTCCCCAAGTAGCACAGCCACTCCTGCTTGCCCTGAGCCTCGAAGGGGCTGTGTCCCTGTAATCCGCACCACGCCCGATCCGCGAGTCGCGACTCGCCACATCACTTCCCCGGCTTCACGCTTTCCTCCAACCAATCCAAATACTCCCGCGACCCAGCCGCCACCGGAATGACCACAAACTCCGGCACATCGTAGCTGTGCCAGTGCACAACTTCCTTCTCCAACTCCGCTAGCCGCTTTTCGGTGGTCTTGATGACGATCAGAACCTCCCGCGCGCTTTGCACTTTTCCCTTCCACCGGTAGATCGATTGCACCGGGCCGAGCACGATGTTCACGCACGCCGCCAGCCGCTTGCGCACCACGCGGCTGGCGATCCTCCGCGCCTCCACGATGGATCCGCACGTGACCAGTACGATCCGGCTGCCCTTCCCAGTGACCATCGCTGCCTCCTCCGTACCCTTGCGATCCCTCTCAAAAAGCTATCGACGCGCCTTCTCGATCCATTCCCACGCCACGCGCTTCTTTTTTCTTCCCGCACTCCGGGCTAGAATAGCGACGCCATGACTCCCTCTCCCATCAAGTTCGGTACTTCCGGCTGGCGCGGCCTCATCGCCGACGATTTTACCTTCGCCAACGTGCGCCTGGCCGTCACCGCTATCGCCGGTCACGTCAACGACCACAAAAAGAATTCCACCATCCTGGTCGGCTACGACCCCCGCTTTTACTCCGAAGAGTTCTCCCAACTCGCGGTGGACATTCTTCAGCAGAATCACATCCGCACGCTGCTCTGCGAAACCTTCACCCCTACTCCCACGATCGCCTACGAAATCATGCGCCGCAAACTCGATGGCGCCGTCAATTTCACCGCCAGCCACAATCCCGCGCAGTACCACGGCCTGAAATTCTCCTCGGCCGACGCTGGGCCCGCGCTTCCCGAAGTCACCAAAGACATCGAAGCCCGCGCCGCAAGACTGCTCGAGAAAGACGGCGCGATTGCGACAGTCCCGCGTCACCAAAGCACCAAAGAAGAGATCGTGAACCTGCGCGAAACTTATCTAAAGCGTCTTGGAGAACTGGTTCGCTTCGACGTCCTCGCCAAAGGCAAAGCGAAATTCGTCGTCGACGCGCTTCACGGCTGCGGCGCAGGTTACCTCGATCGCGTGCTTGCCGATCACGGTGTTTCGGTTCAAGCCATGCGCACCAACCGCGATTGCCTGTTCGACGGCACCGGTCCCGACGTCTCCGAAGAAAACCTTGCGCCCCTTCGCAAGGCGGTCACCGAATCCGGCGCGACCGCCGGACTCGCGACCGACGGTGACGCCGACCGCTTCGGCATCATCGATCGCGACGGCACCTGGGTCTCCCCGAACCACATTCTCGCCTTGGTCTACGACTACCTCGTCGAGTCGCGCGGCTGGAAGATGCCCGCCGCCCGCAGCGTCGCCACATCACAAATGATAGATGCAGCGGCCAAGGCGAATGGCCAATCCACCTACCAGACGCCCGTCGGCTTCAAGTACATCGGCCAACTGATTCGCGAAGACAAGATCGCGATGGGCGGCGAAGAGAGCGCCGGCTTGACCATCCGCAGCCATGTGCCGGAGAAAGACGGAATCCTCGCGTGCCTGCTCGTCGCCGAAATGCTGGCCGCGCGCGGAGGCTCGCTGCGCGACGAGGTTGCGGCGCTGTTCAAGAAAATCGGCCGTGAATTCTGGCCCGTGCGCGAAAATCTGCACCTCAGCGACGAACAAAAGGCAAACGCCATCAAGAAAGTCGCGGTGGACGCTACGACACTCCTGGGACGAAAAGTAGTTTCCGTGGATCGCACCGACGGCGCAAAATTCGTCTTCGACGATGGGAGCTGGATGCTGGTGCGGCTTTCCGGAACGGAGCCGCTGCTCCGGCTGTACGTCGAAGCGGACAGCCCGAAGGCGTCCGCACGTTTGACGGAAGAGGCGACCAAGTGGGTACTCGCATAGCGCACGAAGAACCGGAGAACGGATTCAACGAATTTCTCAAGCAGCACGGGCGCACCATTCTTGGCTTGTTCGTGCTCGCACTGGTCGTCCACGATGTTTTTGGCGCGCATGGATTTATTGCCATGCGCCGCACGCAAAACGAGATTGAACGAGTGCGCAAAGACATCGACCGGCTCAATTCCGAAAATATTCAGCTCGGGCAAAAAGTTAAGGCGCTCAAGAGCGATCCGCATGCCATCGAACAGATCGCCCGCGAAGAACTGCAGCGCGCGAAGCCCGGCGAAGTGATCATACGGATTCCGCAGTTGCCGCAACCGCAGGACCCGCCCGCGAAACCTTAACCGCTCGCTTCTTCCAGCGCGTTCGCCAAATCGATAGCGCCAGCATCGCCACAAATATAATCAGCAGACCCGCCGTGGCTGTGGCGACGCTGCACCGTCCCTTGGGCAGGATCGAGAGACGCCCGTACACGAATTCGATGTGGATCCAGTAGACCAGCAGTGAGGTTTGGCCGAGCTGGGTGATCGGGCTGAAACCTTTTTGCCCGAAACCCCACCGGCACCACGCGTAAGTCAAAAACAAAATCAGGAGCAGAATGCCGCAGCGCATCAGGAAGAAACT
>Ga0187855_10001238_pt1 | contig 20621 bp, 20 predicted proteins | sample June2016WEW_8_10_2_FD_132969 | JGI IMG/M metagenome (GOLD analysis project Ga0187855, IMG submission 132969) | Peatland microbial communities from SPRUCE experiment site at the Marcell Experimental Forest, Minnesota, USA - June2016WEW_8_10 | ecosystem: Environmental > Terrestrial > Soil >...
ACCCTCATCGGCCGCGCGCGCCCTCAGGAAACCGACGGGGCGGCCGGCCTCTTCGCGGTGTGTCCTCGATCGCGGTGAGCCCGCCGGTCCCACCCCCGCTCGGCCTTCGCGGCGAGTGACGGAGACTTATCCCTCCCGGGAGTACTCTATTACTCCCCCCGCAGTGGATTCGATGAACGCTGAGCGCGGAAACCGTACCCTGATTTCAATAGCATCCACAAAGCTAGCTTCCGCCAAGCAACTGCAACCCTTGTCTTATCTCGACTTGGCCCTCGCCGGCACTGCCGATCTTTGTAGTGTTGGAGAATTCGTCGCCTCGCTCTAAGAATGAGGGGGATGGCCGCTACGCGACTGGAAGCTCGCCAGTTCGATACTAGTCGAGAGAGCAATGCACTCGCTCAGTCATGTGCTTTCGGGCGTAACCTCGCGCTTGGTTTAACCATCATGTTCCTTATCATTGGAGCCGGTCTCAATCTTGCGATTCAAACCCCGTTAAAAAACCCTGGGTCAAGACCCTGGGTGGTGACCGGTGTCGCGGTTGCCGAACTTGTTTGGGTTACCGGGGCCATCGGCTGTTTGTGGCTCTACCTCGCACTTCGACCGGGGCCGGTACGAGTTACAGTTTCGGATGGGGGACTGCGCCTTGACTTCGCAACCGGAACTGCCGTACGATTGGGCTGGACCACGGGCGCCTGGCAGATCGAGGACTTCAGCGAGTACCCAACCATTGCGAGCCAGCCGGGAGGACCTTACTTCTTGAACGTCAACTGGGGTCGGCGCTTTACCATCTCGGAGGAGGCGATGGAAGGCGTGCTCGACCTGGCAAGATCTGTAGGCGTAAGCGTAGCGACCGTCCGTGGGAGCTCGGTTCTCTACGGATTCTCGCCAAACATTTACCGGCTTCGAGGCGGGCCCCCCGATCGCAAGTGAAGTAGCGTCCTAGGCGCGGCCCGGGGCTCTCCCGAGACCACCGCGCTGATCTCGGTCACCCCATCGGCCGCGCGCTTCCATCTCCAGGCTGTTGGTCAGGGGCCAAACCATGCCAGTTCAAGACTACCGGGCTGACAAAAGTACCCGATTAGGCCACGGACCAGCGACTACAGTACATCGAATGATAGCTGTTGATGAATGACCACCAAAGGCCCGGCTCCTCGGACAATAGCAGATTCCGGATCTCAAGACACCCCTCGAGTTGTCGACTCGAGAAGATCATCAACTCTCGCATTCCCGCTTGGTCGAGTGGCTCACCGCTCGCGTGGAGATTCTCTAGGGGCCCGTTGCGGATACAGTTTGCGATGAGTGCGTTCGCCTCCACCCGGGCGCTTGGCCTCTCGGGCCGGAATCCGAACAGTGCGGATCCTGGGAGTACCTCTTTCCAGATCTTCCTCCCTCTCGGTCCAAGCGTTTGGTATCCTGCGCTCCGCCTGATTTGCACGAAGCGGGTGACAGCCTTCTTCAGTTCAGGCGAAAGCTTGTCGATCACGGCGTGGATCTCAGCCGCGTCCGTCTTTCTTGGCACTTGATCCGGCCGCTTCGGTCTCCGAGTCGCGCTCATCGCGGTCCGTCCTCGACCGCGCGCGCCCCACATCAAGCCTGCGGGGCTCGGCCGTGGGTCCGGGGCGCAGAGCGGCCTCGCCCCGCGGCATGATGGGGGCACGGCCTCGGTCCTCGCTCGCATCGCTCGGCCCGAGGCCTGCGCGCTTGCTCCGCATCGATGACCGCGATGAGCGCGCAACGCGCCTTCGGCAACGCCGCGACAACCGTTTCCATAGAATTGGCCCATGTCCGGGTTCCGGGCAGCGCCCGCACCTACGAGGTGCGCGACGTCCTCCGCGGGATGGGCCTCCGATGGGATCCCGTCTCCCACGCGCGGCATGGGACGCTCCCGGTTGACCAGGGCTCACGGCTCGTCCGTGAGCTGGGCCTTCGACCCCAGATCGTGCCAACGATCGAGGCGTTCGCCGCCCAGGCTAACCCGATCGTGGCCCAGAGGCACCCCACGTGGCCCCGCGGCCCAGTTCGGCCCCGAGTGCCTCACGACGGCTCCCGCACGCGTGCAGAGGCCCGCGTGGCGTTCCCGGACGCGGAGCAGGGCGACGAGGATGGGGTCGACTCGCGGCGGTTCAGCCTCCTGGAGATCACGAGCGGCCTCCCAGACGACTCGCGGGAGGCGGACGAGCGCGCCGCGGCGCGGAACCTGCGCGACCTGCGCGCCCGCGTGAAGGTGGCGCGGGCCGCGATTTCGGCCACACCTGGCGCGGATGAGATCCTCCGGCGCGACTGGCAGAAAGCCGCGAGGTTCTACGCGGCTTTCGAGATTACCGAGGCCCAGTTTCGGCATGGGGTCGCTGAACTGGCCCGCGGAGGCCCGGGTCCCTCAGCAGGTACGTCTCAGGGCGGAGGTTCATAACCAACCTCGCGGAGTACCCCGAAAGCCCCAAAATCGGTGGAAGTGCATATGGATGGAACCGGATCATCCGAATCGCAAACCGCCCAGACGAGCCCTCATGTCTCGTATCCGCCTCCGCGGGATGGTATGCATCCGTCTACAATTCTGGCCGTAATCCTCGCGGTAGTGCTCCTCGTGCTCGCCACGATTCTCGTCCTCAACCATGGAAGCCTGCCTATCGGCGGGTCCGGCTCAGCCGGCAATCCACCCATTGTTCTGATTAGCGCAATCAATCGGAACATTACCTACCTCGGCGGACTTCCGCACTACTTCGGCCCGACAGTCAACGACACCTGCCCATACTGCCCCGTGGGTGCGCAAGAGGGAGGGGCAATCCGCATCCCAATAGCGACGTGGACACCTCCGGCGAACCTGTCGTTCTGGGTGTTCCGAACGTGACCGGACCGTTTCCCGTGCTGGCGGGCGGATGCGGAGGGGCGGGGTGCACAATCCCTTGGGTCACCGTTGGGAGCGAGGAAACCTACGTTCCCGCCCACACACTCGCTTCGATGACGCTTTTCGCAATCTTTCAACTCACGAAGCCCGTGAATGGGTACTACGCCGTGACGCTCAACGCCACGTTTTGCCCATCGTGGGTTTGCACCGAGGTTCCGCCAACCTAGCGCACGAGACCTCCTCCCTCGCTTCGCGCGCGGTTCCGCCCCACGCCGGGCCGAGACGCTCGCAGACGATTGGCGGAAGGCGGCGTGGTTCTACTCACGGTCCTGGATTAGGGACGGGATGTTTCGATATGGGGCACACGAATGTTTGCTCTCCAGGGAACAGGATTGTTAGGCCTACTCTCGATTGGGGGACTATGTGTCTTGGTCGGGCTGGAGATGCTTTCGAACCTTAAGGAAAGATTGGAAAGATAGAGGGAAGCGTAACGAGTTGGTCGCAATTGAGCAAAAAAGCGCAGTCTCAGATTGGACGAAAAACAGAGAACTAAGTACTAGAGAAGGTTTCGGATGCACTGTGAGGCCCCCCGAGGCAAACTGGGGCTCTGGTGGCACATTTTCGATTCTCAACTCACGTCGACGGGAAGTGGTCATTTTTGCATGTTGTGCCGTTTTCGCCATCGTGCTCGCGCCGTCGCTGTCTCCCGTCAGTCCCACGAACCCGTCATCGGGGGCCAGGTTGGCATCCGGCTCGACTCTTCCGCAAGTCAACATCACTGTAGGTCAAAACGTGGCGAACGAGTCGTCCACCTTTTGGGGAGTTAATCTGGATGGGACATACGATCCTGAAAACCACACCCTGGCTGCACTCTTGAATCAGACCCCGATCAAGACACTCAGGTACGGGGCGAACTTAGCTGACGAAGAAAACTGGACCTACAACAGTACGCTCCACGGGTGCTTTTATAACAACTACAGTGACTGCAACTCCACACTACACCAGGAAAATGTAACCCAATTTGCTACGCTCTGCCAGTGGCTTGTGTCGGACCAGTGCGATCTGGGCATCCCCGCGGAGATTGATAGTGTTTCGACAGTACTTTGGATGGCAAAGTGGCTCAATGCTACCACCCACGGTTGGCAGCCGAACTGTTGGGAAATTGGAAATGAACCTCAGACTTGGTGGCACTTTGGTTATCCTTGGTCCGAGTGGAACAAGTATCACTTGGCCCAGCCCACTGGTTCGACGTTCGCCCGTGTGGTCCAGAATTACACCAAAGCCTTACGGAGTATCAATCATAACGCCTGCGTCATCGGGGTGGAATCGGACTCAAATGCCGCGAAGATCGGCCCGTATCTCAACAACACGACCAAGCTGCAACCTAACGTCACCGAGGTGGCGTTCCATGACTACCCCGATACACCAACCGGTTCGTGTCCGGGGACTGCATCACAGGCACTCAGCCAAATCGATCTAACTTCAATTCAGCGAAATTACACTTCAATCGCTTTGCGCAATGTTACGACCAAACCCAAGCTGCCGGTCGATGTTGACGAGTTCAACCTTGGTTACACGTCCTCCATGCTCCCATCGTGCAGATGGCTCGCTTCGCCGACTAACGCAGTATTCGTTTCAGCCGCAATCGCTCAGGCTTTGGCACGTGGAGTTCCCCGAATGACTTTTTTCCGGTTTGATTGCGGTGGTCCAACTTGCATGTTCAACAACTCTCACTCTAACTTGACCCTGGCCGAAACTCCCAACTTCCTGGACTATTCGGGTGTTCTGTCGCATATGGATATTTCTCGCATCTATAATGTGACGTTCTCCAGTGCGGCCACGTCGGGAACCTACATGGCGCTCGGTGCGACGGATACCGGGCTCAATCAAAGTCTGTTAGTCGTAGACGCCAACCCCTCTGGCCCGGAAGATGTGAACGTTGCGCCCGCCGTCCCGAGCGGTTGGGTTGCAACGACCATTTGCGAGTCCGGGTACGGTGTCGTGTACACTGCGGCGCTAGCATCGAACAACACTGTTACCGTCGGAAACCAAAGTACCTGCGTAATCCAAGCATCAAGCCCTTGCACCTTTCCCGGGTGCGATGTCAGCATGATCGCTCTTGCGAAGGACGCCGGGACCGGGGCCCAGACCGTGGGTCCAATCAACGCGACGGGCCGCAGTTTGCTCTACCTTGCGATTCAACAGGACTTCTCCGCCGGGGCCGCCCCCACGATTACTGATCACCTGTTGACATGGAGTTTGAGATCGAGCGGCGCCCGTAGCGGAAGCGGGGCTCTGTGGCTGTACACCGCCGTGGCACCCCGCACTGGGGTTACTTGGCACAACTTTACCGTGGAAGCAGCGGACACCTTCATGCTCGGCTTCATTCTCATTGACCTGCCCGGATCTGCCGGCTTTGATCCTCAGGAATCATCAGCAGTGATTGCGTCCAGTTACATCTCCACAACGCCCGCCACCTCCATTTCCACGGACTCGCCAGCAGCCTATCTGACGTTCATCAGCACGATAGGGGCTAGTGGGGGGTCGCCATCGCTCAGCCCTCGTGCGGGCCAAGATGTTTTTGACAGCACCCCCACTCCGTCGTACGCTGTCTCGTGCATTTACGGAGCCTATTCATCCGGGACCCAGACGGTTGGTGGAACGTTCAACATGACCGAGTCCGGGTGGGTTATTCCTGACGCAGTCGACCTAAACGTCACCGGTAACACCAGCGTGAACGAGATCAGCGCAGTCGACAATGAGCCAACTGGCACTCAATCCATAAGCTCGTTCAGCGCGACCGCCGGAAGTTTGCTTTACTTGGCGATCGCACAAGATTACAGTGGGGGAGTGCACCCCTTCGTCAATGATACTGTACTATCCTGGAGCCAACGAGAACATGGGGCAAGTAGCACGAAGCAGGCCACCTGGGTGTTCATTGCAATGGTACCGGCAGGCGGCATTTCAGCCCATACCTTCACAATTCGCGCGAATGACGGACTGCACTTCGGCTACTTGCTGGTGGACCTAACCGGGTATTCCGGTTTCGACCCAAACGTGCCGTCCGTGGCGGCTAACGTCTCCTATTCCTCTTCAACCACTCCTTCGGTATCATTATCTGCGAATTCCCAGGCGCTGTACTTGGCATTCGTAAGCACTGTCGGGGCGACCGGAACAATCGCACTAACGCCGAACCCAATGGAGGAAGTAATGAATTCCGACCCGAGTCCAACATACGCCGTCGCATTGCTCTTTGCCACCGGGGCGGCCGGCTCTGCCACCTTGGGGGGGACCTTTTCTACGGCCGAATCGGGTTGGGTCATTTCAGATGCGGTAGACGCCCCCAACAGCGGGAATGCTTCAGTGAATGCGCTCTCCTACCAAAAGGAATCCGCCGGGGTGTATACCGTCCCTTCCATCGGTATCGGAGGTGGCGACCTCTTGCTCCTGGCCATCGCTCAGGATTACGATAGCGGAAGTCCACCAATCATCACAGATTCCGTGTTAACCTGGGGGGTGGCCGCCGAAGGGGGGAGCGCCTCGTTCGAGTCGTTGTGGGTGTACAATGCGATTGTCCCATATGGGGGGATTGCCAGCCACTCGTTTACGATCGAGGCGGCTGACCATGGCCCATTTGGTTACATTTTGATCGACCTTCATGGGCTCGTTGGGTTCGACCGAGACTCGTCATCTTCCGGTGTGCAGGACTATTCTTCGTCTACCACGCCATCTGCTTCAGTGATGGCTTATCACCGTGCGGCCTACCTGGCATTCATTAGTACGAACAGCGCAACCGGGACCATCCTGCTCACCCCCGACTCGGGAGAATCGGTCTTCAACTCAGACCCGTCGCCGTCGTACCAGGTCGCGCTTATCTATTCGATTCTCTCATCCGGAACCCAGACCGTAGGGGGGACGTTTTCGACCGCCCAAACCGGATGGGTAGACTACGCTGCTGACGATACTTGAACAGAATATCGGCGGAAGGAGTCGAACCTCGATCCTACGAACTCGCACGAGTCACCTAGGTTCGGGCATGACGTTGCCGGGTCACGGAAGGCAATGATAGATGTACGCACAAATCAATCCTTACTCCGCAAGAGTCGACCTATTCATTCATGCGGCGGCATTCCATTAACCGAGATCCCGGCCAAGCTGTTTGGCGGGAAGATAACGAGAAATAAGGCAAGCGGTCACTGCCCTGGCCCCCAATTCGAGGTCGAGATCGATGAGTCACTCCGAACCGCGGGGTGCCTCTTGCCGAGTGACCTCGGACCGGAGCGTCGCCTTAGGAGGCTCCGCGGGGACCCAGTCGTTCCGCCCACCAGTGGGGGTGGTCCTAGATGCGGCCAGTCGCAAATCACGAGCGGCAGATTCTCCGAATGATGTCAGCTGGTAGACCTTCACGCGGCGATTGATCTCAGCGACGAGGCGTCTTTCAACGACTACCACGTTTCCCGCCATCAAACTGAAGAGGACCTTGACTAGTGAACTTTGACGGACTTCGAAGGCTGCGACCATCCCCTGCTGAGTGTATGCCAGACCAGCCACGTCGTTGACGCCGAGGCGGTTCAGGCGTGAAAGGTAGAGGATCACCCGCGCGGCGAGTCCTATTCCCCCTTCGGGATCATTCTTCCGGTACGACATTCACAGAGCCTCCGACGCGGAACCAGATAGGCAAGTCAATGACCGGTCAGAGGCCCCCCTCTTGAAGAGACCTACCCCGGTCATGAATAGAACCCTAGCGTGGGGGCTGCCGGTGCATGTCCGCAACTTCCTCGTGAAACTCCTGAACCCAGCCCAGCGCTTCAGTCTTAGCTCGAGTGTACCGGTAACTCGTATACCCCCAGCCGGCTCCAAATGCCCCCACGACTGCGATAACCACGAGGACGGCTTCAGTCACCCACAGAATGGAGCTGGACGCGACGGTTCCAGGTGGCGCCGCCGAGAAGACTGCCGTGACGGCGGGCGGACTAGACCCATTTATAGTGACGGTAGGAGTTGAAATCGCTACTCGGTAGCCGATCGGTCCGGAAGCGGATAGACCATATGTGCCATCGGGCAAATGAAGGGTAACTGAAGGCATCGTCGAGGGGGAAGAAACTACTACTTGGTTCGCCAGATTTGTCGCGCTCACCAACCATAGCCCTGATGTGACCAACCCTGATTCCGTGAATGTCACCGGGAAGGTGGCACTCGAGAAAGTGACGTTGACGATAACCGGCCCGCCCTCGACCTTGATAGAGCTAGCATAGCTCACCGAGTAGCCCCCGATTTGTCCAACTATCACAGAGTACGTCCCGTTAGGTTCAGTAAAGGCGTTTGTAGTGGTCGTCGAGGTCGCCCACATTCCCCCCAATTGGCCGGCCCAAGATGTGGAGGTCGGGAGTCCTGTTTCAATCAGAGAGACTGGGTATACGGCACTGATTGACCCACTCGAGAAGGTGACATTGATCAGTATGGGGGCTCCAGCCACCAAGAACGAACCGGAGGCAGGGTCGGGACTATAATCAGCTACAGATCCGATAACGAACGAGTAAGTGCCGTTCGGCTCCGCAAAGGGCAGCAATTCCGTCGAGGACTCTTGTGAGGTCGAGTTTACGGTTGCGGACCAGGTCGCACCTGAAGGTAGTCCCAGCTCTCTAAAAATGACGGTGCTCAGTACCTTCGGTTTGCCTCCGTAGATGATCGAGAGTGTCCCCTGATACTCATTGGAGACGTAGATGTCGCCATTCGAAGGGTCAAATGCATCGTACCACGGGCCACCCCCAACTCCAATGCGATCGATGACCGAGTAGTTCGACATCGATATCACGGTGACATTGTCAGTCACGTTGTTTGTGACGAAGATGTCTCCGGTCGCATTGTCGAAAGCTATATCCGAGGAATAGGAACCTTCGTCGCCAACTTGAATTGACGCGACTACTGAATTTGACACGTCAGAGATGACGTAAACCATGCCGGACCAGGGCGTTGGCACGACGACCTCGCCCGTAGCGCTATCGCAAGCCATTCCAACGCCCCAGAAGTTGGGGGGCGAGCTGGCCTCGGTGCCTGCCATCACTATTGTCGAAACCACCGAATTCGTACTATCAGATATCACGCTAACATTGTTCGAGTTAGCGTACGCGACAAAAATCTCGTTGGCTACGTCGTCGTAAACGACAGATTCCGGGAAATCTCCCACTGGGATGGTCGCGATCACCGAGTCATTGAGATCCGAAATCACGGTCAGGCTAGCGGAGTGAAGATCGGCCACGAATACCTCGCTCCTTCCACCATCGTAGGCGATTCCAAACGGGGAGCCCGCGACCGGAATGTTAGTGACGACTTGGTCGGTCTGATCACTGATCACCGTGACATTGTCCGTGGCCGCATCGGAAACGAACATCTCACCTTTCCCGCTGTCATACGCCACTTGTTGGGGAATCTGTCCGGTCTCGACGTTAGTGATGATGGAGTTTGAGGTCGCGTTGATTACACTGTCCGCGCCGGATGGGTTTGCGAGGAGCAACTCTTGTGTCCGGCCGTCATACGCCAACCCCCAAGGTTCGCTGCCGACGGAAATGGTCGCGACAATGGTGTTGGAACGATCCGCGATCACGCTCACGTTGTCGCTGGCACTGTTTGGTACGAAGATCTCACCCTTCGAACTATCATAGGTCGCGGCGAGGGGATCGGAGCCAACAGTGATGCTAGCAACCTCCGAATTGTCTGCGTCTGATACAGCTACTACCTTGTCCAACCCCACGGTCGCGAAGATCTCGCCCTTGGAACTATCGTAGGTCAAACCAGCGGCGCCGATTGGTATCTGCGCCACGATAGAATTGTTGGCGTTGGAAATCACGGATAGGGCATTTGCGGAAACGAATACCTCTCCCTTCGCACTGTCATATACCGCATCGTATGACCAGCCACTAACGTTCACCTTTGTAACAATGGAGTTGTTCGTATCCGAGATTACCTGCACGGTGTCTAACGCGCCGCAGGTGACGAAGATCTCGCCGCTACCGCTGTCGTAGGCCAATTCACCGGGTTGGCAACTGCCCACGGGGATTGATGCCACGACGGTGTCGTTTGTGTCGTTGATGACAACAATACTGCTCCCTCCATCATTGGCGACGAAGACCTCCCCCATTGCATGGTCGTACACTATGCCCGACGATGGGCCCCCGATGGGGATGCTTGCAACAACCTTGTTGGTCAGGTCCGAGATTACGTTCACGTCGTTCGCACCGTTGTTTGACGCGAAGATCTCTCCCTTGCCGGTGTCGTACGCTAGTCCGTAGGGCGTGCCACTCGGGATTGTGGACACGACCGAGTTGGTCGCGTCCGAGATGACACTGATGTTGTTCGAATCACTGTCTCCCACGAAGATTTCACCGGTTACGCTGTCATACACCGACGTGAACGGCCAGTTCCCGTTCCCGGCAGGGAAGTTCCCTGGAACGAGCGTGTTATTGAAGAGCACCAAAGTGTCAGTGACACGCAAGGGCTTCTGAGAGGTCGTCATCGCACGAGCCGGCAACAAATGCGACGAGGGCCGCAGCGAGAATGGGACCTCCGGGTATCGCCCTGGACTGGAACGATTCGAAGGGCCCGAAGCGGGTAAGGCCGGAGATAGGCTCACGAGTAGAAGTAGCGCAGTCAAACCAACGACTCCCGCGAATCCTAAGATCCGGCGTGGGCGACACCGGTCGGACACAGCGAAGACTTTCAGTGAGTTACCTTGGGGCGCACAAGTGCTTGCGGGGGGCGACGCCATCCTCCCGAGGAAGAAAACCTACCTTAAGAAGGAATTCGAATTTATTTCCGAAACGGTGCCATACAAGACGGGGGTAAGCTACCCGTTCACCTCGTCCCGCATGATCACGGCCGGTTTCCGCCGGGTCTTGCCTCGGACACGCACTCCCGACGACCCGATCGAAGCGGTCCCGACCTTGCTGTCCTTCTTGTCCCAGACCTCGATCGTGATGTTCCCCTTGCCGAGGCGGATCCCCCAGTCTCCCTCCACGTGAACGTGTGCGTAGCGCGGCGCCATGGTCCGATGGTATCGAGCCGCCAACTTGAGTTCGTCCGGAAGGGGACAATCCGTAGGCACGTCACACTCGCGGGTCGCGTATTCACGGCGCGTCTTTCCGCTGGAGCGAGATTGCGCGTAGAGTCGACACCCCCGTGTAGAGCCCGATCAGGCTCGCGACTCCGACCAGGATCACGCCCAGATACTGCAAGTAAAGGTACATGGGATTCGGGACCGCCGTAGGGCACGGGTCCCCGGGTGGACAGTTGTTGTTGATGCGCTGAGCATTCGTGGACGACTGTTGATACGCGTAGGTGCCACCGAGTAACAATGCGACCCCCACGGTTGCAAAGGCTACGATCTGGAGGGCCCGAATCCTCGGATTCATGGGTAAGGCCCCAACCGACCAGACGCCAGAGCCCACGTTAAACTCGCCGTGTTGTGGCGGGATCGAGATCAGTACCAGCTCGCCCGGGTGTTCACGGCCCGCTTCCCCGCGGAACATCCGGGTTGGGAAGAAACATGAAGGTCGTGGTACTCGGCGCGGTGTGCCCGGAATCGTGCACTGGCACTGCGTCGCCCGCGGCCGCGTCCAGGGCGTGAACTACTGCGCGCGGGTCGCGGAGGCGGCCCAGCGTCACGGCGTGGTCGGCACGGTCGCGAACCGCCCCGACGGCACGGTCTTCATCGACGTGCAGGGCCCGGTCGAGGCCGTGGAGGCGTTCCTCCGCGCAGTCAGCGGTCCGCGGGGCGTGAGCCACGCGCACGCGGTCGAGCGCGTGGCGCAGGTCGCGCTCTCGTCCGAGCTGGTCGGATTCGACATTTTGCGAGGTTGAGTCGCGGACCCTCCCGCTAGCGTTTCTTCTGTCGTCGCTCAACGCGATATCGAGTAAATGGTCCAACCGGGCCGGCTCGCTCGCTCGCTAATCGTGAGGCCCCGGCGCCTAGCCTCCCCGAAGATTTCTTCGAGCGCCGCACTCGGGACGAAGGTCTCCTGAATGCCTCCATGCGGGCCAAAAATGGACTGCACCGCCAAGCCTCGGGAGATGGAGTCGCCGACTCCCCCTGTCCTTCGACCTCGGGTCACGAAATTGGGGTCGCTCCAGCGTCTCAAGTCAAGCCCTCCTCGCCCGTATTCCAGCCGTAAGCCATCGTCATCCACGACCAAGAATGAAGCGGCCGGACCCAGTCGCAGGAGTAACCAGGCGAACAGCAGCCAAACGAGAGCCAAAGCGGCGAAAAGTGCGACCTCCGCTGAGGGCAGGTTGCGTGTTAGGATCAGCGCCTCGATATCGTAGTAGAAGATGATTGCGCCAACCGCTAGAACTGTTACCCCGAATCCGGCGCGGAACCAGGCCATGTGGCGCACCCACGGGACGTCCTTGAACTCCCGCAGGTCGTAACGCGTCATTCGTGGCCCGATACGGACCCATCGTTCAAGAGGCTGACCAATCCGATCTAACTCGGCCCACCGCAGGCGGCGCGGGTCCCCCTAACGAAACTCCTTGGCTGGCCCCCTCGGGCGGCAATGCCATTAGCACGGGAAGCAAGTCAGGGCCTCGATGGGTTCTACGGAGTTCGATATCTCCGCCCAGTCCCGCCTTGGCGCCCGTGACCGAGCCTGGGTAAATTGGCTCGGCAGGGCGTTCGCGGCCCTCCTACTTTTCGCCTGGTTGTTGATGATTGGCCCGCTGTTATTCTAGCCACCCCACGAATTCACTATCTGCGGAGGCAAGGTCCCCTCCTGTTCGCAGGTCCCTGCTTCCGAGTATTGGGTCACCATAGTCATCCTTTCAGCCATCTACCTGGGATTCGCGACCCTCATTGTGATTCTCTCAAGCTCTTCCCTCAGGCCCCAGCCACGCGTCTCCTGGTCGACGAATCGGGGATCTGGATCCAATTCCGGTCCGGTCGTCCGGCCGGAATCTCTTGGCCCACCGGGTGGCGTGTCCTTTGGTTCTACGACTATCGAGAACTCCTGACCGTCGGGCGCAAGCAAAAGCCGGACGGTTTGATTCAACTGGGGGTCTTCCTTCGTGATGTGGGACTTACCGGCGAAGCGGTGGACCGGATTCTCGCAACCGCAGGAAGACTAGGGTACAACGTCCAGACCTTACGAATGGACCAATCCATGACGCGGCGGGCCGGGTTTCTGATCATTTACAACATTCGCTCGCGGACCAACCCGACTGCCCAGAGTTCGATTTAGGGATCCGAGGCTGGCAGATTTCGGAACCACACGGTGCCGAGTTACGCGACGACCCTGCCAGTCGCAGTCGCGGGTCCTCCCCGCTCGTCCCGGGCACCCACGTTGCGCCGCAAAATTCAACTCCTCTTGCGAGAATATGTTAGTGAAGCAGCGAATTTGGCCACCTACCCCAACCCCGTCGAGCTCCAGTTCCCTCGGATTCGGAGGCGCGTTCAGATAGGTTACGCCTGGCTGACCGCCTCTCTGGCTGTCTTTGCTTCAGGAGTACTGCTCCGGATCGGCTGGCTGGGGGCGATGGGCATCTTCCTACTCATATTCGCAACGGTGATCGTCGGCGCACCTGCCCTCGGACTGCGGAGGTTGCGGCGGGCGATACCCGCGGCTATCGAGGTCCGGGAAGACCGCATCCTTGCTGAGCGGGATCCTCGGTTTGTCCGTGCAAGTGAGCCGCGGGTGTTTGAGATCCCATACAGTCGAATTGAAGGCATACACCCCCAAACCCGTCGAAGCCTACCCGCGGTCACCTACATTGACCCCATTCGCGGTCGTACCGAAGTGGTTTCCACCCACGGGCTCGAGAAGGGGCAGTGTCGGAGAGACCTTCCCCTGACGCGCGAGAATCTCGAGAGGGTTTCGACGGCCTATCAGTTCTGGGCGCAAGCCGCGAAAGCTCCCGCCACACAGACGTGAGACTCGAGTAATGAGGGGACAAGCCGGGATCCTCCAGCCGGGCTTCTGAGGTGCCCAATCGCGCGGGTCCTCCCCGCTCGCTCCGCTCGCGGGTCCCCCCCGCGCGGTTCAACGGAGTTGCGTGTTCGTGCTGGGTAGGAGTCCGGCGCGCTTGAGCAAGCGCTTCGAGAGGGGCCACCGGGGGCACCTGGGGTCTTGGACTAATGCGCGGAACTGGGCGGGACTGAGAATGTGCCCGGGATGACTCACGCCCAACGGTTTCTTGACCGTCCTTCGAACCCATATCCCGTAGATTGAGGCAGAGGGCGGGTCCAGCTTTTCCCAGGGGATAGGCCGCAAGGATTTGGACGATCCGAACGCCACTCCCGAGTCAGAGAGTCGAATTCTCCCCGGTTCCATGGAGAGGCTGGTAGAAAGAATTCCAACGGCAAACATCGCAGTGAACAATAGGAAGAGCTCCCAAAACTGTCGGATTCCGCCTAGAATTACGGGAGCGCCCAGGAGCAGGGCGCCCGCTGCCCACGCCGCAGGAACGAGGGTACCGATTGCAATTACCGGCCCGATCCAAGCTAGCCGAGGGCTTTCGCGGGCCACCGATGTCTCCTCGCCCACATTTGGGTCAAGCACCGGCGAGGCTATGACCGCGCGCCGCCGGCAACCCTCGATACTGTAGACAACCGGCGCTGAGCTCGACCTCGCCCTTTCTCCCTCCCTTAGCGAGGGAGAAAGTTGCGCGGCGGTGTCGGAATTTGGACTGGAGCCCTACTCCTCACCCTTGGACTCTCCCTAGTCATCCTCGTCGGATAGTGGTTCGCCGTCTTCGATGCCTGCCTGGCGAACCCAGCTTGCGCTCCTCCTGGTTCCCTACAGACTTTGGAAGGCTTTCTCGGGCTGATGATTGTGGGCGTTGCGCTTGTGGTCGGCGGCGCGATGATCCTGTTGGTCGCACGGTTTGGACCAGCTCGCCCCATACACCTCAAAACCCCCACTTCCTAATTGGTAGGTCCGGACCGGTCCTCGCCCTGGGAGTCCTCGTCCTCGTCAATGCGGCAGTCGGGTTGCCCCCCCAGCGTCTCCGGTCCGGCCAAATGCAGTTTCGGAGCGGTCCGGTCCCCCTCCTGCCGGCCCGTTAGGACCACGTATGGACTGAGTCCGCGCAGGTCGTAGACACGGGGGCGGGCCCCGTTCACCCAGACCCGGCGGCTGGTCGAGCCCATCAGCGCCATTACCGTTCCGATGTGGTGCTCGGTGTAGCTGGGGCGTTCCGCCAAGGAAATCATTTCACGGATCTCCTTGCTGGTCGCTTCGGTTTTCCCGCGCGCGAGCATTTCGATGCCAATGGAACGGACGCAGCCCGCGAGAGGGTCGGTGTCTGCCACCGGGCCAATTTGCGGGGCGTGCGGGCCCAGTTCGGTACACTCCACGCCGGCAAGGTCCGCGGGGGCCTCCTCCGAGTCCAGGAACCTCCGCGCCCGAAGCCTCTCGGTGGGCTCGGGGTGGGGGTGGGAAATCAACCAAGTGACCGATCACCTCCTCCATGCGGTCCCCACTCGCCCGCCAAGGCTCAAGACGTGCTACCGTTCCATCTGGCGGCCTCTCGCTCGACGTTGGAGCACCTGGCGTCCCGTCTCTCTAGGCGAGGGCCGAACGAAGGCGTTCGAGGTCGGCGGGTCTGAGCGCGCAATCTAGGGCACGTGTGGTGGAACCCCGTGGAAACCGAGAGTCCGATAACCTTCAAAAGCGCCGCTTGGGTGGGACCCCCCGACTCTCACAGATGAGGGAATCGACTCGTCGAACGGCGGCTCGGGCGGGCCGATGGCGGATCTTCACGTGCCGGTAGTCAATCACCCCGCGTCTCCGGCGGCGACCTGCTTAGCCTTCGCCGTCGTCGCCGCGATGCTGGTGTCGGCGATACCGTTCGCGGCAGAAAGTCCCGCTCCCCCGGCCTCGCCTCCTCCCTCCCCGGTCGCCGTGAGTTCCGTCCGGTCGACGGGACCGCCCCCGAGTCTTCCTGCCCTACAGAGCACGCTCTCCGTGAACGCTTCCTCCGTCAATCTGTCGAGTTTGTTCTGGGGCGCGACGGTGAACAATGAGGTCCGAATGTTTCGGGGGGAGACGGCCGCCGTCAACGCCACCCCGGCGCGGGTGTTGGTCTGGCCGGGCGCAATGGCGGGGGAGGATTACGACCCGCTCACGGATACCCACTACGACACGTACACCGGAGTACCGATCCGCGCGCTCACGGACGAGGCCCAGTTCGTCCAACTCTGCCGGGCGACCCACTGCACGGCCGTGGTACAGGTCCCGGCAGAGATCGACGATCCGCAGATCGCCGAAGCGATCGTAAACTACACGGAGGTGAACCTGAGTTTCACCCCGGCGTACTGGATGATCGGGAACGAGCCCGAGCTGTGGGAGCACTGGCAGGTCCCATGGAACGAATGGGAGTCCACGTACTCGAACGGCCCGACCCCGACGCAGTTCGGTCAGGAGGTGGTCACGTATGTCCAGGCGATCCGGGCGGTGGACCCTACGACCCCCATTCTGGGATTGCCCGCGTCGGGCTGCACCTGCGGCTACTGGACGTTCCCCCAGTGGATTTCTGGCGTGCTCAACGTCACCGGGGACCGGATCCAGGCGGTCGCGTTCCATGAGTACCCCGCCGGTTGGCTCGGCACCGGCGACGGCAGTCTCCTCGACTTCTACCAGACGATCCAGGGGGCGGCGAGCATCCCCGTCCGGATCGCCGCGGCGCGCGCCGCCGTCGAGTCGTCCTGTCCCGGGTGCAACGTGTCCGTCTGGGTCAGCGAACTTGGTTCGGCGCTTTCTTGGTCGGCCTACGGGCAGTACGCGATCGGCTTTTCCGGTGCCCTCAGTCTCGGGTCCCAGCTCACCCAGGCGATGGACGACAACGTGTCGAACGTCGACCTGTTCGCGACGGAACTGGCTACGACCAACTCCTGGTTCAGCCCGACCGGCCAAGCCCGTCCGGATTACCAGGCCTACACGGAAGTGTTCGACCACCTCGGGACGGAGGCGTTTTCGGTCAACATGAGCGGGTTGAATCACACCGTCTACGCGATCGACACCATCGCGCCCCACGACCAGGGGCGCCGCGACCTGCTGGTCCTGAATGACAACATAACGAACTCGGTAGAATTCTCCCCCCAGTTTGCCGAGAGGCTGGGGGACGTGCCGGTACTCGCGCTCAGCTGGAACGGCTCGATCCATTCGACCGAATCCAACGGGACGACCTGGGTGGAGCCGTACACTCCGAACCCCGTTCCGACCGAGTTCCCGGACGGGTTACCCGCGAACTACACCCTGCCCCCTCAGAGCTTGGTCCTGTTCGAGTCTTATCCCAACCCCGCGTCGTACGTCCAGGTCCGGGAGCACGGGGTTCCGAACGGAACGGCCTGGTACCTCCAGCTGGGAGCCAGGTTTTACGAAACGAACGCGAACAACGTCTCCCTGCTCGTGCCGACCGGGTCGTACGCGATCGGCTCCCTCGGGATCCCCTTGCCCATCGATGGGCATGAACGGAACCCGACCGAGCAGCTCGGCCCGTTCCTGAGCTCCCCATTCTCGGTCGGAGGGCCCTACGCCAACGCTTCCGTGAACTTCGTCGTGCAATGGCGGGTCAACGCCACGGCGTCCCCGGCGGGGAGCGGGACCGTGACGCCGGGGGCCGTCTGGTGGAACGATAGCGAGCCGCTGAACCTCTCCGTCGTGGCCCCTGCGCCCGGGTACGCGTTTGCCGGGTGGAGCGGCTGGGGTCCGGGGGCGGCGAACGGCACCGCTCGCACGATCCGGGTCGACCCCACCGGCGGGATCACGGAGCGGGCGCGCTTCGTCATCGGGGATCCGGTGACGATACTCGAAGGAGGTCTCCCGGACAACACGACATGGTCGGTCACGGTCCGTGGATTCACCACGAACTCGACCGGGGGCGTCCTGATGCTCTATGAGCCGGTTGGGTCGTATGGGTACAGCGTTAGCCCGGTACCCGGCTACCGAGCGGTCCCAAAAGACGGAGGTTTCTTGGTGAATTCGTATGGTGCCTCCGTCTCGGTCCGATTCGTCGCGCTCACGCCACCCGCCCCCAAGTACCCGGTCACGTTCCACGTCTCCGGACTCCCGGCCGCGTGGACCGTTTCGATCGAGGTCCGCGGGACCAACGAGGTGGGGGGCATGGCCGGAGCGACATTCCTGCTATCGAACGGGACCTACGCGTACCGATTGGGGTACGAGCCGGGTTACCACGCCGTCGCCGGTATCAAGACCTTCGAGGTCGCCGGTGGACCGCTCACCGTGAATGTGGAGTTCGTGCCGACGGTCTACCGGGTCCTGTGGACGCCGATCGGGTCTCGCGCCTGGATGAATTGGAGCGTCGCAGTCAATGGGACGACCTACTGGGGGGGCGGGTCCGCCGTCTCGACCACCTTGGAGAACGGGACCTACCCCTACCGTATCGACGTGCCTTCCAACTTCTCGAGCACTCCCCCTTCCGGGTTGCTCCGGATCGATGGTTCGGCGGCCCGGCTCTCGCCGGTCTTCAGCCTTCTGGAGTTCGCCGCGAGGTTCGCCGTGGGTGGACCCGAACCCTCGGGACCATGGACGGTTCGTCTCGGGAACTCGACGCTTCCGGGCACGAGCAATGGAACGTCGTTCCTGGAGGCGAACGGCACGTACACCTTCGACGTGCATCCGCCGTCGGGGGAGTTCGCAGTTCCCTCGCACGGGAACCTGACCGTGGCAGGTACCGTCCCTCCGCAGGTTATCCAGTTCTACCCTACCTCCGAGAAACCCTCCGACGCGCTGATCGCCCGCCTCAGCGCCGGGGTGGCGTGGGTCGTGGTCTGGCTCGGCGGGGCGGGCGTGCTGGCGTACGTAGTCCTCGGCGGAATTTGGCATCGGACCCGGCACCAGAGGAACTAAGACTCTAGCTTCGGACCTACTCCGGATGGCTCGGCGGCCGCATTCCGTCCGGTGGGGTCCGTTGCCTGAGAATTGGCCAGCGTGCTGCCGCAGCTCCGGAGGGGATCTACGCCCGGGTCTGGACGTCCGCGAACGACCCAACCCAGGCGGTGGCTCCGTTTTCCGAGCGACCCAAGTACGAAGAAGCGGGACACCCGCCGGCGAGCCGTCGGGGCGAACGGTTCTGACCCCTCCCGACACAGCGAAACAGTCGAAGTCAAAGCCTACCGACAGGCACTCTCGTTTCCGCCACTTCGCGCCAGGTCAGCTTCCACGGGCCACTTTTCGAGGTCGCATCGCGGGGTTCCGGGTAAGATCTACAGGGTTTACGCGGTCGGATTCAATGAAGTGACCGGAAAATTAGGCACGTTGAATTCTCGGGGGATTCCAATCCCTCCTCGCCCGTTCGCTCGTCAGGGCGGAAGGTGTACGTCGGCCCGCAGGTGAGAGCCTCGCGCACTCCTGAATTCGGATTAAGGTCCAGTCGATAAACAGGAACTGGCACTCACCTCCGATGAGGAAGCCGACTCCTCGCCCCGCCCCACTGGGAACCAGCCCAACGCGATCTTCTCCCTTCCAACCTCTCCGCGGAATGGGTTCTTCCACTTCGGGCAGGAACGCTAACTCCCACCAGGCCACCCCCTATACTGTACGGAGAGCGCAGGTTCGACGGCCGTCCAAGCCCGGGCAGGGGTATGCCGCCTCCAAGGCCCTTTCCGGAGTATCCTTCACGGTCGGGGTCTCGGACCCCTCGACTCCGGTGCCTCCAGTTCGTCAGCCCATTACCAGTCCATAGGTTCGAACATGTACCGAAAACTGACCGCGCTGTTTGCGTTCGTCGCCGCAATTGTCGTCGTACTCACGGTCGTCGGAATCGGATTGACCCAAGCCCCGGTGCCCACGAGCTCGTCGGTCGGCGCTCTCGCCACGAGCACGGGGGTCGGCGCCGCCGGCGCCACCGGACCCGCCATCGTCTCTTCCGGGAGTGCCTGCGGAGAGGCCAAGATTTCGCTGGGCTCCGCCGGGAATTTTGAGGTCCTTGCGGGGACGACCGTCACCAACACCGGGGCCACGGTGGTGCACGGAAACCTCGGGGTTAGCCCCGGTTCCGCGGTCACGGGATTCCCTCCCGGAAAGGTCACCGGGACGATCGACAAGGCGAACACCGCCGCGGCCAATGCCCAGACCGCACTGACCAAGGCGTACTCCAACGGAATGGGCCGCTCGAACTGCCGCGTCTCGGTCGCCGGGAACATCGGCGGCAAGACGCTGAGTCCGGGCCTGTACCACTCGTCATCCTCTCTGGCCATCTCTTCGGGTGACCTGACCCTCACCGGGTCGGGGGGCGCGGGGAAGGTCTTCATCTTCCAGGTCACCTCCAAGCTCACGGTGACCGCCGGCCGTCACGTGATCCTTGCCGGAGGTGCCCTCGCGAGCAATGTCTTCTGGATCGTGGGCAGCTCGGCCACCCTCGGGACCACGTCGGTCGTCTACGGAAGCATTCTGGCCCACAAGTCGATCTCGTTGGCGACGGGCGCCGTGCTTCACGGGAAAGCATTAGCCCACATCGGGGCCGTGACGCTCGCGGGCGCCGCGCTTCACTCCGTGGTACGCTTCTCTGGCGTGACGACCCCCACGAGCGCACTCCTGGCGATGCCAACGTCGTTCCTTTCGAGGACCATTACGTAGACGGCAAGCGAATCGGGGGGAGCCCCACCCCCCACGAGGGCCGGTACGCCGTGGGAACGGAACCCTGCAGGCTCCGCGCGGGGTCTGAGCACGTGGCGGGGCGTACGCAGGGCCGGGACGACGTTCGAAGGTATGGCAATCCTTCGCACGCCGGTTAGTGAACTCTAAAGCCCCATCGTTCGTCTGGTTAG
>Ga0187855_10001241_pt1 | contig 20605 bp, 21 predicted proteins | sample June2016WEW_8_10_2_FD_132969 | JGI IMG/M metagenome (GOLD analysis project Ga0187855, IMG submission 132969) | Peatland microbial communities from SPRUCE experiment site at the Marcell Experimental Forest, Minnesota, USA - June2016WEW_8_10 | ecosystem: Environmental > Terrestrial > Soil >...
AGAACGTCACACCGCAATTGGGCGAGGTCGCGCCGGGCCAGCTCGCCGCCTGTCACGTGGCGCTCGCCGACGCTCGTCGCTCCGGCCCCGTCGGGGCCTGAAACGCACGACGACCCGACGAGATCTGGATCAACTCACTCGAGTCGGTGAGGGCCCTCCTTACGTCGCGTCGACAATCGGCAGGAACACTCGCCACGGTCCGATGGCGTCACGGTACTGCTTGCCCATCGTCTTGACCACTTGGTCGACGTGATTCAAGTCATGAACGGTCCACGTCGCGAGCAGTTGACTCAGGGTCACCTCGCCGAAGTCGGGGTGGATGCCGACGCGTCCCAGGTCGTTGACCGAGACGAGGGAGTCGAGCTGTTCGAGGTTCGCCGTTCGGGTCGCGGCGAAGTGCTCGAGGATCTTCTCCATCGACCAACCGTCGAAGCGCGCGAAGCCCGCTTCGCGATCGACCGGTTCCATCGCCGTCGGTTCGTCCTCGGCGAGGATCTTGGTGGTCCGGTCCATCCAGTCGCACTCTTCGATGTGCGCCATGTGCCCGACGACCTGATACGGCGACCACGTGCCGGGTCCCTCGTTCGACATCGTCCACTCATCCGACAGACCCGACAGCAGTTCCTTCAACGTGGCGGGGGTGCGGACGAGAACCGCCCGACCCAGTTCGAGGGAGAAGTCCACGTGGCCATCGTCGCACATACGAGCGACGTCAGATAGTGGATCGAGCGGAACGTCCCGTTCGGACGCTGGCGTTCGCGTTCGCCCTCGCCACTCATCACTGCGCCCAAACATGTGACAATTGCCCTATGCCAAATATCTATGAGTACGTGCGACACCCCTGGGTCGAGGAGAGGAGGCTGGCCACACCGACCAAGACCCGCGACCTTCGTCACCTGGACCACCCCAATCCCTTCGTCCGCTTCAACGCGAGGTTCGGGCTGCGCATCACGCTGGTCGTGGGAACGATGTGGATGGCCTACATCTTCACAATCATCGCCCTCTTCGCGCTGCCGGACGCGATCAAGCAGGGTACGTACTTCGTCGTCGTGTGGCTCTCGAGTTCGTTCCTGCAACTCGTGTTGTTGCCGATCATCATCGTGGGTCAGAACATCCAGGCCCGCGCCGCCGACAAGCGCGCGGAGGACACCTACAAGGACGCCGAAGCGGTGCTGAAGGAGTCAGAGGAGATACAGAAGCACCTGGTGGCCCAGGACCTCGCGATCTCGAACATCCTCGATCGCCTCGAGGTCTTGATGGCGCAACAGGAGAAGAAGGCGTAGGTAACGTTCGTCTCCAATGACGAGTCGCGCAGTACCGCACCCGAGAGGAGCGCAGTTGAGCGGAGTGACGTCGGTACTCGCGACGACCACGACCATCGTGAGTGTCCATCGGGGCGTGGTGCTGCCCGAGGCGCGCGTCATCGTGCTCGTCGTGCCGGTGACGGTCTTCTGCGTCTACTGGTTCATCCTTCGCAAGCGCCAACGCCCGTGAGCGACTTCCCGTACATCCCGCTCGAGACCAAGGGCTGGCGCATGGCCATGGGTCTGCGGCCGTTGGACCTCGATCACTGGCTCGAGGTCGACGAGCGACGGGGTGACGAGCTCGAACAGAAACGTCGACTGCTCGACTCCTCATACGACGTGGTCGTGGCGACGAATCCCGACGGCGACGAAGGGAGTCGAGAGCTGTTGTGCGAGGTGACGCGCTTCCTCGAAATCCACCACCCGGAGTTGGCGTTCGAGGTGCGCGACGAACACCCCGTCGTGGCGGCGGCCCGACTCGTGCAGGAGGACCTCTGCGTGCTGGTGCGCTCCGACGCGTGGCGGCTGCAAGCGGCCTGCGTCTGCTTTCCTTCGCGCTGGAACCTCGCGTCCAAACTCGGCACGACGCTCGATGACATCCATCGACCCGTGCCGATCTACGACGTCGAACTGAGCCGGCCGACCAACGCCTTCTTCGAGCGCCTGAAACCGGATCGCTCGTTCTGGCGACTCAACTGGACCCTCATCGACTCCCCGGACCTGCACCAACCGACGAGCGCACGGCACAGTCCTCACGGTGACCTGGGGGACTGGTTCTTCCGGGTGGAGCGTCAGACGCTTCGTCGACTGCCGGTGAGTGACGTGGTCGTCTTCACGATCCGCAACTACGTGGCCTCGGCGAAGGAGCTGTGTGAATCCCACGGAGAGTTCGGGGCGACGTTGCTGTTGAACCTCGACACCGCACCGGACGCGATGCAGGAGTACAAGGGTTGGACGGGCGTCGCCGATCGCCTGCGCGCGTCGCTCGGCGGCGCGACGAACTAGTCGCGAACCAGGTCCTTCGCGATGGCGATGACCTGCATCTCGTCGGTCCCGGCGTAGATCCGTAGGACCCGCGCGTCGCGACTGAGTTGCTCGACCCGGTACTCCGCGATGTAGCCGTTCCCGCCGAAGATCTGAATCGCGTCATCGGCCACCTGACAGGCCGCCTGGGCCGAGTAGAGCTTCATCGCCGAGGCCTCGGCGAAGGTCGGCACCGCACCGTGCGACGAACGCTCGATGTGGGCGAAGACCATGTTGCGAACGTTGACGCGCGCCACCTCCATGTTGGCGAGCTTCAACTGGATGAGTTGATAGTCGGCGATCGCCGTGCCCCAGAGCCGACGGTGCTTGGCGTAGTCGATCGAGAGCTTGAGGCACTCTTCGATGATGCCGAGCGACATGGCCGCGACCCCGGCGCGCTCGGCGACGAAGTTGTCGCGCGCGCTCTGACGACCGCCGCCGATGGGGTCCTCACTCTCACCGAGGAGGCGGTCGCGCCCGACGCGGACGTCACTCATGAACACCTCGCCGGTCGGTGATCCGTGTTGGCCCATCTTGCGCATCGGTGCGGCCTGCACCAGCCCGTCCATGCCCTTGTCGAGCACGAAGGTGAGGACCTTGCGCGTGCGCATCTCCTCGCCGCTGCCGTCGTCGAGCTTGGCGTACATGACGATCGTGTCGGCGTAGGGTCCGTTCGTGATCCATGTCTTTTGCCCGTTGAGGACGTAGTCCTCGCCGTCGCGCTTCGCGCTCGTGCGCATCCCGCCGAGCGCGTCGGAACCGGAGTCCGGCTCGGTGATCGCCCAGGCGCCGATCTTGTCCAGTGTCATGAGATCCAGCGACCAGCGCTCCATCTGGGCCGGCGTGCCGAGTTTGTTGATCGTCCCGGCCGCCAGACCGCTCGACACGCCGAGCGAGGTGAGGAGACCCGGGCTCACGCGGCACAGTTCGATCGTGGAGATCAGTTGCGCGGCCGGGTCCGACGTCCGGCTCTCGCGCGACGGCTCCTCACCGGAGAGCTTTCGCTCGAGTTGGCGCGCGAAACTCTCCTTCGCCATCTCCTTCAGACCGAAGGCGTCGTACATCTTTCGCAGGATCGCGTAGGGCGGCAGTCCGTTGTGCTCGAGGTCATCGAGTTGAGGCCGGATCTCCTCGTCGACGAAACGCCGCACGACGGCGATGATCGCCTGTTGCTCGTCGGTCCATTCGTACATCTCGCTACCCGGACTCTGCCGAATGAACCGGTGCGGTCATATCAGGAAGTGACCGGTGAGGACGGTGAGGAAGAGTTCAAGAGATGGTCGATCAACGTCGTGGTCCACTGGGACTGTCCGACCGCGACGATCACCGGCGCGAGGCAGAGCCACGGCTCGGCGTGGAACTCGGCGACGAAGAGCAGCATCAGTATCGCCTCGGAGCCGACGCGTCGCAGCGGCTGACCGCCCAGTCGCTTGGTGACCAGGGCGTTGACGGCGAAGAGGTTGACGCCGGGGATGAACGCCCACGCTGTCCAGTGGCCCTCGAGCTCACGGGCGGCGACCGCGAAGCAGGCCGAGCCGATCACTGCCAGGGCGACCGCGACGTTGCACGCCGCGACGGCGAACCACTCCGAGACGGGGTGCGCGGTGCCGGGCCAGTGCGCGAGCACGGAGACGAGGATGCTGATGCCGGCGAACACACCGGTGATGCCGTAACGCACCAGACGGTGGAGGGCCTGGATGAGCGACAGATCGGAGACGATGCTGCGCGCGGGAGCCGGGTCACCGTAGGGGCGCGTCAACTCGGACCACTGCGTCCCGGTCCAGACGCGCCATTGACGAGCACCCGAAGGGTCCGGATACCAACCGGAGGGGACGGGGACGCTGCTCAAACTCACCCCCCTAGCCTCGCATACAAACATCTCACGGGAACATCGCGGGTGTGGACGAAGGCCTAGGGCCGTAGCGTCATCACGGTGGTCACGCCGATCGCGGCGCAGATCCTCGATCCGCAGGCCACCTCAGAGATCGGTGACGGCACGTACTTCAGTTTCGCGACCCGAACCGCACCGGACGTCACCGTGGCCAGTAGGGGCACCGACGATTGGAGGTTCGTCATCCCGGCGACGACACATCGATCGAGCGACGTGCAGGCGAAGGTCGAGATGGAACCGACCAACGACGAGACCCTCGACCACGACGTCCCGAAGTTGTCGGTTCGCACGATCTGCCATCCCGTGAAGCGCTTCGTCAGACCTACGCACTTCTTCCCGGAACAGTTCAGTGACGTGAGAACCGACCACGTGTCCGGCGTGGGCGGACGCTCGTTCCACAGTGTTCCGCCGTCAGTGCTCACGAAGACTTCGATCCCGTGGGACGCGCTGAGGAAGCTCGCCATGCACCTGAGGTCGCTCTGGCACGAAAGCGCGGTCACCGACCCGTGTGGCGGGAAGTCGAAACCATCCGGTGTCGACCACGTCTCGCCGCCGTCGACGGAGGTGAGGAACTGGGGGCCACTCGTTGTCGATTCGACGATCGCGCACGTCATCGACGCGTAGCAACTGATCGCCGCGATTCCCGACGCGCCGGTCGGAGCGGTCACCGCGGTGATCGTGTGCGTGCCGGCGTCGTAGCGCCACAGAAGGCCCCCGCTCGCCTGGGCCCCGCCGAAGAGACAGCCGTCGTTCCAACACGACGATGACTGGATGTACGTCGAGGGGCCGGCGTCGGGCGCGGCGAGTTCGGTCCAGCGACCGCTGGCCGCGCGATACTCTCCGACCGAGGTCGGGCTCACGTCGAGGTTCGACGTGCCGAGCGCGACACACGAGTTGTCCGTCGTGCACGCGACGTTGGACAGCGGGACCGAGATGCTGATGGCGGGCAGTCCCGTCACGTGTGGTCTCGCGACAGTGACGGTCGCGCATGACGCCAACACCAGAGCGGCCAGCGAACACATCGCCACGACTCGTACCAGTGAACGTACGTGGGCTGGCACTCGAATCATTGTTTCCTTGTGATCGTGACGACCGTTGTCGCCCTGTTGATGTTACTGAACCGTCGATTGACCGCGGTTCGTTGACGACAAGGGAGGGGTCTAACTTGGACGATATGAACTGGGTCGATGTTCTCATCGTCGCCATCGTCATCGTGGCCGCGATCCGGGGCTGGTTCCAGGGTGCCATTCGTCAGGTCCTGGGCTGGATCGGCCTGTTCGCCGGCTTCTACGTCGGCATCGAGATCGCGCCTTCGCTCTCGAGCGACATCACGCACTCCTCGTGGCGACCGGTGCTCGGAGTGATCATCGTGATCGCCACCGCCTTCGTCGGTCACTTCCTCGGACACATCCTGGGATCTTCGATTCGACGGACCGTGAAGATGGTGAAGTTGGGTCTCGTCGACTCCGTCGCGGGCGCTGTCGTGGGCGTCGCCGGCGCGCTGCTCACGGTGTGGCTCGTCGCGGCGTTGCTCGTGGCCACCCCGTGGTCCTCGGTCGCGGGTGGAATCCAAGGTTCGCGAATCATCAAGGACCTCGACAGCGCCCTCCCGACGGTTCCGTCGGCGGAGGCCCGTCTGCAGACGATGCTGCGAAACGCGGACTTCCCGAGCGTGTTCGCCAGTATCGTCTCTCCGACCGTTCCTTCCTCGGGCACCGCACCGAAGCTCGCCAAGAACACGTTGTCGCCTCGTTCGCCGAATCAGATCCTCAAGGTGCTCGCGCTCGGGTGCTCTGGCGCCCACCAGGGAACCGGTTTCTTCGTGGCTCCGCACCTGGTGGTGACGAACGCCCACGTGGTGGCGGGCGCGACGAGCGTCACCGTCGGGGGAGCCACGGCTCAGGTGGCGCTGTTCGATCCGGTCAACGACGTCGCGATACTGCGGGTCTCGTCGATCACGGAATCCGCGCCACTGGTGTTTGCCGCGTCGGTACCGTCATCCGGCGTGAAAGCCCAGGTAATCGGCTTTCCGCTGGACGGCACGCGCACCATCAGCCCGTCGATCATCAACGGCGAGATCACCGCGCAGTCGTGGGACATCTACAACACGGAGACCTACCGACGTACCGTGCTCGAGGTCTACTCCAACATCGAACCGGGCAACTCCGGGAGTCCGGTGCTCGTCGGCGGCGACGTGACGGGTGTCGTGTTCTCGAAGTCACTCAGCCAAAGTGAGACGGCCTTCGCCATCCCCGCCGACACCGTCGAGAGTGACGTCGCCAAGACGCCTGCGCACGGTGCGCAGTCGACCGAGAGCTGTTTGAACTAACCCGCCGAACGCACCGCCGCACCGAGGACGTCCAGTCCGTCGGCGAGCTGGGCGTCGGTGATCACGAGCGGTGGCAGTAGTCGCACGACGTTGCCGTAGGTGCCACAAGAGATCGCGATGACGCCGTTCTGGTTGCAGTAGTTGACGATGGCCTTGACGGCCGCGGCGTTCGGCTCCTTCGTGCCCGGTTGCACGAACTCCATGGCGACCATCGCGCCTCGACCGCGCACGTCGCCGATGATCGCGACGTCCTTGGCGAGCGATCGCAGGTTGGCGAAGAGGATGTCGCCGATCTCGCGGGCCCGCGCCACCAGGTTGCGGTCGCGCAACGTCTTGATCGTGGCGAGCGCCGCTGCGCACGCGACGGGGTTGCCGCCGTAGGTCCCGCCGAGTCCGCCCTCGTGGACCGCGTTCATCAACTCCGCACGGCCCGTCACCCCGGCGAGCGGCATGCCCCCGGCGAGGCCCTTGGCGGTCGCGACGATGTCGGGGATCACGCCCTCGTGGTTGACGGCGAACCAGTCGCCGGTGCGGCAGAATCCGCTCTGGATCTCGTCGGCGATGAAGACGACGCCGTTGGCGCTCGTCCACTCCGAGAGCGCCGGCAGGAACCCGTCGGCTGGCACGACGAAGCCGCCTTCGCCCTGGATGGGCTCGATCAGCAGTCCCGCGACGTTCTTCGCGCCGACCTGGACTTCGATCGCCTTGATCGCGAGCGCGGCCGCCTCGGCGCCGGTGAGACCGTCGCGGTAGGGGTAGCTCATCGGGACGCGATAGACCTCGGGCGCGAAGGGACCGAAGCGGTCCTTGTAAGGCATGTTCTTCGCGGTGAGGGCCATGGTCAGGTTGGTGCGACCGTGGTAGGCGTGGTCGAAGACCACGATGGCCTGACGGCCGGTGGCCAGACGAGCGATCTTGACGGCGTTCTCGATGGCCTCGGCGCCGGAGTTGAACAGCGCGGAGGTCTTGGCGAAGTCGCCAGGTGTGAGGGCGGCGAGCTCCTCGCAGACCTCGACGTAACTGGCGTAGGGGTTCACCATGAAACAGGTGTGCGTGAAGGCCGCCACCTGGGCACTGACCGCATCGACCAGTTCCGGCACGGCGTGACCGATGGTCGTGACCGCGATGCCCGAACCGAGGTCCAGTATCTGGTTGCCGTCGACGTCGACGAGGATCGCGCCGTCGGCGCGGTCGATGTAGATGGGGAAGCCCTGGGTCAGGCCGGCGCTGACGACCGCGTGACGGCGCTCGTGCAGGGCGCGCGACTTCGGACCGGGCAACTCGGTGACGACCTTGCGCTCGGTTCCCACTGATGTGTCGACTGACGAGACCATGTCATTCTCCTGAGATCTGTCGGCGTACGCCGTACGAAACCAGAGTAGTTCCCACGTCGGATTGGCTCACCGGAGCAGAAAACGGGTGACCGAAGTCACCCGTCGTCCTGGCGGAGGAGGTGGGATTTGAACCCACGGTGCCCGGAGACACAGCAGTTTTCGAGACTGCCCGATTCGGCCGCTCTCGCACCCCTCCGTCGAGAAGTCTACAACGCGCCCTCGTTACGACTTTTTGACTCGTCGGCGCAGCACCTCGGTAAGTTCGTGGTCGTGGATGAACTGGCGAACGACGAACTCTTCATGCGCGCGGCGCTCGACATCGCGATCGTCGCGGCCGGGCACGACGACGTACCGGTCGGCTGCGTGTTGGTGGAGAACGAGGTCGTGATCGGCGTCGGGGAGAACCGGCGTGAACTCGACCAGGATCCCACGGCCCACGCCGAGATCGTGGCCCTCCGAGACGCCGCGTTCTCGCGACCGTCGTGGCGGATGGACGAGGTCACGGCCTACGTCACGCTCGAACCGTGCGTGATGTGCGCCGGGGCACTGTTGAACGCACGCGTGCGCCGGGTCGTCATCGGCGCCCTCGACGAGAAGGCCGGCGCGGTCGGCTCTCGCTACAACGTGTTGAGCGACCCGAGACTCCTGCACGAGGCCTCCCTCACCTACGGCGTGCTCGCCGAGGAGTCGGCCGACCTGTTGCGGGCGTTCTTCCTCGAGCGCCGTCCGAACCCGTGACCGTAAAGAGTTGTGCCGACGACACCAACTCGTCACGGTTACGAAACGTGCCCGACGTATTTTCGCGACCGTGCTGAACGACATCGAAGCGACGCTCCAGGGTCAGCGCGTCGTCGTGGTCGGGGGTGGTGTCTTCGGAACTATGCACGCGCTCCTCGCGCTGGCGCGCGGAGCCAGCGTGGTGCACCTCGAACGCGACGCCGTGCCCAGCGGCGCGACGGTACGCAACTTCGGACTCATCTGGGTCAGCGGTCGAGCGCCGGGACGTGAACTGAGCTTGGCGCTTCGGGCGCGTGAGCTGTGGGAGGACGTCGCCACCGACGTCCCGGGTATCGGCTTTCGCGCGAACGGGTCGATCACGTTGATCGACGACGTGCGAGAGCTCGAGGTCGCCCAGCGAGCGATGATGCGCGGTGACGCCGACGCGCGACAGTTCGAACTGCTCTCGGCCGACGAGGTCACCCAGCGCAACCCCGCGCTCCAGGGCGTGTTCAGTTCCGGGCTCTACTGCGGTCGCGACGCCGCCGTCGAGTCTCGCTCGGCCCTCGGGGCGCTGCGCACCTTCATGGAGAACAGTGGCCGCTACGAGTACCTTCCGCGACGCGAACTCGTCGGCGTCGTCGATCACGCGGCCATTGATCACCGTGGCACGCACTACGCCGGTGACCACGTCGTGCTCTGCCTCGGTGCGACGCTCAGCGGCTTCGCGGCGGAGCTGTTCGAGGGTGAGCCTTTGCGCAAGGTCCGCCTCTATATGGCCGAGACCGAACCGCTCAGGCAGTCCTTGACGACGTCGGTCGCCAACGGTGACTCCTTCCGCTACTACCCGGGGTTCAGCGAGTTCGCGGCCGAGTTCTTGGAAGAGCAGCCGTCACCGGCGGCCGACTTCGCGATTCAGCTCTTGTGCCAGCAGCGGCTCCACGGCGGACTCACGATCGGCGACACCCACGAACCAGAGCTGCCCGGTCTCTTCGAGACACTCGATCGGCCGATGGACATCATCGAGGCGGCCGCGCGACGGGTCATCGGTTCGGCGATGCCACGAATCGAGCGCCGCTGGAGCGGGGTCTATCACCAGCTGGCGGACCCCGCGCCCGACACCATCTACTTCCGCAAGCAGGTCGCTCGCGGAGTCAGCGCCATCACCGGCGCCGGGGGACGTGGGATGACCCTCGCCCCGGCCATCGCGGAGGAGAGTTTCCAATGAACGACGTCGAACTGATCTGTTTTGACATGGCCGGCACGACGGTCCTCGATAACGGCCTGGTGTTGGAAGCCTTTCGCCGCACGATCGAGGACCTCGAGGTCAGCGCGGAGGAGTCCGAGTCGGCCGAGGCCTACGTCATCGAGACGATGGGCCAGTCGAAGATCGAAGTCTTCACCGTCTTGTTCGGCGAGCGCGCGTCGAGCGCGAATGACGCCTTCGAGCGCCACTTCGTCGAATCGGCCCAGGAACTCGGCGTCAGTGAGATCCCGGGCGCCCGTTCGACCGTGGAGACCCTGCGCGACGTCGGCCTGCAGGTCGCCCTCACGACGGGTTTCTCGCCCAGCACCCGCGAGGCGTTGATCGAGGTGCTCGGGTGGGGGGACCTCTTCGAGCTTCGTGTCTCGCCCGCCGACGCCGGCCGGGGCCGGCCCGCGCCGGACATGTTGTGGCTCTGCGCGTTGAGGTCCCAGATCACCGCGGCGAGCTCGTTGATGGTGGTCGGTGACACCGCCTCGGACATGGTGGCCGGTCTGCGCGCCGGGGCCGGCTACTGCGTCGGGGTGCTCTCGGGCAACGACGACCAGGCCCGACTGATCGCCAACGGCGCGGACGATGTCATCGACTCGGTCGTCGATTTACTGAGTTTCGACCTCTTGGTCACCCACTAGTCGATGTCGAAGTGTTCGCGAAGAATCCGTGAAGTCGTCACACATGTTGCTCCGTAGCGTCACACTCGGCTAACCCTCGGAACTTACTCTCATCGCGAGTCACCAACGCGGTGCACTCACCTTTAGGAGGACGACGAGTGTCGACAAAGAAAATGAAGGTGGCGGTCGCCGCTGGACTCGTGAGCACCATGCTGACCGGTGTCTCATTGGTGAGCGGAGGTGCCGGCGCATCCAGTATGAAAGTGAACTGGGCGACGGAGACGTCGGCTCAGGCAGGTGGTGGGATGAAGGCGTTGATCAAGGCCGCCAAGAAAGAGGGCCACGTCAACGTCATCACGATCCCACTCGCGGGATGGGCGAACTACGGCCTGATCATGAAAGACTTCACGGCCAAGTACGGCATCCACATCAATGACGCCAACCCCAACGGATCGAGCGCGCAAGAGATCACCGCGATCCAACAGGACCGGGGTCGCGCGGACGCGCCGGACGTCGTAGACGTCGGTACGAGCTACGCCACCGAGAACATGGGACTGTGGGCTCCCTACAAGGTCGCGACCTGGAGCCTGACCCCCTCGGCCTCCAAGGACCCGAACGGGCGTTGGTACGACGACTACGGCGGCTACGTCGCGATTGGTTGTGACACCAAGATCGTCACCACCTGCCCGACGTCCTTCGCGGACCTGACCAACCCGGCCTACAAGAACGAGGTCGCCATCAACAACGACCCGACGTCCGCGTCCGCCGCGTTCTACGCGGTGTGGGCGGCGGCGATCGCCAACGGCGGCTCGTACAGCAACATCACGCCGGGTATCACGTTCTTCGCGAACCTGAACAAGATCGGCAACTTCGTGCCCGGTGGCACGGCGGCGACCGCTGCGGCGGGCACCACGCCGATCCTGATCTGGTGGGACTACCTGCAAAACGGTGTCGCGGCGACCGTCCCGGGCTGGAAGTCGGTGATCCCGTCGGACGGAACGATCGCGGCGTACTACACCCAGGCGATCACCAAGGACGCGCCGGACCCCGCGGCGGCCCGACTCTGGGAGGAGTTCCTCTACTCGACACTCGGACAGAACCTGTTCCTACAGGGCTACGCCCGTCCGATCGAGTTGCCCGGGATGATCGCGAACCACACGGTGAACGAGGGCTTCCTGGCAAAGTTGCCGGCGGCCCCCAAGGGCACCCTGACGTTCCCAACCATGACCGAGGTCAACAACGCCAAGGCGACCATCGCGGCCGACTGGGCCTCGGCAATCAGCGGTAGTTAAACAGTAGATTCGCCGCGATGTCTGAACTCATCACTGACACCAGTCCTTCCCCTTCTGGTGTCAGTGATGAGGTCGGCGAAAGGTCTTCGAAGGCGGGGGCACTGCTTCGCTCTCTGCGAACCGGCGCGCCCGTCCTCCCGTTCCTCGCCTACATCTCACTCGGACTGATACTGCCGACGATCGCCATCATCAACCTGGCCTTTCGATCGAACGCCGGCAAACTGACGCTGGCCAACATCAAGGTGATCCTCTGCACGTCGAACAGCCCGTCGTGCATGCAGTACCGGATCGGATTCGAGAACAGCCTGAAGTTGGCGCTCGTGACCTCGATCGTCCCCGGCATCCTCGGCACGTTCGTGGCCTACGCCATCGCGACGTCCAAGCACGAACTCTTCAAACGCCTGACCGCGGCGTGCTCGGGCGTGCTCGCTCAGTTCGGCGGCGTCAACCTGGCCTTCATGTTCATCGCGAGCTTCGCCGCGGTGGGCGGCGTCGCGACCCACTGGCTGGCCGACATCGGCCTCAACCCGTGGAACCACGGCTTCGACCTCTACAAGTTCTGGGGCGTGGCCTTCGTCTACATGTACTTCCAGGTTCCCCTCATGATCCTGATCATCACGCCGGCCTTCGCCGGACTCAAGGAGTCCTGGCGCGAGGCGGCCTCGGGCCTCGGTGCCTCGTCGTGGCGCTACTGGCGTCACGTCGGACTGCCGGTGTTGGCGCCGGCGGTACTCGGCGGCATGTTCCTCCTCTTCGGCAGCGGGTTCTCGGCCTACGCCACCGCCGAAGCGCTCACGACCGGCACGATCGCCATCACGCCCATCCAGATCGGCGCCATCCTCAACGGCAACGTGCTGTCCGGTGAGGCGAATCTCGCCTACGCCCTGGGCTTTGCGATGATCGTGATCCTGCTCATCTCGGTCATCGGTTACGCACTGCTTCGTCGAAGGTCGTCACGATGGCTTCGCTAGGACTCGGAGAGGCCCTTGAGGGCGACCAGGACTTCATGGACCAGTACTCCCGGGGCAATCCGTCGGCGCCGTGGATCAAGCGCGTCCGCTGGGGACGCGGCATCGCGCTCTTCCTCGCGGCGGTCTACTTCATCGTCCCCTTCTACGCCGCGATGCAGTTCTGCCTGCAGAACGTCAACGGCGGCTTCTCACTGGCGGCGTTCAAGGAGGTCGGCGAGGCGCCGGGCTTCTATTCGGCGCTGTGGCTCTCGACGCAGCTGGCGATCGCCACCATGGCCATCGTCCTGTTGCTCATGGTGCCGACGATGATCTACGTGCACCTGCGGTTGCCGCGTTTTCGCCGCGTGATGGAGGTCATCACCATCCTGCCGATCGTCATCCCGCCGATCGTCCTCATCGTCGGGGTCGACGGCGTGGCGCCGCTGTGGCTGAAGTCCTCGCAGTACCTGCTCGCGGTGGTCTACGTGGTCCTCGCGATGCCCTACGTCTACCGCTCGCTCGACGCCGGCCTCGGCGCGTTGGACCTGAAGACGCTGGTCGAAGCGGCACGTTCGCTCGGCTCCGGGTGGGTCTCGATCATCTGGCGGGTCCTCATCCCCAACATGCGCAGCGCTCTCTTGTCGGCGTCGGTCCTCACGCTCGCGCTGGTCTTCGGGGAGTTCACCATCGCCAGCCTGGACGGGTGGACCACGATCCCCGTGTGGATCTATCTCACGCCGACGACGAATCCGCGCATCAACACCCTCGTGGCGATGATGGCCCTGTTCGGCACGTGCGTCGTGTTGGGGCTCGTCGTATCGTTGGACCGCTCGCGTCGAAACTCCCGGAGGAGCTGATGGCCATGGATACCCAAGTCCCGACTACATCGTCCGTCTCCGGGTCAACACCGCAGACCGGTGCGCCGGTCGTGCTCGAGAACCTCACGCGGCGCTTCGGCACCACGAAGGCGCTCGACGGCTTCACGCTCCACATCGAACCCGGTGAGTTCGTGGCGTTGCTCGGTCCGTCGGGCTGCGGCAAGACGACGGCGCTGCGCGTGCTCGCTGGCTTCGAGCGGCCCGACATCGGCAAGGTGGTCGTCGACGGTCAGGACGTGGTGCACATTCCGGCCCAGAAGCGCGACATGGGCATGGTCTTCCAGAGTTACTCGCTCTTCCCCAACATGAGCGCCCGCGACAACGTGGCCTTCGGGCTGCAGCTCCGCCACCAGCGTGGCACGCAGCGTCGCACGCGGGCCGAGGAGTTGCTGGCGCTCGTGGGGCTGGCCGAGCACTCGGCCAAGTACCCCCACCAGCTCTCCGGCGGGCAACAACAACGCGTCGCGTTGGCGCGCGCGTTGGCGATCGAACCGCGTGTTCTCCTGTTGGACGAACCGCTCTCGGCCCTGGACGCCAAGGTGCGCGCCGAACTCCGGGACCAGATACGCGCCCTGCAGCAGCGACTCATGATCACGACGGTCTTCGTCACGCACGACCAGGAGGAGGCGTTGTCGATGGCCGACCGGGTCTGCGTGATGTCGCGCGGTCGCGCCGAGCAGATCGCCACGCCGGCCGAGCTCTACTCCAAGCCGTCGACGGAGTTCGTCGCGCAGTTCGTCGGCATCTCCAGTCGAGTCGGCGTCGTTCGCACCGGTGATACGGTGTCGCTCTTCGGCCGCGACGTCACGATTCGGGGCGCCGCGCCCGAGGGTGCGCAGTCCCTCGACGCGTTGTTGCGACCCGAGGACGTCGACGTCGTCGTGAACCCCACGGGCCTGGGCATCATCACGCACAAGAGCTTCCTCGGCGCGACGACACGTCTCGAGGTCGGCATCGGGGGAGCGGCGGTGAAGGCCGACATCTTGAGCAGTGGCGCCGACGTGTTCGAGCTCGGCACGCGCGTCGACCTCGTCGCCAACGCGCGCGACGTGCTCGTCAGCGCGCCTCGGCCAGCGACCTGACCAGCGGCTCCCAGTCGCGCAGGGCGCCGACCGGTAGTCCCTCCACCTTGCCGGTGTCGTCCCACGTGCGAAGGGCGAGGGCGTCGTCGAAGCCGGGGTGACGTTCGAAGCGTTGACACTCGTCCTCGCTCAAGAGTCCACCCTGGGCGATGAGCGTGGCCCGCGAGGCTCGCGAGAGTCGGTCGTGGTACTCCGGTTCGCGCGTGCAGCGCCAGCGCTTGGCGGTCACGTGCAGCGCGACCGGCTGGGCCACTCGCGGCCCGAAGATCGGTGCGAGGATGCGCGCGCCGCGTGCCTCGTGGTCGTCGTCATCGCGCGCGAGGTCGAAGCCGGGATCTCCCTGCACGTCGAGGGCCAGGTGACCGACGTCGTGGAAGAGCGCGGCGACGATCAGGGCGTCGCTCGCGCCGGCGTCGCGCGCGAGCGCGGCGCACTGCAGGGCGTGCTCGTTCTGCGTGATCGACTCACCGTAGGAGCGGTCGCCCAGCGTTTCGTAGAGTTCGAACAGTTCGTCGATCGACGTCGGGTCCACGGCACTCATGGTAGGGGAGGTCGGTGACGCCAACGTGAGCGAGCGCGTGGACGTGGTGAGTAAACGCGTCACCGCGGCGTCACGGTGATGACGACTAACCCGTGAAGATCGGAAGTTGGATCGTGAAGACCGATCCCTTGCCCGGCGTACTGTCGAAGGTCAGGGTCCCTCCCATCGCCTCGGTCAGGTTCTTCGATAGGGCGAGGCCGAGCCCGGTACCTTCGATCCCGGTCGCCTCGATGTTCAACCGATCGAACGGGATGAAGAGTCGCTCGACCATCTCGGGACTGATTCCGAGGCCGGTGTCGCGCACCGAGATGCGGACCGCGTCCTCGGTGGTGTCCGTCTCGACGATCACGCGACCGTTCGGAAGGTTGTACTTGATCGCGTTGGAAAGGAGGTTGAGGAGGACCTGTCGAAGACGCTGTTGGTCGGCGCGCACGAGCGCGCTGGTGACCTCGCCGACCTCGATGGCGATGTCGTGATCGTTCGCTTGCGGGGCGATGATCCCCACGCAGTCCCGAATCAACTCATCCAGGGCCACGGCGCGCAGGGTCACGATCACACGTCCGGACTCGATACGCGAGATGTCGAGGATCTCGTCGATCAGGTTCAAGAGATGCTGTCCGGAGTTGTTGATGTGTCCGAGCATCCGCAGGACGTCGGGGTCGTCGGACTCCATCTGCAGGAGTTGTGAGAAACCGATCACCGAGTTGAGGGGCGTGCGCAGTTCGTGACTCATGCGCGACATGAACTCGCTCTTGGCGCGGTCGTGGCGTTCCGCTTCGGACCGGGCGATCTCCAACGCGTGCTCCATCGCGACCGATTCCGAGATGTCGCGGGTTATGACGACCGCGGCCACCGGTGGCTCGCCGCCGTTGTCGAGCGCCTGTCCTCGCGACTCCACGGTGACCCAGTGCCCGTCATCGTGACGGACGCGAAAGCGCGCGGTGGTCGCGCGGCCCTCGTCGAAGATCCGGCGGATCGCGGCGACGACGACGGCCTGGTCGTTGTAGTGCACGAACTCGAGCGCCGAATGGCCGATTCGTTGCGCTTCGGGGATGCCGTACATCTTCTCGCTGGCCGGACTGACCTCCAGCATCACACCGTTTCGATCGATCACGGTGATCGCGTCGACCGCGGCGTCGATGATCGCGCGCATCTTCGCGACGTTCTCGCTCAGGGCGGCGCGCGTCTCGGACGCGGCCGTGATGTCGCGGGTGATGAAGACGGCGCGCGTCGGCGGGCCGTTGGGGTTGCGGAGCGCCCGTCCCCTCGTCTCGAGTGTGATCTCGTGACCGTCGGCGTGTCGAGCGCGAAAGCTCACCGTCGTGACGTCGTCGATCTCGAAGGTCTTGCGCAGCGCCACCTCGACGTGGGGCCGGTCGAGCGCGTCGATGATGTTGAGACCGGTGTGTCCCCGTCGACCGGTCTCGGGGTAGCCGTAGATCTCCTCGCTCTCGGGGCTTGACTGCACGATGTTGAGGTCCCGGTCGATGATGACGATGGAGTCGGCGGCCGCCGCGAACATGGCCTCGGCGACCGCGAGGCTCTCATTCAGCTTGTACTGCATCTCCTGGCGGTCCGTGACGTCCTGGCCGGTGGCGCAGATCCATCCGTCCTTGCGCAGCGAGCTCCACGAGATCGTTCGGTACGAGCCGTCACGGCATCGTTGGCGGTTCTCGAAGCCCCGCCGTGTCTCGTCCGGGCCGTGCAGTACGAGACGGAACTCGTCCTCGGTCGCCTGGACGTCGTCGGGATGGACGAAGTCCACGAACGGCACGCCGCGCAGTTCCTCGAGCTCCCAGCCGAGCATGTCCTTCCAGGCCGGGTTCACGAGGATCAGTTCGCCGTCCTTCCCGAAGACCGAGAGGAGGTCGGGCGAGCTGTAGAAGAAGTCGCCAATGTCCGGGACCGTCGAACCGTCGTCCTTCACCTACTGCAACCTCCTGCCGGGTCGACTTCAAGGCTGAACAGTCGTCGCTCCGGCGCACGGCATCCCTGAGTGACTCGCTCACCCAGTCTTGAACCTACAGTGCGGGAGAAGGCCGGCGGCGTACTAACAATTCCGTGACACATCGAGCGCGTGACGGCGAGGGACCGGTCTCCGGGGGCCGAAACGGAAGAACATCGCCGGTTACGCGTCGCGACGCGGTCCGGTTGGATAAGTTTCTTGCTACTGACCCAGATTCCTCTGTCGAATCTGTCGCACCCGTTCGACGTAGGGGTGTAGGGCGGAAAAGGTCCGCTCGAGAGGAGAGCCACCATGGCTGAATACGCAATCCTGCTTTACGCGCCGGTCGATGAGCCCGAAGAGGAGTACGACGGCGACGCCGGTGCCGAGCACGACCAGCACTCCAAGGACCTCCAGCGCGACGGCGTGATGATCGGGGCGTTCGCCCTGGAGCCCCACACGATGTCGACGTCGATCCGCGGTGACGTCATCACCGACGGGCCGTTCCTGGAGACGAAGGAAGTCATCTTGGGTCTGTGCATCATCGAGGCGCCCGACCTGGACGCCGCACTCAAGATCGCCGGGACGAACCCGATCTGCCACCAGGGCGGTGGTGTCGAGGTACGACCGGTCCAGGACTGGGTGATTCCGACGCGAGACGGCCACGTCCACTAGGACGTCGAAAGCGGAGCGTCGCTAAGTGAATGACGGTGCGCCGAACGAGGTCGAACGGGCCATAGTTGAGGCGCACCGTCGTGACTGGGCCGTCGTGCTCGCCGCCACCGCGTGCACGACGCACGACCTCGACGTCGCCGAGGAGTGCGTGCAAGAGGCGTACGCGGCGGCGGTCGTGGCGTGGACCCGCGACGGAGTGCCGAACAATCCCGGGGCGTGGCTCACGACAACGGCCAAGCGCCGGGCAGTAGACGTGATCCGCCGAGAGGTGACGTTTCGTTCGAAGATGCCCTTGCTGGTGGAGCCCGAAGAGAACGCAGGAGACGAAGACGTGCGAGGAGAACTCATCAACACCGAGTCGGAGGAGATCGTGGCGGACGAACGACTCCGTCTCATCTTCATGTGCTGTCACCCGGCGCTGGCCCGTGAGGCGCAGATGGCACTGACGCTTCGACTGGTGTGCGGAATGCCCACCGGCGACATCGCTCGACTCTTCTTGGTTTCCGAGACGACGATGGCCGCGCGGATCACGAGAGCAAAACAGAAGATAGCCACGGCGCGCATCCCGTTGCGCGTGCCGGTCGATGTCGAGATGCCCGAGCGCTTACGTGCGGTACTCGGCGTGATCTATCTGCTCTTCACCATGGGCCACACCGCGACGTCCGGTTCGACGCTGATGCGAACGGAACTCGTTGACGAGGCGCTGCACTTGGCCGGCGTCCTGCGAGAACTCATGCCGGATGAACGCGAGGTTCGAGGACTGCTGGCATTGATGTTGGTCACTGACGCCCGTCGTTCCACGCGACTCGGCGCCGACGGTTCGTCGCTGCGACTGGACGAACAAGACCGATCGCAGTGGGATGCCGTCGCGATAGCTCAGGCCGACGAGTTGGTCCGGGCGGGCCTCAAGGCCGGTCGGCCCGGGCGATACATGCTCCAGGCCGCGATCGCGTTGGTGCACGCGAAGTCGCCGTCGTTCGATGAGACGGACTGGAAAGAGATCGTCTGCCTCTACGACGTGTTACTCGTGGCGTGGCCGTCACCGATCGTCGCGTTGAACCGTGCGGTCGCCGTGTCGATGGTCGACGGTCCGGCGGTGGCCCTGGCCCTGGTCGAAGGGCTCGAATCGGACCCGCGGCTCGCTGACTACCACTACCTTCCGGCCTTGAAGGCCGATCTTCTGCGCAAACTCGGCCGCGTCGAAGAGTCACTCGAGGAGAGCAGACGCGCCCTCGAGCTGACGCGTAACGAGGCGGAGCGAGAGTTCCTTGGCGCGCAGATGCGCGACGGCGCCGCGCCCGAGGTGTAGGCGGCGCTCTTCAGTGTTTACTTCGCGCGGCGCGCGCGAACGATCGTCACGCCGGTGATCCCGGCCAAGCCCAGGGCGAGGAGTCCGATGGGGAAGAAGAGCGACGCGTCCGACGTGGCCGAACCTCCGGCGCCCGTCTCCGGAGCGCCGATGGGTGTCGGGAACGTCGACGAGGTCGTGGCGGCCGACGCGGTCAAGCTCGCGATGGTCGTCGTGACACCGGTGCTCGAAGTGGTCGTTGTCGTTCCGACCGCGGTGGTGGAGGTCGTACCTCCGGCGCTCGTCGTAGAGGTCGTACCTACGGCGCTCGTCGTCGTGGTCGTGCCCCCGGCGCTCGTCGTCGTTGTGGCCGCCAGTTGACAGGTCGGTACGTTGATGGTGTTGTCATCCATCGTCACCGCGCCACCGAGCGCGAGGACCCGGCCGTTCACGGTCGCGCCGGTATTCAGGGTGATCGAGGTCGTGGCCAGGATCGTGCCGGCGAAGTTGGTGGTGGTCCCGAGGGTGGCGGAGCTCCCCACCTGCCAGAACACGTTGCAGGCCTGTGCGCCGTTCTCGAGCGCGACGGTGCTCGTCGAAGCGGTGGTGAGCGTCGAACCGGCCTGGAAGATGAAGACCGAGTCCAGGTTTCCACCACCGTTGAGGGTGACGGTCCCGGTCAGACCCATGGACGAGGCGGAGTGGTAGACGCCGGCGACCAGCGTCGTGCCGCCCAGGTCACCGGAGACGGTGGTGAACGGCGTACGCCCGGCGGCGTCGTTGGACGCGGTGATCAAGTCGTTCTCGGCGCCGAGCGCCGCGCCGTTGGCCACGTTCGTGGTGCCAGAGATTTGCTGTCCCGGCGGGAAGCCGGTGATCGAGGTCCCGGGGGAGATCCCGATGTCGCCGCCGACGCTGGTGGCCCCGGTGTTGGTGATCGCGCTGCCCGCGAGTACCGCGTACGCCGAGGAGGTTCCGAGGTTCACGGTCGCGGTCGCGGCCATGGCGGACTGGGTGCCGACGGCGGCCAGTGTGAGGAACGCGACGCTGGTCACCATCAGGGTGCTGAAGGTGACCCGGAGGCTACGCGCCACGGCGCGACGACCAGGGGTGCGAGGTGCCGAGTGTCGCGGCGAAACGGAGAGGTGATTCGAAAGTCGTGCGGTGGTGGACATGTCTGTCCTTCCCAAAGATCGTCATGCTTCATCATTGGGTAGTGACAAAAAACGACAAGCCTCATTGGTACTGCTGCATTCAGCCTACGGGGATGGTTCCTCGCGGCACCCAACTCCTTCACAACATTGACCGGTGCTTGCGTCGCGGTTCACATGCCGGTGCTATGTGTCAATCGTGTAACACCACGTTGAGCGGTGAGTCCCCTCGCTGCAAGCGCGAGATCTGCACGGCGATCAGGCGCGCCATCCGCGGCAACATCGCCGACGTCCGACCACCGACGTGCGGCGAGATGAGCACGTTCGTCA
>Ga0187855_10001242_pt1 | contig 20586 bp, 24 predicted proteins | sample June2016WEW_8_10_2_FD_132969 | JGI IMG/M metagenome (GOLD analysis project Ga0187855, IMG submission 132969) | Peatland microbial communities from SPRUCE experiment site at the Marcell Experimental Forest, Minnesota, USA - June2016WEW_8_10 | ecosystem: Environmental > Terrestrial > Soil >...
AGGCCATCGAGGCGGCGCTGCCGAAGTAGCGCGTGGCCGTCGCTGGGGCTCACTCGTTGGCCATCCAACCGCGTCGATTCGTCAGAAGGGCTCCAAGCAAGACCGACAAGACCCTGCTCGTCGACATTCGCGTGACCGACATGAGGGCCGGCGATGCGGCCTGGTGGGACGCAAAGCTCGGGATTAAACACATACCGTTGCCGCGCGCCGATCGCTATTGGGTCTGGTCGGTGCTATTGCCGATGTGCCACTTGGTGCAACTCACCAAGCGACGTTATTGCCGAGCGCTGGTGATTTGGGCGCGCAACGATCAAGGGCGCTTCCTGAGAGTCGGCATGTCAATGCTCGTTGAGAGCTACCCGTATCTGGATGTCGCGCGAAACCTCGACGCGTATTTCGTATGGTTCATCAGTGCCGCGGATCCGGCGACGCTACGAGCAGATTTTGGCATGACGCATCCTCCGGCCTTGGCCCGCGTGCTATTGGATAACGCCGTTGTGTTGAGTCAAAACGCCGCCCTCGGGGGTCGGATCGGTCTGCATGCCGCCGTGGCAGGGGGCAAGACGCTATTGAACATCTACAACGGTTGCGGTCTAAGCCAATTGCCGGCGAGGGCGAGATTGCCGACCGGCGTTAGGCCCAAGAATGATGGTCGCTACTTTCTCGCCGATGACGCCCGAGCCGAGGCGATGGCAGCAATACTTGACCCAAGTCGTTAGAGAAGCGTCATGACTGAGGGTATAGTATTCATGCAACTGAAGAGTCCGGGTCTTGGTTACGGTGATTTATGAGTAAATTCATGAAGTTAGAAGCGAGCTCGCCCGCAACATTAGGGGCGGTCGTGGAGGCGGTTACTCGCTTGAGCACGTATAGCGAAGCGCAAATCCTGGAGCTCGTTTCGGCAGGCAAAATCAAGGACCTCTTTCCGTTTCGCCCGACTCGCCCCGATGAACTGCTGCCCGATACCGTCGACGAGGGCGATTTGGTCGAAGCCTCCGCAATGCCGCTGAGTCGAGAGCAGCGCGCGGCACTGATTCAATCCAGTCTGCCCGCCACCGCGACGGCACGTTCGGTCGCGACGGGCACTTCCCGCGTGCGCCGGTCAAGCAAAAAGACTACTTCGAAACGCTAGGGCACCGTTCCTTCGGGTGCAGCAGCAAGCTGATCCATTACTGCTTAAGACGACGCGCGGCACATGCGCGAGTTCTCGCAGACGCATCAAGAAGTGGCCCGATCGGTTGGTCAGGCGCAGCTCGTTGCACGACGTGGATTGTCAGCGCGGGAGACGGGGAATCTGGTGCGCGTGGAGCGGCAGCAGACCGAGAGCCCAGGATGTTTGCCCGCAGATTCGGCATTTGATGTCTCATCGCCGCGAACCGTCGTAGTTTTGCCGGTAAGCTTGCCGGCCAATGATGCGCGCATCCAATCTTTATGCCGGTTTCGGGTTGGTATCTTTGAGCGGCTGCCTGTGGTTTCTGGCCTGCACACCGTTCGACTTGTCCGCGTTGGCGTGGGTAGCCGCAGTCCCGATGCTCCACGCCGTGGATCGGGCGCCGACATTCCGACGGGCGCTCATGCTCGGCTGGTGGGCGGGCGTCGTCGAGACCGGCGGCGGATTTTATTGGCTGATCGACGTCATGCAACGCTTCGCCGACTTCCCTTGGATCGGGGCGGCGGGAGTATTCGTTCTGTTCTGCGCCGCGCGTGCGCTTATTTTCTTGCTCTTTACAGCCGTTGTGTGCGGCATCCGTCGACGGCGGCAGGTGCCGATGACGCTGCTCGCGCCGCTCGTCATGGCCGGGTGCGAACTCGTGATCCCGCAGTTGTTTCCGTGCGGCCAGTGGATTACTCAGGCCTGGCATCCGCTCGTGATCCAAATCAGCGAACTTACCGGCCCATTGGGCGTCACCGCGCTGCTGATGGTGGTCAATGGTGCGCTCTATGATGGCTGGCAGAGTCCGCGCACCGCACGCTATCCGCTGATTGCGGCAGCAGCGCTGCTTGCGGCAGCGTTCATTTTCGGCGCGGTACGCATGCGGCAGATCGACGAGCTCCTCGCGCATGCGCCGCAACTCAAGATCGGACTGGTCCAACCAAATTTTGCCTACAACAATGACGAGCAATTCTCGCCTCAGGAGGCGCGTCGACAGTTGGCGGCCCTGCAGGCCGAATCTCGCCGGCTGGAGCAAGCGGGGGCGGAGTTAGCTGTGTGGAGCGAGGGCAGTTATCCGGCGGCGCTGCCGAGAGACTTCAAAGCTGACTTCCCGCCGGACTCAGCGGCCATGATTCGCAGAGGCTTGAGCATACCGATCATCATCGGTGCGGACATGTACGACGCTGCGCGCAATGAGATATACAACTCCGCGATTCTGCTCGACCGCAGCGGCCGGGTCGCGGGGACCTACGACAAGGCGCGCCTCCTCGCGTTCGGCGAGTACATGCCTGGAGCCGACACCTTTCCCTGGTTGAAGAAAGTCATTCCCGCCGCCATCGGGCGATTCGCCGCGGGCAAGGGACCGGCCATCATGTCGCTGCAAGGACCCGAGGGCCAAGTCTGGCGACTCGGCCCGGTGATTTGTTACGAAGACATCCTGGGCGGTTATTTGCGCAGCGTCGGCAAATTGCACCCGAACCTGCTCGTCAATATGACGGTCGATTCGTGGTACGGCGCACGTACCGAACCGTGGGAACATCTCGCCTTAGCGGTGTTTGCGACCGTCGAGCTGCGCGTCGGCATGGTCCGTGCGGTGAATTCGGGCATCTCCGCACTCATCGATCCGAACGGCCGCCTTCTGCAAAAAACTTACGCGGACGATCCGTACCGCCAGCCCCGCGCGGCGGACGGTATCGTGGTCAGCGCGCCGCGCATGGCGGGGGAACCCACGGTGTATGTGAGGTACGGCGATTGGTTTGCGTACCTGTGTATTGCCGCCACCGCGCTGATTGGTGTCTTCGTTCTGCGCAGCGCGCATCCCGGCCAACTCGCTCGGGGCAATGGCGTCGCCACTCCGCACCGCTTATATTGACACGGGATGCCGACATCAGATCCACGTCAGGTTGGTGCGGGCAGCCAACTGGCGCACTCGACCAAGAATAGAAAGGAGTTCTGATATGAAACGGGCAGTGCTGTTATCCGGTTTGTTCGCCACCGCTCTGATTGAATTGGCCGCCGCCGACCAGCCGTCCGCGGCACCGTCAGCACTCCTCAACGAGGTGCGCGCCGCGTGCCAGGCAGATGCACAGAATCTGTGTGCCGGGGTACCCGAGGGTGGCGGCCGAATTCTCAATTGCTTGGCGCAGCACAAGGACGCAGTGTCCGATGCCTGCAAACAGGCGGTCATGAAGGCCAGACAGGCTCAGGGAGTGGGGCAGAGCCAGAGCCAAAGCGCGGGACCAAGTCAAGACCAGGGAGGGAGTCGCAGTCAGGGACAGTCCGCGCCGAGCGCTGCCGCGCAGCCGGCTTCGGACCACTACTTCCGTATGAAGCGAATGCAGATCGAAGACAAAGGCAACAAGGTGCCCGCGGCGGTGGACGTGATGATCCCAACCACGTGGCAGTTTCAGGGCGGCATCAGCGTGATGGGCGGAATGGGGGGTTGCTTCGCGGACTTGGAATCGGTCTCCATTCACGCGCAGAGCGCAGATGGCTCGATCGTGTTCGAAGGCATGCCCGACTTCACTTTCCAGTATGCCGACGACCCGAATACGGTACGCACGATGACCCAGGAAGGTCAGGCCTTTGCCAAAGGCAATATCAAGCCGTGTCCTGTGATGCCGCCCCAACGCGCCACGGATTTTCTTCAGAAGCAGATCATCCCGAAGTTTCATGCCGACAAACGCGTCGTCTCGGTAGAGACGTATCCCGAGTTCAACCAGCTACTGCGCCAGCGTCTGGGTTTGCCATTGAAGGACACCGGTAACCAGGGCCCGTTGCGTACCGATGCAGCGCGGGCCCGCCTCGAATACGATCACGACGGACACACCTTCGAGGAATGGATTACGGTCGCCGAATGGATGCGCCTCTACCCCGCCGGGCGCGGCAATGTTTACGACTGTCACGCCGTCATGCTGATGTCGTTCAGCGCACCCAAGGGCCAGCTCGATAGCAACGAAAAGCTATTCAAGCTCATGGCCTTCAACATCCGACATGAGCCCCAGTGGGATGCTCGTATCAATTCGATGGTCGCCCAGCTCTACCGGCAGCAGCAGATCGAGGAGGCAAAACGTTCGCAAATAATCGCGCAGTTTCAGCAGCATGTCGCCGACACCGTCAATGAGGTGACCGCCAATTCGATGCGCGGTGCGAATCAAGCGGCTTTCGGCGAGGATCAGATCGTCCGCGGCGTGCAGACATTTCGTAATCCGCAAACCGGCGATACGTTCGAACTCAGCAATCTGCATGACAACGCCTGGTTGAATGGCAGCAACGAATACGTCATGAGCGACGATCCCAATTTCAACCCCAATGGGCAGTTGAATGGGAATTGGACATCGCTGCAGCCGGTGCGGCCGCAGCCTTAAGTTTTGGGGATGGTGCCGCAAAGAGATTTTGAACCCCTGACCCACGCATTACGAGTGCGTTGGCCGCTTGCGCGAGCCATGGCAATCAATAGGTTGGATGCGCCAAGTGTTGTTTATGTGCGTGAAACGCGTTGAAAGACCGCTGATGCTGGTACAAAAGTGGCCACTCTGGCCATCGCGCAAAGTCGCCTGCACGACACGACATCCCTCACCTCAAGACTTGATGCAGGACTACGCCCGATAATCTCAGGGTGAGGCGGAAAGGCTCATAGCAACAGTCGCATGCCGCTGCTCGATTGATGGGCGTTAGAGAAATGGAACAGCGCCGCGAGGCGTTGCGCTTGCTCGAGCATCGACCTCAACGCACATGTTCGCGCGCCGATTGATTCCGGCGCCAAGCTGCCGGCGGCAAGCCATACGCGCGCCGAAATGCGCGACTGAAGGCCGTATCGGTTTGATATCCCACATCTTCCGCAATCCGCGCGAGAGGAGCGTTGCTCCGGCACAGCAGATTGGCGGCAAGCAGCATCCGCCACTGCGTCAGGTACTGCATCGGAGAACTGCCGACCAGGTGCTGGAAACGTTCTGCGAGCACCGACCTCGAAGTTCCGGCGTCTCGCGCTAACTCTTCCAACGTCCACGCATGAGCTGGACGCAAGTGCATCACGTTCAATGCTGGCCCAACAATTCGATCGCCGACGCCGGCGAGCCATCCAGTTCGACCCTCGCTTTGTTCGTTCATATAGAGGCGCAGCACCTCGATGAACAGCACCTCGGCCAGCTTGGCCAAGACGCCGGCACCACCGGGCCGAGGTGAGCGGGCTTCGGCCAGAGCGTAACGAACCGAGGCTTCGAGCCAGATGCCAGCGTTCGATCCACGCACATTGACCCGGAGCAGCGCGGGTAGCCCCGCCAGCAGCATCCCGGCCAGCCGTGCATCGCACGCCAAATAACCGCAGACGAGGCGCGTCGTCGCGCCACCACCGCCGTATACCAGCTGCCGCGGACGGCGCGCCAGCACCTGATCAAGGCGGGCACCGGTCGCAGGCGGCAGCCCTGGCTCAGAGGTCATTCGATGTGCATGCCCCTTAGGAAAGACGACGGCGTCGCCGGCAGTCAGACGTACCGGCGGTTCATTGCCAAGCTCGACATAGCAATCACCCTCCATAATCAGATGGAAGATCACTACTCGCTCGGCACCGGGCTCCAGCAGTGGCGCGGCCGTATCTGCACTAGGGGATTGGTAGCACCAGGGCGCCGTAAACCGAGCGTTGATGAAGATGGCGCCGACCAATCGTACGACCCGAAGGGTTTCAGACAGAGCATCCATCACGCAGCATCCACTTCGATTCGTAAGTCGACTGGCACGGCGTCACGCGCGGCCGCGGATACCGGGGAACAGCGATTACAATCTTCAACCAGTAGCCGTAGGCGTTCCGCAGAAACGCCAGCCGCAGAGATCCGGACCCGAAGCTGAATTTCGTTCGGTCCCGCACCCACCGGCGCGCCCGTGCTATCGGCCATACCAAACAAGCCGCGCAGGTCAGATCGGCTGGTTGCCAGCACCTCGAGCGCCGTTACTGCGATCCCCTCGGCTGCGGCGCCCATCGCGATGCGTGTCGCGAGGCAGGATGCGAGTCCCGCGCGGAACAGCCAACCCGGGGTGACCTCGTTGCCGCTGCCGCCGAGCTCGGTGGGCATATCGGTCGGCATCTGCGTGCCATTGGCATGGCACGCAACAACCCGCAGGCCGTTCTGCAAACGCGCAGTCGCTGGCGCGTCATCATGAATGCCGGTGGCGGGTCGGCGAGCCAAGACCGACTGCACACGCTGCACTGCTGCCGCAATGTCTTCTATCGTCATGGGTGCCCTTGTGCTGACCTTGACGCATCTAATTGTGGGTGGATCGGCGCGCATTTTCCAGTGGTTCGCAGCCCCGCCGCCGGGCAGTGGGACGGATGAGCAGCAATTCCGGACGCTCGGTCAACCACAGGACGCGCTTGCGGCCAAGCCTGGACGATCGGTCAAACACGGCCGACTTGCAGATAGGACGCAGCTCCACTGACGTGCCAGATTTCCGATCCATATTTCCTAGCTGTGGATGAAGCAAAGGGCAAAGAAATGATGGACGCAAGGCTTCAACGGCGGATTCAACGCTATGGATGGGATTTGGCGGCAGTTGATTACGAGTCACTGTGGCAGGTACGGCTGGCCGAAGCCCAATACGCGTTGTTGGCATTGGCGTCGCCTTCGGTGGGTGATCGAGTACTCGATATTGCATGTGGCACTGGACTCGTCACCTTTGAGGCGGCTCGGGCGGTAGGCCCGAGCGGGCAGGTGCTGGGCGTTGATCTATCCGAAAGGATGATCGATGCGGCCGAACGTCGGGCGAGGGAAAAGAAGTTATCGAACTGCTGCTTTTCGCGGATGGACGCAGAGATCTTGGCTTTGCCGGACTCCAGCTTCGACGTCGTGTTGTGCGCCCTCGGGCTCATGTATATGCCAGAACCAGAACAGGCACTGCGGGAGATGCACCGGGTGCTACGTGCAGGCGGTCGCGTATCTCTCGCAGTATGGGGTGAACGATCGAAATGCGGCTGGTCGGCGATCTTTCCGATCGTGGATGACGAGGTGGCCGGCGAAGTCTGCCCGCTATTTTTTCGTCTCGGCGAGCAAGACACTCTCGCGCGCCTTTGCGCCGACGCGAAGTTTGAAGTCGTCGGACACCGCCGCATCACAGCAACGCTAACCTTCGCCGATGCCAAACAAGCTTGCGACGCGGCGTTTGTCGGCGGTCCCGTCGCACTCGCGTGGTCGCGCTTCAATGATGAGGTCCGGGCCCGGGTTCGCGCCCGCTACCTGAACGCGATCGAGTCATGGCGGCATGGCCATGGTTACCGAATTCCAGTGGAATTTGTCGTCGCAGCTGCGGTCGCGCCGAGCCCGCGAGGCGCAGCGGATTAGGCGCCGACTACCAAGGGTCGGCAGTCATCATTTAATACACATCGAGGGGAATCATCATGGGAATCGTAGCGGCAGTGTACGGGCTATTTTGTTACGCCGTGTTCTTGGCGTCATTTCTCTATGCGATTGGATTCATCGGAGATCTCGTCGTACCAAAGACGATCGATTCGATTCCCAGCTCCAATATGCCTGAGGCGCTTGCCGTCAATCTCGTTCTGCTTGGTCTCTTCGCCGTGCAGCACAGCGTTATGGCCCGACAGGGCTTCAAGGCCGTCTGGACCCGAATTGTTCCGCGCGCGTTGGAACGGAGCACATACGTGCTGATCTCGAGCCTGTTGCTCGGCCTCATCTGCTGGAAATGGCAGGCTATTCCGACAGTCGTCTGGAACATCTCGTCGCCGGTATTCAAGACGCTCCTACTGGCGCTGTTCGCGTTAGGCTGGCTTATCCTGTTGCTCTCAACTTTCATGATCAATCATTTCGATTTGTTCGGGCTGCGACAGGTGTACCTGCGCCTGCGTGGGCTTGATTACACACCGCTGAGTTTCACCGAACGGGCGCTTTACAAGTTTGTGCGCCACCCTATCTATTTAGGCTTTGTAATCGCATTCTGGGCGACTCCGCACATGTCGGTCGGACACCTCATTTTCTCGATCGCTACCACGGGGTATATATTTATCGGAATTTTTCTCGAGGAACGCGACCTCATGAAATATCACGGAGTGGACTACGGGGCGTACCGCGCGCGGGTTCCAATGCTGTTGCCGACGGGCGCCAAGCGCGGGTGACCGGGGCTGTCTGACGGGTTTTGAGATAGCCACCGCTGTCGTAAGGCTGGTCAACCAAATGCGTAGGGGAACCGGACTACCGCTGGACGGTGCACCCCAAAGATATTGCTGGCATGTCGGACAGCAATCGTGGGCAGCCGTCGCACAGGGGGGCACTCCGGAGGTTTCCGGATCAGCTAAGTTGATCTGCCGCGGAAGTGGGAAACGACATGAACGCGTTTTGGCGATCTGACAAAGCGGGCATCGCTTATGCCCGTTGTCATTTAAAAAAAATGGTGCGCGAAGAGGATTCGAATAAGCGACCTAATATGCTGTTTATAAAGGGGCTTTGAGTCGGTAGAAAACAACTTACCCCTAAAGTTACCCCCAGCACTGGTTGTTGCCCGTATGGCTAGCCGCCCGCACTTGACGGCCCTGGTACTTGCAACATGCCATAATACCGTTGCATGGGGTGCAAGGGGTCGCAAGTTCGAATCTTGTCGCCCCGACCAATACTTACGCGCGGTCTCAGTATGCTCTGTGTCCGCCTCCGTGTCCGCTTTAGCTTGAGTCTTTCGCCTCCCCCTGAGAAATAACGGTGGCTCCCGCACAGGACGACAAATCGACGAGCGATGGAACGCCCATAGACCAGTTTAGGCAGTTGGTCGGAGCGGGGAGTCTGTACGCTTCCGCGACATTTTCAGAGACCGATGTCGAATTTATTGCGCTCGTCATCGGTAATATCGGATTGCAGATCGATCTTTATTGTCCGCGGTGCATGGCCACATCAACTTTTCAACTTCCAGCTGTCAAGACGGACGGGCTGAACGTTTTCGATCCCTACAATCCAGCTGCGCCGACTGGTGTTATTACGAGAGACCCCGTACCTATCTCGAAGATTTCTCACTTGAAGCACATTGCGCGCGCTCTCGAACTCCGATGTGCCCGAAACTCTGTCCATCGGGTCGAATTTATCTTGCGAGTGACGGACAACATCGTGTCGCCGGGCAGTCCTACGGGCAGGGGGCACGGCTCTGGGTCAATGTCGACGCCCCAACCTGCAAAACACAGTTACACATTCATAAAAATTGGCCAGTACCCTCAACACGCGGAGTTGGTCGCAGGGCGCCTGAAGGCTGTATCGAAGATTGCTGAACCGCTCGATATGAAGGAACTTCGCCGTGCGGTCGGTCTTATGTCCCACGACGTTGCTATCGGCGCCTTCGTATATTTGCGTCGAGTGTTTGAGCGAATTATCGCGAGGGCGTGGCATAGCGCCGTTGAGGCCGGGGAGCCGCTGCCCGATGTGATTCGCATGGACGAAAAGATCGCGGCCTTGAAGAATTACCTGCCTGACCTCATCGTAAAAAACGCTAAGGTCTACGGCATTCTGAGTCTTGGGCTACATGAGCTGACCGAAGAAACATGCGCCAGCGCTTATCCAGTGGTTGAGGAGTCAATCATCGCGATGCTCGAAGACGCGCATGCACACATCGAAAAGCAGAAGCGTGACAAAGCTCTCGCTGCCGACCTTGCCAAGCTCTCTGGCGAACTCGGGAAAAAATCTTAGAGCGTACGATCAGGTCGCGCCATGCCATCAGAGACTGAGCCGGTCGAGCAGCGCTGCACTTCACGTCCCAACGGTTCATGCCAGTTTGCGGGAATATTGAAAGTGCGCGAGCACCATGGGCGATTTTACTGTCAGGCTCACGCGCCACTTGAAGCGTCGTGGCGTTGTCGACCAGAAGTTCTTCAAGCCTTAATCGACGAGGGATTGAAACCGGATTGGAAAATCGACTTGACGGCGGTCGTGTTTCCAATCTTTGAGAACAATCATTACCAATTGGGCGGCACGGTCACCGCGAGGCATTGCACTTTTGAGGGTGGCGTTTCTTTGATTGGTGCAAACCTCGATATGTCCGATTCGCAGTGCTTAGGTAGCCTGTGGCTCAACTGCAATGGCGGTAAGGTTATCGCACGTCGCGTTCATTTTTTTGGCGATGTAACAATCCGCTGTGGCAGTGTCGAAGGGCTAGATTTCAGCGACTCGACCGCCGACAGAGAATTTAAACTTGAACATGTCGTCATGGCGACTTCGGGGTTGAAGTTGGACGGAATGAAGCTCGCGGCGGCGCCATCGATTGAATTCAACATTGAAGCTGGATCGGGAATGCCTCAGAACTGGAGCTTCCGTCGCCTATCGTTACGAACGAGTGCGTATGGCAAAGACGCAGAAGGGCGTTTTAGAACAATCAGAAATCGCCTGCACCAAAATCGCGATCGTGAACACGAGGGGATCTTCTATCAATACGAAAAGCGCGCTAAACGGATGAGTCTGCCGTTGGGGCAACCGAGTTCGTGGTTGCCGCGCAGCGTGTCTGCATGCTACGACTGGCTCGCGGGGTATGGGCAGAGCTATGAGCGCGCGTTTGGGTGGTTCATCGGTGTCCAGGCCGTGTTTGTTTTGTTGTATTCAATTATGTCCGGCCGATTTGAATGGTGTGGCACCTTCGACTCGCAAGTCGCGGCATTCACCCTCGCGCAAGTCGTCAAACCGTTCGAGCTTCTATCCGCACGTACACCGACGGGCTGGCCCTACGTAGGCGTCTATATGGGCGGCAGTGGATGGTGGACGATCGCCACTACGGTGGACACCTTGCTCTCGCTAACTTTGGTTGCCCTTTTTCTGCTGGCGCTGCGGTGGCGTTTTCGCAGAGACTGAGGGCGCCCCCGCTTTTTCGACTTCCGCCGCATCCACACCAGCGCATCAATCAGCTCGTCGATCGGTTCGAGTTTCTTGGGCATGGCGTTCACGATGATCGCGCCGTGCCTCAAGGTGCTTTGGTCGGCTGTTCCGCCATCATCTGGAGCACCACTCCCTTCGCGCCATCCGTCACCTGCGTGACGGCCCTGTCGGCCTGAGCGTATGCCTCGGCCGTATTCGGTTCGATCAGCGTATAAAGGGCCTCCTCATCGGTCCTGAACTGCGAAAGATCGTGGCCGCAAGCGGAGACTGCTGCTCCGGACAACTCCGTGGCCGTGAGCGAAGTCTGCAGGTGGCTTGCGGCGTAAACGTGCACGCAAGTCAAGAATGCCGTCTCGGCTGCGTCGGCTTTTCCCATCCACGCCTCGGCGTACTCCACGTGCTGGTTCTGAAGTGCCCGTGCGCTGTCATAGGCTGCCGAAGGGTTCGGCTGAGGTGACACACATCCGCAGAGTACGCCGCACGCCAATAACAGCGCTAACAATAACGTCTTACGCATTTCCTTGGCCTCCCTGCCGACAGTCTATAATACGGACACGATGCAACGCGATGCAATTCCAGCGGAAATAAAAAGGGCCGTGTTAGTGGAAGCGGGGCACCGTTGTGCAATTCCAACCTGCCGAGCCACTACCACAGAAATTGCCCATATAGATCCGTGGGCCGAGACTCAGGATAACTCATTCGAAAACCTGATCGCGCTTTGCCCAAACTGTCACACACGGTTCGATCAAAAGAAGGAGATCGATCGCCCTGCGATGAAGATGTACAAACACAATTTGGGCATTGTGAGCAATCGATATGGTGAATTCGAACGCCGGCTTTTCGAATATCTTGCGAAAACAGGAGAGCGTGTATTTGTGCTGGGACCCGCCGGTGACTTGCTCGTCGCAAACGCAGTGAAGGACGGATTTTTTGAGGACCAACGTATTGTTGGGACCGGACTTCAGGTCATGGGACCAGGCTTTAATAAGAATTTTCCGACGACATTTACGTTCCGTGTGACAGGTGCGGGCCTTGAATTCATAAAACGCTACGCGCAAGGTGCCGACATTGCGTAGTGTGCGTGTCACCATCTTTTTGCGCGCTATCCTCGCGTCGGACCTGATAATCACAAAGGCGCGGCAATGACAAACGGAATTCGCGTGTCGATCGGTCTTGCGGTTTTCGCGTTGGCGGCGTGCGGGACCAATGGCGTGATGGAGATCTCGTCGTCAACCTATTCGGTGTCCGCACAGTATGGATCGATGAACGGCAGTTGGGGGAGAGCACGGCAAGAAGCCGTCGCGCAGGCAAAAGAACTTTGTGCGGCGAAGGGCCAGACTTACACGCTGATAGGCGAGAAACAAACCGGCATTTTCGGCGTAACGCCTCAGCGCTCTACAATCACGTTTAGCTGCGGCGAGGACAAAGCAGTCGTGGCAATCCAATCGATCAACGCGGAGTGCAAAGATCAACTTGGGACGTCCGAGTTAGATCCAATTCGCAACAAAGTTGAACTGTATCGAGATTCTTTGGAAAGCCCTGTTCCCTTTGCCATCGCGACAATCGACGCATTCCCCACGCAAGAAGAGCGCGACGCAATTGCAAAATGGGCAGCTCTCAGAGAGGAGTGCATTAAGCAGGGAAACGCCGCCTCTTCGATGCCACCTGGAGCGACTCCGCTTCAGGTGACAGAGATCCAGCAAGATCGATCTTTTGGTCAGGCTGCCTTGGCGAAGGTAGGCGACCTAATTGTGGCGCTCTACCAGCAGCGGTTAACGTTCGGTGAATTCGCGAGAAAACGATACGAGATCACTCGCGACGCTGCCGAAGCAGAAAGGCAATACCGCCAATCGCTGCAACTTGCCGATCAACAGCAACGAATGCAGGCTCAACAGTTAGCACAACAACAATTTTCGAACAGCCTCGCGGCATGGTCTACCTACATGCAGGCAGTAAATGCGCGGCAGCCTCAGACGGTGCACGTTGACGGAACAATCAGAGTCCAGTGACGCGTGAACTGTGACGAGCTCGCCGCTCAATGGCGAGCTGGATATCTGGCGCGATCGATGAACAATTCGCAAGCATGCCGCGCGCGCGGTATCCTTGCGACAAGGTAGGGGGAGCGAACCATGGATTGGATACACCACGTTCCGGACGCGGTATGGGCGGCAGTTCTGAGCGCCGTAATCGCCTCAAGCATATCGCTGGTGACGATGACGATCAGCAACCGCAATTCGCGCAAGCAGTTGCGCATGCAGCTCGATGACAACTCGCTACAACGAGATCGCGATCGAACGATGACGCTCCGGCGCGATGTTTTTCTGCCGGGAGCGGAAGCGATTGCTCGCATGCAGGCTGCGCTCGCCCAACTAACAAATCTCGATGCGGACGTAGTGCAAATTGGACAACACATTGCCGATAATCTGGGCGCGCTGGCCAAGGTTCATTTGGCTGCAAGCGAATCAACCGTGCGAGCGCTCCTGAGGTATCAGAAAAATTTCATGTCGGCATACAGCGAGATAATCATGATTCGAAGCGCGCTATTGATTACGAAGAGTGGTATTGCCGATCATCAAAAATACATCGACAGAGCAGATGAAGAGATTCAACGCATCGTCCAATTGATGAAGCAGCACAACATCGCTGGCAGTACGGACCAGGCGGCATTTGGTCGATTGGTTGACCAATCAAAAATTGAACAAGATGCTCGCAAAAATCATTCGGAAAAGCAGTCGACACTTCGGCAAAAACTGTTTGCAGGCCAGATGGGACTCGGTGAAAAGCTGGCCGAACTAGCCATCGAATCGTCCGGACTAATCCCGGACGCTCTAATCTCCTGCCGCCAAGAGCTTGAACTGCCGATTGACGCGGTCGAGTACCGAAAACTCTACGAAGAACAACAAGAGGCGGCGCGGGCAATGATGCGCGAGGTAGTGCGTCGGACTCGGGACCTGGTTGCTAGCAGTGCCCAATCCGATGCGAATGCGCCGTCGAAATAGCGGCGACTTGGTGAGCGATTCACCCTATGCAGGTGCGGTCATTAGCGAGTCGATGCGTGAAACGGTAGCGACGGTCGCCGTGCAGCAGCGGCTACGGAAGTCCATCGAAGAACTTGAGACATTGGACCCGCAAAACAGCCTGCTGAGCGAATACCGAAAGCTCAACGCCAGAGCGCTCCGCGAACTTCGGCGTATCCGCAGAAACGTGGAACTGGTCTTGCGTCGGGCAAAACTCACCCCGGCGCAGCGGAAGGACGCTACAGAGCAACTGCACTTGATCTCTCTCGTCGAGTCGGGGTTCGTGGCCGGAGTCGACACGGCGCACTGAGAAGTGAGATTGTAGCGGCCCGGTCGATCGCCACCTGCTCGCGGGGCGGCCTGTAACTGAGGGAACCCCATGAAGCGGGTTCTACCAAAACCAATACCAGGGGCGCACTTCGCATAAGTGGTATCCCGCCTCATCTTGGTAAAGTGAGGTCCCGCGTAGGACGATGCAAGCGTGGGCTTGATGGTTCAAGTGCAGCGCGCCAAAGTACAGCAACCCCAAGGCGATGAGGACGCGCCAGAACCGGCGCGGTAGAGGCGGCAGTACTGCTGTCGCTCGTTGTATGCGTGCCCTGAGCGCCTTGTATCGGACGCATCCGAGGTGGCCCATACCGAGCGCACTTGCATTGCTTGCAAGCCACATCACCAAGGGCGGAACGTCGGATTTACGGGCCGCCTCTTGGTAATCCCGCCAGGGGCGTCGCAGGTGACGCCAATCGCTCATTGTATTAAAACTCCTACATAGAACGGCGGCAGCAAAGGCGGCAGCAAAGGCGGCAGTTTCCCACGCGCGCGCCGATCGGTACAGCAGCGACCCGACCGGGGTATGATTGCGCCCACAGCGGAGGTCGTGATTATGATGAATTCAGGGATGGAACGTAGTCGACGAATGGAAGCGAAACGCCAGGCGAGCGCTGCGCTGGATTGCGCAAGCCTAATCCATCGCAGGTGGATACTCAATGCGGAGACACGGCCCGCGGCGGCCGAACTCAAGCTAGCAATTACCCAGCTTGAGATTGCGCTCTCAAACTTGCGAGATGACGACGGCGCGCACTGGGAAGCGGCGGCGCCGCTCGAATACGCGCATCAGACGCTCTTCCGGATGGACCGCCCGGAACTCGCCGAGGCGCTACAGCATGTGATCCTGGCGCACGCCGAAATTGCGGAGCATCGGCCGATAAGCGGCGGCGGTTCGGCGCCTACGTAATCAGCTTGAATCGAAGCATGGACACCACTAAGCAGAACCCAAGCACCTACGTCGGAAAGTTTCACGGTCGCGGTGCGAAGCAAAGATTGCTCACGGCGATCTCTGAGCAGTTCATTGTCGGTCACGACGCTGAACTTGCGGCAAGACTTCTAAAGAAGGTTTTGGTGAAGGAATACACCGCAGCTCAGTTGTTGATGGAGCAAGGTGGCGAAGACACGCATCTAGTTTTGATTCTCGCTGGCTCCGTCCAAGTCCTGATTAACGGTCGAATCATGGCGATCAGATCGCCGGGGCAGCACGTCGGCGAAATGGCGCTCATTGATAGTTACGCGCGACGCAGTGCGACCGTGAAAGCAATCGAAGCAACCACCGTCGCAGAAATCTCCGAACACGACTTCAATAAGCTAGCAGATCGGCACCCAACTCTTTGGCGTCGCGTGGCGCTAAGTCTCGGCGAAAGATTAAGAGAGCGGTCCAAGTTCCATCCGCCACCGCGCGAAAAGCCCGCTGTCTTCATAGCGTCTTCGTCCGAGGGACTGCGATTTGCGGAATGCATTTATACGTCGCTGCGCCGAAAGGATGTTGTGCCCTATATATGGTCTCGCGGCGTATTTGAAGCCGGAAAGACGACGATTGAAGACCTAGTTAAGGCCACCGGAGAAAGTGACTTCGCAGTCATCGTGACGTCAAAAGATGACATTATCACAAGCCGCGGAGCGAGGAAGACGTCGCCACGCGACAACGTGATATTTGAACTCGGGCTATTCATGGGTGCACTGTCGCGGGAGCGGACTTTAGTTCTGGTTCCCAAAGGCGTCGATTTCAAGGTTCCTTCGGACTTGTTGGGTATGACGCACATTCCATACGCATTCAGTAAGCACGGAAAGGCGACAAGTATTTTGAAAGAGCCCATTAAGGCGATTTGCAAGAAAATCGCGAAGTACGGGCCGAAGTGAGGATTCGGAGAGCGCCATGAAATCAAGTGAAATTATTGCTCAAGTGCAAAGCATTCTGAGCGCCAATTGGCAACTTGATCCTGCCCGAACCGTGCCGGAATTGGAGCGCATAAAGCTAAGAGGCAATCACGGTGTTCAGATCGATGGCACCGTTCTTTACGCGGACATGACTGACTCCACAAAGCTTGTTGATACCTTCAAGGCGGAGTTTGCCGCCGAACTCTATAAATCGTTCCTCTACGGAGCATGCAAAGTCATCAGCGCCGAAGAAGGTGAAGTGACAGCTTTCGATGGTGATAGAGTGATGGCTGTTTTCATGGGCGAAATGAAGAATACCAATGCGGCGAAATGCGCATTGAAGATCAACTATCTAGTTCGCCAAATTAACGGTGCTATCGCCGCTCAGTACCCGAACACTTCATACAAGCTAGCCCACACAATCGGCATTGATACAAGCAAGTTACTCGTCGCGAAGACTGGCATTCGAGACTACAACGATCTGGTTTGGGTAGGCACTGCCGCGAACTACGCGGCGAAAATGGCTGCGTTCAATGACGTTGGCTTTCCGACCTACATATCGGAAGCGACATACGGTAAGCTCAATGAGTCGGCGAAGTTGGGAGGCACAAACAAAGCCAACATGTGGGAAAAGCGCACTTGGACCGCAACCGGAAAGACCGTCTACCGTTCAAGCTATTGGTGGCCCTTCTAACGCTTTCAAAAAAGGGCCATGCAAGCCCGAATGGAACTTCCGCCTTAGTAACCCACCGCACCCAGAATGATGGGGTGGAACGGCGGGTCGGTGCCAACGTAAGCAGTTCGCGCGGTCAGTCCGCCTCGGACTCTTGCTGCTCGACCACTGATCCGCGACTGACTGGCGCCGTTGGCTGCGGCCTTGCGACTGCTAGGGTGGGTGGCCGCCCTTGTACGTGCGTCATGTTGATTCTTTGCTGCCTCGATCCGCTTCGCCAGTTCCCCGCAGCGGCGCACAGCACGAGCCTCCTGGCGACGCACCGTCAATCCCAACATGTCTGCCACTTGTCGCCGGACCAAGAGTGGCAAACGACTTGGCGCGGCCAATTTGTAATACGGGGCTGACGACATGCCTCTAACCTCCTTTAGTAAATGGTGTCCGCAACTGTCTGACCCTTCAACTTAGCGTGCCCAACATTTAGCATATCAACGACTTGCGGCTGGTCGAATATGGGACCATACGTAGGAATTGTCCCGTGGCTTCAATCAATCGAGCACCTTGGAAAGCTCGAAGGCAAGGCGCATTGCGCTTACTGCAGCAGCGCCGCCTTGAACGATGACGGGAGGAAGATACTCAAGGGCCAAAGCGGCCAATGCTGACATCAGGTCCCGCACCTCTTGTGGCGCGTCTTTATGTTTTTCATTCATGATCTCAGGAAGTTTCTTCCTGTATCTCTTAAATGCCTCGTTGAATTCGTCATATGTAGACATGTCAGCACCTCATACTCAATCAAATTTGTGTGACAAAACAGCCTTGCGCAAATCACCCGCCAATCAATCGCCGAATTTGTCATGATTTGTCACGATCTCGTTAATTCTCCCGATCAATTAGGGCCTCAATTTGGTATTTTCCGTGCCATCGGTCGTTCGCCCGGTGCAATGTGGAAAGTTTAGAACCCAGGCTGTAGTTCGTCCCAGTCCTTGATCACGGGCACGGGTAGTGGGGCCGTCAGCAGCACCACATCCGGATCAAGTTTCGAATACGACAGACAAGCCCGAGGTCCCTCCGGATAATCCTTGAGGTGCGTGGTCGATAGCCACGCCCAGTTCTTGTAGGTGGCGCGTACCGCATCAAAGGCGGGACATTTCGATCCAGGCGCGGTGGCGTAGAGGTCGACGACGGCGGCATAGTCTTCGGCACAGAACTCCGGTACCGGGGCAAAGCCATGGGCTTCGCGAATTTTGTGGCAGTAGCTCGTGAACGCCGTCAGGCTGGCGTTTGATCGCCGGTAGTTGTTGTCGATCTTGAGGAGCTGCTTGGGGAGGGGGGTCGCCGCAATGGGGGGAGGGGGAACGGGGAGAATGCCATGCACGTCGTTGCAGTTATCCTTGACGATGGCATTCCGATCACCTTGACCATTCCCTGTGAACTGGTTCTTATCTGTCTTCTGTTCCGGAGATTTAATTATGGCTCCGGATTCCGGAAGAGCAGATTCCTGATTAGTAGTATCCGGAGCAGAAGATAGAGAAGAGGGATGCTGGTCCGTGCTGGAGACTCCGGAGTCTGCAATAGAGACTAAGGTGTCTCCAATAGAGACTGGTTTCGAGTCCGGAGTCTCTAATAGAGACTGGTCGGCCACCGTTAATTGCAGGCTGCCCAACTGGCTGCGGTCTGGTGGCTCGGTGTTGAAGACCGGGTGGAGTCGGAACCGGGAGCGTGCGAATCCCTGGCCTTCGATAGTGGTGAGCTTCGCGATGACGTTGAGCACCGTCAGTCGATGCAAGCACTTGAATACCTGCGCCCGGCTTAAGCCCGTCCACGTGGTGATGTACCGCGTGCTCACCGCGCACACCAGAGTAGCATTGTCGCAGTTGGCGACGAGACACGCCAACGTCAACTTGTCGTCGCCCACTAATTTGAGAAACCCGAGCCAAGCAAACTTGTAGAATGGGTTGATTGTCATGACTCAACCCTGACGTCCACGTAGACCGGCAATCCGCCTACCTCGGTGATGTCGATGCAGCCGTCAGCCGCCAGCTTGCGGCAGGCTATGCGCACGTCTTTGTCGGCGGCTGGCTGCATCAGTGCGTTCAGTTGGCTGTACGCGATGCGTTTGTGTTGCATCACGTGCGCGAGCACGCGCCCCCTGAAGGTCAACGTCTTCGCATTGCCCTTGACCTTGACGAGCCCCGCCGCTGCCAAGCGGTTAATTGAGCCGTTGGTCTCGGCCAGCGCGAGCCCGGTCTCGTCGGCGATGGCGGCATTGCACAAAATTATCGTGCGCTCGCGCCTACGGATTTCTAAGTCGTCGCCATCACTGTCGTTGATGACGAACTGATCGTCGGCATCGGCGTACGCGGCGGCGAACAACAGAACTGCGCGGGCCGCACCATCCTCGTCGTCGGCTAGCGCGACCGCTTTAGCCCAGGCGATGCGCTCGGCAATACGTTCAGGGGACGCGGGACGGTAACCTTTGGGGGTGCTCATCACTTCACCACGGGCACGATCTGCGAGCGGCGACCTTGGATCGTCTCGCCGCGAACAACGGGCACTGGGGCCGCGTCGGCAAGTTGCCGATCTTCAATCCACTCGACGACTTCCGCGAACCTCCACGCGATTGCCCGATCACCTATGCGCACGCGAGCGACAAAGCGACCTTCTCGCTCCATTCGGTAGATGGAACTTCTGGAGAGGCCGGTAAGCCTGCGAACTTCGGGGAGGCGAATCAGGGATTGCATTGCGTTCATCATTTACTCCGCTGGAATAAACGAGAAACGCTGTGCCAAAAAAAAGCATGGGTCGAGCGTTACTCGTTCGTCTCCATGCTATTAACTACGTTAGATCAGTAGTTCGACGGTTGTAGTGTGCCACTCCAGCATGCGACCTGCAAGAGCTAAGTCGGCTCACTAATCATCTTTTTGTGCGTCAACGTGCAAAGAGGTTTCGGCAACGCGAACACTTTGACAAACGCATTTACATATCACCGCGCCAGCCATATCGAATACCGTTGGTGGCTTATCCGTGCGCACGAATTGGAATGATCTTTGCTCCTGCACGTAATCCGTCAAGGTAGTCGGCCCACGATTGCATCATCTTGCGACGCTCCGGCAAGCGCTGAGCTTTGTTGTAGGCTGCCCGCACTTTGTTGCGCTCGGCGTGCGCAAGCTGTAGCTCGATGAGATCCGGGTGATAGCCCTGCTCATTGAGATTGGTTGACGCAAGTGAGCGGAACCCATGGCCAGTCATCTCGTCGTTTGTGTAGCCCAATCGACGAAGCGCCGCATTAACCGTGTTTTCGCTCATGGGCCTTGAGCCGCCGCGAAGTGACGGAAATACGTACTTACCTGGTCCCGTCAGCGGGTGTAGTTCGCGCAGGAGTGCTACCGCTTGCTTGGATAGGGGCACTACGTGCTGCTCGCACATTTTCATCTTGTCCGCAGGGATGCGCCAATGGGGCTCGTGCCCATCAAGATCAAATTCAGTCCATTCGGCATGCCGAAATTCGCCTGGACGAACGAACAGCAATGGTGCCAGCTTCAACGCATAAGCTGTGACGACGTGACCGGTATACCCGTCAATCGCACGAAGCAACTCGCCGACACGGGCCGGCTCAGTGATGGCGGCGTGATGCTCGGATACAACCGGCGCTAGTGCTCCGCGTAGGTCAGCAGTTACGTCCCGTTCTGC
>Ga0187855_10001243_pt1 | contig 20582 bp, 21 predicted proteins | sample June2016WEW_8_10_2_FD_132969 | JGI IMG/M metagenome (GOLD analysis project Ga0187855, IMG submission 132969) | Peatland microbial communities from SPRUCE experiment site at the Marcell Experimental Forest, Minnesota, USA - June2016WEW_8_10 | ecosystem: Environmental > Terrestrial > Soil >...
GCCGACACGGTGCGCGATGCGGCGCGCCTGGCACCCGAGGATCGGCTGCTGGTGGAGACCGACGCGCCCTATCTGGCCCCTGTCCCCAGGCGCGGCAAACGCAACGAGCCGGCCTTCATAGTAGAAACCGTGCGCCGTCTGGCCGAAGTCCGCGGCGTGGCGCCGGAGCACATCGCCGAGATCACCTCGCGCAACTTTGAGCGGCTCCTGTTTGCGCCCGCCATACGGTAACGAGTAAACTGGGTAACTTCCAATGAACTTGGGCAAGCTCGGGCAGGCCATCACCGGCAAGGAGATTTTCGACCTGATCCACGACGATCTGGAGCGCGTGGAGCGCGAGATCAGCCTCGAAACCGTGGCGTCCGTGGAGGTCGTCACCAGTATCGGCCAGTATCTGCGCGAGAGCGGCGGCAAGCGTTTGCGCCCGGCTCTGCTGCTGCTGGCCTCGAAGTTGATCGGCGACGGCGGCGACGGCGCGATCCACCTGGGCGCGGTGGTCGAGATTGTCCACGCTGCGACGCTGGTGCATGACGACGTGATCGATGACGCGCGCACGCGTCGCGGGCGGCCTTCCACTAACGTGCAGTGGGGCAACCACACTTCGGTGCTGGCCGGCGATTGGCTGTACATGCAGGCATTCCAGGTGGCCTTGCGCGAGCGCAACTTCCGCATCTTGGACCTGCTCATCGGGCTGACCCAGATGATGGTGGAAGGCGAGCTGTTGCAGCTTGAGCGCATCGGCCGCATCGGCGTGACCGAGGCCGATTGTATGGAACTGGTGGACCGCAAGACCGCCTGCCTGTTCTCGGTCTGCGCCCGGCTCGGAGCGCTGGTCTCGGGCGCCGATATGCAGACCGAGGAGCGGCTGGGCGATTATGCGTGGAACCTGGGAATGGCGTTTCAGTTGGTGGACGACCTGCTCGACTTCACGTCCCGCGAAAAGGTGTTGGGTAAGCCCGTAGGCAACGATCTGAGAGAAGGCAAAGTGACTCTGCCGCTGGTCTATGCGCTGGAGCGCGCATCGGCCGAGGAACGCTGCCGGGTGGAGACCATCCTGCGGGAGCGGAACTACGAGCGCGTCCCCTTCCCGCAGATTCTGGCGATGATCGAGCGCTATGACGGCATCGAGCGGGTCAAGGAGCGCGCGCACGCCTTTACGGAGAAGGCGCGCGGCATTATGGCCGAGTTCCCCGAGTCACCGTATCAGCGGGCTCTGTACAGCATCACGGAGCTGGTCACCGAGCGCGACCACTGAGGGGATTTGTGGGGCAGGCTCGCATCAGGAAGCTGGGCTGGTTCAGCCGCCGTTCCCGGGCCTCACGGTTTTTTCAAAGACGTAACCGTGGTGGTGGTCACTGCCTAGGTAACGGATTGGCTATAATCTCGATTATGGCCGGGGACCCAGAGCCTGTAAGTCCTGGCCCTGGAGGCGACGATGTTTTCTGTTAGAACACAGTCTAAAACGATCTTCCAGATAATCACCGCCGTGGCACCGTTGTTCTTCGTCGCTACTTCGATCATGATGCATGCTGGTGCGATGGAGGCGCAAACGGTGAACTGGGTGAACTGGACAACGGAGCCATCGCCATCCGGTCGCTGCTGCTTCAGCGTGGCGTACGACTGGGCCACAAAATCGTCCCTGTTTTTTGGTGGCGCAATCCCCAGTGAGTTGTACGGCGATACCTGGATCTGGCGGGTGGGATGGCACCAGTTGTCGCCAGCCACATCACCGTCACCCCGCCTGGGGGCTGCGATGGCTTACGATGCAAGCGCCGGCAACGTAGTGCTCTTTGGGGGCGGCACCGCAAACGTCCCCCCCGGTTCACCTGGCACGTATTTCAACGATACCTGGACGTGGGATGGCGTCACTTGGACTCAGCAATTTCCGCCCGTCTCTCCCCCGGCACGTCAGTGCTCAACTCCGGGGATGGTGTACGATGGCGTCACGGGGACCGTGCTGCTCTTTGGCGGTGGAAACAGCATGGGTGGCCTAGATGACACGTGGGTTTGGGACGGGAAAGCCAAGACGTGGACTCAACGTCATCCCGTAAAGCACCCCTCGGCGTCAGGCCTGATGGCGTATGACGAGGCGGACAGGCAGGTTGTGCTGTTTGGGGGTGCTACGCTAACTGAAACTTGGACTTGGGACGGCGCATCTAGGACCTGGACTCAGAGATTTCCTTCCCAGTCCCCACCTGTAACCCAAGGCGCCATGGCGTACGACGCGGTCATCGAGAATATCGTCTTATTCGGGGGATTTGTCGGAGGCTGGCAAGATACTCTGAGTGATACGTGGGCATGGAACGGGTCCGACTGGATGGAGATTTATCCCTCGACCGTGCCATCAAACCGATACGACTTCAGCATGGACTACGATCCTCTGCACAGAGTGCTCGTCATGTTTGGAGGGTACAGTTCCACCGTAGTACGGGGCGACACTTGGTTGCTTGAGCTTGAACCCTGATGCCAGACTTTGCCAAATTCCGTCGCGGCTGTAAATGCTGATGGGCGTCACCGGCGAGTGCCGGTGGATTCCCGGAGCGGGACGACCACATAGGCCGACACGAACGCATCGATACCAGTCAGGTCCGGTTGTCCCTGGCCCCGACGATGAGTTCAAGGGCAGAAACCTGGGAGATCGCCCATCCCTCCGGCAGCGCATCCAGGTATTAGCGGGGCCGCCTGTTTCCCGCGGGAGAGGTCAACCAGGACATCGCTGTCGAGTAGGTAAGGCATTGCACATATCTTCGAGCGATGATGCGTCGCACGTTCAGCCGCGAAGATTGCGCACGGAGGCTGACGTATTCGACGCTCTCGCCGATATCGGTGCGGTCCTTCCACATGCCGTAGAACGCAAGGTCCCTAATAGATGGGGACTTGGCTTTCAGGCGGTCGGCGCAAGAGGGGAGGCGCACCTCGACGACGGATCCTTCCTTGATCGTCACCTCCTCAAGAGGTTTGAAGACGCCGTCCTCGTACTTTGCAGTGATTGTCATGGCTCAGTACTCTACCGTGTTCGAAGCCCGTCTGCGATTAACCTCAGCGCAGCAGCTCCACGTGCCGCGGAACCCGCCGATCGGGCAGACCCGATGCCGTAGAATGTGGAGTTACAAACAAGAAGCCGTGAAGCCGATACGTTGGCGCAGGAAGTGCGTCCGCTCCTGAGGCGGCTTTGCCAGCAACTGGCGGATGCGCTCTCGAAGCACGCGGTCGCTCTCACGCCGCAGCGCTTCATGCTTAGTCATTCTCGGCTTTCTTTTTCTCATCCAGCGCCTTCTCCAGAATCTCCAGCACCGCGCGGTCCCGCGGACGGCCCGCCGCCCTCTTACTCTTAATAATATCCCCCAGATCCGCCACCAGCGGCTGCCCAGGGCCGGGAAAGAACGCACACCGTCGATACGGCTCATGAAATCGACCTGCAGCGTATCCTCGTCCCGCTGGATACGAAACAGGCCGGAGACCGGATAGTACGGCCTAAGCAGAATGGCGTCCAGGCTCTTTGCGACGGCCTTCAGTTTGCGCAGATTGCCGGGAGTCTTGCGGAAGAGGAAATCGAAATCGAGGGTTGTGACGGGCGCGCCGTCGAGAGCAGCGGCCGCGTTGCCGATGAGGATGGCTTCCAGGCCCTGTTCGTTTAGTACGCGGGCCAGCGTGAAGAGTGTGGGGCGGGCGTCCATGCGGTCAACTCATTGTACGACTTAGCTTGTCGTGGACGAGCCGCCCCACCTAACGTCGCATGCTGGCGGTTCGCCGAGTCGGCAGGCGCTTTCCCTGCCAACCGCGACACGGCAGCTAGCCGCCGCTGTTCACTTTAAGTCGACATTGGAGACCTTGCCGCCGACCAGCGTGACCTTCATGTCCGAATAGTAGTAGATTTCCTTGTTGGCCAGTTTGACGATCTTCTCAGGTTGCCCGAACGTTCCGACCACCTCGTCCTTCGTCTGGCCCAGGGCAATCGTCTTGGGCGGCGGTGGAGGCGTCTCGACTGGCGGCGGTGGTGGCGGCGCGGGAGCCACTGGCTTCTTCGGCGCCGGCGCCGGTTGTTGCGTATTGTTGGCCGAGTTGTCATCGGGCTCGACCGTTACCACTTCAGCAACGGTATTCAGGAAATCGGCCGCCGGCGGTATCGATCCCTTGGGAAACTGGACCTTCAGCTCGCCCCAGTAGCGCACATCGTTGATGGCATCGCTGTAAAATCTGAAAACCACTCCATCGTTCGCGGCATTTATTCCGATCACCCAGAATTTCTCGCCGTTCACAAAGATCCGTTGCGCAATACCGCCGGCATCCGGATCTTGCCCGCGATTGACCATATCCCCAAATATGCTGCTTCCTATATTTCGGCTTATCTTTCCCTTCTTGTACGTACTTTGTGGCGGGACTGGATTGGAGAGTGCATACATCACCAGCCGGTCCTTCTGCAGAACCACGACGCTGCCGGCGGTAACGATGTCGCTCCTGTCCGCCGTGATCTGCGTCAGCTTGAACTGCGCCTTCAGCTTTTGAAGGATGGTGTTTGAATCCTGGCTATGGGACAGTGGCGCCACACCCATGAACACGGCCGTCGCAGCCGCCAGGTAAACCGCTCTTCGCATAAGAGAGCACCTCGATGTGAGCCGGTTTTTCAACTACAACCTCCGGCATTATCAAACTTATACATGGTTTCAGATAAGAATACAAGACTCCGGAAGGAGTATTGTGGAAATACGACGGATGCGCTTACGCCCAACTAGTGTGGAGATCGTCGGGCACGCGGCGCATCCAAATCGCGATCAGATTCGCCATGCGGGCACTCATTTTGCGCGTATGCTGGATGTATGCTCCGCTGGTTTTTACTCTGCTCCTTGCTCCCACTGCTGTATGCGCAAAGTGACGATGTTCGCGCGGTTTTGAAACAATCTGAGGACGCGTGGAATCGCGGCGATCTGCTTGCATTCGCCTCCTACTACGAGGATTCGCCGGAGACCACGTTTATCGGCCGGGAAGTGGTCCGCGGAGGCGTCCAGGCGATTCTGGAACGGTATCGCCGGACCTACCCGACGCGCGAGCGTATGGGAACGCTGGCGTTCGCGAATGTCGAAGTGCGTGCGCTCGCGCCCGATCTTGCGCTGGTCACCGGCGAAGTTCATTTGCAGCGCACGGCCGCGGGCGGCGGCGATGCGGCAGGGCGTTACACGCTGATTCTGCGCAGGACGCCGTCCGGTTGGAAGATCATCCACGACCACACCAGCTAGACTGGCCCGGTGGGACAGGCGCTTTCGCGCGCCAACTCACTACCGACACCAGCGCCATCCCCAAAAATGCGTATACTGATGTTATGCAAAAGATGCTGCTCTCCATCTCCGTCCTTCTGCTTGGGGCCGCGCTGTTCGGCGCCGCAAGCGTCTACGAATTCACGTTGAACTCAATTGACGGCGCAGCCGCGCCACTGGCCGCCTACAAGGGCAAGGTCCTGCTGCTCGTGAATGTGGCGAGCAAATGCGGCTTTACTCCGCAATACAAGGCGTTGGAAGCGGTGTATCAGAATTATCAGGACAAGGGCCTGGTCATCGCAGGTTTTCCGGCGAACAATTTCGGCGCACAGGAACCGGGCACGAATGAGGAGATCAAAACTTTTTGTACGCGAACCTATAGTGTGACGTTCCCGATGTACGCCAAGATCTCCGTCAAAGGCGCTGACATCGCACCCTTGTACGAGTTCCTGACCAAGTCCACCGGGGGCGACATCAAATGGAACTTCACCAAGTTTTTGATCGGCAAAGACGGCAGGATTATCGCGCGCTTTGAATCACCAGTCAAGCCCGACTCACCGGACGTGACAGCCGCGATAGAAAAGGCGCTGGCCGAGTAGATCGGCCAGCCGCAGTCTTACGTCTTCCGAGTCCGCCGAGCGCGGTTTCGCGCGTGGCTACCAGCAACTCTACGGCACATTGCTGGGCGATTGCACGTCACCGGATGGCGCAACCGTTTCCATACCTTCGTCGGGGCCCTCGTCGAGGTCTTCCACTTCGCCTTCCCCGGCTTCCGGAGACTGTTTTTCCAGTTTGCGTTGGAGCCGCCGGGCAGCCTTGTCGCGTTGCTTCTCCTGGCGGGCGAGCTCTTTCTGGCGTTTCTTGAAAGTCGTGCGCGATCTCATAGCCATAAAGTTTCTCCTTCGCTCTTCTTCTTCTTCTCTTCAAGCGGGCTGGTTCGATTTCAGCCCGTCCGGCCGCGGTCCTGCTTACCAGCGGGGTTCCCGGCGCTGACGGGGTCCGCCGCCGCCACCACCACGTCCTCCGCGGAAGCCGCCGCCACCGCCATGTCCGCCGCCTTCCACCTTCGGTCGGGCCTCGTTGACATTCAGAGCGCGGCCGCCGAAATTAACCCCGTTAAGGGCGGTAATGGCCCGTTCGGCCTCGCCGGCGTCGGTCATTTCCACGAACGCAAAACCTCTCGAACGGCCGGTATCCCGGTCCGTCATCAGGCTGACGCGCTCTACGGTCCCGTGTTGCTCGAAAAGCGATCGGATGGAATCTTCCGTCGCGCTGAAATCCAGGTTGCCTACGAAAATCTTCTTCACGTGATCTCCTCGTATTTGAAAGCGAGCAGACAAGGCGCAAGTCTCGGCCCGGTTTTGCGGGACAATCAAATTCGCCTTTATGATAGCAGATTTCAAAACGCCCTGCTGCCGCTCGCGGCCACTGTATTTGCGCGAAAACGTGCCCGCCAGCACACATGTCTCACGCCTGCGATTCTCTCGTATCTGGTTATGCCGTAACCACTTATCCGTGCGGCAGCTTTTAATTATCGAGAAGCATGTACGTGATCAGCGCCGCGGCTACCGCGCGCTTCTCGCCGTCGAAGATCTCCACGCGCCCGCAGCAGAGGCGCGCACCGACCTTCACCAAATGCGAGCGGGCGGTGATCTTGCCGTGCGCCACGGGCCGCAAATAATTGATCTTCAACTCGACCGTGGTGGCTGCCCTGGGACGCCCCAGATGGCGCGCCAGCGCCATTCCCACCGCCACGTCGGCGAGCGTCGCCGTGACCCCGCCATGCAGCACGCCGGCGCCGTTCAGCAGTTCCGGCCGGATCGCGCATTCAATCGTCACCCCATCTTTGTGGATACGTACAAGACGCAGACCGACATGCGCGTTGAAGGGAATCTCACTCAGGAACTGTTTCAGTTTTTCGAATGTCATATAGGGAAGGGAACCGCTATTCCCGGCAAATACCGCGCTCGCTGCGGCGCACAAAGTCTACCAGGTGGCGCGTTTCGGGAGTCGGGATCTCGGCCTCGATGCGCACCAGCGCTTCCTCCAGCTTGAGGCCGGCGCGGTACAGAAGATGGTAAGCCTTCTTCAGCACCACAACGTCTGAGTGCGTGTAGCCGGCCCGCTTGAGCCCCACCAGGTTCAGACCCTTGGCCGATACATTGAAGCCCGAGTACATGAAGAACGGCGGTACATCGCTGTTCACGCGAGTGTTGCCCCCGATCATCGCCAGCCGGCCGATCTTGGAATACTGATGCACTACCACGCCTCCCGAAATGAACGCCTGGTCTTCCACCTCGACGTAGCCCGCCACCAGGGCGCAACTGCAAATCACCGTGCGGCTGCCGATCTTGCAGTTGTGCGCGATGTGGCCCGAAGTCATGATATAGTTCTCGTCGCCGATCTCGGTGACCGACTCCGGCTCCGTGCCGCGCGAGATGGTGTAGTGCTCGCGAATCTGGTTGCCACGGCCGATACGCAAATAGCTCCGTGCGCCGGTGAAGGTCTTGTCCAGAGGGTCGGTTCCCAGCACCGTGCCCGCGGAGATCTGGTTGCGCTCCCCGAGCGTCGTCCAGCGCTTCACGTACACATGGGGTTCGAGCATGCAGCCGGCGCCGATCTCCACGTCGCCCTCGACCACACAAAAATCCCCGATCGTGACGCCGGGGCCGATCCTGGCGTCCGGGTGTATGCGAGCAGTAGACGCGATCACAGTTTGTATCATAAGACATGCGCGTACGTGAACTGGCGGAATGGTTGGGCGCCACCTTCGAAGGGGATGGCGAAAAAGAGCTCACAGGCGTAGCCCCGCTCGAGACGGCTGGCGGCAGCGAGCTTTCCTTCATCGGCAATCGCAAGGCGATGCAACTAGCGGACTCCTCGGCCGCCGGCTGCCTGATCGTGCCGCCGGATTATCCGAGTCCGAGCCGCCGCACCGTAATCCACGCGCCCGAGCCCCGCACGGCCTTCGCGCGCGCCATGAACCGCTTTTATCCCACGATGGAGATCAAGCCCGGCATTCATGCGACCGCGGTGATTGGCAAGGATGTGGAGATCGGCGCTCTGGCGGCGATCGGGCCCCACACTTCGATCGGCGACAGCACCCGCATCGGCCTGGCCAGCAGCATCGGCCCTGGTTGCGTCATCGGCAAGCGCGTCGCGCTAGGGGAAGGCTGTGTGCTGCACGCCAACGTCACGATTTACGACAACACGGACATCGGACGTGGCGTCATTCTGCACTCCGGCTGCGTGATCGGCGCAGACGGGTTCGGGTACGTCTTCGAGAACGACCGCTATCATAAATTCCCGCAGGTGGGCCGTGTGGAGATCGGCGACTTTGTGGAAATCGGCGCGAATTCCTGTGTCGACCGCGCCGCGCTGGGGGTCACCCTGATCGGCGAAGGCACCAAACTGGATAATATGGTGCATGTGGGCCACAATTGCCGCATTGGCCGTCACGTGGTGGTGGCGGCGCAAACCGGGTTTTCGGGGGGCGTAGTGGTGGAGGACTACGCGGTGATCGGAGGCCAGGTAGGCATTGGCGATAAGGCCCGCATCGAGTCGCGCGCGGTGCTAGGGTCCGGCTGCGGCATTCTGAGTTCTAAGATCGTGCGCTCCGGGCAAACGGTATGGGGGACTCCGGCGCGCCCTCTGAAAGAGCACCTGGAGCAACTCGCGAATCTTGCGCGGCTTCCGGAAATGCGGCGGGAGTTGGTGGATCTGAAGCGCCGCTTGGCGCACCTGGAAGCGGAGGCAGGCCTGCGGCCTGCACAGAGGTCCTGATGCTGGTAGTGGTGGGCGGGCATTCCCGCGATATCGGAAAAACGTCGGTGGTGGCGAGCCTCATCCAGGCGTCTCCGCAACTTAGCTGGACGGCGATGAAGATCACCCAGTTCGGCCACGGCATCTGTTCGGTCTCCGGCGCCGGCTGCGACTGCTGTTTAGCGCCGGAACATTCCTATGCCATCGCGCAGGAACGCCAAGCCGGTCCTTCCGATACGGGCCGATTCCTGGCCGCAGGCGCGCGCATGTCCTATTGGGTGCGCACCGCCGGGGGCCAACTTACGCATGCTCTGCCCGCCATTCGCGAAGTGCTCGCCGCCAGTGAGAATGTCATCATGGAATCCAACAGCATCCTCGAATTCCTGGCGCCGGCTCTGTACCTGGTGGTGCTGGATTTCGCCAAAGTGGATTTCAAGGCTTCCAGCCTGCGCTTCCTCAACCGCGCCGACGCCTGCGTTGTGATCGATCGCGATATCCACGAACCAGCCTGGAAAGGAGTCCCCCGAGACATTTGGGATGGCAAGCCGCAGTTTCGGGTGCGCCCGCCTCAATATGTGACGGCCGCGCTCTCCGCGTTTGTCAGCGATCGGCTGGCGGCCGCAGGCACGGGCACCGGTTCCGACGGCGCCTGTTCGTAACTCAGCTTGAGCAGCCGCAACGCTTCGCACAGAATTCGGTTGGCTTCGCCCACTTGCTGCTGCAACACTTCTACCTGCTGTCGCGCCCGCAGCTCGCTGGGCGGCAAAATCAGATTCAAATAGTCGGCGCTGACCTCGAGGACACTGAGGGGCTGCCGCATGTCGTGCACCAGTCCGCTGAGGATGATCCACACCTGCTGCTGAAACGGACTCGGGAATTGGCGATCGCACGTGGAATTCCGGTTAATACCCGGTGCCGCCACATTAGGAGCAACTTGAACTGTTAGCATTGGAAGCTGAACTCGGGGGCGAGGTCGATTATAACCCAGTTGTAACCCGGCGCAAGCAGATTTGTATCGATTTTTTTCGGTCCGCTGCGCACCCAACGGGGTTGACAGACGAAAGCGTCTGTCCCACCTCGCTGCGCAAGGCTTTACAGGCGTGGGACAGGCGCTTTCGCCTGTCAACCGATTCTCTAACGCCTTCTCACCCAACGCTGCGCCGCTTCTAACTCTTGATCGAAATGGGAGGCCTCTCGATCGCCAATCTAGGTTTCGGGCGGCCCGCCATCTCCGGGACGGGCGCAGCCTCCACCCGATTGCGCCCTTGCCGCTTGGCATAGTAAAGGGCGGCATCGGCCTCGTGGATCAGGTCGTCGGCCTGCGGCGCCTCTGCCGTGCCAGACCAGGCCGCGCCCAGACTACAGGTCAGCCTGATCTCCGCGTCTCCTGCAAGGAAAGCCTCTGCGTCGATGGCATGGCGTATGCGTTCCGCGTGCACCAACCCTCCCGGCAGCTCGCAGCCGGGCAGTACGATTAGGAACTCCTCGCCACCGTACCGGCCCACCGCATCGTAGCGCCGCACGGATGCTCGCATCCGTCCCGCCACTTGACGGAGCACGGCATCGCCGGCCATATGGCCGTAGTGATCGTTGACCTGCTTGAACCCGTCCAGGTCCGCCATCAGGACGATAAGGGGCTCCTGGCTGCGGCCGGAGCGGGCCAGTTCATTCCGCAGGATGTCGAAAATGGCCTCGCGATTCCACAACCCGGTCAAGCCGTCGCGTGTCGCTTGTTCGCGGAGCGCCTCCCGCGCCGCTACCAGTTCCTCCTGTAGCGCCACCACCCGCCGTCCCGCACGCAGGCGCGCACGCAATTCGTCAACCTGGAACGGCTTTACGATGTAGTCGTCGGCGCCCGATTCCATTCCTTCTACGATGTCTTCCAAATCCGAACGGACGCTCAGCAGCAGAATGTAGACATAACGGTCGTGGATCCCGGCGCGTACCCGCCGACAGACCTCGGCGCCTTCCAGGCCGGGCATCATCCAATCGACCAGTGCCAGCCTCGGCCCATTCTCCTGCCGCAGGTGTTCCCAGGCTTCTTGGCCGTTCTGGGCCAGGATCACCTCGTAGCCCCAGTCCAAAAGCATCTTGTGGAGCATGTCCCGAAACAACGGGCTGTCGTCTGCAACTAGAATCTGCATCGGCTACTTCCCGGAAGATCTGTTGAATCCATCGGCCGCAAACATTATAGCTTTAGATGCGTCATCAGACCAGACTGAGTAGTCCTCGTACGGATCCGAAGCGTACCCCTAGTTCCAGGTGCCGGCGCATAGGGTTGGCTTGGAAATAACCCCAGGGTCCGAATCACTCATCGCCGTAGTCACTGCTGCCTCGGCGTTGCTGCTTTCCAAGCACATTGGTGGTTTTCAGCCACTTGAGAGCAGTTTCGCAGGTGATTCAAGTAATTGCAAAATAAAGGCATCGGCTGTGGACTGCTAATTGCCATAGGGATGTCGCAGTGCGGAAAAGCTCGATGCGACGCCAAGCCTGTTCATGCGGATTTCTCGCGGCAGCCGCCTTGCTGATGGCAGCTAGCACACCGGCACTCCTGCGTGCCCAGGATGCCCCGCTTCAAGAGCCCGATACCCCGGAGCGTGGCGTGGCGCGCATCAGCGTCGTCAACGGCGAGGTATCTGTTCGCCGCGGGGATTCCGGCGACTGGGTGGCAGCGGCTCTGAATGCGCCGCTGATGGTTGAGGATCGCGTCTCGACCGGTGCGGGCTCCCGCGCGGAAGTTCAGTTCGATTCGGCCAATCTGATCCGCATTGGCGCCAAGGCTGAGGTCCGGCTCGCGCAATTGGATTACGGCCGCTATACGCTCCAGATAGCCCATGGCACGGTCACCTTCCGGGTCCTCCGCGAATCGCACGCGCAGGTGGAATTGGAGACCCCCACCGTTTCCGTAAGGCCTTCGCACATAGGTGCTTACCGCATCTATGTTAAAGAGGATGGTCAAACCGAGATTACCGTCCGACTAGGGGACGTGGAGATCTACACGCCGAAGGGCGTCGAACAACTGCAAGCTGGACAGACCATGCTGGCGCGCGGCAACCCATCCGACCCTGAATTCCGCATAGTACCGGCCATCGCCGCGGACCAGTGGGATCGCTGGAATGAGCAGCGCGACCGCGAACTGTTGGGTTCCTCCAGTTCCCAGCACGTTCCACAAGATGTTTACGGCGCCGAAGATCTGGATTCCAATGGCCGGTGGGTGGACGTGCCTTCCTACGGGTCCGTGTGGAGCCCCTCGGTGGGTCCCGACTGGGCTCCTTATCAGTACGGCCGCTGGGTTTGGGAAGACTGGTATGGGTGGACTTGGATCAGTTACGACCCCTGGGGTTGGGCGCCTTTCCATTATGGCCGCTGGTTTTATGCTGCCAACTACGGCTGGTGCTGGTATCCGGGCCGCTTCGGGCATCAGTACTGGTCACCCGCGCTAGTGGGTTTCTTCGGTTTCGGTGGCCCCGGCATCGGCTTCGGGTTTGGGTTCGGCAATATCGGTTGGGTTGCATTGGCCCCCTTTGAAACTCTGCGCCCGTGGTGGGGCCGCGGTTTCTATGGCCGCGTCGGCAACTTCAATCATTACGTGAATGTTGCGAATGGAAATATAACAAATACTTACCGTAACTCCCGTATTGCGAATGGTGTCGCATCCGTCCGAGCGGCGGATTTCCAACAAGGACGTTTCGGTAACATCTCGCATATTACGTCCGCTCAGATGCGTGATGTGAGTTTGGTGCGCGGGCAATTACCGGTGGCGCCCAGCGCCGCGAACCTGCGGTATACCGACCGCTCCGTAGCGGGTGCTCCGCGAAGTTCGGAGAATGTCCACTTCTTTAGCCATAATGCGCCACCTCCGGTGCAGCGCGTGCCCTTTGGCGAACAGCAACGGGCCATGCAGCAAAGCAGCAGGCAGTCGCCGTCGCCCTCGACGCGAAGTAGTGGCGCCGGTTCCATCGCCGGACCAGCCCACAGTGCCGCGCCAAGCGTGGCTTCTTCGAGCAATGGCGGTGCGTCAGGCGGTTGGCGGCCGCTGAATGCGCCGCAATCCACATCTTCCAATCCTGGCGGGAGCAGTTCCAGGCCGGAGCAAACGAGCGGCTGGCAACGCTTTGGCGAGCCGCGGCCAGCCGCGCCCGCTCCGCGCTCCTATACAAGTGGATGGAGTACTCCACGCCCCGGTAGCTCGCCGAGTGGCTACCGCCCATACGCAGCGCCCGCAGGTCCGAACTACAGCGGTCCGCAATCCATCCGGGTCGCGCCTCAAGTAGTTAGGGAGCGCTCGGCCGCGGGCAGTCAGACGCACAGCGCTCCCAGTAGCGGTAGCGGTGGCAGCAGCCACGCTTCCCACAGCAGCGGTAGTGGCGGCGGCGGTGGCGGCTCCCACGGCGGTGGCGGCGGTCACGGCGGAGGCCATCGGTAAATCATCAGTTTCTTCCCTCGGGTCCGTATCCGCGGTGTGTGATACGGGCCCGCTTTTTTTGGCTCTCGCACAGGCTGTGACAAATCTTTAGTTAGAACTGGACGAGCGCACGTGCGCCCCCAACGGATCGAGTGGGATCAGTTCGCCCGCATCCGCCCGTATGCGTCGCCGATCATGCTGAGCTGCTGGCCGGCGTTGAGGCCATAGCGCGGTTTGTAGGTGCGCTATCTGTTGAGGATGTGGGGCCGCGCGCGCTCGGATTTCACTCGCGGCGTTCCAGCTTGCGGAGTACGCCAGTTTCATAAGCAAGATCTCGTCTGGCAGGAAGACCACTCCCTTAACGAGTCGTGGCTCTGATCGGAGCCGCGCGAGTCGGCAAGCCGACAGAACCCAGAACCGGCCGCTGGTTGTCCCTTTTCGTACCTCCCTGACCTCACAATCGCGTTCCGGAGCCGAAGCGCTGGGCTGAATAGTACAGGATAGGATACTCTGGTTTTATGGCCTCTTCCCGCCAGCATGCCGCGCCGTCAGCCCCGCAGCGCCCGCCTGTTCCAGAGCCGTCGCTCGCCGAGCGTGCCCGCACTTTCGTGCACGTGGGACACCTTGGCGCCCTGGCGACCCACTCGCGCAAACAGCCTGGATTCCCGTTCGGCTCCGTAATGCCATATGCCCCGGACCAGGATGGCAGGCCGGTGTTCCTCATCAGCAACATGGCCATGCACACGCAGAACCTGAAGGCAGATGCCCGCGCCAGCCTGTTGGTCACGCAGGATGGCGCCGATGACCCGCTTGGCGCCGCGCGTGTCACCTTGCTGGGAGATGCTCTGCCGGTCCCCGAGGTGGAAACCCCCGCCGTCCGCGACCTGTACCTCGCCCGGCACAAGAATGCCCATTATTGGGTGGATTTCGACGATTTTGGCTTTTGCAGGATGCATCTTGCGGATGTCTACTTTATCGGCGGCTTCGGCGTCATGGGATGGGTTTCGGCGGAGGAATATGCCCACGCCGAGCCCGATCCGCTGGCTGAATCGGCTGCCGGCATCCTGCGTCACATGAATGAGGATCACCTCGAAGCGATGGCGCTGGTGGCGCGGGCCGCCGGAGAAACGGATGCGGAGCGGGCCACCATGACGGCCATCGACCGGCTGGGGTTCCATCTGCGGCTGCAGAGCGGCGAACGGGTCTACGGTGCCCGGATCGCTTTTCCACGGGAAGTCCGCAGTGCCGCGGAAGTACGCAGCGTACTAGTCGAAATGGTCCATACTGCCCGGATTGTGAGATAATGGGATTCCGTTACCGCATTTATGGCGGTACGGAATTCCCTTGCACTCGGGCTACGGAACATTTTAAGATAACGATGTGGATTACTCCTAATTGGAGGGAGTCTAAGGATGATCTATTCCCGGTCCGCTGAATATGCCATACGGGCCTTCGTGCACTTGGCACAGGTCCCGGAAGGCAGATACGCGATGGTCAAGAACATCGCCGAACAAGAGGATATTCCGGCGCACTTCCTGGCGAAGATCCTGCAACAGCTCGCCAGAAAAGGACTGCTGCGCTCTAGCAAAGGCCCGACCGGCGGCTTTGCGCTCCGGGTGCCACCCGGAGAGGTCAAGCTCTGGGACATCGTGGAAGCGTTGGACGGAATGTCGCAGTACACCGCTTGCGCCAGCGGCCTCTCGGAATGCTCCGATGAAATGCCCTGCTCCATGCACGATAGCTGGGTGGCCCTCCGTACGCGTATCATAGATTATTTGGAGCGGAATACGATCGCCGACCTGGTCAAGGCGCTGGAGCAGAAACGCAAATCGCTCGCCAAACAGCGCAAACCCAGGCGTGTGGTCGTTGGCCGCAGATAATCTGTAAACCAAGAGCGAGGAGAGTCCAATGGGCCAATCTGTATTGGTCCCCATGGTGGTCGAGCAGACTTCCCGTGGGGAACGCGCATACGATATTTATTCCCGGTTGCTGAAGGAGAACATCATATTCCTGGGCACGCCGATTGACGACAACGTCGCCAACCTGGTGATCGCCCAACTGCTGTTCCTCGAAGCCGAGGATCCGGAGAAAGACGTTTCCATTTATATCAACTCACCCGGCGGCTCCATCACCGCCGGACTGGCCATCCTGGACACCATGGATTTCATACGGCCGGATATCGTCACAATTTGCGTGGGGCAGGCCGCCTCCATGGCGGCGGTGCTGCTCGCCAAAGGCACCAAAGGCAAACGCTTCAGCCTGCCGAATTCCCGCATCATGATCCACCAGCCATCCATGCAGGGGTTGGCGGGCCAGGCGGCCGACATCGACATCTACGCCAAGGAAATCCTGCGCATGCGCGAGACGCTGAACGCCCTCCTGGCCGATGCGACCGGCCAGCCGGTGGACCGCATCGCGCGCGACGTGGATCGCGACTACATCATGGGCCCGGAGCAGGGCGTCGAGTACGGCATGATCGACCGGGTCATCGCCAGCCGGGACTTGGTACCCGTGGCCGTACCGAAATAGCCTAAAGCAAGCCGACATTCCCGCCGATCTACGCGGTATGAACGTCACAGGTGTCGAGTGGCGAGGGCCGGATCCGCGCGAAGGCAGGTTCGCCGCGGGTGGGCGGCCGCGGCGCAGGCGCAGTCCCGGTCCCGATGATGACGACGTCATCGAGGTTCACGGCGAAGCCGCCGAAGAGCCAGCCGACGGGCTGGATGTGATCGAGAGCACAGAACCCGAAGAGTGAAACAACCACGGTCCTAACGCCCGGCCCCCGGCCCCGACGAGCGAAGCTCGCTCCGATACCTGCCATACGCCTCTTCCCAACCCGGCCCACCCTTAGGCCTGTACGACTCGACTGGGAACGAACGGCGCACCAGCGCGCGGGCTTCACCGAGCGCAGCCAACTCGCCGGCACCCATCGCCTGAATCAGAATATTCCCGATCGCCGTCGCCTCGCCCGGCCCGGCGATTACCGTGCGCCCCGTGGCATCCGCTACGAACTGGTTCAGCAGCGCATTGCGCGAACCGCCGCCAACAATATGAATCACCTCGAAGCGTCGGCCGGCCAGCGATTCTAGACTCTCCAGCACCTGCCGGTAGCGCAGCGCAAGGCTCTCCAGAATCGTTCGCGTGAATTCGCCGGCCGTCTCGGGCGCCGCCTGGCCGCATGCCCGGCAATGCTCCACGATCTTGCGCGGCATGTCGCCGGGCTCCAGGAATGCGTCCGGGTTGATGATCGCCGAGAACGGCCTCGCGCCGGCCGCCAGCCGCACCAGGTCGTCATAGGTGTATTCGGTGCCATCCAGCGCCCACGCGCGTCGGCACTCCTGCAGCAGCCACAGCCCCGCGATGTTTTTCAGAAATCGAACCTTCCCCGCGGCGCCGATTTCGTTGGTCAGGTTCTGCGCGAGCACTTGCTCGTTGATGATCGGCTCATCCAATTCCGCGCCCATGAGGGACCAGGTGCCGGAGCTGATGTAGCACCAACTCCCGCCCTCGGCCGGCACTGCGGCGATGGCGGATGCGGTATCGTGGCATCCGGTCGCATATACCGGAACGTCCCGCAGACAAGCCGCCTCGGCCACCGAATCGATCAGCGGTCCCAGACGCGTCCCCGGCGCCACAATATCGGGCAGAATGTGCGTGGGCAACCCGAGCCGCTCCAGCAAATCGCGCGCCCACGTCTTCTTGCGCGGATCGTAGAACTGCGATGTGCTGGCGATGGTCACCTCCGCGCGTGCCACACCGGTCAGCCAGTAGTTCAACAGGTCCGGCATGAACAGCAGAGTGCGCGCGGCGGCCAGCGCCGGTGAGCCCGCCAGCTTCAACGCATAGAGCTGGTATAGCGAATTGAGCTGCATGAACTGGATGCCGGTCTGCGCGAAGACCTCCGCGCGCGGCACGATGGCGAAGACCTTCTCCATTACGCCGTTGGTGCGGGCATCGCGATAGTGGCGTGGATTATCGGCCAGCGCGCCATCCGCACCCAGCAGCGCGAAGTCCACACCCCACGTGTCGATGCCGATGCCTGAGAGCGACAGCTTGCGCTCCCGGCCGGCGATGGCCAGACCCCGCTGGATCTCATGCCAAAGCCGCAGCGTGTCCCAGTAAAGCGCGTCGAAAACGCGCACCGGCGTGTTCGGGAAACGGTGCAGTTCTTCGACAGTCAGCTTGTCGGCTTCGAGCGTGCCGAGCAAAGCGCGGCCGCTCTCTGCGCCAAGGTCGAAAGCCAGGTAGTGTCGCATCGGATATCAATGATAGGGCGAGTAAAAGTATAATACGATCACACCGTCGCACCGAGGGCTATGAAGCTGGATTCCAAATACGAGCAGGAGCACGGCGCCGTCTATCTCTCCGGAATACAGGCGCTGGTGCGTCTGCCCATGGACCAGATGCGGCGCGACCGCCGTGCGGGTCTTAACACCGCCGCGTTCATTTCCGGATACGAAGGCTCGCCCCTCGGCGGCTACGATCTCGCGTTGATGCGCGTCAAGCGGCTGCTCGACGAGCACCGCATCCACTTCGTGCCCGGAGTGAACGAAGACCTCGCCGCCACTTCCGTCTTCGGCAGCCAGATTCATCACGCGCTGGGGCAGTCGCGCTACGACGGCGTGCTGGGAATCTGGTACGGCAAGGGCCCGGGCGTAGACCGCTCCGGCGATATCTTCCGTCACGCCAATATCGCGGGCACCGGCAAGAATTGCGCGGCGCTGGTGCTGGGCGGCGACGATCACCTTTCCAAAAGCTCCACCATTCCGCACCAGAGCGATCTCAGCTTTTACAACTTTGCGATGCCGCTGTTCTTTCCGGGCAACACGCAGGAGACGCTGGATTACGGGCTGCAGGCTATCGCGCTTTCGCGCTTCAGTGGCGCGTGGGTGGCCATGAAGATGGTCACCAATGTTTGCGATGGCGGCGCTACGGTAGACGTGGATCCGGAGCGCCTGGCGATTCACATTCCAGAAGGATACGAAAAGAAAACCGACCCGCGCCTGTTGATTCCGATGACGCTGCTGCTGGAGCCGGAAGTGATCTACCGGCGCCTGGAGGCGGCGCGCGAATTTGCGCGGCTCAACGGCGTAAACCGCAGCTTCGGCGCGGACGCAGGCGCATGGCTGGGGATCGCCAGCGCCGGCAAAGCCTATTACGACCTGATGCAGGCGCTCGCGGATTTGGGGCTGCGGCGCGACGACCTGGCGCGATTGGGTGTCCGCATCGCCAAGTTCGGGATGACGTTCCCACTGGAGCCGCGTTTTGCGGCCGAGTTCGCGCGCGGGCTGCAACTCATTCTGGTGGTCGAGGAGAAGCGCAGCTTTCTGGAGCTGCAACTACGCGAGGCGTTGTACAACATGGCCGAGCGTCCCGCCATCTTCGGCAAGCAGGACCCGGCCGGCGCGCCGTTGCTCTCCGCGGTGGGCGAGCTCGATCCCGAGCTGATCACCGCCGTGCTAGCGAAGCTGCTGCACTCCGCGCCCGAGCCGCACGTATCCGCGGGTGATCGCGCGCTGGCGCGCCTCAAGCTCATCGACGAGATCGAGAACCGCGCGCGCCGCATGATCCCCGCGCGTTTTCCGAACTTTTGCTCCGGCTGCCCGCACAATCGTTCCACGCTGCTGCTGGAGGGCCAAGCCGCGGGCGGCGGCATCGGCTGCCACGCCATGGCCGCGCAGCTTCAGCACTCGCATCATGCCTACACGTTCCTGACCCACATGGGCGGCGAGGGCGCCCCGTGGATCGGAATGGCGCCGTTTGTCGAGCGCCGGCACCTGTTCCAGAACATCGGCGACGGCACCTATTTCCACTCCGGCTCGCTGGCCGTAGGCGCGTGCATCGCGGCGGGCGTCAACATCACTTACAAGATCCTGTACAACAGCGCGGTGGCCATGACCGGCGGCCAGCAAGCCGCGGGCGCGCTGCCGGTTTCGGACCTCACCCACAAACTGGCGGCGGAAGGCGTTGGCAGGATCGCGGTGCTGACCGACGACCTGGCTAAGTACAAAGGCGTCAAGCTGGCAGCGGGCGCCGAACTGCGCGACCGCGACGACTTGCCGGAGGTGCTGCGCGAGTTCGAAGAATTGCCGGGTGTGACGGCCATTATCTACGACCAGCAGTGCGCTGCGGAGAAGCGCCGGCTGCGATCGCGCGGGAAGCTGGAAGAGCCCACGCTACGCCTCGTGATCCACGAGGAAGTCTGCGAAGGCTGCGGCGATTGCGTGACCCAATCGAATTGCCTGAGCCTACATCCGGTGATGACGGAATTCGGCCAGAAGACGCGCATTCACCAATCTTCCTGCAATAAGGATTATTCGTGCGTGCTGGGCGACTGCCCGTCATTCGTGACCGTGAAGCTGAAGCCGGGCACTGGACAGCGCCGCCATACGCTACCACAGTTGCCGGAGACCGAAGTGCCGGCGCCGCGCGAGCGCGTGGAAATCGGCGAGCGGTACTCGATTCTGGCGCCAGGCATCGGCGGCACTGGTGTGGTGACCGTGAATGCGCTGCTAGCCACTGCGGCCTGGATCGACGGGCTTTCCGTGATCACGCTCGATCAGACAGGCCTCTCGCAGAAGGGCGGGGCAGTCGTTTCGAGCATCATCCTGAGCGAGCGGCCCATCGAGGCATCCGCCAAGGTCGGCTATGGCAACGCCGACCTGCTGCTGGGCTTCGACCTGCTAGGCGCGGGCAGCGCCGATAACCTGAAGCGTGCGGATCCTTCGCGCACCGTAGCGGTGGTGAACACGGCCGAAGTCCCCACCGGAGACGCCGTACGCGGTGGCGCGCGGCTGGAGGGTCCGGGCGCGGTGGTCGATCTGATCAACGCCTATACGCGCAAGGATCGCAACCTGTTTCTGGATGCCACGCGTCTCGCCGAAGGGTTGTTCGCCAGTCACATGGCGGTGAACATCTTTCTGCTTGGCGCAGCCTGGCAGGGCGGCCTGATTCCGATCTCGGCGGCGGCCATCGAGGAAGCCATCCGGCTGAACAAAGTGGATGCCGAGCGCAACGCGCAGGCGTTCCTGTGGGGCCGCAAGTATTATCACGACGCGCAAGCCGTCGAGTCGCTCCTCACACCCGCAGGGATGAGCCACGACCCTCAGAGCCACGACCGTCAGGGAGTGGTCGCACTGCGCATCGCCGAGTTGGAGCGCTAC
>Ga0187855_10001244_pt1 | contig 20573 bp, 13 predicted proteins | sample June2016WEW_8_10_2_FD_132969 | JGI IMG/M metagenome (GOLD analysis project Ga0187855, IMG submission 132969) | Peatland microbial communities from SPRUCE experiment site at the Marcell Experimental Forest, Minnesota, USA - June2016WEW_8_10 | ecosystem: Environmental > Terrestrial > Soil >...
AGCTTGCCCATGAATGGCTTTCCGCCCTCAACGAAAGTCTCACTCCACACATATTTCTTCATCCCTTGGGATGGAGGTACCCAGGGCCCACCCGACTCGTTCCAGCCCGGCGAGCCCTCAATCCCTTCTTCCAAGCCCAACTGATCGGCAAGGACCGTCGCATATTTGAACGCGTCTTTCCACTCAGTGGTCATGTAGGCTAGACGGTGATCTACAACCTGCGGCGTGGCTATGTTTGCGTCAATGTTCTGGAAGCCTCCCAGTCCAACCCTATGCATCCACTCCAGATCCAGCTTGATGCCTTCCTTAGAAACATTTCCGTTCATCCAGTGCCACCACACTCGCGGGCGAGCGCTCTCTGGCGGATTCTCGAAACCGCTTTTGAGCGGATCGGCCTTGCTCTGCGCTTGCACAGCACCGAAGCCAAAGACCAGTACGAAGCTCACCGTCATCAACTTCACTACCGAGAGTTTCATAGTTTTTCCTATGCAATCGATTCTTGCGATTCACGCGGCAAATTGCCCTTCAATTCTCGTGATCCTCTGCGGTCCTCAACCGATACCTCCGGCGAGCCCATAATTCGGTACGTATGCAGAACGGAAGTAGGCGGCGTCTACACCCTCCATCATGGAGACAGGCCCGCTTGGGCTACCGGTTCCGGCCGCGATCGTCGCACCACCATCGGTGGAGTAAAATAGCGAGGGGCAGCAGTGTCTCGGAAGAAAATTGGGTGACTCGATCGCCGATTTTGTATCTCACCCTTTGGGCACTGAACTTCGGAGCGTCTTCATCTCATTCACACCCCTATGAATATTGACGATGGCGGCGGTCCGAGGTTTCATAATCGCGAGTCAAAATAGAAATCCGGGCTAAAACAAGGTATCCTGCGGGCGCTTTCGCGCCCGCGGGAGAGTTGCCGTTCTAGCTTACAGGCGCATTTACGCCTGCAGGTTAACTTCCGTTTTAGAACACGTACTTTCCAGAGAGTTGGAAGAATCGCGCATCAGGCGTGTAGTTCTGAAGAAACTTCGACGTATTAATGAGCCCGGCAGATGGATTAAGACTTGTGTCGGATGGACTGCCCCAACTCGGGTGATTCAGAAGATTGAAGGCGTCCGCGCGGAACTGGAAGTACTGCGTGCGCCAGGTCTTGAAGTTTTTGAAAGCGGACATGTTAACGTGCTCATATCCAGGTCCATAGATTTGATTTGACTTTCCACCGAGATATGAAATCGCCGTGTTCATGTCCGTTATTTCTGAACCAGGTCCCGAAAGAGGGATGTTGAGACCCGATAACGGATCGACGAACGCGCAAGGGTTATACCAGTTAGTCTTGTTTTTCACGGTGGCTGGACATGTATGACCACTCATGTCAACATTCCCCGCAGGCACAGTACCCCCGCCGGCAAACGGCTTGCCGACCCGAATCGCATTGTAGCCATATCCACCGTTGGCCCCAACGAAATTACCCCCTGGGCCAACCGTAAAGGGGTTACCTGTTTGCGCAACAAAGGTCAGACTCGTCGACCAGCCGCCCACCAGATAGTCCATCGCACCGCCTTCGTGCGTCCACTTCCGGCCCTTCCCGAACGGCAACTCATAGAAGCCGTTCAAGGTAAAGCGCTGTCGAGCATCGAAAGTGGAGTTGGTGAACTCGTACTTTGTCGGAATAAGATTTGTGTTACGTATAGGCGACACACCTCCTCCTACGCCCGAAGAAGTACTATCGTCCTCGGCATGCTGCCAAGTATACGAGGCAAGAAAGCTTAACCCCTTTGAGTAACGCTTTTCTATTTTTGCCTGCAACCCGTTATACATACTTTCGCCATTCCAAGCCGTTTGCGTGAAGTTGAAGCCCACGAACGGCACAGTATTGACAGGATTGTGAGGATTAGTCACCGCAAGGGAACCGCCGAACGTGTTTGTCGTAGATATGTGCCGACCGTTATTTCCAACATATGCAACAGTTCCAACTATGTTCGGAGTGAATTGGCGCTCAACCGTCAAGTTGTAGTTCTGCGTGTATGGAGTCTTGACGTTGGGATCTATATTATTGACATTAGGCGTACCGGCAAAAGCGATTATGCCGCCATGAGTGAGATAACCCGAAAAACCAGTCTCGAGAGACATAGCGTATGGAAGCGGTGGAGAATCTACCAAATCTACGGTGCCGTTGGATGGGCATTGACTATTTGTGTTGGACGCGCCGGCCTGGTCGGATGGATTGCAGGCCCCAGAAGTAAGGTAATTATGGTTAAAACTGGAATTGTACGCAAATGGATAGTTTATAGTCGTCTCATCGGCTCCAGGGATTTCAAGGTTGCTGAAGAACACCCCATAGGCGGCGCGCACCACCGTTTTTGAACCAATCTGATATGCAAGGCCGATACGCGGGCCAAAGTTATCCTTCTGTGCGTTCGCCAAGGATTTACTGTTCTGATAGATCACGTTAATATTCTCAGCCGTGAGCTCGGACGTAAAGTTTGACGGAAGAAGATTTTGGCCTTCAACCTGGCTGGACATTATCCAATTTGCCGTACCAGTACCAGCACCGGTTGATGGATTAAGACCCTGTGAGAGTGTTACAAAGTTGACAACATCGCCCGCATTGTTGCTGATTGGCTCAAAAAAGTCATACCTCACGCCCAGGTTCACAGTCAACTTGGAGTTGACTTTCCAGTCATCCTGAGCATAAGCGGCGCGATACCAACGATAGTAGCTGGCATTCCAATCCGGAGCGATTTGTGCGCCATCCATATTGTCGGTAAACAGGTCCGCCATTCCTGTGCCGGTATTACCCACACCATAAAGCTGGGAGTACTTGCCGTCGTATTGATAATAGCCACGCGGAAACCGGGGCTGGCTGATGGAGGCGCGAATACTCTGAAGTTCCATGCCGATTTTGAGGGAATGTCTACCCCATATATCCGTCACGTTGTCGAGAATCTGGTAAATGTTTTGACGCTCGACGCACGGAACGTCACGGCGCTGGCCAGCCGCGCTAATAGCAACGGTGCCATTAAAAGCGATCATTGGAAGGCCGCCATTCGGTTCGGGAGTACCGGTGTTAGGCACGCCACCCATCCCAGGTACCAGGGTGCTCGCCGGCACAGTGGAGTCCGACTGAATGAACGCGTATTTACCCCAGTTATATCCAAGACGAAACTCATTGATCAACTTGGGGGTAATAAGGTGAGTTTCGCTGACCATGAAGTTCCGGGCCAGATTGAAATCGTTTGTACCTACATAATTATGTGTATCGTTACCGCCATCGAGAATAGGCCCAAGCGGGGGAGTATTGGCGACTTGATCATGCGTGTAGCTGAAGCGCGCGTAAGTCTGGTCCTTTGGACTGACGTTAAAGTCCATGCGCTGGTCCCACTGCCAGGTATCGTCCCTGGTTGCCATATTCACAAGCAAATTGTTATATACTTCCCCGCTACCCGGAGTCTTGAAATTGGCAGCGGTCCAACCCGCAGTATTCGGCTGTGGATAGTCATTTAAAATCTCTTGTCCGACGGTATCCATTTCGCCCGTTGTCGGGCCCGATATGGCTCCTCCCGCTAAAGGCGGCTCGCCCGGGTTCATGACGTTGGTGGTGGGCTGGCTGTTGAGGGCGGTGACGCTTGCGCCGCCGGGGTTCGGAAACGCGCCGCCAGTTGCGGTCAAGGGAAGTTCACCGGCCGTATTCGGCGCAAAGATCCCAATGGGCACGGCCTTGCCTGTGAGGGCGGTGTTAAACAACTCCGAAAAGTCACCGTTTCTCTCGGCATACGTAGGCACGGAGAATGTCATAGGACCGGCATAGTTGATGCGATTGTCCTCCGCATCCGCGAAGTAGAAGATCTTGTTCTTCCAGATCGGCAGACCCAGCGTGGCTCCGAACTGGTTTTCATGGTAAGGGGGGGTTGTGGTCGCGTTCCAGTCCATCGCATCCAGGTCGGTATTGCGAATGTACTCCCACAGATCTCCATGGATCTGGTTGGTGCCCGACTTGACGCCGGCGTTGAGCACGGCTCCAGCCGAGTGCCCGAACTCGGCGCTGTAGTTGGCAGTGTCGATCTTGAACTCAGCTAGCGCGTCCGGTGGAGGTCTGACATTGTAGCTGGCGCCGTTCATTAGGTCGTCGGCGTTCACGTTGTTGTCTACGCCGTCGAGAATGAAGTTGTTCTGCGTGGTGCGTTGGCCATTGGCCGAAAAGTCTCCCGTACCGCCGCCACGGGCTGCGTTATTGCCACCTGACCCCAACGTTGGGTTGACGCCATTCGTCAACTGCGCGATATAGATCCAGTTCCGCCCGTTAAGCGCGGTGTTGTTGACGGTGTCAGTGTCCATGACCTGGCCTACGGATGATGTCGCCGTCTGGAGCAGAGGAGGCGCAGCGGTTACAATCACATTTTCCGTTACGGCGCCGGGCTTCAAGGTGAGGGTAATACCCAGGCGGTCCTGAATATTCAGGGTTATATTTTCCTGTGTCGTCGTCTCAAACTTGGGAGCAGTGGCGCTCACCTTGTAATGGCCGATCTTGATGGGAGAAAAACTGTATTCTCCGTTTGCGCCCGACACGCCTTGCAACACGAAATTTGTGTCGGTATTGGTGAGTGTTAACAAGGCGCCCGGTACAACAGCGCCAGCGGGATCTTTTACAACACCGGTGATAGCACCCTGGTCAACCTGGGCCAGTGCCACGCCTATAAAGACACAGCAAAAACCCAGTAAGAACAGGAAATTCCAAATCATGTGAAGTTTCGTCTGCCTCGATCGAATGTTTCTCATTTTCCCATTCCTCCTTAAAGAGTTACGGCACTCTTAAAGCCGTTCTTCGTGACAATGGACTTCTGTGCTGTCTGTCCGTTCAGGCGCAGCGAGACAACGTCTGATTAAATCGCGGCCACCCGCCAACAGCTGCCACGCTGCATCGACAACTTCACTTCGCTCTCTCGGCCGCAAGCCCCTTCTGCTGCTTCGCCGTTTCAAGCCCCTTCGGCCGCTTCTTCCTAATCAGTGCGGAATTAGAACATAATCTGTATGACGTGTCAAGCGGTTGATTAAAAATAGTCAACCGCTTGATTAATGCATTCTGCCAGTGACGAATCTGACACGGGCAGACGCAAGCTGGCGAAGTGAAGATGAGCCCTAATAACTCCTGCCGTTCGGAACTTGTCCAGCGACAGTTGCAGGTTCTCCAATTTAGCAGGAACCGGAGACTCGCCTTCGGCCACTTCTCCCCTGGGCACCGGAACTTCTGTGCCAATCACATAGAGTGGGCAAGGTGACCCCCGATGGTAAGGATGTGAAGCTTTCTTCTGCCGCCTGGCAGAGCATGACGGTGCGTTCGGCTATGACCGCTTCGGGAAGCACGGCCGGATCGCCCCGCAAGACATGCTCGCGTCCAGGTGAATCTTCTGGTATCCGGCTAGCGCGGAATGTGCCGATAGTTCGCACGCCAAGGCCATCGCGGTAGCAGCAGGCTCGGATCGCCAGCAATACGGTCCGAGGTGATCTGCTCCCAATAGCACCCTTGTGGCTGGCAGACCCGCCTTCTCAGCCGTCCAGCGTATCTGCGCGGTAAACTGAGCGGGAGTGCTTCCCCGAATAGCCGCCAAACTGGTTCACCTGGTTTGAAGTGGATTCCACGTGCAACACAGTCTCGTCCTGCAAGGATTGGTGAATTGCGGCATCCAGCACTGCGGGATGCGCGGAGCAAACTGCATATATGCCCACGGCCATGCCCTGCCGGTTCCGCCGAATCACTTCACGGAGGAATTCACTCGTCTCGGGTGGCACCGCTTCTTAAGGGATGTACGGATCTTGCAGAGACTCTTGATTTCCGCGGCTCTCAACGCAGAACCACAAGATTTCTTCTTCGCTATCATTTCTCGCCAATCCAGAAGATGCTATGCTTCCCGTTTTATCCCATCCTCCTCAACCGCATAGTCGACTTCCGCGTCGCCCCTTCTGAGAGACTCCTGCGTCACCATCTTGTGCTCGGTGAAGTTGTATGGAGGCACAGCCTGCCCGCGCAAAATGCTCAGGCCGAGAAAGATCAGCCGCTCTCCATAACTCTCCGCGGAATGCTCTGTCGAGACAATCAAGGGACTTCCCGGCCTCCTCATTTCCTCGATAGCATCCGTGAGACATTCTTGACCGGCGATTGCAACAAACAGTTCCCGCTGAAGTTCGCGCACCGCCTGAACTGCTCCCAGGGCGACGGTGTCGTTATGCGCGGCGATAAGAATCCCCCGATCCTTGAGATGGCGATAGAGAAACTCCTGCACCAGCTTATAGCCTTTGTCCTTAAGCCCTCTGCTATCCATTCGGACAAAGGATTCAATCCCCAGTTCCGGAAGCAACGAGCGGACTCCATCGAAGGCCCCGGTGGTGCGATTCTGCACGAATGCGTCAGCCTGCTCCAGATCCAGGCCCAACACCCAGCTGACTTTGGATTTCCACCGCTTAATTGCATAGCGGGCTAGCGCCTCTCCCGCGGAATAGCCGATCCGGAAGTTATCCACCCCGAAGTATGTGGCATGAGGATGAGGCATATCCACTGCGATCAGGGGAATTCCTGCAGATGAGATCTTGTCGGAGATGAGCGCGGCTACACCATGCTCAATCTGAAACTCGATAACCAGATCCACATGGTCCTGCACGAAACGATCGGCGCTGCGCACTGCAATCTCTGCGTTGTACTGATTGCCAAGAACCAGTAGGTCGACACCGCAACGAGCGGCCTCGGTTTTCAAACTCGTCGTGACAATCTCGGAAAAGGGCATATCAGAAGACTGGGCAGCGAATCCAAAACATATCTTTCTCGGCTGACTCGCCAAACGATACCATCCATCGAGCCCCTGGGTAACGTATCCCCGGTGCACACACGTCTTTAAAAGCCGGTAGATGGAGCTCTTGGGAAACTTGACCCTCTGACAGATATGTGCCAGCGACAGTGAACGCTGTTCACGCCGCAGAAGTTCAAGAATATCAAACAGCTTGGAGACAGCGGGAACGAGATACAAATTCTCCGGCTTGAGTTTAGACATCTTTTCCGCCTAAGCCGGAATTTCCAATTTGCCTCTCGGTTGCTGACCAATATACAACCAGTTGCCTTTGCTCGCGATCTTTTTGCATTCGTTCCAGGGCCAAAGCCCCGAGCGTCTCCGGCAGGGCCTTTGCCAGGACCGAAAAACCATAATTTGGCCCATTTCGAAGCGATTTCTCGGGCACCTCCACGCCAACTCCTCTCTGTCGTCTAGATTGGTTTCGCCTTCCTGCCTCGCCTATCCGGTTGGCAGCGGCAAACCCTCCATCCGCCGCAGCATACTTCCAAACATGCGCCGCGTGAGATGGCTCACAGAGGCGCGTTGTCAATGTGTGGCAATGACGATTCTAGAATTGGATTCGCCATTCCACAGGCTCGTCCGCGCCTGTGAAACGCAGACTACTAAATTCTCCCTGCTGCTGCCACTCGGCCGCGATCGCCTTCCCGGTTTTTGAGACCACTTGCACCACCGATTTCTTATAACCACTCGGAATGTTGAACCACAACGTGTAAGGCTCGCCGGGGATGGCGACCGATTCTCCGTGTAGATTCTTCCCTTTCGCATCCCATTCCTGGCTCACGATGGAGTAGGTACCCGAGATGTGCCGCGAATTCCCAATCAGTTGCGGCCGTCCTGCAAGCGGACGAATCAGCAGCACCCGCGTATCGTGCGGCTCGATCGTCAAATCAATCTTCTCTTTGAAAACTCCCAGCGGCTGCTGCTTCCAGAAGTCGAAAATAATGTAGCTGTGTTCTTCGCTCAACCCCAACTGCCGAGCAAAGTCCAACCTGCGCTCCGTGGTTTCGCTGCGCCAATTCGTCTCAGCCGCAACGTCATAAACTCCCGCCGGTGAGTCTACTTTCAGATCAAGCACCTCTGCATAATGATGGATGTAGTAGTCCGCCTGCACGTGCTTGAACTTATCCCAGGTGCTGTCGGTGCCCCGGCTGAATAAATCGATGGGTATAATCGGCAGCGTGGGCATGGTCGCCTGCAACAACTTCACTCGCTCCTCTGGAAGCTCCGGCATCACGCTGGCCAGGGGATAGACCACGCCCGTCAGCGCCACATAGGTGACCAATGTCCGCGCCTCCGGCAGAGTAGTCCCAAAACCGGTTGCCGGGTCTTCGCGCATGCGCTCCTTAACAAGGGTCACCGCGGGGCGTTTCAGCTTCGCCTCCTCCGCCGTCATCGGCTCGCCCAGCTCAAGTCCTTCGCCTGGCATGACATAGATGATCATATGATTCTGGAAAAGATAGGCATTGATGGAGCTGAAGAACGAATGCATTCCCCGCCAGTTGTTATATAGGTCCTCGCCAGGGAAGTAAGAGCTGGCATACCCTACGGCATCCAGCTTGGTGCCGAGGGGACACAGTTCAATAAAGCGGTCCGGACCGATCGTGCGCCGGATAAGCGCCAGCCTGTCGCGGTAATTCTCGATGAAATCGGCCGATGGCGAGTGCAATCGGCTCTTATCGATCTCCGGCTCATAAGCCGGCAGCGCGCCCTCGCCGTCTAATTTGTAGTAATCGAATCCCAGGTCGTCCAGCTTGGTAAATAAGCGCGTCAGGTGGTTGAATACCTGGGGATTGGTCGAGTCCAGCGCCGGAGTAGTATAGTCCTGCAGCACCTTGCCCTCTTTGTCATAGAGATACCAGTCAGGGTGCTCTTTAAAGGTGGGGGCGTACGCGTTGGGCACCACCCATAATCCAGCCTTCAGTCCTTTGCCGTGGATGTAACTTGTCAGCCATGCAGGACCGTGCGGAAATGTTTCGGGATTCCAGTTCTCCGCCCACGAATGTCCCCCGGTCCGCCCGGTCCGCTTGTCAGAGCCATCGACCAATTGCACATACGCAAGCGCACCTGGCAGGTTCTTGGCCCAGTCGGGGTTCCTATCATAGCCATCGTCCAGTTGCACATACTCAAAGCCATACGGCTTCAGGTTCTTGGCCAGCCAGTCGGCGTTGCGGATAACATCCTGCTCGGTAACCGCTTCGAAGTAACTCGTCCAGCTTGACCAGACCATGGGCGCCGATTGAAAGTGCGAATCGTCGTAAGGGATATAGAAGGAAGTTCCCAAAGTATGCGTATAATAGTCTGGCAAAAATCGAATGGTAGCGTTATCGCGCACTGGGATCGTCAAAGCGTAGACATCGTTCCTGCCGGCCACGGCCTGCAAACCTGAGTCTTCGCCAAAATCGACGGCGATGTCCGTTCCGCGATCGAAGAGACTGTGCAATCCGCCGCCCGAAACGTGCCCGAGTCCCAGGTAGATGACTTCAGGGTTATGCCGTGGCAAATACGACCAGAGAGTGGTGGATGTGCCGGGGTAGGTTGCAATCTCTCCGTCGTTTCCAAGCGAGCTCACCGGCAGCCCTTCAGGATCGATGAGGCGGACGGCTGTCCGACCGGCAGGCGAATCGGCCCATCCCGTCAGCGCCCCGTGGAAATCAGTGTTTGTAACAATGACTTTGCCCTGCTGCGCATCGAATTCCCACTCTGTCTTGGGCTCTGTCGTCTTGATAATCAGTTTTCCATCCGCGCCGACGCACGCCGAGAAGTGAGTCAGCCTGCGAAGGCCGGATGGAGTTTCTTCATTGAGCTGAATATTACGGGCCAAGTCTCCAAGCTTTGTGACAGAGATGGTCAGAGAGGCGCTTTGCAGGTCGCAATCGATTGTCCAGCCGTTCTCTTGCAGAATAATGTGCGTCTGGGCCTGTCCCCACGCCTGCGCCGAAAGGAAGCACAAAAATATCGCGATGCACCACTTGACACACATTACGCCTACTGATCCCCGCATCAATTCCTCCTTAAGTGTTACGGCACTCTTAAAGCCGTTATTAGTGACAATGGACTTCTGTGTTGTCTGCCCGTTCAGGCGCAGCGATGACAACGTCTAATTAAATCGCGGCCACCCGCCAACAGCTGCCACGCTGCATCGACGATTTCACTTCGATCTCTCGGCGGCAAGCCCCTTCTGCCGCTTCGTCCTCTTCAGTACAGAATTAGAGCATAATCTGTTTAGCAAGTCAAGCGATTGACTAATAACATAAACCGCTTGATCAAAGCATTCAACCAGTGACGGAGCTGGCACGGGCAGCCAACTCGGCCACTGCCATCCCGGCCTCGATCAACATCGCATCCAGGTGTTCGTATCGTCCTTGTCGGTTGCCTGCAAGGTCACTGCCAGCACTGCGCCCGAGTCCAGATCGACGGTGTGCTCGGCCTTGTGGGCCAGGTACGTGCGGCCGTCTTTCATCTTCGCAATCCGCGCATCCTCATCGATAGGACTCTTCCACTCCATGTTCGACGTGCGCTTCTTGCGCTTCGCCATGACTAAAGCTTACAAATATTCCCTGTGGGTACTGCAAAAACATCCAGGGAACGAATCAGAATTTTAACCACGGATTGCTAAGGGACTCAACCGCTTGATTTGGTCGCAATTGTTTTTCCTTGTTCGAAGATTGGAATGCGACATGCTCAGACGACTGGCTCACCAAGTCCGGCACTTTGCCCCAATCTAACTTTCGAGATAATTCCGGCAATGGCTTGACTCAGAAGCTTGACTATGGAACACTACGTATAGTCAAGCGCTTGAATAGGCTTTGAACTGCTTCGTACAGAGAGTTGATCAGCACCTACAGACATTAACGATTCGAGTGGAGAGTTTATCAATTTATGGAGAATCTGCGGTCTGAGGATTTTTTATGGAGAATCTGCGGTCTGAGGATTTTGCGAAACGCGAAAATGAGAAACGGGAGTTTGCGCCACCTCTATTTGAAGTTGCGACAGCAGCAGATATGTGCGTCGATCTCATCCTCCAGGGAAATACGCGGCCGCAGTTCGGCCAACGAGAGCAAATTGTCAACAGCTATTGTCTCGAACTGGGAGGTTCTGCCAACATTTTTGCAACGCAGATGGCTAAACTCGGTGCTCGAACCGCCGTCCTTGGCTATGTAGGATTTGATCCGTTCGGGGACTTTATCCTGCAGCGTTTGATGGAATCTGGAGTCGACTCGTCCCTTGTCAAGAGAGACAGCTCGATCGCGACCGGGCTTGGAGTAACGCTAGCTGAAACTGATGATCGCGCCATTTTGACGGTTCTCGGCAGTATCGATTTGAGTCGGCCTTGCGACCTTCCGAGTTCTCCCCGGAGCATAAGCAAGCACTGGCACGTCGCGAGTCCGTTCCTTCTGCGGGGCCTCCGATCAGCTTGGCCGCAGTTTCTGGGTCGCGCCAAGGCGGATGGCTTGACCGTGTCTCTCGATCCAAACTGGGATCCAGATGAGACCTGGGAGGGCATTAAGGAGTTACTGCCTCTGGTTGATGTATTTCTGCCCAATGAGGCTGAAGCAACGGCCCTTACAGGGCTTTCCAATACAATCGAGGCGGGTTGCCAACTTGCGTTGAGCTGTCCTTTGGTAGTTGTCAAACGAGGCTCGAGGGGCGCGATAGCCGTGCGCGAGGGCGGAGTTTGGGAGATCGGGGCCTCCCGTGTACCTACCTCGGACGGAACTCCGGTCGACACAGTTGGAGCGGGAGACAATTTCGATGCAGGGTTTCTTAGGGCATGGATGCTTGGCAAGGAAATTGATGCCTGCTTGTCTTTAGGGAGTTTGTGTGCTTCTGCGAGCTTATCTTCTGCGGGCGGCATTCGAGGGCAGTGGGTGGAATCGCTCTAAAAGAGAAAGGGATAGGAAGAAAATGAGAAGATTTTTCGCTGATATTCTTCGCGAGCCTCGGCAGTTGGCTGCCTGCGTTAACCGGATGGTGGAATCACCGAGTACATTGCTTCACGAAGCAGCGAATCTCTTGCGTCGTGAACAAACCACCTATGTGGTGGGAATAGGGAGCAGCTGGAACGCCGCTTTAGCAGTTGCAACTCTTTTGAATTCCGCAGGATATCCCGCGATTGCTGCGGATGCTTCTGAGTTGCTTTACTTTGCCTTGATTCCCCACAATGCAACATGCATTGTTTTATCGCGCAGTGGCCGCAGCGTAGAGATAGTTAAATTAATGGATAAGTTTCAAGCCGCCGAAGCTTCCGTGATCGCCGTTACGAACACAAGCGATAGTCCGCTAGGACAGCGAGCAAAGGTGACTCTCTTGCTTGAAAGTCCATTCGATCACATGGCTTCGGTCAGCATGTATTCCATGCTTGCCCTCGTTGGCGGTTTAGTGGCCGAAACCTGTAAAGGTACCGACCTCAGCGTGCTAGGTGGCGAGTTGACAACGGCCCTCGCCTTTGCCGAGAGCCGCATAGCGACATGGGGTGCGCAGATTCAGGATTCGCGATGGTCGCGAGAGGATACACCCGTCTACTTTTTGGCTCGTGGCGCGAGCTTGGCTAGTTGCCATGAAGCAAGATTGCTCTGGGAGGAGGCCGCAAAAAGACCGGCGACTGCTCTGACCACAGGTTCTTTTCGCCATGGATCACAAGAAATCATTAGGCCAAGTATTCGGATCGGACTTTGGCTGCAAAACAATATAATGCGCGAAGAGGACCTGCAACTTGCAGCAGATCTTCGGGAGGCTGGCGCATCGGTATTGTTGGTCGGTTCAAAGCTTTACGACGTGATGGCCGATCTCGCACTTGACTTGCCATTGACGCCGGCAGGATGGGAGTTTTTGATCGACATCATCCCACTTCAACTCGCCGCGGAATTCAGTGCAGAACACCACAACGAAGATTGCGACGCATTCCGCTTCTGCCCTTATGTCGTAGAAGAAGAGGGAGGCTTGGTCGGCGGGCACGCTGGAATGTAGCTGAAGTTTGCTTGCTTGAGACTTGCTGAAGATGTGGCGAGCTAGTTAATTCTTGGTGTATTCTCTTATTATGACGATTAGGATGAAGGATATAGCGGTACGTGCAGGCGTATCCTTGTCTGCTGTTTCACTCGTATTGAGTGGCCGACGTCGACAGTCCATCTCGTCGGAGACGCGAGAACGGATTCTCGCGATCGTCAACGACTTGGGATACAGGCCCAACAGACACGCTCGGACTTTGGCAACGGGGTTGACCAATAATCTCGGAGTAATCATATCCGAGATATCGAATCCCTACTTTCCAGAAATCATTCGCAATTTTGAGTTTGCGGCAACAGCCAGTGGGTTCGAGACCCAGATTGTCAATACGGAGTACGACCAGCGGAGGGCGGCATTTTCTATACGCAAGATGATCGATGACCGAGTTTGTGGCATTGCGATTTTTACGTCGCAATTCGAGCAAGAGCTGGTCGATGACATCGTTCGCAACCATATACCGATCGTGTTGGTGGATCCCGGACCTGCCGGGCCGTGGACTAGCAGGATCACCATCGATTATGCAAAAGGACTGGAATATCTGTTGGGTCATTTACTAGATCTGGGCCATCGCCACTTTGCCGCAATAGTAGGTCCAAAAGAGATATCATCCGCAAAGACTTATGCAACTAATCTGAAGCGTATCGCAAAGAAGAAAGGCCTCCAGCTCAATCAGATCTTGTCATGTAACTATCGTCACGACGGCGGAATGCAGTCAGTCAGCGCACTAGTGCATGATCCGAATTTTCCAACCGCCATATTCTGCGCCAATGACCTGATCGCATTGGGAGCCATCAGTGCTCTGGAGCAAGCAGGAATGCGCGTTCCGCAAGATGTATCCATCGTGGGTTTCGATGATATTGTGTTCGCACGATTGGCACGTCCACCTCTAACTACAGCAGCAGTCCCACGCGAAGAACTTGGTGCGTTGGCGTTTCAGATGATCAGCAGGATGATTAGCCTGAAGCGGCCCATAGGAGAATCGCGGGTGTTAACTCCGGAGCTAGTCATAAGAGAGTCTACTGCGCCGCCGCGGGTAGACCCTCCTCTTATGACCAGCTCCGGGCATTCGCACGCAACCCAGCCGGCAAGTAATCCCGGGAAAACAGGTCCGCAAACGCTGACGCGACGGAAACCGGCGTCGAAAACTGGCCGTAGTATACGGTCTCCACAAAGCCGTTGAATGAAATCCTGATATGGTTCGTAACCCAGAGGCCCGTGATTTGCTGCTCCGAACCGACACTGCAATCGTCGCAGTTGACGGAGCAAATGCACGCCTCCCGGGCACAGCACTGCAACCCGCGTCGGCGCAAACGTCTTCCGAGGATCTCGTTCAACTTCCGGTTCAGGTCGATCTTGTCATCCAGTCCGCCCAAAATTCCTGCGACAACCTCTTGTTCTTCAAACGTCGGAATGGGCAGCAGAAGGCGCGATAGAATCTCCAGATTCAGCGACGGCATTGTCGCGCCGTGAGCCTGTTGGACAAACCAAGCGCGGTGACTCAGTGACCCAAGCACAAACGATATGAAACGCGGATGAATGCTACTTTGATTGAGGCGTAACCTTATGCGATCGCTTCCTTGTAACCAGCCATCTTCTTCAGGTTTGACCAACGCGCGGAGTAGTCATGACAATTGGAGTTTCGCTTTGCCAAATCCTACCCAGATACCCATGGCTCTGCACCATTTGAGCGATCGCGGATCCACGTTGAAACCGATCGATCCTTAAGCAGAGGCAGTCCCAAGCATCCCAATCAGTTTTTGCTCGAATTCGGAAGATGAGCTCTGCTTGAGATAGATGAAAGCGAGTGATTGGGAGGCTGATCTGAATGAGAATGCGTCGGTGAGCGTTCATCGCAAGTTTTATATAAGGAAGACTTATTCCTGGGAACGGGGGCCATTCCAGCAAATGGCCCCGAAAGGAAAGTGCCGAATGAAAATCCCTAAGTGGCTCGTCCTTGCTCTGATCGTCCCCCTCTTGTGGGGGGTATGGGGAGCTCTAACGGAGATTCCAGAAAAGTTCATTCACCCCTCTTTTCCGGCCACTCTCGCATACGCAGTCTGGTCCGTGGCCATGATTCCAGTTGCCATCATCGCGTTCAGGAATGCCCATTGGAAACTGGAGTTGGACCCCAAATCGGTTCTCTATGGCTGCGCCGTCGGGTTTTCCGGCGCCATGGGACAGTTACTTCTTTTCTGGGTTCTTACCAAAGGTCCGGCATATATTATTTTCCCAATTATTTGTTTGTCGCCGGTAGTGACCATCGTGCTTTCCGCAACTCTCCTGAAAGAGAGGACCTTCCCGCTCGCGCTCGCAGGGATTATTTTGTCGGTTCCCGCAATTCTTTTTCTGTCTCTCCAGGAACCCTCTAGCAGGCCTGTCCACGGCTATGTCTGGCTTGTGGTCACTCTCGCCATTTTCTTCGCCTGGGGTTTGCAAGCGTATTTCATGAAGTCCTCGGCCAGTTCTATTTCTTCCGAAGGACTGTTTTTCTACATGACGGTTACCGGGCTCGCACTTAGCCCCATTGCTCTTTGGATGACAGATTTTTCCGCTCCGATCAATTGGCACCTTTCTGGACCATATCTGACGTTCTTGATCCAGAGTTTTAACGCCTTGGGAGGTCTCCTCTTTGTTTACGCCGTGCGTTACGGTAAGGCCATCATTGTCGTACCTATGGTGAATGGTCTCTTCCCGCTCATCACCATCGTGCTTTCGTTGCTGATTTATCGCCAGTTTCCTAGCCATTACAACCTGACCGGAATGGTCCTGGCTCTGGTGGCGATAAGCCTTATGGCTTTCGATGAAGTGCGCCACACCCCTGCCCCTCCGACGGTAGGCAGTAAGTCTGGCAATCCAGCTTAACGGACAATTGATTCGAATCGCTATCTATCGCCAAACTTGATCGGGTGCTGCGAGTAGTAGTGTCATTCACGACGTTTGTAAACTGGTTTGGCCCGTCATCACGCTACGCGACCTCATAGACAAAGGAGACGCGGAGCTTCAGACTGGCCCTTTTGGCACGATGCTCCATGCGAAGGCATACCGAAGGATGGCACACCTGTCGTGGCTGTGAGAAACATCGGAGACAACAGGCTATCGGATGACATCCCGCGCGTAGACAAAGAAACTGCTCTTCGGCTTGAGCGATACCGCCTTAGGGCAGGCGACATTGTGTTCGGGAAAAAGGGTGCAGTTGATCGACGCGCATGGTCACTTTCGGCCTCATGCCACACAAGCACGGCACCTGCAATCTGGAATCCAGTACTCGCCGGATAGGTTTTTACATCTCCGATTGCCGTGCTGCGCCCCCGCACATATTTGCGCCAGAACCATTTAAAACGTGCGTTCCCTCGTATGCATAAAGCCGCGTGGATGGCAGATGCATTGGAGCGAAACAAGCAACCGCTCGTCACATCGCCTCATGGCTTTCGATTCTCCGTCAAACCATTTAAGATTGTTACCATTCGCCTTGAAGGAGAATCCGCCATCAAGTAATGCGGAAACATGTCTTGTAATAATTGGACAACCGCACCATCGAATCATATTGAGGATTGCGCCATGTTAAAAAAGACTCTTTGCCTGCTCGCTTTCGCCGTTACGATGCTGCCCGTGATCTCTACCCTGTGCCAAACCGCTCCCGAAATCGTTGTCGAGCGCGGCGTTGTGATGACCACACGCGACGGCGTAAAGCTGCGCGCGGACATCTATCGCCCCTCCGGTGAGGGAACCTTCCCGGTCCTGCTCACGCGCACGCCCTACGACAAGAATGGCGAAGCCGAGCTTGCCCGCAAGGCTGCCGCACGCGGTTACCTGGTCGTAGTCCAGGATGTGCGCGGCCGTTATACCTCCGAGGGCGAGTGGTACCCCTTCAAGCACGAGACCGAGGACGGCTTCGATACGGTGGAATGGGCTGCCGCCCTGCCTCATTCGAATGGCAAAGTAGGCATGTTCGGCGGTTCCTATGTAGGCGCCACGCAGATGCTGGCCGCCATCGGCCAGCCTCCGCACCTGGCCGGAATCTGCCCGGCCGTCACCGCCAGCAACTACCACGAAAATTGGACCTACCAGGGCGGCGCCTTCGAGCAGTGGTTCAACGAGTACTGGACCTCCAGTCTCGCCCAGGACACTCTCAACCGGTCGATCAAGCAGGAAACAAACGCCTTGATCGGGTCCACCACGATGCCCTTGAAGAAGTACCCCGTCTTCAACAGGTGGGCCGTTGACGACGGCGCTGTCCTGACCCGCAAGCTGGCTCCGTACTTTCTTGATTGGCTCGACCATCCCACCTATGACAGCTACTGGAAGCAGTGGTCCATTGAGGAGAACTACGCCAACATTCAGGTACCCGCGCTGACCGTTGCCGCCTGGTACGACATCTTTCAGGCCGGTTCGCTGCGCAATTTTATGGGCATCAAAGCCCACGGCGGCAGCGAAGCGGCTCGCAACGGCCAAAGGCTTCTGGTCATCATTGGCGGCCATGCCGGAGGCCCGCGCAAGGTAGGCGAGTTAGATTTTGGTCCGGCAGCCGAGGAATTCGACGAAGAATCGGTCATATGTGACTGGTACGACTACCTGCTGAAAGGCATACAAAATCGATATGCCACCGATAAGCCGGTCAGGATATTTGTGATGGGCGAGAACAAGTGGCGCCAGGAGGATAGCTGGCCTTTGCAGCGCGCGGTATCCACGAGTTACTTCCTTCACTCGGACGGCAAAGCCAACAGCATCTCAGGCAATGGCTCGCTCTCCACCGCTGCCGCGCACTCTAAAGCAGCCGACAGCTTCGTCTACGATCCAGCCAATCCCGTTCCCACCGTCGGCGGTCCTTTGTGCTGCCATAGCGATCACCTTGCAGCGGGTCCAAGGGACCAGCGGCAGGTGGAAAACCGCCCGGATGTGCTGGTCTACTCCACGCCACCACTCGATCAGGACCTTGAAGTCACCGGCCCCGTAACCCTCGATCTCTTTGCCAAATCCTCGGCTGTCGATACCGACTTCACCGCCAAGCTGGTCGACGTCTGGCCCAACGGCTTCGCTCAAAACCTCACGGAAGGCATTCTGCGCGCCCGCTTCCGCGAGTCCACTACCGGTGCGCCCAAACCCATCGTCCCCGGAAAAGTCTACGAATACAAAATCGACCTCTGGTCCACCAGCAATGTGTTTTTGAAAGGCCACAGCATTCGGCTCGAAGTCAGCAGCTGCAACTTCCCCCGCTTCGACCGCAACCTGAATACCGGCAAAGACGCAAGCACCGATTCGGCCTTCGTGAAAGCCACCAACACCATCGTCCACGACAGCACTCATCCCAGCGCTCTGGTGCTGCCGGTGGTGCCAAGATAGGCTGGTCGAACGCAAGAGGCACATCGCGAGAACTGCTCAAGATGGCTTCATAGGATCGGGCCTTTGGGCCTGAACAATTCTGTCGCGCACTCTGCGGTCGATTGCGGAAGCGACTGGCATTGCGCAGAGAAAAGGCTCCGATCCAGAGAACAACAGAACAATTCAACCTTACTGGACTTCTCCGATATAAACCCCGTACGGACCTAGAACAATCTGATTCAGCGAAACCGGATCGGCTGCACCGGGAGTTTTCAGCAGCGTCTTTGCCTTCCCACTCGCCCCCGGAACAGTAAGGCTCACCGTGTGCGGATCGGCGGTAAAGTTCACGCTCACCACCACCGCCGGCGCTCCAGATGCCTGCCGCAGCCAGCTCAGCACCTTCGTATTACTGGTATCCAGCATCACGTTCTCGCCACGCGCCAGAGCCGGGTTGGTCTTCTTGAGATGAATCAGGCTCCGATACCACGCCAATAGCGAGTTGGGATTTATCTTTTCTGCTTGCGCGTTGATGGTTGAGGCGCTGGGCGGCACTGGCAGCCAGGGCTTTGCCGCTGCAGTCGTAAAGCTCGCGTTCACACTCGAGTCCCACTGCATCGGAGTGCGCTCGCCGTCGCGGCCCTTCTCCTTGGGCCAGCCAATAATGCCGATGGGGTCTTTCACGTCTTCCTTGCGCGTGGGCGGCGTGGTCTTCATGCCGATCTCGTCGCCGTAGTAAAACAGCGCCGTCCCCCGGCTGGCGAACAGGATGGTTGAAACCACCCTCTGAACATCCGTGTCGTGCACCCCATCGCCATAACGCGCGTCCAACCGCGGACTGTCGTGATTGTCGAAGACCAGCAGCGGAATATTGGGGCCGAGTCCGGTTTCCGCGTCGTTCAGTTTGGCGCGGAATGCGGTTATGTCCAGCTTGTCGATGAAGCCCACCTCGGTATCCATCGGCAACTGAAACTCCGGCTTGTCCGGCGGCCCATACATTCGCGCCAATTGGGAGATTTCACTCGAGTAGACTTCGCCAATGAGCACCCGCGTACCGGGAAACTTGTTGGAGTTGAACGTATCAATCTTCGCGCGCATCTCCTGCATTACCTTATGCATGGGAGGCGCGACGGAGGTCTTCGAACCGTCGAGCTCCTGCTCGCCGAAGACATCGATGATTGGATTACCGTCCTTGTCCTTCACCGCATCTTCATCGGCAAGGTTAGGATCCTCAAAAAGAACCGTAATTGCGTCGAACCGGAAGCCGCCCACCCCGCGCTTCAACCAGAAAGCGATGATCTCCTTGAAGGCCTCATGCACCTTTGGGTTATTCCAGTTCAAGTCCGGCTGCTGGGCATAGAACTTGTGATAGTAATATTGCCGCGTCTTTTCGTCCCACTGCCAAGCCGAGTGGCCAAAATCCGATTGCCAGTTGTTCGGCGGCGCGCCTTTGTCGGTTGCGGTCTCACCCTTACCGTCGTGCCACACATACCAATCGCGGTAAGGATTCGTACGCGACGACCGCGACTCCAGAAACCACTTGTGCTGATCCGAGGTATGGTTCATCACCATATCCATAATGATGCGGATATGGCGCTTGTTCGCCTCGGCCACCAGCCAGTCAAAGTCGGCCATGGAGCCGTACTGCGGGTCGATTGCCTCATAGTTCGAGACGTCGTAGCCGAAATCCACCTGCGGCGAGGGGTAGCAAGGCGTCAGCCAGATCGCGTCCACGCCCAGATCCTTCAGGTAGCCCAGATGCTCGGTAATGCCGTTCAGATCGCCGACGCCGTCTCCTTTCGTGTCTTGAAAACTGCGTGGGTAGATCTCGTAGATGACGGCATTCTTCCACCAGTCCTGCTCACTTACTGAACTTGTTTCTACGGCTTGTGGCGCCTGTTTTGCCGGCGCGGATTGCCCAGTCGCAGCTGTCGCCGCGGTAACGAAAAAAAGTAGGATTGTGCAGCTTGCGATGCTGCCTGCAATTTTTTTGGTCCGGTGCATTTCTTTCTCCTCGAACGTGATTCCACTGCACGGGAAATCAGCAGCGGTTTTAAGCCAAGCCAAAATAAACCCATCGGAGCGCGAATGCAGCCTTGCTACTGCTCTTCCGGCTGCACCGCTCCGCTATTCTTCCTTTGCCCAAAATCGTTCCCGAACTTCGGCTGCTCGCGTGTCCCCTGGAAGCGAATCGGAACCTCGGTGCCCGCCCCGTCTTTCTTGAAGTAGCGATCGGCTGGCTTGAGCAGCGCTCACACCCATCCGCCCACCATCTCTGAGACCGTGGCCTGCATCTTCGCCTTTCCCGTAAAGACCAGCGTGCCGCCGTCCATGCCATAGGTTCCCTCTAAATCGATGGTAGCTCCGGGCACGGTATAAACCAGGTTGGGCAGCGAAATCACTCCGCCCGCC
>Ga0187855_10001247_pt1 | contig 20516 bp, 22 predicted proteins | sample June2016WEW_8_10_2_FD_132969 | JGI IMG/M metagenome (GOLD analysis project Ga0187855, IMG submission 132969) | Peatland microbial communities from SPRUCE experiment site at the Marcell Experimental Forest, Minnesota, USA - June2016WEW_8_10 | ecosystem: Environmental > Terrestrial > Soil >...
GGCAGATTGTGCCGAACGCGGCCCCCAGGGCGCCCAGCGTGGTGTCAGGCCTGAGGTCGGCGCCGAACAGTTGGCGGATGTTCAGCCAGACCACCGGCAGGTGGTGCAGCCACAGCCGCGGCGACGCGAGCTGAGCCCTGGGCGGCACCATCGAGAACCCGCCCAGGTGCGCCATCAGCGAGCGCAGCAGCGACTCAAGCGGCACCGATACGGCCGCGGCCAGCACCAGCGCGGCGTCGCCGGAGCGGAGCTTGCGGGTCGCGAGCAGCCGGTAGCCGCAGACCATGATGACGGCGGGGACCGCGACGTAGCGGACGGTGAGGTCGCTGAGCTGGCCGGCGCACAGGATCACGCAGAGCAAGGGCGCGGTGAACCTCCGGCTCGGCGCGCGGTCGATCAGCAGGCAGGAAATCAGGATGAACACGGAGCTGCCGAAATGGTCGGGTTCCTCCAGGAGCAGCCACACGGTCAGCATGGTGAGCAGCGGCGCGGCGAGCACGGTGACAGCGACCGCGCCGCGGACAGCCCTGGCCGGACCGCGGCTGCCGGCCACGGCCAGCGCCACGGCACAGCCCGCGACTATCAGGAAGGCCAGCGCCGAGGCGAGGTGGGTGGCCAGGCTGCCCAGCCCGAAGATCAGCTGGATGACCCCGTTGATCGGCAGTTCGAAGGCGTAGAAGGTCGCGTCGCCGATGAGCCAGCCGTGCATCACCAGATTCCCGTGAATGAGGTCCCAGCCCTGCAGCGCGCTGTTCGCCCCGTCCGAGTCGATCCGGCCGCCGAAGGAGATCCGCACAAGGAAGGCATACAGCGCCAGCCCCGCGGCGGCCCACGCCGCCGCGGCCCACCAGCGCCGCCCCGCTCGCGGTGCTAAAGCGCCTTCGGCATCCCCGCCCTGCCGGAGCTGATCACCAGCCGGCACCGCTTCCCGCGTGCCCGCCAGCTCAGATCCGGACTGATACCGCCCGTCAGATTGCATTCCAGACCTTCCTGTGCACCTGGGCCAGTGAAGAGGCCTCGCTCGAAACCGGCTACAGGCGCGCGTGACAAAATACAATAGCGGGAGCCTTTCCGTAGTTGCCGACGCTATGGAGTTAGGCAGGGGGTTTTGCGCGCCTTACGCCTCCCGCCGGGCGGCATGCCGGGCGGGGCCGAGTCTCCTGTCACCTTCGGACACCAAGCCCGTATCTGCACAGGAGGACGTCCTCATCTCAAGTACCTCCCAGGAACACCGGCCTCCCGAGCTACGTCCTGTCACTACGGACCAGCTCGTCTGATCACGGACTAGCCGCACGCATTTGCGGGCCCAAGCGGCCGGCCAGGCGGGGGATGAGCGCGGCGCGGCGTATAGCCTGCAATCCGTGGACAGCTTGCCCAATCCGCCCGCGCCGCGGGACGCTCAGGCGTTCGTCACCGGCGGCGCCTACGCCTTGTTGTTCCTGCTGGGCGCCCTGGAAGGGCTGGTCGGCTGCTTCCAGTATTCCCGCTCGGTGGGTTCGTTCCCGCTGGCCGCCGTGCTGCTGGCCCTCGCGATCGGGGTCACCTGCGTGCTCGGCGCGGCCGGGATGGGATCGGTGGCCGGGGCGCTGGCCCCGGCGCTGGGCTGGTTCGGCGTGTCCGTCGTGCTGAGCCTGCCCACCTCCGGCGGGAGCGTGCTCATCACCAGCACGGCGCCGGGCGAGTGGTATCTCTACGGCGGGTCGGTGTGCGCGGCCGCCGGCGTGGTGGTGGCCTTCATGCGCCGGGCCCGGGCCGGGCCGCCCCGGATGTCTGTGCCACGGCGCCCGAGCATCAGTTCATGACGGAGGTTGACGGTGCCGACTTCCGGCGCGTCGCCGGCCAGTTCGCCAGCGGCATCATGGTCGTGACCACCCATGCCGACGGCGTGGACCACGCGATGACCGTGACCGCCTTCGCCTCGGTGTCCCTGGACCCGCAGCGGGTCCTGTTCTGTGCCGAGAAGATCGCGCGCTTCCACGACGCCGTGCTGGCCGCAGGGGTCTGGGCGGTGTCGGTAGTGGATGAGGATGCGGAGAAGGTCGCCCGCTGGCTCGCGACCCGGGGCCGTCCGCTGGATGGCCAGCTGGCCGGGATCGCGCATCATCCGGGCCCGCAGACCGGGGCGCCCGTGCTGGACGAGGCGCTGGGCGTGATCGAGTGCCGGACCACGGCGGTGCACGACGGCGGTGACCACAGCATCGTGGTCGGCGAGGTCACCGGGGTCAGTGAGCCGCGGCCTGGCGGCCGGCCGCTGATCCACTACGGCGGCCGGTACCGCACGCTGAACGGCGACTGACTGGCCCGCTACGCGCGGATGGAAGCCTCGATCTGGTCCAGCCCCCAGTCCAGGTCCGGCTCGCTGATCACCAGGGGCGGCGCCAGCCGGATCGCGGTCCCGTGTGTGTCCTTGGCCAGGACGCCCCGCGCCGCGAGGCGCTCGCAGGCGACGCGGCCCGACAGCGACTTGAACTCGATCCCGGCCCACAGGCCGCGGCCGCGGACCTGGCGGACCAGATCCCGCGGCAGCGCCGACAGCCGGTCGTGCAGGTGCTGGCCCAGTTTCGCGGAGCGGTCCTGGTACTCGCCGGTGGCCAGCAACGCGATCACCTCGCGGCCCACCGCGCAGGCCAGCGGGTTTCCGCCGAAGGTCGAGCCGTGCTGCCCGGGCTGGAAGACACCGAGGACCTCCCGGGAGGACACGACGGCGGAGACCGGCACGATCCCGCCGCCGAGGGCCTTGCCGAGCAGGTACATGTCGGGCCGTACCCCCTCGTGCTCGCAAGCGAAGGTGGCGCCCGTCCGGCCCAGCCCGGACTGGATCTCGTCGGCGATCATGAGCGCGCCGTGCTCCGTGCACAGATGGCGGACGGCGGCCAGATAGCCCGGCGGCGGCACCACGACGCCGGCCTCACCCTGGATCGGCTCGATCAGGACGCCCACCACGTTCTGGTCCATCACCGCCGCCAGTGCCCCGGCGTCCCCGTACGGCACAACGCGGAATCCGGGCGTGTACGGCCCGAACGAGGCCCGGGCGTCGGGGTCGGTGGAGAAGCTGATGATCGTCGTGGTCCGGCCGTGGAAGTTGCCGTCGAACGCCACGATGACCGCCTCGTCGGCGGGCACCCCCTTGACCTCGTAACCCCACTTGCGGGCGGTCTTGATGGCCGTTTCCACCGCCTCCGCGCCGGTGTTCATCGGCAGCACCATCTCCATGCCCGCGAGGTCCGCGAGCTCGGCGCAGAACAGGCCGAACTGGTCATGGTCGAAGGCCCGGCTGACCAGGGTCACCCGGTCCAGCTGCCGCTGCGCGGCCGCGATCAGGGCCGGGTGGCGGTGGCCGAAGTTCAGCGCGGAGTACGCCGCGAGCATGTCGAGGTAGCGGCGGCCGTCCACGTCGGTGACCCAGGCCCCCTCGGCCTCGGCGATCACGACGGGCAGCGGGTGATAGTTGTGTGCGCTGTGCGCCTCGGACAGGGCGCGCAGGTCTTCCGTTCCCACGGTCATGGTGTGTCCCCCTCTCATGGCCGCAGTTCCAGTGTGCAGCACTTGGGGCCGCCCCCGGCTTTGCGGAACTCCGACATGTCCACTGGCACGGGCTCGAACCCGCGTGCCGAGAGCTGCGCCGCCAGCGCCATCGCCTGGGCCGGCAGGACGACGTGGTACCCGTCGCTGACCGCGTTCAGCCCGAGTACCGCGGCGTCCTCGTCGGTCGCCTCGACCAGCTCGGCGAAGCACGCGGCGAGGGCGGCCCGCCCGGCGGCGTCGAACGCGGCGGGGTAGTAGGCGGCGGTGTCGGCGTCGAGCACGCACAGGGCCGTGTCCAGGTGGTAGAACCGCGGGTCCACCAGGCGCAGGCTGATCACCGGCAGCCCGAACAGCTGCTCGAGGTCGTGCCGGATGCCGGGCTCGGACCGGAAACCGTGCCCGGCCAGGATCACCCGGCCCGCATGCACGATGTCCCCCTCACCCTCGTTGATGCGCCGCGGCTCGTACACCGACGTGAAGCCGCTATCGCGGAACCAGTCCAGGTAGGCCGGTCCCTCCGCCGCCCGCTCCGGATGCCGGAACCGGGCGCCCAGCACGGTGCCGCCGATCACCGTGGCGCCGTTGGCCGCGAAGACCATGTCCGGCAGGCCAGGGCGGGCGTCGATGAGCTGGACCGCGTGGCCCAGTGAGCGGTAGGTGTCACGCAGCAGCTGCCACTGGAGCATGGCCCGCGTGGTGTCGACGGGCTCCCCGCTGGCCATCCAGGGGTTGATCGAGTACCGCACCGTGAAGTGGTCAGGGGGGCACATCAGGTAGGCCCGGGGCTGCGGCAGTCTGGACCGCAGAGCTGCGGTCGCGGCGGTGGTGTACGTATCGGTCATAGAGCCTCCTCTCGGCGCCATGCATCGGCTTTCCCAGCGTATGGTCTGCGGCACCGCATAGAAGTGCGCAGGACCTGCGACTATGCGGAGATTCGTTGTGAAGTTCTGGGTAAGTCCGGGGAATCGTTGCGTGTTAACACGAACGGGCGCGCGGATACACCGCTGTAACATTCGCGTAGCACGGGCGACATGGAAAGGTTGTTTCCCGCAGCAGCGTTGGCGCAGGTCAGCAGGGGCCCGGTCGGCGTTCCGGGTCAGGGGGTGCGGACGATCCAGGTCTGGCCGTGCGGCGTGTCCGTGACCGTGACGCCGAGGGTGCCCAGCTGGTCGCGGAGCCGGTCCGCGGTGGCCCAGTCGGCGGCGGCCCGGGCGGCGGCGCGCGCCTCCAGCAGTTGCGCCGCGCGGTCCGGGAGCGGCCTCGGCGCCGGTTCCCGGCCGATGTCGCGCGCCAGGTCCAGGCCGAGCAGGTGGTCGGCGTAGGCGAACGTCTCGAACTTGGACCCCGGCGGGACCTCGCTGTCCTTCTCCAGGCTGCGCAGGACCCGCAGCGCCGCCGGGGTGTCCAGGTCGTCGTCGAACGCCGCGGTGAACTCGCTCACGTACTGCGCGCACATCGCCTTGCTGGGCGAGCGGGCCCACTCGGCTACCCGCTCCCGCCATCGCCGCACAGTCCGGTCCGCGGCCTCCAGCACCGCCCAGGTCAGGTTCAGCTGCTGGCGGTAGCGGTGATCCAGGAACGCGAACCGCAGCGCCAGCGGATCCAGCCCCCGGGCGGGGAGGTCAGCCAGCAGCACCACGTTGCCGGTGGACTTGGCCATCTTCCGGCCTTCGAACAGGAGGTGCTCGCCGTGCACCCAGTGCTGTACCACCTCATGGCCGGTCACCGAGTTGGACTGGGCACGCTCGTCCTCGTGGTGCGGGAAGCGCAGGTCGATGCCGCCGGTGTGCACGTCGATAGTCTCGCCCAGGTAGTGCAGCGACATCGCGGAGCACTCGGTATGCCAGCCCGGGAAGCCGGTGCCCCAGGGCGCGGCGTAGGTGAGTTCACGCGATGCCGGCGCCGCCTTCCACAGGGCCCAGTCCGCGTGGAAACGCTTCTCCGGGCCCACGCTCTGCTGGCCAGCACGGGGCTGGCCAGCACGGGGCTGGCCGGCACGGGGCTGGCCGGCACGGGGCTGGCCACCACGGGCCGCGCTGCGGTAGCCGGGCCGAAGGTCAGCCAGCCGGTTGCCGGACAGCTCGCCGTAGCCGGGGAAGGACCGGGCGTCGAAATACACCGAGCCGCTGGGCACCGGGTAGGCGTGGCCCGAGTCGATCAGCCGTGCGATCAGGTCGATCATCATGCCGATGCACTCCGAGGCCCGCGGGTAGAAGTCGGCCGGGTGGATGTTCAGCGCGGCGCGGTCGGCGTGAAACCCTTCCTCGTAGTACCGGGCGAGGTCGAGCGGGCTCTTCCCCTCGGCCTGGGCCTGGACCACGACCTTGTCCTCGCCCTCAGGATCGATCTCGATGTCATCGACCAGGTGTCCGACGTCGGTGATGTTCTGGCAGCTCGTGACCAGCAGCCGGTGCCGCCCGGCGGTGCGCCGGATCAGGTCGGCCAGCAGGTAGGACCGCAGGTTTCCGACGTGGGCCGGGCGGTACACCGTCGGCCCGCAGCTGTAGACGCTGAGCCGGCCGCGCCGTGCCGGCTCGATCGGTTCGACCTGCTTGGTCCGGGTGTCGTAGAGGCGGAGCACACCCGACAGCCTATGAGGGGTCCGGCCGGCCCGGGCGGGCGGTGCCCGGGGCCGGAGCACACCCGACAGCCTGCGAGTCGCCCCCGGCCTGCCTGGTAGAGCCATCCGGGCAGGGGCGGGGCGTGCCTACGGCCGAAGCCCCCGGACTAGGTCGGCCGGGACCACCCGGACCGGGAAGGGCCGCGTCGCCGTCCACGGCTCGTCACCAGCTACGCAGGCCACCTCCCGGTAGGCGCCGCCGGCCAGCTCGAACACGGTCAGGGTGGGCTTGTCCCGGGCCGGGTCGACCAGCCAGAACGAGGCGGAGCCGAGCCGGGCGTAGACCGCGTTCTTCAAGTGGGCATCACGGAGGCGGCTGGTGGGCGAGATCACCTCGACGGCCAGTACCGGGGCCCGGGGGAGGTCATCCTCGGTGAGGTCGGTATACCTGGCCACCAGGACGTCGGGTTGTACCTCGTTGAACTTGTCGGGGCGCACCGCGAAAGGGGCTCCTATCACCCGCAGGTCGGGCGGGCAGTGGCTGCGCAGAAGTGTGTACAGCGTGTATGCCGCCTCCTGGTGCGCCCAGCCCGGGGCCGGGCTCACCAGAAGCTCCCCGTCGATAAGTTCGTACCGGCGACCGTCATCCGGCATCCCCTCCAGGTCGGCGACCGTGAAGGGGTGGGCGACATCGCTGGGACTGGTCACAGCAGTCATGGTCCCCTCCTTTCCTGATGCCAGCAACCATGCCGGGTGGGTACGACAGGTCCGGGGGATGGCTGGCCGGGTGCGCGGCCCGGGTGGGAGAGGGCCGGCGGACGGTGCTGAGTGCGCGGCCCGGCTGGGGGTGGTGCCAGCTTCGGGGGCGCTGGGGTGCAAGCGGCGCTGGGCGCGCGGGGGCGTTGGTCAGGAAAGGGTGGCCAGGCGGCGGACGGCGGCGGCCACGCGCTCGTCGGTGGCGGTGAGGGCCACCCGGATGTGCTGGGCCCCGGCCGGGCCGTAGAACTCGCCGGGAGCGACGAGGATGCCCGCCTCGGCGAGCAGCCGTACCGACGACCAGCAGTCCAGCCCGGGGCGGGAGGCCCACAGGTACAGGCCCGCCTTGGAGTGGGTGATCGTCCAGCCGGCCTTCTCCAGGGCAGCCCGCAGCTGGTCGCGGCGGGCCGCGTACACCTCGCGCTGCCGCTCGGCATGCTCGTCGTCGCCGAGCGCCGCGGCCATCGCGGCCTGCACCGGGGCGGGCATCATCATCCCGGCGTGTTTGCGGATCTCCAGCAGCTCCGCGACGAGCGCCGGGTCACCGGTGACGAAGCCCGCCCGGTAACCAGCCAGGTTGGAGCGCTTGGACACCGAGTGGACCGCGAGCAGGCCGTCGAACGACCCGCCGCACACCTCCGGGTGCAGTACGGACACCGGCTCCGCCGTCCAGCCGAGCCCGATGTAGCACTCGTCCGAGGCCAGGACCGCACCCCGTTCCCGGACCGCCCGCGCCGCCGCGGCGAGCTGCCCGGCGCTGAGCACCCGCCCGGTGGGGTTGCTGGGTGAGTTCACCCAGGCCAGGCGGACCGGGCCGGGGGCATTGGACGTGGTGGTTTTCGTTGCGGAGGCTTGGGGGGCGGGCACAAGGCCTGCGGGCGGGAGCGCATCCGCGGCCACCGCATCGGCGCCCGCCAGCCGGGCGCCAATGTCATACGTCGGGTAGGCGAGTTCCGGGTAGACGACCACGTCCCCGGGTCCGCAGCCGAGCAGCGCCGGCAGCGAGGCGATGAACTCCTTGGTGCCGATCAGCGGCAGCACCGCGTCCGGCTCAACCGTCACCTCGTGGCGGCGGGCCAGCCAGCCGGCCGCCGCCTCGCGCAGCGCGCGGGTGCCGTGGGTGGCCGGGTAGCCAGGCGCGTTGGCCGCGGCGCGGAGGGCGTCCTGCACCACGCCCGGGACGGGATCCACGGGGGTGCCCACGGACAGGTCCACGATCCCGTCCGGATGGGCCCTGGCCTTCTGGCCGTAGGAAGCGAGCAGATCCCAGGGGAACCGGGGCAGCCGTGCCGCGAGGGTCAGCTCGCCTCTCCCTGCGGAGGCAACGCCGCCACGATCGGGTGGTCCTTGTCGATCTTCCCGACCTTGGAGGCGCCGCCAGGCGAGCCGAGGTCAGCGAAGAACTCCACGTTGGCCTTGTAAAAGTCCTTCCACTGGTCGGGCACGTCATCCTCATAGAAGATCGCCTCGACCGGGCAGACGGGCTCGCAGGCGCCACAGTCCACGCACTCGTCAGGGTGTATGTAGAGCATGCGCTCGCCCGTGTAGATGCAGTCGACGGGGCATTCCTCGATGCAGGACTTGTCGAGGACGTCGACACAGGGCTGCGCAATGATGTACGTCACGTCGGAACTCCTCTTCCGGCATTATCCCGGTGGGTCTGGGGCCTCCCAGTATCCCGGCCCTGGGCAAGTATGTCGCGAAGGCGGCCGCGCCCGCGCCCGGGGGCCGTCAGTTTCACCGGCCGGCCGCAGGCTATCAGCTCAGCTGGATGGTGCCTGCTGGCGGTGCGCCCGCGTCACGCACCCAGCCCTTGGTGCCGGAGGCGGCGCGCCACTGGTACCCGCCGAACCGCACCTGGTGGATGCCGTACTTGCTGGCGTGGGTCACCAGCCAGGACGTCACCTCCCAGCCGAGCTTCGGGTGCCCGATCCGTACCTGCATGGTGTGGCGCGGCCCGGACACGGCCAGTTCCGCGGTGGCCTGGCCGAAGGTACTGGCCAGCCCCTCGGTGATGCGGGCCATCTCGGGGTGGTGCGGACCCGCAGGGCCGGCCCAGCAGTAGACCGCGTGCCCGTGCTGGCCGGTGAAGGCGGCGGCCATCTCCGCCGCCATCCCCTCGTACTGGATGTACGCCGATCCGTCCGCGCTGCGCTGCACCGCCTGGGCCGCCTGGTACACGGGCATCCTCCGGTAGCCGCGGACGTCCTTCAGGGCGCGGAAGAACTTGGTCGTCGCGTAGACCGGGTTCTCCAGCTTCCTGGCGGGTCCCCAGCCCTGGGAGGGCCGCTGCTGGAACACGCCGACCGAGTCCATGTCCCCGTAGGTCAGGTCGTGCAGCTTGGATTCCTGCATCGCCGTCGCGTAGGCGATGGTGACCGCCGCGCGGGGCATGGACTGCTGATGTGCGACACCCGCGATGGTGGACGCGATGCTGGCCTGCTGCGTATCGAGCAGCACCGACTGGTGCCCGGAGGCCGCCGAGCATCCTGACCCGGCCAGCACCGGCCCGATCACCGGCGCGAGCGCGCGCACCGCCAGGTAGGTGCCGGCGGTGAGGACGAGGAGCAGGCTGGTCGCGATGACCGCGCGGCGCCTGGCTTTCTGGCGTCGCGGGCGTAGGGGGCGCGGCCGGCTTTTGGGCACATGCAGAAGCTACCGGCGCGATCTGACGGGAGTGACCTAGACCGCCGCATGTGCGCACCCGCGCACGAACCCTTGACCCTGGCGATGCCGGCTGGTGACGGGACGGGAACGTCAGGCGGACGGCGGGTGGCGGGTGGCCGGGGGCGGGTGGCCGGCGGCCCGGCACCCGTGTTACCGAGGCGGGTCTGCTGACCTGGAGATCCCACGTGGCAGGATCGAAGGGTGCAATCTGAGTCACGTCGCCGGATCCGCCGCCAGGGGCCTGCCCTGCTGCGCGGCGACTTCATCCCCAAGACCACCACCGACCAGCGACTGCTCGACAAGCGCGGGCCCAGCGACTGGGTGCACACCGACCCGTGGCGGGTGCTTCGGATCCAGGCCGAGTTCGTAGAGGGCTTCGGGCTGCTCGCCGAGCTCGGCCCGGCGGTCTCCGTCTTCGGCTCGGCCCGGGCCCTGCCCGGCAGCCGCGAGTACGAGCTGGGCGAGCGCATCGGGGCCGGGCTGGCCGAGGCCGGGTACGCCGTGATCACCGGGGGCGGCCCCGGGGTCATGGAGGCGGCCAACAAGGGGGCTACCACTGCTGGCGGGGTCTCGGTGGGCCTGGGCATCGAGTTGCCCATGGAGATGGGCCTGAACGACTACGTCGAAATCGGGCTGGAGTTCCGCTACTTCTTCGTCCGCAAGACCGTTTTCATCAAGTATTCGCAGGCGCTCGTGGTGCTGCCCGGCGGCTTCGGCACGCTGGATGAGCTGTTCGAGGCGCTCACGCTGGTGCAGACCGGGAAAATCACGAAATTCCCCATCGTGCTGGTCGGCAGGGACTACTGGTCCGGCCTGCTGTCGTGGATCCATGACACGGTGCTGGCCCGCGGGTACATCTCGCCCGGGGACGATGACCTGCTCACCGTGGAGGATGATCCGGCCGAGGTGGTGCGCATCATCCAGGAGGCCCACTCGCAGCTCAACGGCACCGACGCGGGCCTGGCCGGGTCGGCCGAGCCGGAGGACGCGCCCGTCATCGGGGACTGAAATCCGCGCCGGCCGGCTGTTCCTGGACGTCGGCGGGCGCCAGGCGTGGGACGATTCTTATTGTGCCGATTCTGTTGCTACTGGCCGGGGTGGTCATTCTCGCCGGCGTGGTGGGCGTGGCGATGGGCCGCGGTGGCGAGATGGCTGACTTCGCCACGGACTACGTCCCGCCTGACGTGATGACCGCTGCCGACGTGGCGATGCTGCGTCCGCCGTCGGCGTTCTGGGGCTACAACATGGGCGTCACCGACGAGGCGCTGAGCCGGGTGGCGCAGGTCGTCACCGAGCGCGATGTCGAGATCGCGGTGCTCCGCCAGCAGCTTGCCGAGTTCCGCTCAGCCACCGGCAGCCATCCGGCCGTCGCGGCCGCGGCCCTGCTGGCCCGCTCGAAATCGGCCGGGGCCCGCGCCGACCGGCCCGGTCTGCCCCGGCCCGGCCTGGACGCGCCCGGTCTGGACGCGCCCGGTCTGGACGCGCCCGGTCTGGACGCGCCCGGTCTGGACGCGCCCGGGTCGGGGGAAGCCGGATCAGGGGAGGCCCGTTCAGGGGAGGCCCGGTCAGGGGAGGCCCGGTCAGCGCCCAACGGGTCAGCACCGCGCTCCGAGGAAGCGGCCGCCAGCCGCGATGAGTGACCCGGGCCGGCCGGAGCCCGGTCCGGACGGGCAGCTGCGCTGCCCGTGGGCGCTGTCGGCCCCGGAGTACCTTGCCTATCACGACGAGGAGTGGGGTCGCCCGGTCCGCGATGACCGGGGGATCTTCGAGCGGCTGAGCCTGGAGGCCTTCCAGGCTGGCCTGTCGTGGCTGACGATCCTGCGCAAGCGGGAGAACTTCCGCGCTGCGTTCGCGGGTTTCGACCCCGCCGTGGTGGCAGAATTCGGCCCGGGCGACGTGACCAGGCTGCTCGGTGACGCGGGCATCATCAGGAACCGGGCCAAGATCACGGCCGTCATTGGGAATGCCCGGGCCGCACTGGCGGTCCCGGGCGGCCTCGCCGCGCTGGTCTGGGGCTATGCGGAGGATCCGGCGGCCGCGTCCGCCGGGCCGGTCACCATGGCCGAGGTAGCCGCCTGGACACCTGCATCGAAGGCGCTGGCCCGGGTACTGCGGGCCCGTGGGTTCTCATTCACTGGCCCGGTTACGGTTTACGCCACCTTCCAGGCCTGCGGAGTCGTTGATGATCATCTGCGCGACTGCGTGCGGCGCGGTGCTTTCCGGGCGCGGGCACCTGAGCATCTGGGGTCCTGAAGCACACGGAGCGTGTCACACTGTGGGCGGACAGTGTGGGAGGTGTCATGACGGGGGGGCGTGATCCGTGGCGGCCGGGCGCCACAGGCGATGAGGAGCCACCGCCGGTCCCGCCGGGCGTGGACCCTGCGGTGCCCAGCCCCGCCCGCCTGTATGACTACTATCTCGGCGGCAGCATCAACTTCCCGGCCGACCGGCAGGCGGCGGAGCTGATCCGCAAAGACCTGCCCGAGATCTCCGATATGGCCTGGTCCAACCGCGGGTTTCACCAGCGGGCCGCGAAATGGCTGGCGGCGCAGGGCGGGATCAGCCAGTTCGTCGACATCGGATCCGGGCTGCCGACCCAGGGCAACACCCACCAGGTGGTCCGGGCCGTCGCGCCCGACGCCTGCGTGGTGTACGTGGACAACGACCCGATGGTCCGCGCCTACGCCGGGAAGCTGCTGACCGACAGCCGCTTCACCAGCTTTGTCTTCGCCGACCTGCGAGAGCCTGAGCGGGTGCTGGGCAGCCGGCAGTTGCAGGCGCTGATCGACTTCACCGAGCCAGTCGGGCTGCTGATGACCGCGGTCCTGCACTTCGTGTCCGACGACTACGACCCCTGGGGCTTGGTGGCCCGCTACACGCAGGCCCTGGCGCCGGGTAGCTACCTCGCGCTGTCCCACGTCACCGCGGACAACGTGCCCGAGCGGGGGGTGCGGACCGGCCTGTCGGTGTACAAACGGGCCACCGAGAACATCTACCTGCGACCCCGGGCCGAGGTGGAGCGCTTCTTCACCGGGCTGGAGCTCGTCCCGCCCTGGCCCGGTGAAGCCCCGCGGCTGGTCTTCATGGGGGAGTGGGGAGCCGAGGATCCCCAGCTCGCGGACAGTGATGGCTCACGCTGGGGATACGCAGGGGTGGCCCGGCGGCCATGACCTCAGGAGGGATGCTATGACGCGGAAGCCCAGCGTGGAGGATCTGGGCATCGAGGTAGACGCCCAGCAGTGGCGGCGCTCCGGGGAGGGCGAAGGCTCGATCGAGATCGCCTTCGTGCCCGGCGAGGGCGGGGCGGCCAAGTGGGTGCTGATGCGCGTGACTGGTGATCCAGACGGCCGGATCCTCGTCTACGACCGCCACGAGTGGGAGTGCTTCCTCGACGGCGCGCGGGGCGGCGAGTTCGACGACGGAGCCAGCTGACCGCGGTACCTGCCGGGCGTCCCGCGGCCGGGCGGCCGTGGCCGGCCATGGTCGGGCAGTGCCGCATACGGCGCTCCCGGCGTAACCTGGGAGTCTCATGAGAGTATGCAATAATCTGCGATTCACAAGTTAGGTAGCGCTATGCTGCACGCATCATCCTGCCCAGGAGGAGATCGCGATGGCTGACGATGCCTACGGCGCGACCGTAGCCAAGCGTCGGCTGTCCCGCCGCCTAGCCGAACTCAGGACTGAGAGCGGTCACACGGCAAACCACGTCTGCGACATCCTCAACTGGGGACGCGGCAAGGTGGGCCGGTTCGAGGCCAACCAGTGGAAACGCCCTGAGATGAGCGACATCAGGGATCTGCTGCGGATCTACGGCGTGGATCCCGCCACCGCGGAGGAACTGGAGGACCTCGCCATCCGCTCGCGGGCCCGGCCCTGGTGGCGTGACTACACCGACATCTTCGAGAACGAGTTCCCCGGGTTCGAGAACGATGCCGAGCGGATCCAGGTCTGCATGCCGCTGGTGGTGCCCGGCCTGCTGCAGACCCAGGACTACGCGGAAGCCTTCATGCGGGCCGGCCCGCGGCCGCCCGCGTGGCGCCGGAAGGCGATGGAGACGCGGCAGCGGCGGCAAGAAATCCTGGACCGTACCAACGGCACGGCGCCCAACCTGGTGGCGGTGATCACCGAGGCGTCACTCATGTACCACTGGGGCAGCCGGCTGGAGCGGCGCGAGCAGATCGAGCACCTCATCGAGATGAGCCGCCGGAACAACGTCGAGCTGCGCATCCTGCGCTTCGCGGATGGCCCCAGCCCCGGGGCTTCGTCCTCGATCAACATTTTCGACCTGCCTGGAGACGAACCCCTCGTCTTCACCGAAACAGACACGGCTATCCAGGAGGTAAGCAGACCAGAAGAGGTGAGTTTGTACGTCCAGGCTTTCAGCCGGATCCGCGATGCGGCCCAGGAGCCTGGCGATACCGTGCTTTACCTGGAACACCTCGCTCAACAACTGGAGTAGAAAATGACTGACCTGTCTCGAGCACAGTGGCGCAAAGCGCGCCTCAGCAGTACCTCTAACGGCGGTTGCGTGGAAGTCGCCGCCAACTTCGTGGATGTCGTCGCGGTACGGGACAGCACCCGGCCTAGCGACGGCGCTCACGTGGTCAGCCGGGATGCGTTCGCCGAGTTCCTGTCGGACACCAAGGCGGGCCGGTACAACCTCGACCGCTGACACCCCGCCGGCGAAGCCGGCCAGGCCGAGAAGAATCCCCCGGGTGGCGGCCCGGGGGATTCTTTTTCTGCGGGGCCTGTCTCGAGGCCTGGCGGCTCTGGTTCGGCAGCCGCCGCGGCCACGACTGTACTGCCATGAGCGCAGGCCCGGCAGCACCTGCCCCCCTGCTCGTTACCTCATAGCCACGGCAGTGTGACCTTACGTAGCGTTACGATGAGGCGGGCGTTGGCTCTGGTCGGTTTGGTAAAGACTCGTTCAACCCGACCCGACAAGCCCCGATGTCGTTGCGCAGCGCGGGCATGACTCATAATCTGTGTTTCACAGATTGCGGGCCGGGAAAGGCTGAGGATCATGTTAGGGTCGCTTGCCGCGGACACACCGCACGTTACGGAGGCGGTGCCTGCGCCGGCCGAGACCGTATCGGCAGGCGGTTGTTCCGTCTCCCCGCTCCCGCTGGATGCTACGTGCTCGGCCGTGGCCCGCCACCTCTTCCGCGCGGCGGCGCCCGGGGTCGGCCTGTCGGCCGAGTTGGTCTACGACGGCGCCACCATGGCCAGCGAGCTCGCGGCCAACAGCATGCATGCGCAGACTGGAATCCAGTTCGATGTGCGCGGCTGCGCTGTGGCGGGCGCCCCGGAAATCTGGCTCTACTTGCGCACAGTCACAGGGACACAGGAGCTGGTCTGCAAGGTCTTCGATGCCCTGCCACGCTGGAAAGACGATGCGCCGCCCGATCCGGCCGTCCCTGTGCCGGTGGACGCGGTGAGCGGTCGCGGCCTGCATGTGGTCGACGGCCTGTCCCAGGGGCGCTGGGGTCACCACCTGACCCGGGCCCGGCTTGGTGGCTGGAAGGTCTCCGGCAAGGCGGTCTGGTTCGCCCTGCCGGTCCCGGCCAGCAGCGCCCTGGACAGGTTCCGCTGTCCGCAGCCCGGTTCTGTGCAGGCGGCCGCCATCCTGGAGCGGATGCTCTCCGAGCGCGGGATCGGGCACATCGTCCGGGCCGACGCTCCGGCCTCGGGCATGTCGGTGCTGTCCATACGGCGAGGCCTGACCGTCTGGTGCCGCAGCCGCGTGGTGTCCTGGACCGGCCGCAACGGTCACCGAGAGTGGCGGGCCTTCTCCGACCTCGTCGATGCCGCCGAGCAGATCGTCTGCGCCCACGAGGACCTGGCCGGCGCCGACGTGGCGGCGCAGAGCAGGTAACCCAGGCCCGGTAACCCAGGCCCGTCACCGGCCCAGGAAGCGTGGCCCGGGTAAGCCAGGTCCGTTACCGGCCCAGGAAGAGTGGCTCCTGCTTGCGGATGAACGCGAGCGTGGCGGCCTGATGATCGGCAGTCTGTCCCAGGGCGGTCTGAACCTCGGCCTCCTTCTCCAGGGCCTCGGCCAGGCCGTGCCACGCCGCGTAGCCGAGCTGTTCCTTAATGCCCGCGTAGGCGGCGGTCGGGCCGGCGGCCAGCCGCGCGGCGAGCCCGACCGCGGTCGCCGCCAGGTCCGTGTCCTCCACCACCTGGTTGACCAGGCCTAGTTCCAGCGCGCGCGACGCGGGGACCGGCTCTGCGAGCATCAGAAGTTCGGCCGCCCGCCCCGCCCCGGCCAGCCGGGGCAAGGTCCAGGACACGCCCGTGTCGGCGGCCAGCCCGACCCGCGCGAAGGCCATCAGGAAGCTGGCGCCCTGGGCCGCAATGCGGAAGTCGCAGGCGAAGGCCAGCCCCGCGCCGGCCCCGGCGGCGACCCCGTTCACGGCCGCGATGACCGGCTTGGGCATGGACATGATGGCCAGCACGAGCGGGTTGTAGTGCTCGCGGACCGTGTCGAGCGCGGCTGGTGCCGCCTCGGCGGGGGGCGGCCCTACCGCGGACGCGGCCCCGACGGGCACCTGCGCCGCCGGCGCGCCGGACGGCGGCGCCCCAGCGGCCGGCGGCGGGTCGTCCTGCGGCCCGGCCGCCCCCAGCAGTTCCGCGTGCTCACGCAGGTCCTGGCCGGCGCAGAAGGCCCGGCCCGCGCCGGTGATCAGGACCGCGCGGACCTCTGGGCTGGAAGCGGCCTGATGGACCGCCCCGAGCAGCTCGGTCTTCAACTCGGCGGTCAGCGCGTTGTACGCCCGCGGCCGGTTCAGCGTGATGGTGGCTACCGCTCCATCGAGGTCCCAGCGGACGCTGTCGGTCACCGGACTCCTCCTCGGGACAGGCCGCAGACGGCGGCCTCAGTGACTGCTGAGACGCCAGTTACCGACGGCGGCGGGCGGAAGGGAGTGCTGATCGTTACCACTGTAGGCCGGAACTCTGGATAATAGAGGTACTGATCAACACGGCTGTGGGTGGCCGGACCCGCCGCAGGCGCCGGGATTCCGGCGCGGGGCAGGCCCCCGCGAGGTCTCATACGGCCCCGAGCAGGAAGGGGATGCGGAATGGCGGCGATGAAGCCGCGGACGGGTGACGGTCCGCTCGAGGTCACCAAGGAGGGCCGCGGAATCGTGATGCGCGTCCCGCTTGAGGGAGGCGGGCGGCTGGTGGTCGAATTGTCCGCCGATGAGGCTGCCCGGCTCTCGGACGCGCTCAAATCCATCACCGGCTAAGCCTTGCCGGTCAAGGCGAGGGTTACGGTCGCGCCAGCGGCTGGCCTGAAACCGCTGGCTGACTACCTGGCCGAGGCAGGCCTGGGCACGTCCGCAACGCTGGCCCTGATCGCCGTCCCTGTACGCAGCCCGGAGGGCTCGTCCCAGGGCCCGGTTCCCGGTGCCGGTGCATCCAGCCTGGACGCGTACCTGGGCGTCAGCGCGGCCCAGATCATCGCCAGCGCGGAGCTGACCGGCCGGGCGGGTGAAACCACCCAGACGGTGATCCGGCTCGGCACGGAGGCCTGCACGGTCCTGTTCCTCGGCGTCGGGGACGGCTCAGCGGGAGCCCTGCGCCGGGCCGGGGCGGCGCTGGCCCGCCGCGTCCCGGCCGGCCGGGACGCGCTGACCACGGCCGTCCTGGATGAACCCGACGAGGCCGTGCAGGCCTTCACTGAGGGTGTCCTGCTCGGCTCCTACCAGTTCACGATGAAATCCCCCGGCCCGCAGGCCGGGGAGCCCGGGGAGATCCGCGTGCTGCTGGCCGGCCCGGCCAGCCGGGCGGCGCTGGTCGACCGGGCCGCCACCATCGCCGGTGCCGCGGCGCTCGCCCCTGACCTCGCCAACACCCCGTCGATGATCAAGACACCGGAATGGCTCGCCACCGAAGCGGCCTCGGTCGCCGCGGAGCACGGCCTGTCCTCGCGCATCTGGCGGGAAGCCGAACTCGCCCGGAGCGGCTTCGGCGGGCTGCTGGGCGTGGGGGCGGGGTCGGCCCACCCGCCCCGGCTGATCGAGCTCAGCTACCGGCCCGCGCAGGCCGGCCGGCACGTCGTGCTGATCGGCAAGGGCATCACGTTCGACAGTGGTGGCCTGTCGCTGAAGCCCACCGATGGCATGAAGCTGATGAAGACCGACATGGCAGGCGGCGCCGCGGTGATCGGCGCGATGTCCGCGCTGGGCCGGCTCGGGGCCCGGGACCGGGTGACCGGCCTGGTGGCGGCGGCGGAGAACATGCCGTCGGGGACGGCGCTGCGGGTAGGCGACGTCCTCACCCACTACGGCGGCCAGACGGTCGAGGTGCTCAACACCGACGCGGAGGGCCGGCTGGTCCTCGCGGACGCACTGGCCTACGCGGACCACGTGCTGGACCCCGACGCCGTGGTCGACCTGGCCACGCTGACCGGGGCCGTGAGGGTGGCGCTGGGCAGTTCCATGGGGGCCCTGTACGCCACCGACGACGACCTGGCCACGGCCCTGCTGGACGCAGGGACGGCGAGCGGGGAACGGCTCTGGCGGATGCCGCTCGCCGAGGACTACCGGGACGCGCTGGACTCCCCGGTGGCGGACCTGGCCAACGTGGCCCGCGCCGCCGGGCGGGCCGGCTCCATCGACGCGGCGCTGTTCCTGCGTGAGTTCACCGGCGGGCGGGCCTGGGCCCATCTCGACATCGCCGGCGCGGCCCGGGCCACCGCCGACGACGGGGAGAACACCAAGGGTGCCACCGGCTTCGGCGCCCGGCTGCTGTTGCGGTGGCTGGCGGATTCGCCGGTCGGACCGTAATCGGGGAAGAAGCCGCTCTGCTGGTGACATCCGGCTGGCGGGCTACCCGCGTTTGACCGCGGTGAGCAGCCCGTCGCCGACCGGGAACAACACCGGCACGAGCCTCTCGTCCTGGCGCACCTGCTCATTGACGTCCCGGATGGCGAGGGTGCTGGGATCGTTCCGGCCGGGGTCGGCGACGCGGCCGCCGGCCAGCGCGTTGTCGAACGCCACCACCCCGCCCGGCCGCAGCAGCCGCAGGGCCGCGACCAGGTAGTCCGGGTACTCCTGCTTATCGGCGTCGCAGAACACCAGGTCGTACGCGCCGTCGGTGAGACGGGGCAGCACGTCCAGGGCTTTCCCGCTGATCAGCCGGTAGCGGTTCGACGGGAATCCCGCTTCGGTGAACGCCTTGCGGGCCAGCCGCTGATGCTCAGGCTCGGCATCCACGCTGGTCAGGACCGCGTCCGGGCGCATGCCGCGGAGCAGCCAGATACCCGAGGTGCCGCAGCCGGTGCCTATCTCCACCACTGATCTGGCGCTGATGGCCGCCGCGATGAAGCACAGCGCTGCCCCGCCGCCAGGTCCGATCGGCGGTGCGCCGCCGATCTGGGCCGCCTCGCGGCGCGCGGCCAGCAGCGGCTCATCCTCGGTGAGGTAGCCCTCGACGTAGGCAAGGTTGGCCTCAGCGCTCACAATGTGTGCCTTCCGGTGCATGCTTATCCCAGTCCGGCAGCCTATCGTTACGCGGCGTGACCCGGGAACCAGCGAGGCCCGTTCGTGCGTTATGTATGACGCGAGCGAGAAACCCGCGCACCAGCGGTGACCGAGCACGTCGGCCTGGCCGGCGGGGTGCCAGCCGCGGCGTAGCAGGATCCGAGCAGTTGTGTTGCGGGAAGGGGATGCCCGGGCACCATGGTGGTAGAGGCAGACGGCACACGGCAGGACGGCGAGATCGTGGACATGCCCGGTACCACGCCGGACGCGGCATCTGGCTGGACGCCTCCGACCTGGGAAGAGATCGTGCGTGAGCACTCCGCCCGGGTTTACCGGCTCGCCTACCGGCTGACCGGCAACAGCCACGACGCCGAGGACCTCACCCAGGAGGTCTTCGTCCGCGTCTTCCGCTCACTGTCCAGCTACACCCCGGGCACCTTCGAGGGCTGGCTGCACCGGATCACCACCAACCTGTTCCTGGACATGGCCCGGCGTCGACAGCGCATCCGGTTCGAGGGCCTGGGCGACGACACGGCCCAGCGGCTGCGCGGAGACGAGCCCACGCCTGCCCAGGCCTTTGACGAGCGGCACCTGGACGGCGACATCCAGGCCGCGCTCAAGGCGCTGGCCCCCGAGTACCGGGCCGCGGTCGTGCTCTGCGACATCGAGGGCCTGTCCTACGAGGAGATCGCGGACACGCTGGGGGTGAAGCTGGGCACCGTGCGCAGCCGCATCCATCGTGGCCGCGCGCAGCTCCGTACCGCGCTCGACCACCGCCGCCCGCGCCGCCCCGCCATCGCGCCCAAGGTCGCGGCGCCCGTGGTTGCGGCGCCCGTGGTTGCGGCGCCCGCCTCTGCGGTCGTGGCCTCTGTGTCCGCGGTCGTGGCGCCCGTGTCCGCGGTCGTGGCCTCCGCGCAGGAGACCGCGGCCGTGCCCCCGGCTGGTGACCTATGAGTCATCTCGGGCAGCGGATCTCCGCCCTGATCGACGGGGAGCTCAGTGAGTCTGAGCGGGACCGGGTCCTGACCCACCTCGCGGGCTGTGACGCCTGCCGCCAGGAGGCGGTGGCTCTGCGCGCGCTGAAGCAGCGGATGCATTCCCTGGGCGAGGCGATGGCGGACGCGGCGCTGACCGGCCGGCTGATGGCCATGGCGATGCCGCCGGACGGCCGGCCGTGGACCGCCCGGCCAGCGTGGCGTCCGCGGGGCGTGTTCCCGGCCGCCCGGATGCTGACGGCCGGCATCCTCGCCTCCGCGGTGGCCGGCCTCGGCGCGGCGGCCTTCTTCGCGGGCGGCGAGCAGCAGGCGCCCGGCCCGAAGGTCACCCCCGCCGTCGGCACATTCCTGGTCCAGCATGCGATCGTCACTGGTGACCTGCCGCTCACGCCGTCCAGCAGGACGGCCGCCCACCCTGGCGGCACCCCCAGTGCGGCCCCGGCCACGCGGGCCGGCCGCGTCACGGTGGGCGTGTCGGCCAGCGGTGTGAGCGGAGCGGCGGCAGCGGGTGCCGCGGCCGCCGCGGCC
>Ga0187855_10001250_pt1 | contig 20488 bp, 11 predicted proteins | sample June2016WEW_8_10_2_FD_132969 | JGI IMG/M metagenome (GOLD analysis project Ga0187855, IMG submission 132969) | Peatland microbial communities from SPRUCE experiment site at the Marcell Experimental Forest, Minnesota, USA - June2016WEW_8_10 | ecosystem: Environmental > Terrestrial > Soil >...
AACGATGGCGCCGTTCTTTGCCTGGGCCAGAGAGTAGACGTCGCGACCATCCAGCCCTGCCCCTAACTGCTCCCAATGCTCGCCACTGTCATTGGAACGAAAGACGCCGCCGTAGGTTTTGTCGTTGACCACGCCGGCATAAAACCGATTCGGATCGCTATGATCGACCAGCAGCGCAGCGACCTTGCGTTCGGAGATTCCCTGGTTCGAAGCGCTAAATCCGACGCCCGCATCGTGACTGGCAAGCACGCCGCTGCGGTCGGTGGCCAACAGCACACGATTCGAGTCTGCGGGATCGACGTACACGTCGTTCACAACCACGTTTTCATCGGTCATCCGCGCAAATGTCTTGCCCGCATTGACCGTCTTGTATAGGCCCTCGGTGGTTCCGGCGTACACGACGTCATGATTCTGCGGGTCCTGTTCCAGGCTGCGCGTTCTGCGCGCCTCGGATGGAATGCCTTGGATCTTGCGAAAAAGAAGGCCCCCATTCTCGCTCTTATAAATACCGCTGCAGGCGCTCAGATAGACCACCTTGCTGTGCACGGGATCGACAATGATCGAGAAAACATCGGAGTCGACGATCAGCCCCTGCTTGATGTTGTGCCAGGTCTTGCCGCCGTCGGCGGTTTTCCAGGGCAGATGCCAAGTTCCCGCATAGACGATGTCGGGGTTTCGCGGATCGATCGCCAGCGACTCGATGTTGTGAATCTCGCGGCTGCCCTCCGGACTGATCTTGGTCCAGGTTTCGCCGGCATCGTTCGAGCGGAAGACCCCTTCCAGAGTGCCTGCAATCAAGACTTGCGGGTTCGACGGCGCCTGCGCGAGCGCGTGGACCGGCTTCCCTTTGAATTGGGCGTTCTCAGTCCAAGTCCGGCCTCCATCGCCGCTCATCCACAGACCGCCGTCGTCACTGTTCTTCCATCCACCAACAAAGAGACTCGTGGGATTAGCCGCATCCACAACGATGCTGTCGAGCACGAAGCCGTCGGCCGGGTCGAGCTTGGCCAGCCGATGCCATGTGCTGCCTTCGTCCTTCGATTCATAGAGCCAGCTATTGGTCGTGCCCAGGTAAAGGTGCGCCGGCTGTCCGGGCACGGCTGCGAAGGCTCGTGCATCGCCCCCGTCGGGACCAGCAACGCTCCAGGAGCCCTGTGGCGAGCCTTGTGCCGGCAGGACAGCAGTCCGCAGCAAGCAGAAGAGCAATAAGGGGATTCGCGCCCGGCGGTCCACCAGGCGGAGCAATTGATTAAAGATCATTGAGGCCGAATAAAACTCCTGCATCTCTAACAAGAATAGTCAAAGTCGAGCAGAAAAACGAAGAGGCTGACCGGGAGTTACGCTGGTCAGCCTCAACTGAGTACCGAAGGAAGATAGTTTGTTTGTGCGGTCCCTGCGGGTCAAAGCTCTCCAGAACGCCGACCCGCCGGATCGCATTACTCCGCAGCCTTGGTTGCTTTGTGGTGATGCCTCTGAGGCAGCGGCTTGCGCGCCTGTGGCTTTACCGCCGTCTCGTCGACCGGCGTGGTTCCGGTTACGTCGTTGGCGAAGGTCGCGCCCGCAGGCACCAGGTAGCTCTCTACCGTTTGCCCATCGGTCGTGCCCGTGGCTACGCTGATGCGCGAAGTCTCAATGCCTTGCTCTGTCACCAGGTAGTCCTTGGCGTTCACGACGCGCTGCGAAGCAACCAGATCCACCTTGGCATGCTTGTGCTTGGCAGCATAAGCCTGCTGCTTGGCCACCTTGGCGGCTTCCTTCGCGTCCTGCTCGCCCACAACCACCACCTTGGCGTCGGTCTGCTGCTTCAGGTCGAGAGCCACCTGGTCCAGGCAGGCCTTGGCTTCGTTGTCCACCCGCTCCGGCCGCTTCTTGTCGGTGGCGAAGCTGAAAGTGCACAGTGCCTGCGTCTTCGGCGGCGGAGGCACATAAGGAGCCGTGATCGTCAGGTTCGTCGATGCGTTGGCCGAGTGGCCCTTGTCGTCCGACACGTTGCAGGTGATTCCCACCGCACCCGTCGGCGCGCCTGCCGAAGAGTAGGCCGCCGTGGTGCCGCTGCCGTTTACTGTGCCGGCTGTTGCTGCGTAGCTGTAGGTCAGAGGCCGGTTTTGCGGGCTCACACCAACCGAAGTCACGATGGCAGTATCGCCGGGTTTGATCGTGGTTGGACTCGCCGAGCAGCTGATCGTAGGCGGCTCGAAATCCTTAACTGTATACGAGGCTGAGCACGACGCCGCTTGGCCCGGCTTTAGTCCTTCCTTGCCTTTCTTGCCTTCTTTCACATCGGCTTTCACCGTGTAGGAGCCCGGGGCCAGCGAAGCCGTATTCACGGCTGCTGTGGCGCCATTTCCGGTGACACCATCGCCGCTCCAGCTGTAAATCACGTTATTGTTTTTCTTCGTGCTCACCGACCCGGCAGTTGCGTTCACGTTTGTGGCTCGCCCTGGTAAAGGGCCGGAGCTGTCGCATTGCACGACAAGGTGATGGGCGGAGCCTTCTTGCAACCCATGGGTGCAAGGGCCAGAGACGCCAGCGCCAAGAGCAGGAAACCGGAATTGAGTGTTCGCGGGTACATTTTCCAAAACCCTCCTCTGTCTCCGAAATCGCGCGGATGCCTGTCGTCGAAGGGCGGTTTTGAAAGAGAGCGAACGGAAAACGAGCGGCTTTCGACCAGCGATTGGCGCGGAATGCGGAACCAAACAGCTTTTTACGTCGCGTCCAAGCTATCACTGAAGGATTGGCAATGAGTGTGTCGGAGCGCACATCGGTTCAACGCGTCTCCTGAACCACAATCCGGGGCAGGTGTCGGCTGCGCTATGGAAAACGAGGCCCATAAACACGAAAGGCCAACCAGGTTCGCTGGTTAGCCTCTCGTCGGTATAAAGATGGTTGCCGGTTCCGCGAACCTGGAGATCGGACCCTCGAGGGTCGCGGAACGGTTAGCGAGCTATTGTGATGCCTTGGCTGCTTTGTGATGCTTCTCAGCCAGCGGTTTGCGTTCCTGCGGCTTCACCGCGGTTTCGTCGACCGGCGTCGTTCCGGTTACGTCGTTGGCGAAAGTCGCGCCCGCAGGCACCAGGTAGTTCTCTTCGGTTTGTCCGTCGGTGGCGCCGGTGGCTACGCTGATGCGCGAAGCATCGATGCCCTGCTCCGTCACCAGGTAGTCCTTGGCGTTGACCGCGCGCTGCGAAGCAACCAGATCCACCTTGGCACGCTTGTGCTTGGCGGCATAAGCCTGCTGTTTGGCCACCTTGGCGGCTTCGTCCGACGATTGCTCGCCCACCACCACGGCCTTGGCATCGGTCTGCTGTTTCAGGTCGAGAGCGACCTGGTCCAGGCAGGCCTTGGCCTCGTTGTCGACGCGCTCGGGCCGCTTCTTATCGGTGGCGAAGCTGATGGTGCACAACGCCTGCGTCTTCGGCGGCGGCGGCACATACGGCGCGGTGATCGTCAGGTTCGTCGATCCGCTGGCCGAATGGCTCTTGTCGTCAGAGACGTTGCATGTGATACCGACCGCGCCCGTGGGGGCGCCGGCAGAAGAGTATTCCGCAGTGGTACCACTGCCGTTTACTGTGCCGGCTGTTGCTGTGTAGCTGTAGGTCAGAGGCCGGTTTTGCGGGCTCACGCCAACCGATGTGATGGTTGCTGTGTCGCCGGGCTTGATGGTGCTGGGACTGGCCGAGCAGCTGATGGTCGGCGGCTCAAAGTCCTTGACCGTGAACGTCGCCGAGCCGGTTGCCGTCTCCCAGGGCTTCAAACCTTCCTTGCCTGGCTTGCCTTCTTTTACGTTGCATTGCACGGTGTACTGGCCGGGCGCCAGGTCCGCAGTTGCGACCGTTGCGGTGGTTCCGTTTCCGGTCACGCCCTGTCCTGTCCAGCTATAGATCACGTGGTCTTTCGGATTCAGCCCGCCCGCTGTCGCAGTCACGGTCACGGGCTCGCCCGGGAAGACCGAAGTTGGGCTTGCAGAGCAAGCCAGCGTGACAGGAGGAGGCGGCGCGATAGAGCCGGCATGAATGACAATGCCTGCGCTCAGACGCGCCATATTGAAGTTGCCCAGCACCGACGAGCCGGTGTAATTCGGACCGAAGTCCTCGTGAGTGTATTGGTAGTCCGCCTGGAAAATTCGAATCGCCAAATGGTGATTGAACCATGGCGTCTCATAATCCATGCCGCCGCCAACCGTCAGCGCTACACCCCACTTGTTATTAAAGTAGGTGCTGCCGACGTTCTCCACACCGATCAGAGCGTGCACGAAGGGCGTGATGTTCTCGGTGGGAAAGCGGAAGATTAAGCCGCCCGATCCTCCGGAGAAATCATCTTTACCCTCCTGGCCCACGGTCGCGACGCTCTCATTGTTGTCAATGTGAACATCGCCCTCGCCTTGGATACCGACGTACTTGTTGAAGTACCCGGATACGCTTGCAATCTCGCCGTAGTTGACGGCAGTCGCGGAGTTCCCGTTGAAGTTCCCTTTCGGCGCCAGATAGCTGTAGCCGGCAAAGATGTCCCAGCGGGATGGCTGGCCGTTCGCATTCTGCGCCTTGACGTCAGCGGGAGCAAGCGTCGCCAGAACCGTAAGAACCAACAGGCAAATCCATTTGAGATCTTTCGCGTACATCAGCAATACCTCCAAAACTTTGACTAAAAAGTCATACGACTCATGGTTGCTTGAAGACTGTGTTAAATGCAACATTCCATTATAGGGGCGAGCCGCTCATCGCAGAGCAAAGAAATCCCAGAGCCCTAGAAACGGTTGGTATCGATCCCCCTGCTTAGGATGGGTGCCGAGCCACCCAATCGCTCGGTTTATTGCTTTTGATCCAACAGCTTATGCTAGAAATCCCGGCGAAAGAATACGCGCACAACCGGCAGCAAGTAAAGAAAAAACTTTCCAAAGCGAACCCCAAAAGTCCGGCTCTTGCCGCCGCAGTTTGGTCACTATGCCTTCTAGCTCTTGGATGCAGGGCTCATTTCAGGGTTGCGCGCTGTTTCCTCAAGTAGAGGCCTGATGACTAAGATTAGTTGCTTGATGCGGGATGAGGCTCTTGCAATTCAGGCGTCAGAAATCAGGGAACAAATCGCCGCTGCACTCCAAGAAGATTCGCTTCGACGATTCGGGAAGCGTTCGAGAGCGCCCATCCTCAACCGGCATTCAAAGTCTTCAGCAGGCTGCGCGGCTCGCGCTGGATTTTCTCTTGCAAAAGCGAAATGGCGTAGATGAGCTGCTCGGGGCGTGGAGGACATCCGGGGACGTAGACATCGACCGGAACCACCTGATTGACGCCTTGCACAAGCGCGTAATTATTGAATACTCCGCCCGAGGTAGCGCATGCACCCATCGAGATGACCCATTTAGGTTCAGGCATCTGGTCGTACAGTCTGCGCAGCACTGGCGCCATCTTTTGCGAAACTCTGCCCGCCACGATCATCAGATCGGACTGCCGCGGCGACGGCCGGAACACCTCGGCGCCGAAGCGCGCAATATCGAAGCGCGCGGCTCCCATCGACATCATTTCGATTGCGCAGCACGCCAGCCCAAAGGTCATGGGCCAGACCGAGCTCTTGCGCACCCAGTTCACCGCAAAATCCAGCGAAGTAAGAAGCACGCCTTCCGGCTGTTCGTAGCCGTAGCTTACTTCGTTCAATTTTGTGCGGTTCTTTGCGCTGCTCTCCAGCGCTCCGAATAGATAGTGGTCGCGCTCGGCGGTTGGCGACATAACTCAACTATACCCGAGTTGCTGACTTTTGCCCTGCGGAATCTATCAGTCTAGCGATGGCGACTCCTTTGCCGTTTGGGTCGTCCATACCAAAGACCGCACATGATCATGGCCGTGACCGCGACCAAGGTGACGAGCACGACGGTCAGGATGGACCCATCGGAATAATCCTGAGTCGGCTGCAGCACATCTCCCTGAGTCAACTGGAGGACAAAGATAGCAAAGCTCATTCTTTCTCTTTCTTTTGCCTTCGCTAACCCGGCGAGTTCCCTCGGCGGAGCGTAGCCAGGCAATCGTGCAGTTTAGGCACAAGCGCGAGCGCCTGTCTGTCTCACACGCATTTCGCAGGGCTCATCGATCGGAGTCCCACGCGGTCACCGACCCATTCTCCAATATGACCCGCAGGCGGCAGCGGGTCGGTCTTCGCGGGGTGTAGGTCCATTCCTCGCGCTCGGGGATCGCTAGCAGCCGATTCTTCATCGCCGGGTCACCTCGCGAATGGAGTAGCTGCGCTTCGGTCTGGCCTTGCCAGATTTCCCGCCGCAAAACCCTGTGCGCTGTCTCGTAGTTGTTGTACATGCAAATCAAGCGCCCTAGCCTTGCCTGCCGCTTCGCGTAAATTCTTTCCAGCGCGAAAGCGATTCCGAGCAAAGAAACAAAAATCAGGATGAATCCTGCGATGGCAATCATCTACTCTGGTACCTCCGTGAGTTTTGGCGGCCTGTACTCTCGGGAAGCCGCACTGGAACCCGATAGTCTTCGCGGGTTCCCCTCTGTCCAGGCCGTGCACCAGAACGCGCGTATTCGATAGAACAATTCGAAGCCTTAACTACAAATCAACGCTCGGGCTCGGCCCTGGTGACAAACCTTGACCGACTCGATAGAGGTTTATCGGCTCACATACGTGGGCCGATTCGAGGCCAGCCAGTTCGCCTTCGTCCTGGACCGTAGCTACCGTAGCCAAACACACAGTGCAAATTGAATCGTGAGTCCCGTTGGCGTTGTGTCGATGCGGGAAGCCGGGTTTTAGCTGTTTGAGAATCTCATGCCCCTCTCATCCACTAGGGATTTGCCCACAGGCTATCCACATCAACGCTGCTGATCTGTGCAATATTGCTCTATTCGAAGGCTTAACTTTTCAATCCAGACTGACATCCTACCGGGATAAGGCGCTCGCCGGATTTGTGGCGCCAGTCGGCGTGGTACTTTTCTTGCTTCTCGAACATTGAGTGTCTTTGGTTTGGATTTAGCGGCTGCCCGCTCACGACGGTGGTCACCGCTGGACACCTGGCCAGATGGTTAGCTGCGCCCTGGGCGCGGGGTTTGGCTCTGCTGGACAATACGCTCGATCTTTATAAAAATGATAGGAAAGCACAAACCACGCTTGTATATCATTTTTGCGGTGGCTGCCTCTGGGGTGCTTCCGCTGGTCTGTCAATACCCGCGTTGCGCCCTGGCCGCCCGACCAGTTATCTGAACCTCAAACCCTTTCTCTGCGCTTGGCGCGCGAACGTGTTTCGGAGCGGAATTTTCATGTCCCGTCGATTCTCGAAGCTATTTTTCCTGCTCTCTCTGCTCGCATCCCCGACTTTGGTCCTGGCTCAATCGCCCGCAACAACTCCGCCAGCACAGGCGCCGGCGACCCAAGCTCAAATCGCCGCCCTGCAGCAGGCGGTACAGAATGCTCAGTCGGCCGGCGATAACGCCTGGATGCTGACCTCGGCGGCACTGGTGCTTTTGATGACTGGCCCGGGACTGGCTCTTTTCTATGGCGGACTGGTGCGCAAGAAAAACATTCTCGCCACCATGATGCAAAGCTTCGCCATGATGTGCCTGGTGACGATTCTTTGGGCGATCGTGGGATACTCGCTGGCATTCGGACATGGAAACGTCTTTATTGGCGGCTTTGAGCACCTGTTCCTTCGCGGCGTTTCGCTCACTCCAAATCCCGATTATGCGGCGACCATTCCCGAGCAAACCTATATGGTCTACCAGCTCATGTTCGCCATCATCACTCCCGCGCTGATCTGCGGTGCGTTTGCCGAGCGCATGAAGTTCAGCTCCATGGCGGTCTTTCTCTCGTTGTGGTCCTTGTTCATTTATTGCCCCATGGCCCACATGGTCTGGGGCGTGGGTGGTTTGTTCAACTCAGCCGGGAATCACATTCCCAGCCTCGATTTCGCCGGCGGCACGGTGGTCCATATTACCAGCGGAGTCTCGGCGCTCATCTGCGCGCTTTACATGGGCAAGCGCATTGGCTATCCGCACACCGCCATGCCGCCGCACTCATTGGTGCTGAGTTTTATCGGCGCATGCTTGCTGTGGGTGGGATGGTTCGGTTTCAACGCGGGCAGCGCCGTGGCCGCCAACTCCCTCGCCACCAGCGCCTTCGTCAACACGCACTTCGCAACCGCCGCAGCGGCACTCGGTTGGACCATCTTTGAATGGATCCACAACGGCAAGCCGACGGCATTGGGCGCTATCTCCGGCGCGGTCGCCGGGCTGGTCGCAATTACTCCGGCATCGGGCTTCGTGCAGCCCATGTCGTCGCTGGCCATCGGACTTGCGGCAGGATTCTTCTGCTCGTTCATGGTGTTCCAGGTAAAGTCACGCTTCGGCTACGACGACTCGCTCGACGCATTCGGAGTTCACGGCGCAGGGGGAACACTGGGAGCAGTGCTGACCGGGGTCTTCGCCACCTATCTCATCAATCCGGTTTACGGCCCGGGCAAACCGACCGGCGCGATTGACGGAAACTGGAGTCAAATCGGTCATCAATTTGCCGCCGTAGGCGCGGCCTGGGGACTCTCCATCGTGGGTACCCCGATTCTGCTCTTCGCCGTCGACAAAGTCATGGGTCTTCGCGTTGCTCCGGAACAGGAAGTGGCCGGCCTCGATCTGTCGCAGCACGGCGAAGAAGGTTACGATTTCAATAGCTAGCTGGCGATCGGCTTTCAGCCGCTTGCGAGGCGGGAGATGCGATCAGATTTCAAACCAAAAGCTGAGAGCCGAGAGCTGAAGGCACAAAGCTGTTTTTCAGAAACCAAGGCGGTCAACTACCCGCCCCGCCTGATAGGCTATCGAACGAGGAAGTTCCGCTTATGGTGAAGATTGAAGCCGTCTTGCAACCGTCCAAACTGGATGCCGTCAAGGATGCACTGCTCGAAGCAGGCATCGAAGGCATGACGATACTCGAAGCCCGCGGCCATGGCCGCCAAAAGGGTCACACCGAGTTCTATCGCGGCCGTGAATACACGGTCGACCTTTTGCCCAAAGTCAAGATCGAGATGGTGATTCACGACGATCTCAAAGAGAAGGCCATTCAGGCGATCGTGGGCGCCGCCCGCACCGGCCGCATCGGCGACGGCAAAATCTTCATCAGCCGCATCGACGAAGCCATCCGCATCCGTAACGACGAGCGCGGCGAAAACGCGCTCTAAAAAAGGGATCTTCCGCTGACGAGTCGACGCCGTTCCCGCAACGGCGGCTGAGCTTCCGCAGCTATAAGTTCTCCACCCTCAGCTCCACATCCGCGCCCTGCCAAGCCGACTGCAGTTGCTGCTTCACCCAGGAAGCTTCGTAGTCGCGATGCTGGCGGGTCAGCGACTCGGCAAGCCCGAACAGCGAGCGCGGATTTCGCGGGTTCCTGTCGAGGTCGTTGCGAAACACCTGCTCGGCGCCTTTCAGGTCGCCGGCTTGCAACAGCATGCCTCCCAGCGACTCGCGCACCGGGTAGTACCAATCCGGTGGCTCGTCATAGAGCAATTTGTCCTGCTCGGCCACGGCGTCGCGCAGCAGATGAATCGCCTCAGACTTATCTCCTCTGGCTGCCACGATGCGCGCAGCAAGCACGTCGTGGGCAATGTGATAGATCTGCCACGTGTGGTTTTCCACTGGAGGCATGTACAGGTCGTCGTGCGACGCAGCCTTCTCAATAGCGCCAAGCTGTTGTTCCAGCGCCGCCGCTTCGCCGGCCTTGCCGCGCGCGACCAGGGCACTTCCGCGGCTGTAAAGCCAGAATGCCTTCAACGTGGGCGTTTGCACCGGCGGCTCGCTGGCGCCCAGGATGTAATCCCAGTCTTCGCAGCGCACAGAAATCGCGTACGGCATGGCGACAAAGGGTTCCACCATCGGCATGTCTTTCAGAGCGGGACGCAGATTTTCGGCCAGGCGGCCGGCAAACCGCTTCGCCTCTGCACAACGCCCTTGCATGCCGGCTGAGACGGCTCCGAAGTGCAGGTTATGCGAGTAGTACATCATCATGTACAAACCCTGCGACCCCGTCGCAGCCGCAAAGTCTTCATCGGCTTTGGCCGCCGCTGCGTTTTGCGCTCGTGCGCCGTCGTAATTGCCGGTTCGTTCATAGATGTGTGAAGGCATATGCACCAGGTGACCGGCCGCGGGCGCCAGTTGTGCGATCTCCTCGGCATAGGGCAGCGCTCGTTCAGGGTGAGGCGATGCTTCCACAGCATGCATATACAGATGCATGGCCCCGATGTGATGCGGATCGCGACGTAACACGCTTTCCAGTGTTGCCACGATCTCGTTGGTGCCGTCGGCCGGCGTGCCATCCGCGTTCCACAACTTCCAGGGGCGCAGATTCATCATGCTATCGGCAAACAAGGTTGCGGCATCCAGATCGTCAGGGTACTTGCGCGAAAGCTCGCGCATGGCCCGCGAGTATTCGAGATTCAGCGAGAGATAGTCGGGGTTGGCGTCGCCAGAAAAACGCTGGGCCAGGGCGTCGATATAATCTTTCTCGATCTGCGGAGCATCCGCGTCAAGTGACTTCGCTTTCTCGATTGCGGTTTCGGCAGTCTTTTCGTGCTCGGGATCGACCGGCAAGTTGTAATTTGGCCCGGCCGCCAATGCCACTCCCCACCAGGCCATCGCCAGATTCCGGTCCAGTTCGGCCGCGCGCTGGAACGAGCGTGCAGCCTCTTCATGATTGAAGGCATACACCAACAATAGTCCCTGGTCGAAAAACCGCTGCGCTTCCGGATTTGAGGTGGACACGGGGTGATGCAGGTTGCCCAGGCCCGGCATCAAGGTTACGGGTTTTAAAGTCGAAATCTGAGCCCATGCCCCGCACGAAAGAACGAGCACGATGAAAACCCCCAGCTTTTTCAAGAAGGCCTCCTGAAGAAGTGGACCCGAGGTTCGTCAGAATACCACGCAGACAAACGGCTGGTGAACAACTCTTTCTGCTGGCTGCGGTCCTGCGCGGCCTGGCGGCAGTTCGGCGGCCGGAGAGCTATTACGCCGAACGGGCCTCTGTAATTCCTTGAGAAAGAACACCGTCGGTCGATGCCCGCCCGGCTGCTCTTCGCGCACACCATCACAAAATGTCGCCCGGGCGGCACTTATCGCTTATGCTTGTAACAATTCCTTCTTGCTGCGGCAGGCCACACCAACCACACTATGAGTGCAGTCGTTTTGAAGGTCGACGATCTTCGGGAGCAGTATCTCAAGGAGATGGCGCTCGTGCGCCAGACCTGTGAACGCACCGGGGATGGAACGGCAGCAATCCGGCGGCGTTCCGCCGTCGTCGATCGAATCCTGATTGAAATGTGGCGCCGGGCCGGTGACCTGCCGCAGCTGAATGTAGCGCTCCTGGCACTGGGTGGTTACGGCCGAAAGGATCTCTTCCCTTACTCCGACATCGATGTCCTCTTCGCCTTCGCCGACGAAAAAACCGAAGAACAGGCGCAGGAGGCAGTTCGCGCCGTCATCCAGGGCATGTGGGACATCGGACTGCGAGCCAGCCCCAGTTCCCGAACCGCGCGCGAAGCAGGACGTTTCGATCCCGACAATCTGGAATTCACTCTTGCCACTCTCGATCGCCGTTTCCTGGCCGGCCAGTTCCCGCTCTATCAGCAACTTCATCAGGTCACGTTTCCCGGCCTCGTCTTGAGCGAGTGGAATGAAATCACGCAAAAACTTGGTGAACTTGCCCGTGCCCGCCATGCGAAGTACGGCAACACGATCTTTCATCTCGAGCCCAACCTCAAGGACTGCCCCGGAGGTCTGCGCGACTATCACCTCGCCGTCTGGTTCGCTGTCCTGCTTCACCTGAAAGAAACCAAGGAGTGGCCGCGCCAGCGAGGTGGAGTATTCCAGAGCGCGCGCGGGGATGCCGAGGCCGCCTTCGACTTTCTTGCCGCCGCACGATGTTTTCTCCACTTCCGCCACGGCCGCGACGACAACACGCTCGACTGGCAGTCGCAGGACGAGGCAGCGGCCCGGTCAATCGGCTTGGAAACTCGGGGCACTGCCGACCCTTCTTATTGGATGCGCACCTATTATCGTCATGCCCGTGTCGTCTATCGCCGCGCAGCGCTGTTGATGGAGCACTTGCCCGCGCCGGTCAGCTTTTATCGTCAGTTCCGCCGCCGGCGCACGCCGATTGCGGGGACCGACTTCCTGCTCGATCAGGGGCGCATCGACATTCAGCCCGGAGCGCAATTCAACGATACCGCAGCCATCCTGCGCATCTTCTCGCTGATGGCCACGCACGGTTACTCGCTCTCGCAGGCCGCCGAAGACCGCATCACCGACGCGCTGCCCGTGCTTGCCATTTCGATTCCCGAAGGGCCGTACCTCTGGAATGCCCTGCGCGAGGTACTGCTCGGGCCCCACGCCGCGCACGCTTTGCGCACCATGCATGCGCTTGGCGTTTTAGAGATGCTGATTCCCGAGTTTCACGGCATCGACGCGCTCGTGATTCGCGACAGCTACCACCGCTACACCGTGGATGAACACACGTTTCTGGTGATCGACAACGTCCACGGCTTGCGCCAACCGGCCAACGAGCAGGAGCAACGGCTGGCGCAACTGTTGCCTGAGATCGACCGCCTCGACCTCTTCTTTCTTGCGCTCTTGTTGCACGACACCGGCAAGGGGCGCCGCTCGGGAGAACACGCAACGCAAAGTGTGGAGCTTGCCGACAGCTTTCTGGCCCGCCTCGACTGCGATCCTGAAGAGCGCGAGTCAATTCTCAAACTGATTCGCCTGCATCTCGAGATGTCGTCAGCCATGCGTCGCGATATCTTCGATCTCGACAATGTGCGGTCATTCGCAGATAAAATCGGCAGCCCGCAGCTTCTGAAGATGCTGACCCTGATGACGTTTGCCGACATCAAAGCCGTCAATCCCGACGCGCTGACACCCTGGAAGGCTGAAAATCTCTGGCAGTTTTACATGTCCACTTCGAATTTCATGGACCGCTCGGTGGACGAGACCCGCTACCACGCCGCCATCGATCCCACGCTGCTCAACCGCATTCGCTCCATGGTTCCCGCTCCGCAACATGAAGCGCTCAAGCGTTTTCTTGAGGGATTGCCGCAACGGTATCTTCAAACCCGACTGCCGGAACATATTCGCCACCATTTCCAGATGGCTCTCGACCTCGACAGCGACAAGGTCCAGCTCGACCTGCGGCCTAGCCGCCAGCTCTTCGACCTCACGGTGATTACCCGCGACCGCTCGCGCTTGTTCGCCGACGTCGCCGGCGTGCTTGCCGCATGGGGTATGAACATCGTGCGCGCCGGCGCTTTCTCAAACGATGCGGGCGTCATCGTCGACAGCTTTCACTTCTCCGATGTCTTTCGGACCATCGAGCTCAATCCAAGCGAGAAAGAGCGCTTCCTTGCCAATGTGCGCGATGTGGTTGCGCAAAAGATCTCGGCGCAGCAACTGCTTGAAGCCCGCCGCCATCTGAATCATCCCAACAACCTCAAGGTTGAGGTGCCGACAAAGCTCGAATTTGATTCTGAATCGTCGACTCACTCGACGCTTTTGCAGGTGGTTGCGCAAGACCTGCCGGGTCTCCTCCGTCAGATTGCGCTCACCTTCAGCAACCACCAATGCAACATCAAGGTTGCGCTGATCGATACGGAGGGTGAAACGGCCATCGACGTCTTTTACTTGACGACTGAAGGCCGCAAGCTCACCCCGGAGGAGCAGGGGGAACTGGGCACCGATCTGACCGCGGTTCTCGAGGCCATGCGCGCGCCTGCCGCATAGCTTTTAACGGATGTGTTTCTTGGCACTGCGCTGAGTAAAGTAGCACCCTCTTCAACGAGGGCCCCCTAAAGTCAACTACATAAATGCTCCGGTCATCCTGAGCGAGTTTTTGCGCACTTCTTGCGCAAAACGAGTCGAAGGACCTGCATTTTGAGATCTCGGTCTCCGCAACGAACTTCCGGGATGCCGCGCTAAGGCCGCTGGTCGCGGAACATTTGTGTGCGGGGAAGGGCTTCGACGATACCTACACTGGTGCGGGAGATTCTGCGTTTCAACAACGCAGATCCAGGAAAGGAAGCGCAGCGGGAGGGGGCGAGGCTCTTAGTCCTTATCGTCCCCAATTTCAACGCGAGAGTTAGTGGCAACGATAGCTGGGGCTATGACCATTCCAATAAATGCCAAGGCAATCAAAAGGTCGTGCATGAGTCTTTCTCCCGTTGCGCGGCTATCAGGCGCTTCAATCGTGCTTTCGGCCCGGTTCTGTCACTGCCTCTAGACAATCGCCGGGCCGAACGCACCGGTCGAACTCTATCTATGTCTATCTACTGCATCCATGATCGGCCGCGGGAACCAGATGTTGAAATAGCACGAAGACACCCCTGCGCGAACGGGAGTGTTATCGGGAACTACTACGTTTGTGCCCGAAATGGATTACCAGCAGCCAAGGACATGGCGCCGGCCTTCTTGAAGGTCTTCTAAATATTTCAAGCAGGTGAGGTTAGGGAAGACGGGCTTGGACGCAATTAGGGTCTTGCATCGCGCTTGATCGTGCGCCATTTCATCCCCAGCCAGGCCAGATAGCCCAATTGAATCACCCATGTGATCACATAGGCGGCAACACGAAACTGATGGTCGAGAATCGCTGCTTGGTCCATTCTCTCCTGCCTCTTTCCTTCTTTCTAGTGCTCGTTCCAGTTAAGCGTTCAGCGCCTGGCGCGCATCGGCCGCGGCGTTGGCCTGGCTCCGGCGCTCCACCCAATACCGGATACCAAGAACCATCATTCCCCAGGCAAACCAGGCCAGCATATTCCAAAGAAACGGACCAACCATGGACGGGTCCATACCCGAGCCCTGCGCGCCACCAAAAACCGGCGCCGGATGCTGCGTCCTCCACCAGCGATTCGACATGTACACAATGGGCACGTCGAGCGCGCCGAAAATTCCCAAAACCGCCGCTAGCGTCTGCATCTGCGGTCCGGCAGCGAAGCGTCGCAACAGCAGGTAGCTGACATAGATCAACCACAAAACCAATGTCGTCGTGAGCCGTGCGTCCCAGGTCCACCAGATGCCCCACGCTCGCCTCCCCCAAATCGGTCCGGTGATCAGCACCACGGTACAGAACACCACGCCGACCTCAGCGCCGGCCAGTGCCCACGCATCGGCCACTTGCGCGCGTTCGGGATGATTCCGCCTGAATGCCAGATATCCAATCGATCCGGCCAGGCTGATCGCAAAAAACAAGAAAGCCACCGACGCGGAGGGCACATGATAGTAAATGATGCGAAAGATCTCGCCCTGCATGGCATCGTTCGGCGCTACGTAGATGGCCTGGTAATAGCCCCAGATCATGAGCCCAACAGTGAGAACAACGTAGAGAAGAATCGTGAATTTCTTCATGGGGAAACCTGATACCACCAGTTTACGTCCGGAAAACCCGCGGAGCGTGACCCAAATCACAGGACTCGCGTGCTTACGCTTCGCGCTTGAGGTCTGGGCAACAGGTTTGAAATCGCGTCATATTCGGCGAGCATCTCTACTGGTAGCATGACCTTACCTGGTATGGTATGCGCGATCACCTGGCCTCGCTGATCGACGATTTTCGCTCGCTGGGCCGCGAGATTGCCGTGGTGCGATACCAAGGCAACCGGCGCCGCGTAACCACCTACGAAGAATTGGCGCGGCTTGCCGGGCGATTCGCCGCCTTTCTCGATCAACGCAAAATCCTGCCTGGCGATCGCGTGCTCGTGTGGGCTGACAACAGCGCTGAGTGGATCGCATCCTTTTACGGCTGCATGCTGCGCGGAGCCCTGGCAGTTCCGCTCGATGCCAACGGGACCGCTGAGTTTGCTGAGCGGGTGGCTGCCGACACAAGCCCAAAACTGGCCGTAGGCGACGCGCTGCTGCTGGCTAAGTTGGGTGCCGCCGCCGGCCATGCCATTCCCGCGCTGGCATTCGAACAGTGGCTTGGTGCGTTACCCGACACCGAAATGGGCGCGATCTCATCGTTATCGAATGAGACGCCTCTCGAAATTCTCTTTACATCCGGGACCACCGGCGACCCCAAGGGCATTGTGATCACGCATGGAAACGTCCTGGCCAGCGTGGATCCCATCGAAGACGGCGCCAGGCCCTACATGAAATATGAACGCCTGATTCATCCCCTGCGCATTCTGCACACGCTGCCCTTGAGCCACGTTTTCGGCCAGACCATGGGACTCTGGATTCCCCCCATCCTTCGCGCAGAGTTGCATTTCGAGAGCCGGCTTGCCGTGCCGCACCTCATCGAACTCATCAAGAGCGAGCGCATCTCGGTGCTCGCGGCTGTGCCGCGCGTCCTGGCGCTCCTCAAAGCCGATTTGGAGCTCAACCACCCGGGGCTCGCAGAAAAAGTGTCTACCTCACAGAAGAAGCTTGGTTCATGGCTGCCCTGGTGGCGCTTCCGAAAGGTGCATCGCGAGTTTGGTCTCAAGTTTTGGGCATTTGTTTCCGGCGGAGGCGCGCTTCCCGGTCCGCTTGAGCAATTCTGGAACGCCATGGGCTTCGTGCTCGTCCAGGGCTATGGTATGACCGAGACCACAGCGCTCATCACCCTCAACCATCCTTTCCACGTGGCGAGCGGCACCATTGGAAAACCGCTGGCCGGACGCGAGGTTAAGCTCGGTCCCGATGGTGAGGTGCTGGTCCGCGGCGCGGGAATTTCCAATGCAACGTGGCAGGACGGGACGCTGCAGCCGCGTCAAGAGGAGTGGCTCGCTACCGGCGACATCGCGCAACGCCAGGAATCGGGCGAACTGCGGTTCATGGGCCGCAAGAGCGAAGTCATCGTCACCTCGGCCGGCGTGAATATCCACCCCGAGGACATTGAGGCGGCCATCGAGGAACAGCCCGAAGTGGCGGGTTGCGCCGTGGTCCCAATGCAGACGGACACCGGGCCTGAACCCTGCGCGGTGCTCGCCTTCCGCGGATCGGGAGATCAAGCGCCAAAGGTGATCGAGCGCGCTAACGCGAAACTGGCTGAGTTTCAGCGCATCAGGCGCTGGGTTCTATGGCCCGAACCGGATCTGCCGCGAACCTCCACGGGCAAGGTGCGTCGCAAGCCGGTTGCTGCATGGCTGACGCGGATTCAGGCCGCGGCAACAGCTACCTCCAATGGATCGCCACATCGCACGGATTCATTCGGTCCTTCATCAGACTGGTTATTGGCGCTCATCGCCCAGATCTCCGGCGAAGCACCCCGTGGCGTGGGCGACGAGCAGCGCATCACCGAGGATTTCCACCTTGATAGCCTTGCCCGCGTGCAACTGGCCTCGGCCATCGAGGAGAAGCTGGGCATTGTGCAGGGCAATGGCCTGCTCGAAGAAGTGCAGACGCTCGGCGACCTGCGGCGTCTGGTGGCGGGCGGCGACCTTGGCGAAACCGAGAACGAAGCGGAGACAGGGATCGGAGATCATGGGTCAGGGATCAGGGAGGAGGCGCGCAGCAGCGCCCCGACAGCCTCGCCCGACATTGCAGCGCCATCGGCCCGCGTCCTAACTGCTCAACCCGCGCCTGGGCGCCGGCGCTATCTCTATCCCACTTGGCCCTGGTTGAAGCCGGTCGAGTGGATCCGCATCGCTTTCATCGAAGCCGTCATGCGGCCGCTGGCATGGATCCTGGCAGCTCCGCGTGTTGTCGGGCCGGCTCAGCCTCTCCCCGATGGACCCATGCTCATCGTAGCCAATCACGTTACATCCTATGATGGGCCCTTCATCCAATACGCGCTTCCCAGCCTCGCACGCCGGCATCTGGCGGTGGCCATGTCTGGCGATATGCTTGAAGACTTCCGCCACTGGCGCAATGCCAAGCGGATGCCTGCCGACGACCGCTTCTTCATCTTCGGCCCGGCGGCCTATTTTCTGGTCACCGCGCTGTTCAATGTGTTTCCCCTTCCCAAGCAACGCGATTTTCAATCGAGCTTTGCCCACGCAGGCCGGGCTCTGGACCACGGCTACAACGTGCTGGTGTTCCCCGAGGGCGCTCTTTCAGAGGAAGGACGATTGGCGCGCTTCCGGCCGGGGATCGGGTTGCTGGTCAAACAGAGCTACGTACCGGTCTTACCCATGGCCATTCGTGGGCTCGGTGAGTTGAAAACCCGGCAGCGAAGATGGTTCCGTTCCGGCACTATTGAGGTGCGCGTCGGCGAGGCCATCCGCTTCGGCCCCGAAGTGAGCGAGACGGCGATTACCGCGCGGCTCCAGGATGAAGTGGAAAAGTTGCTCGGTGAGCCGATGGTGGCCGAAAGGCCGCAGGCTGTAGTTCATGGCTCGTAGCTCGCCGCTTTCGGCACGAGTTCCACAACGTCGCGGCTGCCGCCTCCCCATCGCCCCTGACCCCTGATCTCTGATCCATGACCCCCGATCTCTGATTTACCTTCATTCTTATGGGCCAGATCCGCATTCTTTCCGATCAGGTGGCGAACCAGATCGCTGCCGGCGAAGTCGTGGACCGGCCCGCTTCGGTGGTGAAAGAGCTGCTCGAGAATTCGCTGGACGCCGGAGCGTCGCGCATCCGCATTGAGGTCGAGGCAGGAGGCCGCAAGCTCATCCGAGTGAGCGACGACGGCCAGGGCATGAATCGCGACGACGCGCTTCTCGCTTTCGAGCGTCATGCCACTTCCAAACTGCACTCGGCGGACGATCTGCTCTCCATTTCCACCCTCGGTTTTCGCGGTGAAGCGCTTCCTTCCATCGCGTCCGTTGCCCGCGTCACGCTGGAAACATCGACGGGGGAAGAATCCGCCGGGTCGCGCCTCGAACTTGCCGGGGGCAAAATTCTGCGCGTAGAAGAAGTGGCTCTGCCCCGCGGCACAACCATCGCGGTCAGCGACCTGTTCTTCAACACTCCAGCTCGCCGAAAATTCCTCCGCGCAGAAGCGACCGAACTTGCTCACGTCACCGCGCTGGTCACTCACTACGCGCTGGCCCATCCTGAGAAGCACTTCGAACTCGTTTCGGCCAGCCACACCGTCGTCTCTGCACCGCCCGTTGCAAGAACCGCGGAGCGCATCTACCAGATCTTCGGCAAGGAGACACTCGCGGCATTGCTGCCCGTGGCGGCAGAAACGCCCCTGGAGCGCGTCGGATTGCCCGAGCCTCCGCCGTGGAAAAAAGACCCGAACGAACCGCCTCGCAAGCCCGGCTCGCTGCGCCTTTCCGGCTTCTATTCCAAGCCGGAACTGCAGAAGCTGAATCGCAACTCGATCTACATCTTCGTCAACAGACGCCTCATCCGCGACCGGCTGCTCCTGCACGCGATCTCCGAGGCATATCGCAACGTGATCCCGCCCACCAGCTTCCCTGTGGTGCTGCTCTTTCTCGAAATGCAGCCCGAGGAAGTGGATGTGAACGTGCACCCGGCCAAAACCGAAGTGCGCTTTCGCCAGCAGAGCCTGGTTCATGACTTTGTGCGCGACAGCCTGCGGAATGCACTGATCAAGGCGCGTCCTGCCGCCGGCTTTCTTAACGCGCTTGAGTCGCAACCATTAGCTAGCCCCTCGCTCATGCCCCCCGGCACTTCGCCTATTCCGGGCCCGCCGGGGATGGGCCCTGTTTCCGGGACTGCCCCGGCTCAAGAATCTGAATCCGGGGCCCATCGAGAGCCCAATTCCGATCCTCAAGCTGCGGGTGATTTCCTGAACAGCTCCGCGCCGTTCCACCTCACTCCTGTGATCCCGCCGCCGATCTCAGGCAATCTGCCGTTTGAAGGCGGGGCAGCCGACGCCGCCGCGCTCTTCGATCATGAAAGCCGGCGGTCCTGGGGCGAAGCCGCAAAAGCGCTCTTTTCGACGCCCGAGTCAACCCCGGCTGAGGCTCGCGGCCCGTGCCTCGACGGAGCAGCCGCGTCAGGCGTCGATCCAGCTCTTGAAACTGCGATGATCGAAGCCGAGCAGGCTGCCTCTACCCTCAACCGGCTCGGTTCGCTCAAGCCTCTGGGCCAGTTGCGCGAGTCCTTCATCCTTGCCGCCGGCGACGACGGTCTCTGGATCATCGACCAGCATGTTGCACACGAACGAGTGCTTTTTGAGAAGATTCTCCGCGACCGGCAGGTTGAGCGCGTACAAAGGCAACGGCTGCTGATGCCTCTTCTGGTCGAACTCAAGGCGGAGCAGATGGTGGTCTTCGCCCGTGTTGCGGAGGAGCTCCAGGAGAATGGATTCGAGGTGGAACCCTTTGGCCCTCAGACACTTGCTATCAAAGCTGCACCGGTCGGCCTGGAAGCGGCGGAGCTTGAACGGACTCTCGCAGAGGTGATTGACCAATCGTCCGCGCGATCTGACGAACCCATTAAAAATGAGGAGCTTAGCCGCATAAGAACCCGCATCGCGGCTTCCATCGCCTGCCATTCAGCCATCAAAGTCAATACCGCTCTTGATCCAAAACGTATAGAATGGTTATTGTTAGAACTTGCGAAGACCAGCCACCCCACCAGCTGCCCGCATGGACGTCCGATTGCTCTGTTGTACTCCTGGAAAGATATCCAGCGGGCTT